>Ga0126312_10000325_pt1 | contig 26817 bp, 28 predicted proteins | sample Plot104A_FD_92537 | JGI IMG/M metagenome (GOLD analysis project Ga0126312, IMG submission 92537) | Serpentine soil microbial communities from UC McLaughlin Reserve, CA, USA - Plot104A | ecosystem: Environmental > Terrestrial > Soil > Grasslands | place: USA: UC McLaughlin Reserve, Lake County...
CGCGGCGGCGACGTCGCGGGCCAGCACGCGCCCGAGCGCCGCACCGACCGGCACGTTCTCCGCTCCCAGCGGACGGACGGCGGAAAGGACGATCCGCCGCGCCTCGTCGACCGTGGTCACACGGGGATGATCGCGTACCCGACGCTGAATACGCCATCGGCGCCGAGGCGGTCCGCCGTGGCCTTCGTCAGGTCGAAGCTGGCGCCGTTGGCGTACGGGCCGCGGTCGATCACCGGCACGGTCACCGCCCGCCCGCCGTAGACGAGCCGCACCTGCGTGCCACACAGAAGGCTGCGATGTGCGACGCCGAGGAGCGTCGGCGTCAACCGCTGCCCGCACGCCGTCCTGCCGCCGTAGAAGCCCGGCCCGTACCAGCTCGCCCGCACGCGCCGGTAGACGATGACCTCGATCTCGGGGTTGGTGTCGGCGGCGCGCGCGCCGTCGGCGTCGGCTAGGGCCGCGCGCAAGGCGACCTGGCCGGTCGCGGTCGGGCGCCAGCGTACGGAGAAGCTGCCGTCGGAGCCGCTGGGCACCGTGCCCACATCGGTCCAGTCGGCGTCGCCGACGCGCTGCTGCACCGCGACAGGCCGTCCCGCGTCGCCCGGATGGACGACGCCGTTCAGCCGGATCGCTTGGCGCACGACGGCGCCGGGGGGCGGCTCGAGCGCCGGGTGGCCGGGGCTGGCGGCGAGCGGCGGGGCAGGAGGCTGTTCCTGGAGGGCGTCTCCTGAGGGCGCAGCGGTGCCGCCGGCCGAGTCGCCGCTGGCCACCGTGCTGGGGGCGGCGGCGAAGGTGGCAGACGACACGAAGGCGGCGATCAGCGCGATGCGACGGCGCAATGTACGGCGACTCCTCGGTTTGAGCTTTGCTCTCGATGCGCCTACGAGGTGAGCTGACGGGCTCGCGCTCTTGCGCTACCGGCCACGCGGCCGGATTCGCCCCGGCGGACCGGACGGCCCGCATCGGTTCCCCCGTCCGCCGCGCGCCGGGCGCGCGACGGTTCGGCACGGGCGGCACTATAACTGTGGGCCGCGTTCTCAAACGCGTGGTTATGTCGCCTTGATTACGGGCGGGGAATGCGGCGCGTCGCTTCGCGAACGATCTGCGTCCCGACGGTCAACCCGATGCGCGCGAGCTCGCCCGCGGCCTCGAGCGCGGTGCCGACCACGTCGCGATCAGGTGGGGCGGGTGCGACGGGCGGCGGCTTGACCGATTCCTCGCGTGCGCGCCGCGTGGCGGCGCTGGGACGCGTGGCGCCGCTCACCTTGGGCTTGGGCTTCGGGGCCGCTTGAGCCTTCTGGCGTTGGGCTTTGGGCGTTGGGCGTTGTGGCCTCGCCGCCTGCGGCTTCGGCTTCGCGGCCCGCCTAGGCGCCTTCGCATTGGCGCCATCGCGCTTCGCGCTGCGCCGCTCCGGACGCGAGCGCGGCAGCGATGACAGTACGTCCTTGCCCTCGGACCCGTTCGACATGCGCGCATGATGGCGTACGTCCACGCGCAACGCGTCCACCATGGACGAGCGGCCGATACAGTCGAAGGGCCGGTCGCCCGAAACTTGAAATCGAATCCGTCGTTTTTCGCTCTGCACGCCTAGGATGGGGACGAACGCTTGAGCATGTCCGTCGCTGAACTCCAAGAGCTCGAAGAGGTCAAGACGCTGATTGCCCGAGGGCAGCAGTTCGGCGTGCTGACGCACAACGAGGTCGCCACCGCCGTCGCCGAGCTGGACCTCGACGAGGCGGAGATGGAGGAGCTCAACGGCTTCATCGAGCGCTCGGAGATCGAGCTCGTCGAGGAGGTCGACCCGGCCATCGCGGCGTCGCAGGTCGAGCGGGCGCCGGACAAGCGCGGACGCCGTGCGAAGGTCAAGACCGCGCTGGACCTGCGGCCGGACATGACGACGGACTCGCTCCAGCTCTTCCTCAAGGACATCGGGAAGGTGCGGCTGCTCACGGCGCAGGAGGAGGTCGACCTCGCCAAGCGCATCGAGCGCGGCGACCTCGATGCCAAGCAGAAGATGGTCGAGTCCAACCTGCGCCTGGTGGTCTCGATCGCCAAGAACTATCGCAACCAGGGCCTGCCCTTCCTCGACCTCATCCAAGAGGGCACGCTTGGCCTCGTGCGCGCGGCGGAGAAGTTCGACTACCGCAAGGGCTTCAAGTTCTCGACCTACGCGACGTGGTGGATCCGCCAGGCGATCGCCCGGGCGCTGGCCGACAAGGCGCGCACGATCCGCATCCCCGTCCACGTCGTCGAGAAGCTCAACAAGATCGGCCGCGCCGAGCGCAAGCTCGTCACCGAGCTCGGCCGCGAACCCACGCCGGAGGAGATCGCCGACGTCACCGGCATCGAGCCGGAGGAGGTCGACTCGATCAAGCGCTCCGCGCAGGCGCCGGTCTCGCTCGAGAAGCCGGTCGGCGACGAGGAGGAGTCCGAGTTCGGCCAGTTCATCGCCGACGAGCGCGCAGAGTCGCCGTACGAGCGCGCCGCGGAGATCCTCACCAAGGAGGCGCTGCGCGAGGCGCTCGAGAACCTCTCGTACCGCGAGCGCCGCGTGCTCGAGCTCCGCTACGGCCTCGGCGGCGAGCACCCCCGCACGCTCGACGAGGTGGGGCGCACGTTCAACGTCACGCGCGAGCGCATCCGCCAGATCGAGAACCAGTCGCTGAAGAAGCTGCAGTCGCTCGCAGAAGCGCAGAAGCTCCGCGACGTCGCGTAGCGCTCCACCACTCGTCCGCCGAAGGCGCGCCCCGCGGTCCCGACCCGCCCTCCTTCGTCGCTGTCGGTCCGGGGTCGTGGGCGCAAAGCGCCGCTCGCGCGGAGCTCCACCTAAGCGTCGAAGTCCGTCGCTCGGCTGACGTCTTCCCACGCCGCGAGATCCGCGGCCAGCCGCTCGTGCTTGGACCGGATCGCTTCGACTGCGTCGAGGCCCAGCGCCAGGTGCAACGGCACCTCGTCGGCATCGACCGCGCGGAGGATGGCGGCGGCCGCCTTGGCCGGGTCCCCCTGCTGCGTGCCGTCCATCGCCTCGGCGGCCTGGCGCGTTGCGCCCGCGGTCGGCGCGTACGCGTCGAGCTCGCGCGACCGCACCATGCCGCCGCCCATCAGGCCGGTCCGGAAGGCGCCCGGCTCGACGATGACGACGCGGATCCCGAGCGGCGCGCCCTCGGCCGCGAGCGCCTCGGAGAACGCCTCGAGGGCGAACTTGGTCGCGCAGTACGCGCCATAGCCCGGGTACACGACCTGGCCGCCCATCGAGCTGATCTGGACGATCGTGCCGGCGCCGCGCTCGCGCATGTGCGGCAGGACCGCCTTGGTCAATGTGACCGCGCCGAAGAACATCACTTCGAAGACCGTGCGCAGCTCGTCCAGCCTCAGCTCCTCGACCGCGCCCACCACTCCGATCCCGGCGTTGTTGACGAGGACGTCGATGCGGCGGTGCTCGGCGAGCGCGTCGCCGACCGCGCGGTCGACGGCGGCCGGATCGGTCACGTCGAGGGCGGCCGGCTGGGCGCCGGCGTCACGAAGCTCGTCGAGCGCCTCGGTCCGCCGCGCCGTCGCCACGACCGCGTCGCCGGCCGCCAGAGCCGCCCGCGCGATGGCCGCCCCGAATCCGGACGAGCACCCGGTGACCAGCCACACGCGCGACGCCATCGCCTAGATCCTGCCTGCGCGACGCTCGGCAGAGAAGCACGCGTCGGTTACAGACCGTCAACCCGGGCTTGATAATCCGTGCCGTCCCATGGGGCCCGAGCTGCGCCACCTCCGCCACTTCGTCGCCGTCGCCGAGACGCTCAACTACACGCGCGCGGCCGAGCGGCTGCACCTGGCGCCCCAGGCAGTCAGCGCGAGCATCCGGCAGCTCGAGACGATCGTCGGCGCGCGGCTGCTCGAGCGCACCACGCGCCGCGTCCGGCTCACCGACGCCGGCGCCGCCTTCCTGTCCGAGGCGCGCGACGCGCTGGTCTCCACCGACCGCGCCGTCCGGGCGGCCCGGCGCGCTGCGCGCGGCGAGACCGGCGTCCTGCGCGTCGGCTTCCTCAGCTCGACCGCCCACTACGTGATGCCGCCCGTTGTCCGCGCCCTGGCCGACCGCCATCCCGACCTCAAGCTCATGGCCGAGGATCTGTCCGTTCGCGATCTCGTGGCTGGACTGCGCGACGGGCGGCTGGACGCGGCGGTGGGACGCCCGCCGCTGATCGACGACCCCGAGCTCGCGTTCGAGACCATCTTGCGCGAGCCCGTCGCCGCCGTGCTCCCCGCCGAGCACCCGCTGGCGGAGCGGCCGCGGCTCCGCCTGTCGGAGCTGGCCGGCGAGCCGTGGGTGCTGACCGAGCGAAGCTCGTGGCCGCCGTGGCACGAGCTCTACGACGCCGAGTTCCGCGCCGCCGGCTTCACCCCCAAGGTGGTCCAGCGGGGCACGAGCGTGCCGAGCCTGCTCGCGCTGGTGGCGGCCGGCGTCGGCGTGACCCGCCTCACCCTGTCCGCGCGGACGCTGCGCTCAAGCGGCGTGCGCTTCATCCCGCTCGAGGACGACGAGGTCGAGGTCGTGCTCATGACGCGATCGGGGCCCCGCCGGCCGGCCGTGGCGCGGTTCGCCGAGCTCCTGCGCGACCTGGCCGCGACGACCGACCTGACCCAGGCGGGCTGACCGGCCAACCCGCGCTATCGCCCCGCGTCCTAGCCGTAGAGGCCCGGACAGCGCCGCCGGGCGCAGCCCGGTGCCGGGCCTCGCCGTCCAGGGGACGGCCGGCCTTCCTCAAGGACCGAGGAAGACCGGTCGATCCCCCTGGATGACGACGTTCGACCTCGACGGCGCACTGCGCGGCCTCGTGGAGGCCGAGGGATCCGACCCGCACCTCGAGGTGCGCTCGTCGCGTAGGCCTTGACGACACGGGCGCACGCCGCGATGGTGCGCCGACGCGAAACCGGACGTGGAAAGGATCGAAGGACCCCTTGCAGACCACCCTCGCGCAGTTCAACGAAACCCAGTCCCAGGACGCCTTCACCCTGCAGAACTCCAAGCTCCTGAAGGTGCAGCTCAACCAGGTCACGATTCAGGCCAAGGTCGGCGCGATGGTCGCCTACCAGGGCGACGTCGACTTCGAGCACGCCGGCTCGGGCGGCATGAGCCGGTTCATCAAGAAGGCCGTGACCGGCGAAGGCCAGGCGCTCATGAAGGTCACCGGGCAAGGCGAGGTGTTCCTCGCCGACCGCGCCCAGGACATCCACCTCATCTACCTCGAGAACGACAAGGTCACTGTCAACGGGCCGAACGTGCTGGCGTTCGACGCCGGCATCGACTGGGACATCGAGCGGGTCCAGGGCGTGAGCGCGATGAGCGGCGGCGGCCTCTACAACACCGCCCTGCAGGGCACCGGCTGGGTGGCGATCCTCTCCGACGGCCCGCCCGTGCTGCTCAACGTGGCCACGGCCCCGACCTTCGCCGACCCGCAGGCGGCGATCACGTGGTCGTCGGGCGTGACGACGTCGGTCAAGGCCAACGTCAAGATGAAGGACCTGATCGGCAAGGGCTCGGGCGAGCAGTTCCAGGTCGCGTTCGGCGGCCAGGGCTGGGTGCTCGTGCAGCCGTCCGAGGGCATCATCAAGGCCGTGTCCGCAGGAACCGGCGGCAGCGGCGGCGCGGGTGGCCTGCTCGGGTCGCTGACCGGCAGCTGATCTACTTCATTTCCTGAAGTTTCGCGGTACCATCGGGGGAGGCGCATGGCCTCTCCCGATGACACCTGCCCCGTCTGCCGCACCGCCGACGTCGTCTGCGGCAAGTGGACCCTCCTGGTGATCCGCGACCTCGCCGAGGGCCGCTCCCGCTTTTGCGAGCTCGAGCGCTCGCTGGCTGGCATCAGCCCGCGGACGCTGTCGCTGCGGTTGCGGGCGCTCGAGGAGGAGGGCATCGTCGTGCGCACGACCTACGCCGAGGTGCCGCCGCGGGTCGAGTACTCGCTGACCGAGAAGGGGCGCGCGCTCGTGCCCATCATCGACTCGATGCGCGAGTACGGCCGCACCTGGCTCCAGGCCGAGTGCCAGGCCGAGCCCGCGCCTGCAACGCCCGCTGCGGCGTAGAGGAGCCTTCACGCGTGCGCGGAACGTCCGCGCATGCGCAATCGCCTCCTCTACACCACCCTTCGCGAGTTCACCGAGCAGGCCGCCTATCAACTCGCGGCCGACGCCGCCGAGGGGGCGGAGGTTCCCTTCGAGTTGGTCGAGTCGCGCGGCCGCCGCGCCTCGCTGTACGCCTACCGCCCGCTGGTGGAGGACTTCGTGCGCTCGCGCTACGCCGTCCTCGGGCGTCTGCCGTCCTACACGCCCGCCGCCCGGGCGCTCGAGGTGCTCGACGGTCTGAGCGCCTACCTCGCGGTGCGCGGCGTCGAGCAGCCGCCGGCATCCGCTCGCGAGCGCGCCGACACGGCGCTGCGCTGCCTGCTGGGCGTCGTGTTCGCCGAGGTCACCGACTTCGAGCTCTCGGGGGCGCGGTTCGAGCGCGCCTACGCCGAGCTCGAGGCGGCCCTGTACGAGGGGCGCTCGGTGATCAGCGCGCTCGTCCCCCTCGAGGGCCTCGCCCTCGCCAGCGACGAAGTGCCGATCGGCGACGGGCTCACGCTGGCGCGCGCGGACGCCATCGTCGATCCGCCCGACGACTTCACCGGCTCCGGTGACGCCGCCGTGGCGGTGCTCACGATCGAGGGCGACTGGCCCGACAGCCCGCCCGCCACCCTCGCGCAGCGGCGCGTGCGCGCGCTCCTGACCGCGCTGCGCCTGTTCGACGAGGGCGCGTTCGGCGTCACCGGCGGCGTCTGGGTGCGCCGCGACGCCGGACGCTGGATCCTGCACGCGCTGCCCCTCGCGCCCGCCCCGCCGTCGGACGAGGTCCTGGTGCTCGAGCCCGAGGTCGAGGACGAGCTGCGCGCCTTCGTCAACCTCGTGCCGAGGCGGCTGCCGCGGCGCGGCGAGGTGGCGTGGGCGCTGCGGCGCTTCGAGCTCGGCTGCGAGCGCGGGCGGCGGCTGGAGGCGCTCAGCGACTTCCTGCTGGCGGCGCGCGCGCTGCTCGAGCCCGAGGGCCCGCAGTCGGGCCGCCTCGCGGGCCGGCTGGCGGCGATCTGCGCCGTTCCCACCGAGCGCCCCGCGCTGGCCGAGCGCGTCGCGCACGCGATCTCGCTCGAGCGCGCCGTCATCACCGGGCTCGACCCCGCCGTTCCCGAGCCCGGCGCCCTGGTCGACGAGCTGGCCCGCCACCTGCGCGCGCTGCTGCGCGACGTCGTCTGCGGGCATCTCGACGACGACCTCGTGTCCGTGGCCGATGCCCTGCTCGAGCCCGAGCCCGAGACCGAGCTCGAGACCGAGCTTCCCGAGCCCGACGTCGAGCCGGAGGAGGAGCCGGCCACGAGCGAGCTCGCCTTCTCCTAGGTGGAGGCGCGCGACCTCGACGAACTGCTTCGGCGCCGCGCCCTGACCGAGGACGCGGCGCGCCACGACGCGGTCGCCCGTCGCCACGCCGGCGGCGGCCGCAGCGCGCGCGAGAACCTCGCCGACCTCGTCGATCCCGGCTCGTTCGTCGAGTACGGGCGCTTTGCCATCGCGGCCCAGCGCTCGCGCCGCGACCTGCAGGAGCTGATCGAGCGCACGCCCGCCGACGGCCTCGTGGCCGGGACGGCCCGCGTGGACGGCCAGCCGTGCGCCGTCCTCTCCTATGACTACACCGTGCTCGCCGGCACCCAGGGCGCGCTCGGTCACCGCAAGAAGGACCGCCTGTTCGAACTGATCGAGCGCATGCGCCTGCCGACGGTGTTCTTCGCCGAGGGCGGCGGCGGGCGGCCGGGCGACACCGACTATCCGGTGGTCTCGGCGCTGGACACGCGGGCGTTCGCGCTGTGGGCACGGCTTTCGGGCCTCGTTCCGCGCATCGCGGTCGTCGCCGGGCGCTGCTTCGCCGGGAACGCGATGATCGCCGGCTGCTCCGACCTCATCGTCGCCACCGAGAACATCTCGCTGGGCATGGGCGGCCCGGCGATGATCGCCGGCGGCGGGCTGGGCGACGTGCACCCCGACGAGGTCGGGCCGCTCGACGTACAGGCGCCCAACGGGGTCGTCGACGTGGTCGTCGCCGACGAGCGCGACGCGGTGGCGGCGGCCAGGCGGCTGCTCGGCTACCTTCGCGGCCCCGGACCGCCGGGGGCGGAGCCGGACCAGGCGCGGCTGCGCGAGCTCGTCCCCGAGCGCCAGCGGCGCGCCTACCCGATCGCGCCGATCGTCGAGACGCTGGCCGACGAGGGGTCGGTGACCTGGCTGCGCGACCGGTTCGCCCCCGAGCTGGCGACGGCGCTCGTGCGCATCGAGGGGCGCCCCCTCGGCGTGATCGCCAACAGCACCATGCACATGGCCGGGGCGATCACGAGCGACGGGGCCGACAAGGCGGCACGGTTCATGCAGCTCTGCGACGCGTTCGGCCTGCCGCTGCTCTCGCTCGTCGACACGCCCGGGATCATGGTCGGGCCCGACGCCGAGGCCACGGCGCTGGTGCGCCACAGCTCGCGCCTGCTGGTGGCGGGCGCCGGCCTGCGGGTGCCCTTCATCGCCGTGATCCTGCGCCGCGGCTACGGGCTCGGCGCCCAGGCGATGACCGGCGGCAGCCTCCACGAGCCGCTGCTCACGGTGGCGTGGCCGAGCGCTCACCTCGGCCCGATGGGGCTCGAGGGCGCGGTGCGACTCGCGCTGCGTCGTGAGCTGGAGCAGATCGCCGACGAGGAGGTGCGCGAGCAGCGCGTGCGCGAAATGACGGCGGCGGCGCAGGAGAACGCGAAGGCGCTCAACGCCGCCCAGCTGTTCGAGCTCGACGACGTGGTCGACCCGGCCGAGACCCGAGGCCTGGTCGCCGCGACGCTGGCCGCCGCCCGCGTCGCCGACGCGCCGCCGCACCGGTTCGTCGACACCTGGTAGGGCTAGGGGTGGCGGCGCAGGCCGCGCAGCACCGCGTCGGCGTCGCGGTGCGGGGCGCGCAGGGCGACGCCGACGAGGTCGAGCTCGGCGGTGGGCACGGCGCGCACCGCGGCCCGGTTGTCGTCGTCGTGGCCGGTCGCGAACAGCTCGGCGGTGTAGACGGCGACCGGCACGTCGCGCCGCAACGCACGCTCGTGAACGGTCCTGAGCTTCGACGCCGTCGCCTCGAACACGAGCACCGGCTGGCGCAGCATCGGCAGGTAGCGCACGCCGTCGGCGTCGACGTAGTCCTCGCCCACCACGGAGGGGCCGGCGGCGGCGGTCACGCCGCTCACCAGGAACGCGGTGACGTTCAGCCGCTGCCACACGGCCAGGTCGTCGCGGACGACCACCGCGACCTTCGTGTCGAAATCGGCGACGGCCACCGGCCGGAACGGTGACGCGCGGGCGCGCCTCCGTCTTGAACGATCTTGCGGTCAGGCGGCGGCGTAGCGCGCCGGCGTGACACCCACGGCGCGCTTGAACACCCGGGTCAGATGTGGCTGGTCGGCGAAGCCGCACGCGGCCGCGACGGCCGCGGGGGGCTCGCCTCCGGCAAGCAGGCGGCGGGCCCGGGCGATGCGCAGGTCGGTCTGGAACGCGTGCGGCGTCAGGCCGGTCTGCGCGTGGAAGCGCCGCACGAGCTCGAAGCGGCTGAGCCCGCTGACCGCGGCGAGCTCGCGCAGCGGCACGGCGCGGTCGAAGCGCTCGGATAGGTGCGCGCGGGCGCGGCGCACGGCGGCGTGTTCGCTGCGGCCTCGCGCCCGGTCGGGCGGGCCTGGCCGCAGGTGTGGCCGCAGGCGGTCGACCGCGACCACCACCGCCTCCTCGAGCGCCAGCCCGGTCGCGCCGGTGGCCAGCGCGGCGTGCGCGCGCAGCAGCCGCGCGCGCAGACCAGGATCTTCGAAGACCACCCAGCGGGCCGCGCCGGGGGGCGGCGCGTCGTCCTCGGCGTAGGCGCCGAGCAGTGCGGGGTCGAGGTAGAGCACCTTGTACGCCCAGCCCTCCGGCACCGCGGCCATGCCGGTGTGCACCGCCTCGGGCTCGAGCACGAACAGCTCGCCGCGACCGGCGCGCTGATGGGTGGCGTCGAGCTCGAAGCGGGCCGCCCCGCGCTCGACCACCGCGACGGTCCAGGTCGGGTGGGAATGCGGCCGGTAGGCGTGGGCGACGAAGCTCGCGTGCAAGGCCTCGACGCCGGGCAGCGCCGCCGGGCGGAAGTATGCCGTGCGCTCGCTCATGCCACGACCTCGTCGAGCATCGCCTGGCGCTCCTCTTCGGTGGCGAACAGGTAGCGGTCCAGGCGGGCGAGGCCCTCGACGTCGTGGACGTCCTGGTCGAGGTACGGGATCAGCAGCAGGCGGTCGTCGCGCAGCTGCTTGCCGAGGCGCTCGATGTTCTGGGCGTCGCGGCGGGCGAGCACGTGGTAGTCGCTGAAGTTGTCGGCGACGCGGGCGGCGAGCTTGTCGCCCAGATCGGCGGCGAGCTCGGCGCTGACGTCCTCGACCTCGGCGTCGCCGAGCAGATCGTGATGGACGCGGTTGACCACCACGCCGCCGAACGGCATGCGCGCCGCCTTCAGCTTGCGCCAGAAGAAGATCGCCTCGTCGATCGGCTCGCGCTCGGGCGATGTCACGAGCAGGAAGACGGTGCCAGCATCGGCGAGCAGCTTGTTGACCGCCTGCGCACGCTCCTTGAAGCCGTCGATCATGCCCGAGAGCGAGCGGAAGAACACGGCGAGGTCCTGCAGCAGGTCGATCCCGGTCACCCGCTTGAGCACGCTGAATACCATGCCGGTGCCCCGGCCCATGACGCGTGCGGCCAGGCCCGTCGGGCGTAGGAAGACCTGCAGCGCGCGGCCCTCGAAGAACTGCGTGAGGCGGTCGGGCGCGTCGAGGAAATCCAGCGCGTTGCGCGACGGCGGCGTGTCGAGCACGATCAGGTCGAAGTCGTGGCTGCGGTCGAGCTCGTAGAGCTTGGCCATGGCCGTGAACTCCTGCGAGCCGGCCACCGCGTTGGACAGCTCCTGGTAGATGCGGTTGGCGAGGACCTCGTCGCGGCTCTTCTCGTTCGGCGCAAGCCGGTCGATGAGGTCGTCGAAGGTGCGCTTCGGGTCGAGCATCATCGCCCATAGCTCGCCCTCCATCTCGATCCCGGCCGCCGGGAACAGCTGCGGGTCCACCAGCGCGGGCTCGTTGCCCAGCTCCTCGAGGCCGAGCGAGTTGGCCAGGCGCCTCGCCGGGTCGATCGTCACCACGGCGACCTTCCGGCCGCGCGCCGCGGCGCCCATGGCGATCGCCGCCGACGCCGTGGTCTTGCCCACGCCGCCCGAGCCGCCGCAGATGACGATCCGCTTGTCGGCGATGACGTCGGCGATGTTCACAGGGCCTCCTCGAGCTCGCGCGAGAGCGCCTCGAGCGCCGGCCGGTCGAGCTCGGGCGCGAACACGAACGACAGCTTGGCCGCCTTCTGGCCGAAGCCCTCGCGCAGGCGGCGCAGCTGCGCGCGCTGTTCGGCGGCGCGGGCCTGCTCGGAGAGCGCGGCGCGCACGGCCGATCGCGCCAGCGGCCCCTGGCCGTCGGTGGCGGCGGCGCGCAGCGCCTGGGCGTCGCGGGCGGTGAAGCGCTGCGGATAGCAGGCGTTGGCCACCACGCGGTCGATTCGCAGGCCGGACGCCTGCAGCTCGTCGCGCAGCTGCAGCGTCTCGTTGACGGGCATCTCCTGGGGCAGCGCCACGGCCACCACGCCGGTCTTCTTGCGGTTGGACACGAGGGCGTCGATGGTGCGTGCCTGGTGGGCGATCGGGCCCACGCGGGCGATGTCGGCGAACTGCCTTGGGGTGCGGATCATGGCCACTCCGTGTCCGGTGGCGGGCGCGTCGACGACGACCAGGTCGTAGCGGCTGGCGCCGCGCGTGCGCCGCTCCAGCTGGGCGAGCTCCCAGATCTTGCCGATCGTGACGAGCTCGGAGAGTCCCGGCGCCGCCGCCGCGAAGTAGTGGAACATGCGCGATGAGGCCAGGAGCTCGCCCATCTGACGGGGCCGGACCTGCAGCGAGAGGTACTCGGCCATGGCGTGCTCGGGGTCGACGGTGATGGCGTACAGGCGCTCGTCGATCCTGCGCTCGACCAGGACCTCGCCGTCGTCGGACCCGAACGCGCCCGCCAGCCGGTGCTGGCCGGCCACCTCGACGACGACGGTGCGCAGCCCGCGCCGAGCCGCGGCAAGGCCGAGGGCAGCCGCCACCGTCGAGCGTCCCACGCCGCCCTTGCCCATGACGAACAGCACCCGCTTGTCGAGGAGGTCCCGCATGTCAGCGGCGGCCTATTCTGGCGACCGTGAAGCGCGTGCAGGTCAGCGAGAACCTGTTCCAGCTGACGCGGCTGGGCTTCGTCAATTGCTTCCTCGTGCGCGAGGACGACGGGTTCACCCTCGTCGACACCTCGCTGAGCGGCAACGGCCCGGCGATCATGGAGGGGGCCTCGGAGGCGGGCGCGCCGATCGTGCGCATCGCCCTCACGCACGCGCACGTCGACCACATCGGGTCGCTCGACGCGTTGCACGAGGAGCTGCCCGACGCCGAGGTGATCATGGGCGCGCGGGAGTTGCGGCTGACCGAGGAGGAGCGCCGGCTCGACCCCGACGAGCCGCAGGCCAAGGTGCGTGGCGGCTGGCCGGCGTTCGAGACCCACCCGGACCGCCAGGTCGGCGACGGCGACGAAGTCGCCTCGCTGCGGGTCGTGTTCACGCCGGGGCACACGCCCGGCCACCTCTCGTACCTGGATACGCGCGACGGCACGCTGATCGCCGGCGACGCCTTCCAGACCAAGGGCGGCGTCGCGGTGTCGGGCAAGCTTCGCCCCCTGTTCCCCTTCCCCACGCTTGCGAGCTGGCACCGCCCGACGGCGGTGGAGAGCGCCCGCCGGCTCCGGGCCCTGGACCCGCGGCGGATCGTCGTCGGCCACGGCAAGCCGCTCGAGGCGCCGGGCGCGGCGATGGACCGGGCGATCGCGGCGGCGGCGTGAACTCCCCAGCCGCAGGGCAGCGCAGGTGTCGATGACGCTTCAGCGTGCCGGCAAGGCGCGCTGAGCTCCGAGCGGCGATCGCGTCGGTCGTCCGGCGGCGCTGGAACGGCGGCGACGAAGGTGGGTAGACGGCGCCGTCGGTGATCTGTCCTACCTCGTGGTCGTCCTGTCGCCACAAAGCAGGACGGATCGGAAACGAGTGGTCAGTTTTGGTCGCAGGACGACCAAAAGCGACCGTGGTTCCTTGTCGCTCATCCCGGCCCGCCCCCTTCGTCGCCGCCGTTCGACGCGATGACGTCGCGCGAAGCGACACGGGCTGAGCGCCCCGCCCTACTCCTCGCCCTCCCAGTAGTCGAGCGGCTCGATCCGGCCGATGACGCCCACGCCCCGAAACGAGATCTTGCCCGACCTCGGGTAGAAGCAGATGTCGTTCGGCGGCAGGTCGCCGTAGACCAGGTAGACGAGGTCGGCGGTGTCGCTGGCGCGGAAGGAGTGCGCGACCTTGGTGCTCGGCGGTCGGTCGACGATCGTGCCCCGCCGCACCGGGATCTCCTCGTCGCCGAGGACGACCACGCCCGCGCCCTCGAGCACCACGAACAGCTCGTCGTCGAGCGAGTGGCAGTGCGGGGGGAACCCCTCGTAGCCGGCCGCGATGGTCATGTGCGCGAGCGTCGAGCGGGCCGAGCCCAGCGCGCGGCCGAGCTCGCGCTCGGCGAAGCGCGCGCGGCGGCGCAAGGTCACGTCCGGCTCGACGTCGGCCAGCGCGACGATCCGGTCCGGCCGCGGCGAGGGCGCATCGGCCGTGTGCCTGTGCACCGGCGTGGTGCGCCCGCCGGCGGGACGACCATGCGCCGGCAGCCGACGCTGACGCTGACGCTGCCCGCAGCCGAGCCGAGGTTGAACCACGTGCCGCGCATCGGTCCCACGTCGACCTCGAACGGCTCGACCGACTCCCAGTGCACGATCGACACGAGGGGTCAAGTCTTTCATTGCCACATGGCGGCGCTCCGTGCAGCAAAGAACGACTCGACCCCTCTGCCGTCCGACGCCGGAGGCATGCTCTCTCGCGCGCGAGGGAGGAATCGCCGTGGGGGTTGCGAATAACGCCCGCGTACCGGTTTCCCCCAGCGGATCGGAGCCACCTCCCACATGGCCAAGGTCATCGCCTTCGCAAATCAGAAGGGCGGCGTCGCCAAGACGACGACGACGCTCAACCTGGCCGTCGCCTTCGCCGAGCAGGGCAACCGCGTCCTCTGCTGCGACATGGACCCGCAGGGCAACCTCACGATGTCGCAGGGCGTCGACCCAGATGGGCTCGAGAAGTCGATGTACGACGTGCTCGTCTACGACGTCTCGATGCGCGAGGTCATCCGCAAGCGCGAAGTCGACGTCGCATGCGCCTCGATCGACCTCGCCGGCGCCGAGATCGCGATGTCGACCAAGATCGGCCGCGAGCGCTCGCTCGAGAAGGCGCTGAAGCCCATCGACGACGACTACGACTACGTCTTCATCGACACGCCGCCCAGCCTCGGGCTGCTGACGATCAACGCGCTCACGGCGGCCGACAAGGTCATCGTCCCCGTGCAATGCGAGTATCTGTCGATGCGCGGCCTCATTCAGCTGCAGAACACGCTGGCCATGATCCGCGAGAACCTGAACCCCGCCGTGGAGATCGAGGGCATCCTCCCGACGCTCGTGGATTCCCGCACCGTCCACGCCAAGGAGGCCATCGAGATCCTCGAGGAGAACTTCGGCGACCGCGTGTTCGCATCGCGCATCAAGAAGACGGTGCGCTTCGCCGAAGCTCCGGTGAAGGGGATGTCGGTGCTGAAGTACGATCCGGACGGCATGGCGGCCCACGCCTACCGTCAGCTTGCGAAGGAGGTCCTCGACAGTGGCAAGCGGTAAGCGAGCAAGCATGCGCGAGGGCCCCCTGGCCGCCCTCTTCCGCAGCACCGAGCAGTCCGAGGAAGAGCAGGAGGTCAGGCAGGAACGCAGTCCCGAAGCCTCTGCACCCGCCGAAGCGGAGGTCCAGACCCCGCCCATCCCCACTCCGAAGGAGCGCCTGCGGCATGCGTTCTCCTCCGAGATCCCGGAGAACGTCCTCTCGCCCGCGACGCCCGCCGCGCGCGAGCGCCCGCGCGGCGATCCGCTCGCCCAGCCCGCCGCCGAGGGCAACGGCCCTCCCGTGCTGCGCGTGGTCGGCGTCGGCGGCGCGGGCGTCAACGCGGTCAACCGCATGGTCGAGGCCGAGGTCGAGGGCGTCGAGTTCCTCGCCATCAACACCGACCTGCAGTCGCTGCAGGGCTCGGCCGCCGACATCACCGTCCACATCGGTGCCAACGTCACCCGCGGCCTCGGCTCGGGCGCCGATCCTGACCTCGGCCGCCAGTCGGCGATGGAGGACTACGACAAGGTCAAGTCGCTGCTCAAGGGCTCGGACATGGTGTTCATCACCGCCGGCTCGGGCGGGGGCACCGGCACGGGCGCCGCGCCCGTGGTGGCCCGCATCGCACGCGAGCTCGGCGCCCTGACCGTCGGCATCGTCACCAAGCCATTCGGATTCGAGGGCTCGCGCCGCGCCGCCCAGGCCGAGGACGGCATCAAGGAGCTCTCCGAGGACGTCGACACGCTCATCATCGTCCCCAACAACCGCCTGCTGACCGTGCTCGACAAGCAGACGTCGATGGTCGATGCGTTCCGGGTGGCCGACGACGTCCTGCGCCAGGGGGTCCAGGGCATCTCCGACCTGGTGACGCTCCCGGGCCTGATCAACCTCGACTTCGCCGACGTGCGCACGATCATGGCCGAGGCGGGGAACGCCCTGCTCGGCATCGGCATGGGGACCGGCGATCGCCGCGCGATCGACGCGGCCGAGAAGGCCGCCGCCTCCCCGCTGCTCGAGACGAGCATGGACGGCGCCCGGTCGATCCTCCTGTCGATCACCGGCGGGCGCGACCTCTCGCTGTGGGAGGTCAACGAGGCGGCCCGGGCGGTCTCCGAGGCGGCTCACCCCGAGGCCAACATCATCTTCGGCGCCATGGTCGACGAGAAGCTCGACGACCAGGTGTGGGTGACGGTGGTGGCCACCGGCTACGCGAACGGCAGCGCGCCGCGCCGCCGCGCGGACGAGCCGGGGGCGCCGCGCCGGCTCGAAGAGCCTCGCGGCGAGCCGCGGGTGCGCCGGCGCGAGCCCGCGCGGACGAGCCGCGACCTCGCCGATCTCGACGTCCCTGAGTTCATACCGAGGGGGTAGGCGTCAGCCGCCAGGCGTCAGCCGTCGGAAGGTGTTCCTGACGCCTGACGCCTGATGTCCGACGCCTCGAATGGCGGCGTCGTCGCCGCAGGGCACCCGCTGACCGCGCAGGCCGGCGCCGACGTCCTGCACGCAGGCGGCAACGCCGTCGACGCCGCGATCGCGGCGATGTTGACCTCGTTCAGCGCCGAGCCGCTCCTCACCGGCCTCGGCGCCGGCGGCTACATGCTCGTCGCGGACACCGCCGGCGAGCGCGCGATCCTCGACTTCTCGGTCGAGGCCTCGGGGCGCGGCGCCGATCCTGGCCGCCGCGAGGAGCTCGTCCCCATCGACGTCTCCTTCGGCGACGCGATCCAGGTGTTCAACATCGGCCCGGCGTCGGTCGGCTGCTACGGCACGCCGGCGGGGATCTGGGAGGCGTCGCGCCGGTACGGGTCCCTGCCGTTGCACGAGCTCGCCGCCTCCGCCGCCCGGATGGCTCGCGACGGGGTGCCGCTCAACGCCGAGCAGGCCTACGTGATCGAGATTCTCCAGGGCATCGTCACCGCCGAGCCCGAGTGCGCCGCCGTCTACGCGCCGGGCGGGAAGCTCCTGCGCGAGGGCGACCCCATCCGCCAGCCCGAGCTCGCCGACACGCTCGAGCGGCTCGGGCGCGAAGGCCCCCACCCGTTCTACCGCGGCGACATCGCCGAGGCCGTGGCCGGCTGGCTGGCCGAGCGGGGCGGGCTGATGACCGCCGAGGACCTCGACGCCTACCGCGTCGTCAACCGCCGGCCGCTCGTCCAGCCCTATCGCGGCCGCGAGGTCCTGCTCAACCCGCCGCCCAGCGCCGGCGGCACGCTGATCGCGTTCGCCCTCGAGCTGCTCGCCCGCGACCCGCCCGGGCCGCCGAGCCTCGAGCGCCTGGTCGAGGTCATGGAGACGGCGCAGGCCCAGCGCACACCGGAGTTCCTGGCCTCGCTGGGCGAGCGGCCGGCGCTGGGGTCAACCACCCACATCTCGGTCCTCGATGCCGACAACCGTGCCTGCTCGGTCACCGCGTCCAACGGCGAGGGTGCCGGGATCATCGTCCCCGGCACGGGCATCCACCTCAACAACATGCTCGGAGAACAGGACCTCAACCCGCTCGGCTTCCACCAGCACCCCCCGGGGCGCCGGTTGCCGAGCATGATGGCCCCGACCGCGGTGCTGCGCGACGGCGCCCCCGAGCTCGTGCTCGGCAGCGGCGGCTCGAACCGGATCCGGTCCGCCATCCTTCAGACCGTGGTCAACGTGGTCGACCGGGGCATGGACGTGGAGCGGGCGGTGTGCGCGCCGCGCGCCCACTTCGAGGACGGCGTCGTCTACGTCGAGCCGGCGCTCGACGTGGCGTCGCTGGAGGCGGCGGGGCGCACCCTCGCGCGCTTCCGCGACCTCAACCTGTTCTTCGGCGGCGTGCACGCGGTCACCGCGCAGCCGCGCGCCGGCTTCGGCGATCCGCGCCGCGGCGGGGCCGCGGCGGGATGAGGAAGACGCGCCTGGGCCTCGCGGCGCTGGCGGCGGTCGTGCTGGCCGGGTGCGGAAGTCCCGCGAGCGACATCTTCGAGGTCGAGCGCTCGGGCTCGATCCCCGGCGCCGACCTCCGGATCGTGGTCGCCGACGACGGCACCGTGCGCTGCAACGGCGGCGCGCCGAAGAACATGGGCGATTCGCGTCTCCTCGACGCCCGCGAGCTCGGGCGCGAGCTCACCGACACCGCCCGCGGCGGCCGCACGCTGCACGCGGGCGCCGGCACCGTACTCTCCTACCGGGTGCGACTGCCCTCGGGCATCCTCACCTACAGCGACAGCTCGGCCGGCCAGACGAAGGCGATGCTGCAGCTGCAGGGGTTCGTCCGGGACGTTGCCATCCACGTCTGCGGCCTGCAGCGCTGACTAACCGAATCGGACCTTGCCGTTGGACCGCGCTCGGTCCTGCGCGCGCTCGACGAAGTCCAGCCGCTTGGCCGCCGCGCGGAACAGGCGCGTGATCAGGCGCAGTCGCGCGTTCTCGGAGCGCAGGTCGAGCAGCCCCTGCTTGGCCTCGAGCCCGAACTCCACCGTCGCCGCCATCTCGTAGGCGCCCATCGCTTCGAGCTCGTCCTCGTCGGGGCGGCGGTCGGTCGCGCGCTCCACGAGCTCGGCGTAGGCGCTGCGCGCCTCGGCCGCGGCGGCTGGGTCCACCTCCTCGTTGCGGTCGGTCAGGAACTCGACCTCGCCGGCGGGGAACGCCAGGTGCTCCTGGCGCTCGAGCAGCCGGAACGGGCGCGTCCCGCGCGTGACGATGTTCATCCGGCCGTCCTCCATGCGCTCGAGAACCTCGGTGATCTCACACGCGCAGCCGATCGGCCGCAGCCCGTCGTCCGACAGCCAGACGATGCCGAACTCGCTGCCCGACTCCAGGCACTCGGCCATCATCGTCTTGTAGCGCTCCTCGAAGATGTGGAGCGGCACGAGCTCGCTCGGGAGGGCCACGATGCCCAGAGGGAAGAGGGGGAACTCCCGCACAGTCTCTCCGGTGGTCATCGGCGACCCAGTGTAGGAGCGGCGCGCTGCTGGGTAGGACAGGGCGCGATGAGCACCGTCGCCGTCCTCGGCACCGGGATCATGGGCTTTCCGATGGCGCGCAACCTCGCCGGCGCGGGGTTCGACGTGCGCGCCTGGAACCGCACGGCTGAGAAGGCTCAGCCGCTGGCCGAGCACGGGGTGACCGTCGCCGCCACGCCGGCCGAGGCGGCCGACGGCGCCGACGCGCTCGTGACCATGCTGGCCGACGCCGATGCGGTGGAGGCAGCGGTGGAGGGTCTCCGCGACATCCCCCTCTGGGCGCAGATGAGCACGGTTGGCCTGCACGACGCCAAGCGGCTCGCGGGCTTGGCGGGGGAGCGCCGGATGGGCTACGTCGACGCGCCCGTACTCGGCACCAAGCAGCCGGCCGAGCAGGCGCAGCTCGTCGTCCTCGCCGCCGGTGCGGCCGAGCTGCACGAGCCCGCCGACCCGGTGTTCGACGCCGTCGGGCGCAAGACCGTGTGGCTCGGAGACGAGCCCGGCGCCGCCACACGGCTCAAGCTGGTCCTCAACCACTGGATCCTCGGCATGATCGAGAACATCGGCGAGACGATCGCCTTCGCCGAGGCGCTCGGGGTCGACCCGCAGGCGTTCCTGTCGAGCATCGAGGGCGGCAACATGGACTCGCCCTACGCCCAGATGAAGGGCAAGGCGATCCTGGCCGACGAGCTCGAACCCTCGTTCCCGCTGCGGCTCGCGCGCAAGGACATCGGCCTCATCCTCGACGCCGCCGCCGAGGCCGGAATCGACACGCCGATCCTCGAGGTGGCGGCGCGGCAGTTCGATCGCGCCGTCGAGCTCGGCCACGGCGACAAGGACATGGCCGCCACCGTGCACGCGGCTAGGCCCTCCGCCGCCACTTCCTCGACCTAGGCAGCGACGCCTCTATCCCGTCGAGCAGCCAGCGCAGGCCGGTCTCGAAGCGGTCTGGATCCTCGACGGCGACCGGCTCGTCGCTGTCGAGGAACCGCTGCACGTGCGGGTAGGCGCCGGTGTCGACCAGGTCGCGCAAATAGGGCTCGGCCACTTCGCGCCACTCGTCCATGCTCATCCCGGCGTTGCGGCGAAACTCTCGCGCGGACAGCTCGCGGTAGGCAAAGCCCATCGCGTACTCGTCGATCGCGGCGACGATGGCAAACGCCGTCTTGGCGTCGATGTCGAGCGACGCGACGGCGGCCGCGGACTCGTCGAAGTGCTTGACGGAGTTCGGCCCGATCGCCGGGCGCCGCCCCAGCGTGTTGACGACCCATGGGTGGCGCAGCCAGGTGGCGCGCAGGCGGTGGGCGATCTCACTCAGCGCCTTGCGCCAGTCCGCGGGCACCTCGCCTTCAAACAGCTGCTCGCCCATCACCTCGTCGCTCATCACGTCGAGCAGCTCGTCCTTGCTGTGCACGTACGAGTAGAGGGTCATCGTCCCAATCTCGAGCTCCTTGGCGACGCGCCGCATCGAGAGGGCCTCGAGGCCCTCCGCGTCCGCGACGCCGATCGCTGCCTTGACGATCGCCTCGCGGGTGATCGCCTTCCGTGACGCCTCGCGCGGAAGGGGAAACGGCGAGCTTGACATCTCGTACAGTGTACGTAATGTACGATGTACGAACTATCGTACACCGTACGGAGTTGACCTTGTGATCCACGCCGAATCCCTCGGCAAGCGCTTCGGCGACCGCTGGGTCCTGCGCGACGTCGACCTCCACGTCCCGCGCGGCACCGTGCTCGGCCTGCTCGGGCCCAACGGAGCCGGCAAGACCACCGCCGTGCGCATCCTGACCACGCTGCTGCGCCCCGATGCCGGCCGCGCCCGCGTAGGGGGCCACGATGTGGTCGCGTCGCCCGACGCCGTGCGCCCGCAGATCGGTCTCGCCGGCCAGCACGCCACCGTCGACGAGCTGATGACGGGCCGCGCCAACCTGCTGATGGTCGGCGCGCTCTATCACCTGCCCAAGCGCCGTGCGCGCGAGCGCGCCGGCGAGCTGCTCGAGCGCTTCGACCTCGGCGAGGCCGCCGACCGCCTCGTGAAGACGTACTCCGGCGGCATGCGCCGCCGACTCGACCTCGCCGCCAGCCTCGTCGCCTCCCCGCCGGTGCTGTTCCTCGACGAGCCCACCACCGGCCTGGACCCGCGCAGCCGCAACGAGCTGTGGGCGACGCTCGAGGGCCTCGTCCACGAGGGCACCACCCTGCTGCTCACCACCCAGTGTCTCGAGGAGGCCGATCGCCTCGCCGACCGCATCGCCGTCGTCGACCACGGACGCGTCATCGCCTCGGCGTCGCCCCACAAGCTCAAGGGGCAGGTCGGCGGCCGCCGGATCGTGCTCGACCTGCCGGAGGCCGACCTGCTCGCCGGCGCCGCGGGTGCCGTCGCCGGCTTCGGCGTCGAGGAGCCCCACATCGACACCGGCGCGCTGCAGGTGACGGTGCCGGTGAGCAACGGCGCCGGGATCGCCGACGTCGTGCGCGCGCTCGACGCCGCCGGCGTCCCCACCGTCGACGTCGCGGTCAGAAGCCCGTCGCTCGACGACGTCTTTCTGACCCTGACCGGGGAGCCGACCGAATGACGTCGCTCAGAACCACCCTCGCCGACGGGCTCGTCATGGCCCGGCGCAATCTCTCGCACGTCCGTCACGAGCCCGAGCAGCTCATGGACGTCACCGTGCAGCCGTTCGTCCTCGTGCTGCTGTTCGCCTGCGTGTTCGGCGGTGCGGTCGTCGTGCACGGCGTGGACTACAAGGCGTTCCTGATCGCCGGCATCTTCGTCCAGACGCTCGCCTTCGGAACCATGGGCGCGGCGGTGAGCATGGCCGAGGACATGCGGCGCGGCGTGATCGATCGCTTTCGCAGCCTGCCGATGGCGCGCTCGGCCGTGCTCGTCGGCCGCGCGGTGGCCGACCTGGGTGCCAGCGCGATCGGCCTCACCGTTCTGGCCGCCACCGGCCTGCTCGTCGGCTGGGGGATCGAGACCGGCGTGGGCGACGCCATCGCCGGCTTCGCCCTACTGCTCCTGTTCGCATTCGCGATGAGCTGGGTAGGCACCCTGCTCGGCCTGGTGGCGCGCTCGGCCGAGGTCGCCCAGCAGGTCGTATTCATCGTCGTCCTGCCCCTGACGTTCGTATCCAACGCGTTCGTGCCGCCCCAGACGATGCCGGGCGCGCTGCGCACGTTCGCCGAGTGGAACCCCATCAGCGCGGTCGTCGCGGCGTGCCGCCAGCTGTTCGGAAACGGACCGGCGGCCGCGCCCGACGCCGCGTGGCCGCTGCAGCATCCGGTGGTCGCGGCGCTGGCGTGGATCGCGCTCATCCTCGCGGTGGCCGCCCCGCTGGCAGTGCGGCGCTACCGCTCGGCGATGGGACGGTGAGCGCTGATCATCAGGTTGTAGAAGACGCCGGGCGGTAGGCGCGGCTCGAGCATGAGCCGGTCGACCAGCTGGAGGGCGAGGTAGCCGCGGTAGGCGTACTGGCGCCACAGCCAGGGCACATCGTCCGGAGCGGCGGTCGCCTCCAGCGAGCGGTTCGCCCACCCGAACCAGCTCGCCAGCAGCTCCTCTCCGCGCACGCGCACGCGCGTGAAGCCCGCGTCGCGCGCGAGCCGGGCCAGCTCGCCGGGCGCAAAGGCATGGACGTCGACGTAGCGCTCGAGCGAGTGGTCGCCCCGGGGACCGGCGCCGTTCGTCCACGGCGCTGCGCCGGCCCGCATTGCCGCCCGCCACGCCGGGGCGAGCGCGTTGGCCGCCCGCTTGGGCACGGCCGCCAGGCGATCGCCATAGCGCGACGGCTCGCCTGCGAAGGCAAGCGTGCCGCCCTGCCGCAGGACGCGGTGGAACTCCGCGAACGCCCGCTCGAGGTCGGGCAGGTGGTGGAGCACCGCATGACCGAAGACGAGGTCGAACGACGCGTCCTCGAACGGCAGCGCCTCGGCGTCGCACGCCCACGTGCGCACCTCCAGGCCGAGCTCGTGCGCGTTGGCGCGCAGGGCTCGCAGCATCCCGGGCGAGATGTCGACGCACGAGGCTCGTCGAACGACGCCGGCCTGCAGGAGGTTGAGCGTGAAGTAGCCGGTGCCGGCGCCGATCTCGAGCGCGCTGTCGAACGGACCGTGCGGCCCACGCCCGAGCACCTTGTCGAGCTTGCCCAGCACCTGGCGCCGGCCCTTGGCGCCGAAGTCGATGCCCCACTTGACGTCGTACTCGCCGGCGGCGGCGTCGTGATAGCGCTCGTTGACAGCGCGGATCTGCGCCGGAGTCCGGGGGGCGCCCATTCCGGCGCAGGACGATAGCGTCAGGCCTCGTGCCAGGAAACGAGAGAGCGGTCGAGCCGGCGGCCGCCAGGGCGACCACCCGGGCGACCGCGTTTGGTGACGTTCAGATCCTCCAGCGCGATCAGCCCGATGGCGTTCCGCCCCTGCCGCTGACCGGCGAACGCACCCTGCCGGACATCCCGGAGGAGAACTACTGGTTCCGCCGCCACCTGGCCGTCTACCGTTGGATTGCCGAGCGTGTCGCCGGCCGGCGGGTGATCGACATGGCCTGCGGCGAGGGCTACGGCGCCGACGTCCTGGCGCAGCGCGCCACGACCGTGGTGGGGGTGGACGCCAATCCCGAAGCGCACGAGCACGCCCGGCTGCGCTACCGCCGTCCCAACCTGCGGTTCGAGCGCGACCTCGTCGACCGCTTCGTCGAGCCGTGCGACGACGTCGTCTTCCTGCAGACAATCGAGCACGTCGAGGACCCCGGGGCGGTGCTCGACCACTTCCGTTCGCTGGCCCAAGTGGCGTACATCTCCACGCCCAACGTCCTCACGCTGGCTCCGAAGGGCGCCGAGCGCTCCGGCAACCCGTGGCACGTGCGCGAGTACCGGGCCGACGCGTTCCACGCGCTGTGCGCGGCGCACTTCTCGCGCGTGGAGGTGTACGGCCTCTTCCATGCCCGCAAGCTGCGCGCCCACGCGTGGGCCCTGCGCGCGGGCTGGGACGCGATCCATCCCCGGCTGCGACTCACCGACCGCTTCTACGGCTGGTTCACGCCCGCGATCGACGAACGCGACTTCGCGCTGCGGCCCGAGGGGACGTGCGACCTGGACCGCGCCCTCGACTTCCTCGCCGTGTGCCGGTAGAGCGGTTGAGCCGGCGGCCGGCGGCGGCGGGCGGCCGGGCGACCGCGTTTCACCGCGGCGAGCTCGCGCTCGTCCTCCACACGCACATGCCCTACGTCGAGGGCTACGGCACGTGGCCGTTCGGCGAGGAATGGCTGTGGGAGGCGATCGCCACCTCGTACCTGCCGCTGCTCGACGTGCTCGAGGCCGGCGCTCCGGTCACGCTCTCGATCACGCCGGTGCTGGCCGACCAGCTCGAGGCGCTGCGCGACGACCCCGCCGTCGCCGACCGCTTCTACGGGTTCCTGCGCGGGGTGCGGGCCGAAACCCACGCGCGCGACATCGAGGGCCTGCGGGCCGGCGGCGAGGGCGCGCTCGCCGCCGAGGTCGAGCGGGCCGGCGGCGACTACGTCCGAGCGGCGGAGCGCTTCGAGACGCTCGGCGGCGACCTGCTCGCGCCGCTGATGGCCCGTGCGGCGTGGACGTCGGCGGCCACGCACGCGGTGCTGCCGCTGTGCTCCACAGATGCCGGGGTCCGCCTGCAGGTGCAGACGGGGATCGAGGCGTTCCGGCGTCGCCACGGGGATTGGGCCGGCGGGTTCTGGCTGCCCGAGTGCGCGCATGCCCCGTGGCTCGAGCCGCTGCTCGAGGAGGCCGGCGTGCGTGCGACGTGCGTCGACCTCACCGACGTGCTCGGCCTCGGTGCGCCCGAGCACGGCGTGCCCCTGCGCTCGCCCGCCGGGCCGCTGCTCGTGCCGATCGACCGCGTCACGCTCGAGCTCGCCTGGAGCGACCGCGGCTATCCCGCGCACGGCACCTACCGCGACTACCACCACCACACGATCCACCACCACCGTCCGTGGGCCAACGACGGCTCCCCCTACGACCACGACGCGGCGCTCGCTCTGGCGGGCGAGCACGCCGCGGACTTCGTCGCGCGCACGCGCAGCCGCCTCGACGCCTTCGGCGAGCGGCTCGGGCGCCCGCCGCTCCTGGTCTGCGCGTTCGACACCGAGTTGCTCGGCCACTGGTGGTATGAGGGGACGGCGTGGCTGCGGGCGGTGCTGGGTGAGGCCGAGGCGCAGGGGCTCACGATCGCGCCGCTGGACGAGGCGCTCGAGCGCCATCCGGCGGACCTCGCCCCGCCCGACTTGCCGCCCACGACGTGGGGCACGCCGCGGACGCTGCACACCTGGTCGGGCCCGCAGGTGGCCGACCTCGCATGGGCGGCGCGCGACGCCGAGCTGCGCGTGGTCGGCGCGGGCAAGGCGGCGACCGGGGCCGCGGTGCGCGAGCTGCTGCTCGCCCAGTCCAGCGACTGGGCGTTCATGGTCACGCGCGAGCTCGCGGCGCCCTACGGGCGCGAGCGGGCCGAGGCCCACGCTGCCGCGGCGGTGGAGGCGGTCGAATTACACTCCCGCGCCGGCAGGGTCCGCAACGTCGCTCCGTACTGCTCGCCCGCCACGCTGCTCGTGCCTTGAGCCTCCGCGTCCTGATCCTCTCGTGGGAGTACCCGCCCGTCGTCGAGGGCGGGCTGGCGCGCCACGTGAGCAAGCTCTCCGAGCACCTCGTCGCTTTCGAAGACATCGAAGTCCACGTGTTGACTCGAGGCGACGAGGACCTCCCGGCCGAGCGCGAGATGGAGGGCGTCCTCGTTCACCGCGTTCGCGAGCCGCGCCGGCCGCGCGATTTGCACGAGTTCGTCGCCTGGGTCGAGCACATGAACGCGGACATGCTCGCCGCCGGCGTGGAGCTGGGGGACCGCTTCGCCTTCGACCTCGTCCACGGCCACGACTGGCTGATTGCGTCGGCCGGAGACCATCTCGCGCGCCGCTTCCGTTGCCCACTGGTGATGACCATCCACGCGACCGAGTACGGCCGCCACCAGGGGTGGGTCGACAAGCACCCGCAGTCCTACATCCACGGGGTGGAGCGCTGGATCACGAACAGGGCCGACCGGGTCGTGACCTGCTCGCACTACATGCGCGAGCACGTGGCCGACATCTACGGCCTCGAGGAGCAGCGCGTGAGTGTCATCCCCAACGGGATCGATCCCGCCGACCTCGAGCCGGTGGCCGACCTCGACCACCTCCGCGCGGGGTTCGCGGCATCCGACGAACGGCTGGTCGTCCTCGTTGGCCGGCTCGTCTACGAGAAGGGGTTCCAGCTCGCGCTCGAAGCGCTGCCCGGCCTGATCGAGCGGCTGGGCAACGTGCGCTTCCTCGTCGCCGGCAGCGGCACCCACGAGGCGCAGCTGCGGGAGCAGGCGTCCCACCTCGGGCTGATGGAGCACGGCACCTTCCTCGGGTGGATCGGCGACGACGTCCTGCACTCGCTGTACCGGATCGCCGATCTGTGCGTGGTGCCTTCGCTGTACGAGCCGTTCGGGCTGGTGGCGCTGGAGGCGATGGCGTCGGGCTGTCCGTGCATCGTCGCCGACACCGGCGGGCTGCGCGAGATCGTGCCCTCGGACGAGCGCGTCGGGCTGCGCTTCAACGGCGGCGACGCCGAGCACCTGGAGGCAATGGTCGAGCGCCTCCTCACCGACGACGTGCTGCGCAACAGGCTGGTCGCCGAGGCCTCGGAGCACGTGCTGGGGTTCGATTGGGTCGACGTCGCGCGCCAGACGGCCGGGATCTACGCCGATGTCGCCCGCGTCCCGACGCGCTGATCCATCGTTACCGCCCCGGATTCCGGGTACGCGATCGGTATGAGCGACAAGACCGAAGATCAGGCCCAAGAGGAGGCCGAAGCTCAGAACGGCAGCCAGGGCCAGTCCGAGGCGCACGAGGCGGCCGAGAAGGCAAAGCAGGAGTACGAGGACGCCCAGAAGACCATGGAGGAGTGGGAGGACAAGGACGACCTGCCAACCGACCTCA
>Ga0126312_10000326_pt1 | contig 26809 bp, 32 predicted proteins | sample Plot104A_FD_92537 | JGI IMG/M metagenome (GOLD analysis project Ga0126312, IMG submission 92537) | Serpentine soil microbial communities from UC McLaughlin Reserve, CA, USA - Plot104A | ecosystem: Environmental > Terrestrial > Soil > Grasslands | place: USA: UC McLaughlin Reserve, Lake County...
ATGTTCTTCTGGATCTCCGAGGTCCCGCCGTAGATCGTGGTCACCACGGCCGAGCGAACGTGTCGCTCCATCGGGTACTCGGTCGCGTAGCCGTAGCCGCCCATGATCTGCACCCCCTCGAGGGCGCAGCGCTTGGCAAGCTCGGTCGCGGCGAGCTTCGCCATCGAAGCCTCCTGAGGCAGCATGCGGGAAGGGTCCTCGTCCGTCAGGCGAGCGACGTGCCGCACGAGTAGGCGCGCCTGCGCCAGCCCGGTGGCCAGCTCGGCGAAGCGGTGCTGGAGCGCCTGGAACGAGCCGATGGGGCGGCCGAACTGGCGGCGCTCCTTGGCGTAGGCGAGCGCGTCGTCGAAGGTCCGCTGGGCCATGCCCAGCGCCGTGGCGGCGAGGATCACGCGCTCGAAGTTGAGGCCGGCCATCAGCTGGGTCCAGCCGTTCCCCTCGGAGCCGAGGAGGTTCTCCTCCGGCACCCTCACGCCGTCCAGGTGGAGCTCGTTCGTCTCCTCCCCGCCGAGCGTCTTGATCGGGGTGATCGTGAAGCCCTCGGACTCGCGCGGAACGAGCACCATCGACATCCCCCGGTGGCGGTCCTCGGACTCGCTCGTGCGGCAGACGATCAGCACCTGGCTCGCCTTGTGGGCGTAGGAGCACCACATCTTTGCGCCGTCGAGCACCCACTCCCCGTCCTCACGGCGGGCCCTGGTCTTGAGCGCCGCCACGTCCGAGCCGGCGTCGGGCTCCGACATCGCGATGGCGAACGCCCCTCCCCGCGCCACCCGGCCGAGCAGCTCGCGCTTCTGCTCCTCGCTGCCGAAGCGGTTCAGCGCGCCGGTGACGATCAGGGTCACTCCGTAGGCCCCGACCGGCGCCTGGCCGCGCGCGGTCTCCTCGAGGAACAGCGTGGCGTCCAGGAAGGAGCCGCCCGAGCCCCCGTACTCCTCGTCGATCTGGAGCCCGTACCAGCCGAGCTCGGCCATCCGCGCCGCTACCTCCTCCTGGTGGGGGTCGTCGCCGGCGAATGTCTCGCGCTCGCAGAAGTCGCCGATCGCGGCGACGAACTGGCGCTGCTCGTCGGTCAGGCCGTCCGCGGCGGCGGTGGCGACGCTCATGCTTCTACCGGCTCGGGGGCCTTGAAGCGGTTCAGCTCGCGCATGGCTATGACCATCTTGTGCACCTCGTCGGGCCCGTCCGCGACCCGCAGCCAGCGACCCTGACGCCACATCAGGGCGAGCGGGACGTCGTCGGACATGCCGAGCGCGCCGTGCACCTGCATGGCCCGGTCGAGCACCTCCTGGTGCATCTGGGCGGCGACCACCTTGATCATCGAGATCTGCTGGCGGGCCGCGCGCTTCCCCTCCGTGTCCATCAGCCAGGCGGCGTGGAGCACCATCAGCCGCGTCGCGTCGATCTCGATGCGCGACTTGGCGACGAAGTCCTGCACGAACTGCTTCTCGGCCAGCTTGCCGCCGAACGCCTCACGCTCGTTGGCCCGCCGGCACATCAGCTCGAAGGCCCGCTCGGCGGAGCCGATCGCGCGCATGCAGTGGTGGATGCGGCCCGGGCCGAGGCGGTCCTGGGCGATCGCGAAGCCGGCGCCCCGGCGGCCGAGCAGGTTCGCCTCCGGCACGCGCACCTCCTCGTAGCGGACCTCCCAGTGGCCCGGCCCGCCGTGGTGCCCCATCACCGGCACCGGGCGCACCCCGGTGAAGCCGGGCGTATCGATCGGGACGAGGATCATGCTCGCCCGCTTGTGCGGCGCCGCCTCGGGGTCCGTGACCACCATGGCGATGGCGAAGGCGGCCCCGTTGTAGCCCGAGGTGAACCACTTGTGGCCGTTCAGCACCCACTCGGCGCCGTCGAGCTCGGCCCTCGCGGCCAGGCCGGTGGGGTCAGAGCCCGAGGTCTCGGGCTCGGTCATCGAGAAGCAGGAGCGCACCGAGCCCTCGAGCAGGGGCTCCAGGAAACGGGCGTGCTGCTCTTCGCTGCCGTGCTCGGCGAGGATCTCCGCGTTGCCCGTGTCGGGCGCCGAGCAGTTGAACGCGAGGGGCGCGATCGGGCTGCGCCCCATCTCCTCGCACAGCATCCCGTACTCCCAGCTCGTGAGGCCCGGGCCGTAACGCTCGTCGGGAAGGAACAGATTCCACAGGCCCTCGGCCTTGGCCCGCTCCCGCAGCTCGACGAGCAGCTCGGGATAGGGGACCCCGGGCCGCACCTCGTCGTCGAGCGCCCTGATCGCCTCGAGCTCGACCGGGAAGACGTGCTTCTCCTGGAACGCCCGGATCCGCTCGAGCAGGTCCTCGACGCGCTCGGAGGGCGTGAAGTCCATCGGCCGGCAGACTACTGGCTGGTCATGGTCCCCCGCCGCTACCGAGACCTGCTTGCGATCCCGGGCGTTCCCCGCGTCGTCGCCTCGGCCTTCGTCGGCCGATTGCCCTACGGAATGCTGGGTTTGGCGCTCGTGCTGCTCGCGCGCCAGGCCACGGGATCGTTCGCCGACGCCGGGCTCGTGACCGCGGCCCATACCCTCGCCGTCGGCGCCACGGCCCCGGTGCTCGGCCGCCTCGTGGACCGCCTCGGCCGTCCGCGGGTGGTCGCCGCCTGTGGCGTCGCGCAGGCGGCCGCCTTCGCGGCCCTGATCGGGGTGGCCCTCGCCGGGGCCGGAACCGCCGCGCTGGCGGCGGCCGGAGCTCTGGCCGGCGCGACCATGCCGCCCCTCTCCCCCTCGATGCGCTCGCTGTGGTCCGAGCTCGCCCCGCCGGGCCGCCTGGACGCCGCCTTCGCCCTCGAGGCGGTGTTCATCGAGCTCTTCTTCATCGGTGGACCGCTGCTCACGGGCGCGATCGTGCTCGTCGCCTCGCCCGCCGCCGCGGTGGGCGCCTCGGCGGCCTTCGTGCTGACCGGGAGCCTGGCGTTCGCGACGGCCGAGCCGGTTCGGACCCGCCCCCGCGCCATGGCCGCGGGCGGCCCGGCCCCGGCCGCGCTGTCGTCCGCCGGCATGCGGACCGTCGTGGCGACCCTGGTCCTCTCGTCCATCGTCTTCGGGGTCCTCGAGGTCGCGGTGTCCGCCTTCGCCCGCCACGAGGGTGCCGCCGCGGCCGCCGGCATCCTCCTGTCGGCGATGGCCGCCGGCTCGCTGGCCGGCGGGCTGGTCTACGGCTCGCGCGAGCGCCGCTCGGCGCCCGACCGCCGTTTCCTGGCGCTGCTCGCCCTCTTCGCCGCGGGCCTGGCGCCGCTGCCGCTGGCGTCCTCGATCCCGGCGATGGCGATGCTGATGACCGTCGCCGGACTCGCGCTCGCTCCCGTGACGGCCGCCGGCTACTCGCTCGTGGGCAGGCTCGCTCCCGCCGGCGCGCTGACGGAAGCTTTCGCCTGGCAGGCCGTGGCGAACGTGATCGGGGCCAGCGCCGGAGCGGCGCTCGCCGGCGCGGTGGTGGAGGGTCCCGGGGTTCGCCCCGCCCTCGGCCTTGCGAGCGCTGCCGCGGGCGCGGCGTTCCTCGTGGCCCTCGCGGCCCGTCCCACACTCCGCCCGCCCGCCGTGCAAGCGGCGCGGGACCCGGCCCGCGGAGGGTGGCCGACCTTACGCGCTCCTCGAGAGCAAGAGCTCGACCACCCCCGCCGGCCGTGCGGGCGAGAGCCAGCGCGGCCGGCGGCCGCGGGCGAGAGCCAGCGCTCGCCGGAAGGCACGAGAATACGTTTGGACCCGTGAGGGAGTACAACGACACGCGCGCCCCCGAGTACGACGAGTTTTACCTCGGGCTCGGCCGATTCGCCGGTCTCGAGCGGCCGGAGTGGGACGCCGAGCTGCACGAGCTGGGGCGCACGATCGCGTCGCTCGCGCCGGCCCGGACGCTCGACGTCGCCTGCGGCACGGGCTTCCTGACCGGCACCTCCCCGGGGAGGTCACGGGGCTAGACCAGAGCGAGCGGATGCTCGCGGTCGCGAGCCGGCGGGCACCCGCGTTGCGACTCGTCAGGGGCGAGGCGCTCGAGCTTCCCTTTCCGGACGGAGCCTTCGAGCGGGTCTTCACCGGGCACTTCTACGGTCACCTCGAGGAGGAGCAGCGGCTGCGCTTCCTCGCGGAGGCGCGCCGCGTCGCGGCCGAGCTGGTGATCGTCGACTCGGCCGTCCGAGCCGACCGGGAGCCCGTCGAGTGGCAGGAGCGCGTGCTGAACGATGGCTCGCGCTACGAGGTCTACAAGCGCTACCTCACCGGCGCGGGCCTTAGCGCCGAGCTCGGCGGCGGCGCGGTGCTCCTCGATGGTCGCTGGTTCGTCACGGTGCGGAGCGGAGACAGCCTCTAAGGCGAACCCCCCGAAAGCAGCCAAGCCACGAGCGAGGTGAGGCCGCCGCCCACCACGACCGCGGCGAGGAGCACACCCACGCGCGGCCCCGCGGGGGCGTGTCCGGACGGCGCGAGTTCGGCCTCGAGCAGCATCTCGCGCGCCGCCTCCGCGCCGGCCTCGGCCACGAGCACGTCCCGCGGGCCGGCCGCCAGGAAGTCCGGCACGTCGAAGCCGGCGGTCCGGCGCAGGATGCTCGGGATCCCCTCCTCGAGCAGGAGCCCCTGGATCAGCTCGGCCTCCGCCTGGTTGCGCCCCCCCGCCACGCGCACGAGGGGGCCCTCCGTGTAGCGCGGATCGATCTTGCGCGCACGCTCGTGCGACTCCGATTCGGGCACCTCGATGGGCTCGGAGCCCATGTACACCAAGGGCATCCCGCAACGAGCGCAGAAGCGCTCGTCTAGCCCGTAGCGGAGCGCGCAAGAGGGGCAGGCGAGCGGCTCAGCGCTCGAGCTCGATGGCTTCCTCGTCGACACGTCCCTCGGTGATGCGCCAGGCGCGCACCACGGGTTCGGCTGCAAGCGACACGATGAGCTGGGGCCAATCGGGGTACTGCGCCAGGTTGATGTCGGTCTGCGACGGCTCGGCCGGGCTGCGCGGGTGGGAGTGGTAGACGGCCACGCCGTGCCCCTCGTCGTCGAGCGCGTTGGCGGCCATGAGCGCTTCGAAGCCGAGCTCGTAGCCATACGGAGAGTGGCGCTCGTTCACGGCCCGGAACACGTCCGCCACCCGCCCATCCTCGAGGCGCAGGTAGCCACAGCACTCGTTCGGCGCCTCCTCGTGGGCGTGAGCGACCAGCTCGTCCCACTGCGAACGTGTCATCTTCACCACGCGAAGGCTAGATGGCCGATTCCTCGTTCGCGCACCCGAAGTTCGGCAGTCGTGTGAGGATCTGGCCAATGACGCGACGGGATCTCTTCCGCCTCGCCGGCACAGTCGCTCTGCTCGCCGGCTGCGGCGGGGGCGAGGGGGGCGCCCGCCGGTCCGCCTCGGCGCCGGCCCCAGACGTCGGGGTGTTGAACCGGGCGCTCGACCTCGAGAACACGGCGATCGCCGCCTACGCGGCCGGCACCGACCTGATGAGGGGAGAGGTCCTGCGCCTCGGACGGCGGCTCCTCGCGCAGGAGAGGGAGCACGCCGCCGCCCTCCGGCGAGCCATCAAGCGGCTGGGGGGCATTCCCCACGAGCCGAAGTCCGCCGCCGAGTACGCCCGGAGCTTCCCCAGGCTGCGCGACCAGCACGACGCGCTGCGCTTCGCGGTTGACCTCGAGAGCATGGCGGTGCGGCTCTACGAGGAGTCGCTGCCCAAGCTGACGTCCCCCGAGCTGAGGCGCGCGTCCGCGGCGATCCTGACGAACGAGGCCGAACACATCTCGGCGCTGCTCGGGGCGCAGGGCGGGCCCCAGGCCCCCGCCGCCTTCGTCACGGGGCTGGCGTGAGCAAGACCCGGCGCGAGCTGATCCTCGGCGCCTTCGCGCAGGCCGAAGGCGACCCGACGATCCTGAGGCGGGCGATCGGGATGGAGCAGGGGATGGCGCTCGCCTACGAGGCGATCGCGGGCCGGGTCGGGGCCGCGGCGCTCCTCGAGCGGCATGCGCGCGCGCACGCCGAGTCGCTGACCGAGTCGCTGAAGCGGCTCGGCGGGAAGCCGGCGCCGGCGCCGCGGGGCGCCGGGCAGGTGAGGGCGAGCGCCGCCTTCGCGCTCGGGGTCGAGCTCACGGCCGTGGCCGCCTACCACGACGCCCTCGGCAAGCTTCGAAACCCGGCCCTCCTACACACGGTCGCCAGCATCATGGCGAGCCACGGTCAGCACCTCGTGATCCTCCGCGGGGCGCTCGGCAGGGAACCGCTCCCCACCGCGTTCGAGACCGGGCGCATCGCCTAACCTCCTAGCATGGGCTTCGTGAACGTCGGACCGCTCGAGCTCTTGGTGGTCGGGATCATCGCGCTGATCGTGCTCGGCCCGAAGCGGCTGCCGGAGGCGGCGCGCTCGATGGGCAAGGGCCTGCGCGAGTTCAGGCAGTCGCTCTCGAACGAGGCGAGCGACGAGGCGCGCGACGAGGACCTACCAGAACGAAGCTGAGTCGAGCGAGTCCTCAAGCTCCTCGATGGGCTTCGTGTAGACCCCCGAGCTGAGGTACTTCCAGCCGTCATCGGGCGCGACGAAGACGACGTTGCCCTCTTCGAGCTCCCCGGCCGCACGCACGGCGATCGAGGCGACCGCGCCGCTCGACACGCCCACGAACATCCCCTCCTCCTCCAGCAGGCGCTTGGTCCACGCCACGGCGTCGAGGTTCGACACGAAGATCTTCCGGTCGAGGAGCCCGAGGTCGAGGATCGGGGGGATGTAGCCGTCCTCGAGCGAGCGCAATCCCTGGACCGCCTCGCCCTGGAGCGGCTCGGCGGCCACGATCAGGGTGTCCGGGTCCTCCTCCTTCAGCCGGCGCGCGTTGCCCATCAGCGTGCCGCCCGTTCCGAGCCCCGCGACGAACGCGGCCACGTCGTCGAGCTCCTCGAGGATCTCGACCGCCGTGCCGTGATAGTGCGCGTCGGGGTTCGCGGGGTTCCCGTACTGGTATGGCAGGTAGTAGGACGGGTCCCCCTCGGCCATGTCGAGCGCCATCCCCACGGCGCCGTTCGAGCCCTGCTCTCCGGGCGAGTGGACGATCTCCGCGCCGTACATGCGCAGCAGCGCGGTCCGCTCTCGCGTCACGTTGTCCGGCATCACGACCTTGAGCGGGTACCCCTTGCGCGAGCAGATCATCGCCAGCGAGATGCCGGTGTTCCCGGACGTGGGCTCGAGGATCGTCTGGCCTGGGCCGATCTGCCCCTCCTCCTCGGCGCGCTCGATCATCGAGCGCGCGACGCGGTCCTTGACCGAGCCGGTGGGGTTGTGGCTCTCGAGCTTCGCGTAGATGCGGACGCCGGGCTTCGGCGAGAGCCGCTTCAGCTCGACGAGCGGCGTGTTGCCGATGGCCTCGACGATGTCTCCGTACTTGCCCCCGCAGGGACGATTGTCGAGGCGCGGCTCGAGCATCGCTTCAGAAAGTGTAGCCTCGCCTCAGGCCCCGCTGGTCAGGGGCTCGGTGTCCGGAGCGAGGCCCGCCTCGCGCCACTCCCGAACCGTCCGGCGCAGGCCGAGGTAGGCGATCGCTCCCGGCACCGTCGGCAGCCAGAACGCGAAGACGCGATAGGCCAACACCGAGACCACGGCGAGCCCGCCGGGCACGCCGAAGGCGATCAGCGCTCCGATCATGCCGCCCTCCACGCCGCCGACGCCGCCCGGCAGCGGCAGCGCGTTGCCGAGCATGCCCACGAAGTACGCCATCACGAGCACGCCCCAGGGCGGCGGGTCGCCCCCGAAGGCGTGAAAGCACGCCCACAGCACGGCGATGTCGAAGCCCCACCAGGCCACCGCGCCGAGCAGGTGCGGATCGCGATCGAGCAGCATGCGTATCGCCCTGCGAACGCCCCCGCCGAAGGTGGCGGGCACACGGCCGGCCCACTTCACCGCCGTGCCGAGCCAGCGGGGCCCGGGGACGCCCCTCTGCCAGCGGCGCCCCAGGTCCTTCGGCAGGAGCGCCGAGGCGAGCACCGTGCCGATGGCGATGCCGCCGAAGATCGCCGGCACGACCGTCAAGGCGAAGGAGCTCGTGCCGCTCAGGACACCGGTGCGCAGCAGCAGGCCGTCGATCACGAGAGCGGCCGCGTAGACGGAGTAGAGCGCGACCACGAACGCGCTCATCCGATTCGCCACCCGGCGGGCGCCCATGCCGGAGCGCCGCAGCGCCCAGACCGTGAGGGCGATGCCGCCCGCCCCGCCGGCCGCGAACAGCCGCGTGGCGGCGAGCCCGGCCATGGTGATCTGGTAGCTCTCGCGCCAGCCGATCTGTGGCGCGTCGTACGCGACCACCGCGCGAAACAGCACCAGGTAGCCCCCGAAGGAGGCGAGCTCGAACGCGAGCGCAACCGCGAGCCAGAGGGGGTCGCCCTCCTTGAAGCGGCTCCAGGTCTCGTCGAAGCCGGCGAGCTTGGGCAGGACGAAGTAGAGGACGGCCACGACGGCCGCCGCGAAGACCGCCCCGCCGAGCAGCCGGCGGCGCGTGCTCCCGCCGACCTGTGGAGGAGAGCCGCCTGCCGTCCGCTCGCTCACCGGTCCGAGTGTCGCAGCGCCGCCGGCGCTATGCCAACGAGCGGCGGTAGCGGACCTCGAGCGCTCCGGCGAACACGTCGCGGCGCTGCTCGGCGCCGTCGCGCACGAAGCCGTGGTGCTCGTAGAAGGCGTTGGCGCGTTCGTTGCGGTCGAACGACCACAGCGTCGACTCGCGGTAGCCGAGCTCGCGCAGCCCGTCGAGCACGCCCGCGACGAGCGCGCTGCCGGCCCCGCGCCTCCAGGCGGTCGGGCTTACGAAGAGGGCGCGGAGCTCCCCCACGTGCGGCGCGGCGTCGGCGTCCCGGTTCTCGCCGAACGACACCCAGCCCACGAGCCGCCCGTCGAGCTCCGCCACGAGCGTGAGCACCCCCGGACGCTCGTGGGCGCTCAGCCGCTGGGCCTCGAACCGATCGCTCTCCGGCGGGCTGTAGCCCGCCGGCAGCAGGGGGACGAAGGCCGCGCGGAAGGCCTCGATCTGGACGGCCGTTATGGCCGGCGCGTCGTCCGGCGTCGCTGGGCGGACCCGGGGCGCCGCGCTCAGCGGCCGCCCGCCATCGCCGGCAGTATCACCAGCGTGTCATCGGGACGAACGGACGTGTCGAGACCCTCGAGCACGCGCACGTCCTCGTCGTTGAGATAGACGTTCACGTAGCGGTTGAGCTCGCCCCCCTCGGAGAAGAGCTGGCTCTCGGTCGCCGGGTGCTGCGCGGCGAGCGAGCGGAGCACCTCCGCCACGGTGCCGCCGTGGGCGTCGACCTCCTTCGCGCCCGCCGTAGAGGAACGGAGGACCGGCGGGATCTTGACGGTGCTCACGGCAGCGCCCAGCCTATCTACGGGGGGCCGAGCCGAGGGCCCGAAAACCGAGGCTGCGAAGGAAGAGCTGCGCGACGTCTGCGAACGCAGGTGAGCGCGGCGATGACGCCGACAGACGAAGGGTGTGCAGGGCCCTCAGCCCGCCCCGGCGCAGAAGGCTTCGTAATCCGGGAAGGCGCCCATCTCATCGTCGGCGATCGTCGCCGGGTCGACCGAGCAGATCGGGCAGTCCGCGTCGCGCCTGACCTTGAGCTCCGTGAAGGTCGTGCCGAGTGCGTCGTAGAGCAGCAGGCGGCCGGTCAGCGGCTCGCCGGCGCCGGTCACGAGCTTGACCACCTCGACCGACTGGAGCAGCCCCATCACGCCCGGCAGCACTCCCAGCACGCCGGCGGCGCCGCAGCTCGGGGCGAGCTCGGCCGGTGGGGGCGTCGGGTACAGGCACCGGTAGCAGGGCCCGGCGTGCGGCTCGAAGACCGCGAGCTGGCCCTCGAAGCCGAGGATCGACGCGGACACGACGGGGATGTCGAGCCGCACGCTGGCGTCGTTCAGCAGGTAGCGCGTTGGGAAGTTGTCGAGGCCGTCGACGATCACGTCGTAGCCCTCGATGATCTCCATGATGTTGTCGGCACCGAGCCGGACCGGGTACTTCTCGACCTTCACCTGGGGGTTGATCTCGTGCACGGAGATCTCGGCGGAGTCGACCTTCGGCACCCCGATGCGCTCGTTCGAATGGGCCACCTGGCGCTGCAGGTTCGAGAGGTCGACCACGTCGTTGTCCACGATGCCGAGGGTGCCCACCCCGGCGGCGGCGAGGTAGAGGGCGGCCGGGGAGCCGAGCCCGCCGGCCCCGAGCAGCAGCACCTTCGAGTCGAGCAGCTTCAACTGCCCCTCGAGCCCGATCTCGGGGATGAGCAGGTGCCGCGAGTACCGCTCCCGCTGCTCGGGGGTCAAGGCGCGCGGGACCTCGACCTCGTACCCGCGGTCCTTCCAGAGCGTTATGCCGCCGCGCATCGACGCCACGTCCCGGTAGCCGAGGAGCTCCCGCATCGTGTCGGCGGCGAGCGCCGAGCGGTTGCCGGAGGCGCAGTAGAGGATCACCCGACCGTCCTTGTCGGGAGCGGCGCCCTCGATGCGCGACTCGAGGTGCCCGCGCGGCACGTGCACGGCTCCGGGGAGGTGGGACTCCTCGAACTCGTGCTGCTCGCGGACGTCCACGATCACGGCCCCGTTGGCGCGATCGTGCACCTCCTTGGGGTCGACCTCCTCGATCCGCTCCCTTATCCGACGGATCATCTCCGCTCCGCTGGCCATTCCTCTAACTCGGGTCGGGTTTCAACACTTCAGAAAGTGTAGCCGCGCGCGGCACGCTCCGAAACGGTACCGGGGCGCCCGCTGGGACGCCCCGGTGACCCAACCCAAACCTCTACATGCGGCAGACCGGAAGTCTTCTACTGGAAGTGTCGTACGCGGGCCTTCCTGCCGATATGGGGTCTGGACCCCATCTTCGATGAACCACACGCTGTGAAGAGACGCGACGACTCGCTCATCGGTCAGGTTGTGGCCGCAAACGTCGTGCTGGTCGCGCTCGCGCTGTTCGCGGCCAGCCTGGCGGCCGGCCTCGACCTCAGCCTCAGCGACCAGCGCTGGCAGTTCTTGATCCTCGCGCTCGCGACCGTGCTCACCCTCTGCGTCAACCTGTGGATGCTGAAACGCCGCTTCGCGCCGCTCGAGCGCCTGATCGAGCGAGTGGAGGCGATCGACCCCGGGGCGTCCGCCGACTTCGAGCCCACCGGCGACCCGGTCGAGGAGATCGACCGCATGGAGCGCTCCTTCAAGCGGCTGCTCGACGGGATCGAGGCGGAGCGGCGGAAGGGCGGCCAGCTGGTGCTCCGCGGCCAGGAGGAGGAGCGGCGCCGGCTGGCCCGTGACCTCCACGACGAGGTGAACCAGGCGCTCACGGCCATCCTGCTGCGCCTCGAGGCGCTGGCGCAGGCCGGCCCGGAGCGCGCCGACGAGCTGGCGGAGCTGAAGCGACTCGTGAACCGGGCGATGGCGGAGCTCTTGAACCTCGCCAGGCAGCTTCGGCCCGCCGCGCTCGACGATCACGGGCTGGTACCCGCCATCGAGGCGCAGCTCGAGGGCTTCGCCGCCCGCACCGGCGTCGAGGCGCGCTTCCATACGCGCGGCGACCCGAGCGCGCTCGACGACGACCGCCAGACCGCGATCTACCGGGTGGCGCAGGAGGCGCTCGCCAACGTGGGCCGCCACTCGAGCGCGACGTCGGTGGAGGTCGAGCTCGACGCGCTCGAGAGCGGAGCGGCCGAGCTCCAGGTGTGGGACGACGGCGGCGGCTTCGACCCCTCGCGGCGCCGCAACGGAGGCCTGGGCCTCGAGGGCATGGCCGAGCGCGCCCGGCTCGTGGGCGGGGAGCTCGACGTCCGCTCGGCTCCCGGCGCCGGGACCCGGGTCACCCTGAGGATCCCCTCGTGATCCGCGTCCTGATCGCCGACGACCACGGCATCGTTCGCTCCGGCTTGCGCATGCTGATCGAGCGACAGCCCGACATGGACGTGGTGGGCGAGGCGGCCGACGGCGTGCAGGCCCTCGAGCGCTCCCAGGCCGAGCGGCCGGACGTGGCGGTGCTCGACGTGTCGATGCCGCGCCTCACTGGTGTGCAGGCGGCCCGCGAGGTGCGGGCCCACGTCCCGGACACCCGCGTCCTCCTGCTCTCCATGCACGAGGACGAGCGCTACTTCCTCGAGGGGCTCGAGGCGGGCGCCGCGGGCTATGTCCTGAAGCGCTCCGCCGACACTGATCTGATCGGCGCGATCCGCACCGTCGCCGAGGGCCGCGCCTTCGTCTCGGGCAAGGACCAGCGCGCGCTCCGGCGCGAGTGGGAGGAGGGCCGCGCCGAGCCCGACGACCCGCTTACCCCACGCGAGCTCGAGGTGGTGAAGCTGATCGCCGAGGCCTACACCAACCGCCAGATCGCCGACACGCTGAAGCTCTCCGAGAAGACGGTCGAGTCACACCGGGCGAACGTCCTCTCGAAGCTCGGCATGCGCGACCGCGTGGAGCTCGTTCGCTACGCGATCCGCCGCGGCCTGGTCGAGCCCTAGCGAAGCCGCTGCCTGGTCGAGCCCCAGCGAGGCGCCGGCCTGGTCGAGCCCCAGCGAGGCGCCTGCCTGGTCGAGCCCCAGCGAGGCGCCGGCCTGGTCGAGCCCCAGCGAGACGCCGTTAAACGGTGCCACCGTCCTGCTTTGCCGGGCTCCTGGCCCGGCAAAGCAGTACAGCGGCCCGGCTGGCGCCCTCGGGCGCTAGCCTCGGGCCGCGGTGAACCCCCGCCTCGTCACCGCGCTGGCCCTGGTCGCGGTGTTCGCGCTGGGCGCCCTCGTTCTCGTCGCCCGAGGCTCGAGCGGTGACGATGAGCCGGCGGGGCCCGGCTTCGCGGGCGCGCTCATCCCCGAGGGCGTACGCGCCCCCGACTTCTCGCTTCACGACCAGGACGGGAAGCCCATCACTATGCGCGAGCTCCGCGGACGCCCCGTGCTCGTGACCTTCCTCTACACGCACTGCCGCGAGACCTGCCCGCTCCAGGCCCAGACCGCCCGCGGGGCGCTCGACGACCTCGGCCACGACGTGCCGGCCATCGCGGTGGCCGTCGATCCGCCGAACGACACGCCCGACAGCGCGCGGCGCTTCCTGGCCAAGACCCACACGCTCGGGCGGCTCGACTTCGTGCTCGGCGGCCGCCGCCAGCTGGCGCCGCTGTGGAGGGGCTTCTTCATCCGGCCGCAGTCGGTGAGCCAGGAGCACCAGGGCCGATACACCCTCGTGGACAAGCGCGGCTTCCAGCGCGTGGGCTTCCCGCTCGACCAAGCGACGCCCGAGCGGATCGCGCACGACCTGCGCCTGCTCGAGCGCGAGTAGCTTCGAGCGCGAGTGGCTTCTCCGACCTGCCCGGTAGGATTTCGGGGACGATGATGTTCTCGACCAAGGCGGAGTACGGCGTGCGCGTGATGGCGCACCTGGCCCGACGGGACGACGAGGGGTCGATCTCGCTCGCTCAGATCGCCGACGCGGAGGGGCTCCCCCTGGCTTACCTCGAGCACTTGGTGCAGCGACTGCGGCGGGCCGAGCTGGTCGACTCGCGGCGCGGCGCGCACGGGGGCTACTCGCTCGCCCGCCCCGCCGCGGATATCACGATGGCCGAGGTGGTGGAGGCGCTCGAGGGCGACATCGCCCCGATCGAGTGCATCAGCGCGGACGCCGACGGCGTCCTGATCTGCACCCGCGAGGGCCAGGAGCCCTGTCCCACGAAGCTCCTCTGGACCCGGGTCCAGGGGTCGATCGTCCGCACGCTCAAGGACATGACGCTCGCCGACCTGGTCCGTCCGTACTCGACCGAGAGAGAGACAGCGAAGGCAACCGCATGACGCTCGAGATCCAGAACCTGCACGCCCGCACGGAGGAGCGGGAGATCCTCCACGGCGTGGACCTCGTCGTTAGGAAGGGCGAGACTCACGCCCTCATGGGCCCGAACGGCTCCGGCAAGTCCACGCTCGCCAACAGCCTGATGGGCAACCCCACCTACGAGATCACCGATGGCAGGGTGCTCCTGAACGGCGAGGACCTGACCGAGGCCGACCCCGACGAGCGCGCCCGCGCCGGCCTGTTCATGGCCTTCCAGTACCCCGCCACGATCCCCGGCGTCTCGGTGGCCAACTTCCTGCGCATGGCGGTGAACGCGAGGCGCGAGGAGCCGATCAAGGTAAAGGAGTTCGGCGGGCTGCTCAAGGAGAACATGGAGATGCTGCGCATCTCACGCGACTTCACGAGCCGTTATCTCAACGAGGGCTTCTCCGGCGGGGAGAAGAAGCGCGCCGAGATCCTCCAGCTGGCGATGCTCCAGCCCGACTTCGCCGTGCTCGACGAGACCGACTCGGGGCTCGACATCGACGCGCTCAGGATCGTCGCCGACGGGGTAAACGAGATGCGCGGCGCGGAGCGCGGATTCCTCATCATCACCCACTACACACGCATCCTGGGCCTCGTGCGGCCCGACTTCGTGCACATCATGCTCGACGGGAGGATCGTCCGCGAGGGGGGTTCCGAGCTGGCCGACGAGCTCGAGGACAAGGGCTACGAGTGGGTCCGCGAGGGGGTCGCGGCGCGTGCCGGCTAGCTTCGTCGAGGACCGCCGCAGGGCCGCGCTCGAGGTCTACGAGCGCGAGCCCGTGCCCACCTGGCGGCGCTCCGGCTTCTGGACCACCACCCTGCGCAAGCTGCGCCTCGACGAGCTCGAGCCGCGCCACTACGAGCCCGTGGAGGAGCTTCCCGACATCGTCCGCGACCACCTGCAGGGGGACGAGGAGCACGCCGCCCTGCTCGTGCAGCGCGGGGCGAGCACGATCTACTCCCACGTAGCCGACGAGCGCATCGTCGTGATGCCCCTCGAGCGCGCGGTCGAGGAGCACCCCGAGCTCGTCGAGCCCTGGTTCATGAAGCGGCTCTCGCACGAGGAGGGCAAGTTCCAGGCCGCCTCCGCCGCCCTCTGGACGGGCGGCGCCTTCGTTCACGTCCCGAGGGACGTGCAACTCGAGCGGCCGATCCAGGTCGTGTGGCTGATCGACGAGCCCGGCACGGCGCAGTACGCGCACACGCTCGCCCTGGTGGGCGAGTTCGCCGAGTGCGCCATCCGCGAGTACTGCCTCGCCCCGCCAATCGAGGGGCAGGCCCTTCACGCGGGCGGCTTCGAGCTCTACGCGCGCCCCGGCTCGCACGTGCGGCTCGCCCACTACCAGGACTGGGGCCCCGGCGAGGTGCACGACATCTCGACCAAGCGCGTGGAGATCGGCCGCGACGCCCGCGTCCAGTGGGTGCCGGTCCACCTCGGCGGCCACCTGACGAAGCAGCGGCTCGACATCATCACCGCGGAGCAGGGCTCGGACATGCGCCACACCGGCATGTACTTCACCGAGCGCGAGGAGCACCTCGATCTGTTCACCTCCGACAAGCACGAGGAGGGTCACACCACCGGCGACACCATCTGGAAGGGCGCGCTCACCGGCGAGTCGCGCGCCTCCTACGAGGGCCTGATCCACATCGTGCCGGGGGCCCAGGAGACCAACACCTACCTCCAGACCCACTCGATGCTGCTCTCCCCGAAGGCCAAGGGCGACGCGATCCCGTCGCTGATCGTCGAGACCGACAACGTCTCCGCCTCGCACGGCGGCACCGTCGGCGAGCTCGACGAGGAGCAGATCTTCTACATGATGACCCGCGGGATCTCGCGCGCGGAGGCCGTGCGGACGCTCGTCGAGGGCTACTTCGAGGAGGTCGTACAGCGGCTCGAGGACCCCGGTCTCGAGGCGCTCGTGCGGCGCCGCATCGCCGACAAGCTGCGCGGCGCCGAGGAGCAGGTCCGCGAGTTCATCGGGGAGCGCTCGTGAGCGTCGCCGCCCTGCCCAACGTGCGCGCCGACTTTCCGGTGCTGGAGCGGGAGATCAACGGCTATCCGCTCACCTACCTGGACTCCGCGGCCAGCTCGCAGAAGCCCCGCCAGGTGATCGAGGCGATGGAGGCCTTCTACTCGTACTCGTACGGGACCGTCCACCGCGGCGTCTACGAGCTCGGGCGCGAGGCCACGGAGCTCTTCGAGGGCGCGCGCGAGCGCATCGCCGAGTTCGTGGGCTGGGACCCCGACTGCTCGATCTTCGTGCGCAACGCGACCGAGGCGATCAACCTGGTGGCCTACGCCTGGGGCCGCCACAACGTCGGCCCGGGCGACGAGGTGCTCATAACGGAGATGGAGCACCACTCGAACATCGTCCCCTGGCAGCTCCTCTGCGAGGACACCGGCGCCCGCCTGCGCTACCTCTCCGTGGGCGAGTCGGACGAGCTCTCGCTCGAGGAGCTCGACGCGGTGCTCGCCGAGGGCCGGGTGAAGCTGGTGTCGGTCGGGCACGTGTCGAACGTGCTCGGCACGATCAACCCGGTCGAGGAGATCGCGCGCCGGGCCCGCGTGGCCGGCGCGGTGACCCTGGTCGACGGCGCCCAGGCGGTGCCGCAGCTGCCGGTCGACCTGCGCGCCCTGGACGCCGACTTCTACGCCTGGACGGGGCACAAGGCGCTCGGCCCCACCCTGGGGCTCCTCCACGGGCGCCGCGACCTGCTCGAGGATATGCGTCCCTTCCTGGGCGGCGGCCACATGATCTCCCGGGTCGAGCGCGAGCACTCGAGCTGGAGAGAGCTGCCCGGGAAGTTCGAGGCGGGCACGAACGCAATCGCGGAGGCGATCGGCCTGGGCGCGGCGGTGGACTACCTGGCGACCGTCGGAATGGAGAACGTGCGGGCCCACGAGCGCGAGCTCACGGCATACGCGCTCGAGCGCCTGCCCGAGGTCGAAGGACTGACGCTCTACGGCCCCTGCAACCTCGCCCACCGCGGCGGGGTGGTGCCCTTCACGATCGAGGGGATGCATCCGCACGACGTCGCCGAGCTCTGCGACCGCGAGGGCGTCTGCGTGCGCGCCGGCCACCACTGCGCCCAGCCGCTGATGCGCGCCCTCGGCGTCGGGGCCACGGCGCGCGCCTCGTTCCACGTCTACAACTCGCGCGGGGACGTCGACCGCTTGGTGCACGCGCTGCGCGCCGCGCGGGCGGTGTTCGGGCTCTGATGGACGCCCTCTACCGCGACTACATCCTCGACCACTTCAAGAACCCGCGTCACTTCGGCACGCTCGAGCCGCACGACCTCGACTTCCACGACCACAACCCGCTCTGCGGCGATGAGCTCGGCGTGCACGTCCGCGTGGAGGACGGCCGGGTGGCCGACCTGCGCTTCCACGGGCAGGGCTGCGCGATCTCGCAGGCGGCCGCCTCGATCACGAGCGGCGAGCTGATCGGCATGGACGTCTCGGAGGTGGAGCAGCTCGACGCCGCCTGGGTGATCGACCAGCTCGGAATCGACATCTCCCCCACGCGGCGCAAGTGCGCGCTGCTCTCGCTCAAGGTCATGCGCGGCGCCACGACCGGCGACGCGTCCTGGCCCGAGTGAGCGCCGGCGACCCGCTGGCGCGCTTCCAGCGCTGGCTCGACGAGGCGCGGAACCAGGACGAGGCCACGGCCATGGTGCTCGCCACGGCCGGCCCCGACGGCCGGCCGGACGCCCGCATGGTGCTGCTGAAGGGCGTGGACGGGCGGGGGCTGCGGTTCTTCACGAACTACGAGAGCGCCAAGGCCGGGCAACTCGAGGCCAACCCGTACGCGGCGCTGGTCCTGTTCTGGCCCGCGCTTCACCGCCAGGTGCGGGTGCGCGGCCCGGTCGAGCGGCTGCCCGCCGCCCAGTCCGACGAGTACTTCGCGACCCGGCCGCGGGGCGCCCAGCTGGGCGCGCTCGCCTCGGACCAGAGCCGCGTGCTCCGGAGCCGCCACGAGCTCGAGCGGCGGCTAGCGGCTCTGGAGCGGGAGTACGAGGAGCGCGTGATTCCCCGACCCGCCCACTGGGGCGGGTACCGCCTCCGGCCTGAGGAGTGGGAATTCTGGACCGGGCGCCCGAACCGCCTGCACGACCGCGAGCGCTACCGCCTCGGCGACGGGGGCTGGCTCGTGGAGCGACTCGCCCCCTAGCGGGCCGGTGCCTCCTCGCGCTCGCCGGACTCGCGCCTCACCACGGACGCCACCGACAAGACGATCGCGACGGCACCGATCACCGTGGCGGCGGTCACCTCCTCGGACAGGATGATCGCGCCGAGCACGATCGCGATCACCGGGTTCACGTAGGCGTAGGTGGCCACGGTCGAGATCGGCGCGTTGCGCAGGAGCCAGACGTAGGCGGTGAAGGCGAGCAGCGACCCGGCGAAGATGAGGTAGGTGAAGGCCGCGATCGAGTCGCCGGAGAACTCGCTCACGCGGACGTCGCCCGCCTCGCCGGCGAGCAGGCCAACCACCAGCATCGCCCCGCCGCCCAGCATCATCTGCCAGGCGGTGGCCGCGAAGGCGTCGGTCGGCTGGGGGACCGACTGCGAGTAGAAGGAGCCGGCCGCCCAGGAGATCGACGCGGCAACGATCAAGAGCACCCCCCAGAGCGGGGCGTCCCCCGGCCGGTCGCCCGGCAGCACCAGCACCGCCAGCCCGACGAAGCCTACGAGCACGCCGGCGAGTGTCACGCGCGGCACGCGGTCCCGGTGCGCAACCCTCATGAGCACCACCCACAGGGGCACGGAGCCGATGATGAGCGCCGCCAGCCCGGAGGGCACGTCCTGCTCGGCGACGGTCACGAGCCCGTTGCCGCCGAACGGAAGCAGCAGCCCGATCAGCCCCGCGCCAGCCAACTGGCGCCGGGTGACCTGCACCCGCTCGGCCCCGCCCACGAGGCGCAGGGCGACCCAGAAGATCGCCCCGGCCACGGCGAAGCGGAGCCCCGCGGCGAGCAGCGGCGGCATCGTCTCCACCATCACCCGGATCGCCAGGTAGGTGGAGCCCCAGACCAGGTAGATGGTGGCGAGGGCCGCCCAGAGCACCCCTCCTAGTCAACCAGGGGCCGAGCGGCGGCGGCGGAGGCCAAGAACGTTGCGCGGTGCGTTCACCGCTACGACAGCGCCTCCGGTTCGGGACCACTGGGGTCGGGGCGGTGACCACCCCCTAGCTAGTCGACCAGAGGAGCCACCGAGGTCGGGGCCGGGCGTACGAACACCCTGGCCCCGACCTCGTACAGCTCGAGCGAGGGCAGCTGCACGAGGACGGTGCGGCCGCCCTCGTGGCGCAGGCGGTAGAGCACGTCGTGGCCGCGGAACTCGCGCTCCACGACTTCGGCGTTTCCGTCGTGGCGGGCGCTCAGCTCGAGCTGCTCGGGCCGCACGGCCACGTGCACCGCGCCGGTCGCGGGGCGGTGGAGGTCGAACACCCCGAGCTCCGTCTCCACCCCCGCGCCGCGGGCCACGCCCGAGAGCACGTTCACCTCTCCCACGAACTGCGCCGCCCAGCGCCCGGCGGGACGCGCATAGACCTCCTCGGGGACACCCACCTGCACGAGCCGGCCCTCGTTCATCACCGCGAGGCGATCCGCAAGCGAGAGCGCCTCCTCCTGGTCGTGGGTCACGAGCAGGGCGGTGGCCTCGGCGTCGCGGAGGATCAGCTCCACCTCGCGGCGCAGGCCGGCGCGGAGGGTGGCGTCGAGGTTCGAGAAAGGCTCGTCGAGCAGCACGACCTTCGGCTCGGGCGCGAGCGCCCTCGCAAGCGCCACGCGCTGGCGCTCGCCGCCGGAGAGCTCGTGCGGGTAGCGGTCGGCCTTGTGCTGGAGGCCGACGAGCTCGAGCGTGCGCTTCGTCAGCGCCCCGCGCTCGGCCTTCGGCCGGCGGGCGAGCCCGAAGGCCACGTTGGCCGCGACGACCAGGTGCGGGAACAGCGCGTAGTCCTGGAACACCATGCCCACGGCGCGCTTCTCCGGGGGCACGAAGCGACCGGCGCCCGCCATCTCCGCCTCCGCCACCCGCACGATCCCGGCATCCGGCCGCTCGAAGCCTGCGATCAGCCGCAGCAGGGTGGTCTTGCCGCAACCCGACGGACCGAGGACGGCCACGAGCTCGCCGGCGCCGATCTCGAGCGAGACGCCGTCCACCGCGCGCACCCGCCCGAACGCCTTCGCCACGGACTCGAGCCGGACCTCGCTCATCGCGTCCAGGTCCCCGCGGTCACGGCCGCCTCCGGCTCGGAGACCCGGCGTCCAGAGAGCCGGATCATCAGGATCACCGGGACGAGACCCACGAGCACGATCAGGAGCGCGGGCAGGGCGGCGGTCCGGTAGAGGGACTCGCTCGTGGCCTGCCAGACCTCGATCGCCAGCGTGTCGCCGCCCACCGGGCGCAGCAGCATCGTGGCGGGCAGCTCCTTCATCACCTCGGTGAAGACGAGCAGGGCAGCGGTCACGAGCCCGGCCCGGATCAGCGGCACGTGGACCCGGGCGAGCACGTCGAGGCGGTCGGAGCCCAGGCCTCGCGCCGCCTCGTCGAGCTCGTCGGGGATGCGCCCCAGGCTCGCCTCGACGGCCTGGAAGGCGAGCGCCAGGAAGCGGACGGTGTAGGCGCAGAAGAGTCCGATCACGGTGCCGGTGAGCAGTAGCCCGGGGTCGATTCCGAGGATCGACCCCGAAGCGTCGTCGATCCGGTGGTCGAGCCACGCGAGCGGCACGATCACCGCGACCGCTACGACCGAGCCCGGCAGCCCGTAGCCGATGGTAGCCGCGCGCACCGCCAGGGCGCTGCTCCTGGTACGCGAGGCCCGCAGCCCGTAGGCGAGCAGGGTGGCCAATCCGCCGACGAGCACCGCGCTCATCAGCGCCAGCAGCAGGCTGTTTCGGGCGGCGGCGGCAAACTCGGGGGCGAGGAGCCCGTCGTCGACCGCGTCGACCGCCCAGGCCGCGAGCTGGGCCAGCGGCGCCGCCACCACCACCGCGAGCAGCACAAGCGGCGCCATGACCGCGGCCGCCGCGGCGGGACCGCGCAGGCGGATCGGCGGCAGGGCTCGTCCGTGGGCGGCGTAGCGGGCCCGGCCGCGGGCGAGCCGCTCGAGCGCGAGCAGGGTCAGCGTGATCCCCATGAGGAAGGTCGCGAGCTGCATGGCCGCCTGTCGGTCGAAGGCGTTGAACCAGACCTTGTAGATCGCGTCGGTGAACGTGTGGACGCCCAGCAGGTTGACTGTGCCGAAGTCGGCCAGCGCCTCCATCAGCGCCAGCGCGACCCCCCCGAAGATGGCCGGGCGGGCGAGCGGCAGGCCAACGCGCAGGATCGCCTCGCGGCGCGAGAGCCCGAGCCCACGGGCGGCCTCGAACAGCGTGGCCGACTGAGACAGGAACGCCGCGCGCGCAAGCAGGTAGACGTACGGGTAGAGGACGAGCGTGAAGATCGCCACGGCGCCGATCAACGAGCGGATGGCGGCGCCGCCCGCGGGGAGGGTGCCGAGCGCGAACAGCGTGAACACGTAGCCCGGCACGGCCAGCGGCAGCACGAGCGCCCACTCGAGCCACGAGCGGCCGGGGAAATCGCAGAAGGACACGAGCGCGGCAAGGCCGGTGCCGAGCACGAGCGCGCCGAGGCCCACTCCCACCAGCAACCCGAGGGTGCTGAGGAGCGCCTCGGGAAGCAGTCCGGAGAATCGGGTGAGGGCGTCGCCGTGACCGGTGATGAACGCGATCGGGAGCCCCAGGAGTGGACCCGCCACGAGCACGGCGCAGACCACCGTGAACGCCGTCCAGCCATCCGGCGCCCGGGCGCCGCGGGGGGCCGGTGCGGCCCTCGTGGCGCTGGCCCCTACTTCCACCCCACCTGGTCCATGAGCCGCACGGCGTCCTCGAGGTGGCGGCCCGCGCCGGCGACGTCGATCGGGTCGGCCTTGAAGTCGCCGAGGCGCTCGATGACGGGTGAGCCCTCGACCTGAGGATCGACCGGGAATTCCTTGTTGTTGCGGGCGAAGACGGCCTGCTCGCTCGGCCGCGCCAGGAACTCGAGCAGGCGCACCGCCCCCGCGCGGTCGTCGGTCCCCCGCACGACGCCGAAGCCCGACAGGTTCACGTGCGTGCCGCGGCCCCGCTGGTCCGCCCACACGGGCGCCACGGGGAAGTCCGGGTCGTCGGCCAGCTCGCGCCCCAGGTAGTAGGAGTTCGTGAGGCCCACGTCGCAGCGGTCCTCGGCGATCGCCTCGAGCACGTCCGTGTCGGAGCCCAGGATCGTCGGGTCGTTGGCCATCCAGCGCTCGAGCATGGCCTTGGTGGTGCCCAAGCCGTCCTTGGCGATGCGGTCCGCAACGAACGAGACGTTGTACTCGCTCGTGCCCGAGCGCAGGCAGAGGCGGCCCTTCCAACGCGGGTCGCCGAGGCCCGCGTAGGTCGTGACCGCGTCTGGCGGCACCCGCTTCGTCGAGCGCATGATGGTGCGCGCGCGCAGCGTGAGCCCGAACCATTCCCCGTCCGGATCGCGGTAGCGGCTCGGCACCTCGCGCGCGAGCGCGGCCGAGCGGACCGGCTCGAGAAGTCCGGACTCCTTGGCTCGCCAGAGGTTGGCGGCGTCGGTCGTGATGAGGACGTCGGCCCTGGTCTCGTCGCCCTCGCTCCTCAGCCGCTCGTAGAGCTCGGGCGCGGAGCCGCCGAACAGCGTCAGGTCGTAGCCGGAGTCGCGGGCGAACTCCTTGAAGGGCTCCTCCTCGCCGTAGTGCGAGCGCGCCGTGTAAATGGTCAGGCGGTTGTCTCCCGAGCTCGAGGTGGCCACGACCACTCCGACGAAGGCGGCGAGGAGGACGGTGCCTCCAAGGGTGGCGAGGGCGAGCAGCCTGCGGCGGGACATCTAGGGGCTCGTGGTGGCGGTCGGCGTCGTCTCCGTGGCCGTGCCGGTGTCTCCCTCGAACTTCACCGATCCCGAGCGATCCTCTCCGCACGCGACCAGCGCCGCGGTGCCCAGGCCGAGAGCGGCGCTCACGACGATCGCTGCGACTCGCTTTGCCACGGCGAGTTAGGCTACCCTAACTTGTGGGCCGGCTTCGGTTCCGGGGAGCACGTCGCTAAAATCCGACTTCGCAACACGGATTTGCCCTCGACACCCTCAGGAATGGCAGCCACAGACAAGACCCGCATCGCCAAGCCCAGCCCCATCAAGGAGGACGAGCAGGGCCAGCTCGTCGCCAAGAAGGGCATCTCCCGCGACGTGATCGAGGAGCTCTCCAAGGTGAAGGGCGAGCCCGACTGGATGCGCGACAAGCGCCTCAAGTCATTCGAGATCTTCGAGCGCAAGCCGATTCCCACCTGGGGCGTCGACCTCTCCGACCTCGACCTCTCCGAGCTCGTCCTCTACTCGCCGCCCGAGGCGGGCCGCTACGACAGCTGGGACGACGTTCCAGAGGAGCAGAAGGAGACCTTCGAGAAGCTCGGCATCCCGCAGGCGGAGCGTGAGCACCTCGCCGGAGTAGTGGGCGTGTGGCGCCAGGAGCCGTTCTACGAGGGGCTGAAGCAGGAGTACGCCGACAAGGGGATCGTCTTCTGCGCGATGGACACCGCGGTCCAGGAGCACGAGGACCTGGTTCGCCAGTACTTCATGAACAAGTGCGTGCCGCCGCAGGACAACAAGTTCTCGGCGCTGCACGGCGCGGTCTGGTCCGGCGGCTCGTTCCTGTACGTCCCGAAGGGCGTGAAGGTGGACCTCCCGCTGCAGGCCTACTTCCGCATGGAGGGCGCCTCGGAGGGCACCTTCGAGCACACGCTGATCATCGCCGACGAGGGCTCGGACGTGAACTACATCGAGGGGTGCACCGCCCAGACCTACTCGGTCAACTCGATGCACTCCGCGGTCGTCGAGATCTTCGTCAAGGAGGGCGCCAAGGCCCGCTACACGACCGTCCAGAACTGGTCGAAGGACGTGTTCAACCTGAACACGAAGCGGGCGATCGTGGAGGCGCGGGGCACGGTCGAGTGGGTCGGCGGCTCGATGGGCGCGAAGAAGGTCATGCTCTACCCCGGCTCGTTCCTGATGGGCGAGGGGGCCCGCGCCGACCACCTCAACGTGGGCGTGGCGAGCGGCGACGTCTGGAAGGACACCGGCGCCAAGGTCGTGCACCTGGCGCCGAACACGACCTCCAACATCCTCGCCAAGTCGATCTCCAAGGACGGCGGGATCATGGGCTACCGCGGTCTCGTCCGCATGGGCCACAACTCGCAGGGCTCGAAGGCCCACGTCCAGTGCGACGGCCTGATGATGGACCCGATCTCACGCTCTGACACCTGGCCCGACATCCAGATCCAGAACCCGCACGTGACCGTGGCGCACGAGGCCGTGGTCGGCAAGATCTCCGACGAGCAGCTCTTCTACCTGCAGTCGCGCGGCCTGACCGAGGAGGAGGCCGCGGCGATGATCGTCAACGGCTTCATCGAGCCGGTGACGAAGGAGCTGCCGATGGAGTACGCCGTCGAGCTGAACCGCCTGATCCAGCTCGAGATGGTGGGCTCGATCGGCTGAGGGCTTCGCTGTAGGCTCGCCCAGCGGGCGAGCCGATGAGCCAGCTCGAGTTCGACAACCGCCTCGCGACGCAACTCGAGGCCCTCTAACGCACGCGAGACGCGCGGAGGCGGCGCTTGGGCTAGCGAGCAGGGCGAGCTCGGCGAGCGCGGGGAGCTCTCTTCGCCTGCATCCAGTTCTGCTTCACGGCCACGCGTACGCGCCCGGCGTGAATGCCCTCCGCCGGCTAGCGCACTCCGTTCAGCCTGTCCACCACCCGGAAGAGGTCTCCCTCGCGGTAGAAGTCGACCGCGAGCAGGTTGGGGAGGTGCTTTCGTAGACGCTCGCACTCACGGGCGCGACGAAGCAGCGGCTCGTAGGCGTTCACCCTGGCCGCGTTCGAGGGCAGGGGCAGGGGATCGGTGGTGATCCAGTGGTTCATGAGGAAGATTGGCGCATCACCCGGGCCGCGGTTCGGCTCGCAGCTGTCGAGGAGCTCGTCGCGCCTCGTCAGCTCGTCGACCTCCGTGAACGAGTAGGGCGTCTCCTGGGTGATCCGCCTGTATGCGGGGTGGTACCAGGGCGCGGCGCCGGCGCGGTTCTCCGCCAGGAATACGACCCGCTCGTCGCGGTCGATCATCCGGCCGAGCGTCGGCCACGCACCCCGCGTGGGACCGCGGTAGACGAGGTCCTCGAGCCCGGCGTCCCTTACGGCCCCCACGAAGTCCTCCGGGCTGACGTAGTCCTGGTTGATCACCAAGAGCACCGCGCCGGGGTGGGCAACCAGGAAGTCGCGGATGTCGTCGAGCACGGGTGCGAGGGGCGTGCCTCCGAGCTCGCAGAACGTGTGACAGACGTGCATGCCGCGCTCGCCCTCGCCGCCGAACCCGATGCGATCGCGGATTCGCTTGGCCGCGAGGCGGCCGCCGCGGCCACGACCGCGCCCGACCCGGCGAGGATCCACCCCGCTACCCGGAGGTCTCCGAGGAAGGCGTCCCAGACGGCGCCGGCCGCGGCCTGGCCGTCGGGCTCCTCGACATGGTGGACGGCGAGGGAGCGGGTGACGCCGTAGGCCACCACGAGGACGACGCCGGCGGCGGCCACGCCCACGCCCAGCTCGACGATCGTCCGTCGCCGGTCGGGGGCCAGCGCGAGCGCTCCCGCCGCCAGCGCCAGGGTGAGCACGGCCAGCAGAGGGGCCAGCAGCCGGATGCGGTCCGCCAGGCGCGCCAGGTCGCCGCTGACGCTCCCGACGTCGCGCCTGATCAGCTCCACCCGGCCGGTGGCCTCGACCTCTTGGGCCAGGGAGGGGCGCAGCCGCTCGAGGGCCGCGGCGGCGACCGTGCCGACGTCGCCCACGGTCAGGGTGAACGTGTCCTGATCGCGATCGAAGACCGCGCGGTGCACGTCGCGCACGGCCGCCCTGAACCGGGACGTGAAGGCGCGGCTCCCGACGACGTTCGCGACGACGGATTCGATCAGCGGGCGAACCGGGAGCAGGTCGCGCTTGTGCTTGAGGACCAGCTCGTCGGTGACCTTCTCGCCGATTAGGGACCGGACGCTGTCGTCGCGCAGCGCCGCCGTTGCACGGTTGGCGAACTGGTCCGAGTCGACGCCGGCGCGCCGCGCGTAGCCCGCGATCAGCGCCAGGAGGAGGACGACGCAAGACGCCGCCACGAGCACGCGAGAGACCGCCGGCCGCCGCACCGAGCGACCATATCCGCTCGCCGGCCCGCCCCGGGCTCGTTGAACGGCAGCGTCGCGAGGCCGCTCAACCCACGGCCCGAAGCTGCCGATTCCCTAGCGGGTGAGCGTCGACGACCTGGTACTCGTGCAGGGCATGGCCGACACGCGGCGAGCACTCGCCCGGTGGAACCAAGCACCGGCGGAGGCGCTGGGGCCCTGGCTGGCCCTGAGCCTCGCGGTGTCGGCGGCGCTGCTCCTCGCCGTGTACGCGGTCGCGAAGCTAAGCACTCCCGACCCGACCCCGCTGGCGTATCCGGGGCTGAACGTGCCGGCCCACGCCGGCGACTACAGCCACATCCTCGTTCGCAACGGCTTGGTGCTCGCGCTCCACGCCATGGCGTGCGTGGCCGGCTTCATGGCCGGAAGCTCCTTGCCGCTCTCGGCCTCCCAGCGGACCGGCCTGTCGCGCTGGGTGCACGAGAGGGCGGGTCCGTTAGCGATCGCGTTCGTCACGGGCGCGACGCTCTTCTCGCTCGGCACCCAGGCGTACGCGATCGGGGGCGGCGCCGCCACGCTGGCCGCGCAGGGGGGTATCGGACCGGGGCTTCTGCTCGTGGGCCTGCTCCCTCACGCCCTGCCGGAGCTCACCGCGCTCTTCCTGCCGCTGGCGGCCTGGCTCGTGGCCAGCCGGCGCGGGCAGTGGCAGGACCTGCTGGCCGCCACCTTCGTGACCGTGGCGGTGGCCGTGCCGGTGCTGCTGGCGAGCGCGGCCGTCGAGCTCTGGGTCTCGCCCGACCTGCTGCGGGCCCTCGCGGCCTGAGTGGGGATCGCCGTCTCCGGGGG
>Ga0126312_10000327_pt1 | contig 26802 bp, 24 predicted proteins | sample Plot104A_FD_92537 | JGI IMG/M metagenome (GOLD analysis project Ga0126312, IMG submission 92537) | Serpentine soil microbial communities from UC McLaughlin Reserve, CA, USA - Plot104A | ecosystem: Environmental > Terrestrial > Soil > Grasslands | place: USA: UC McLaughlin Reserve, Lake County...
CCAAGATATTTGATACAAGTATAATAAATGGCGGCGACTCAGCGGAAATAGATACATCAAATATTGATGCAGGAACAAATCCCTTCTATTGTATGGTCCATCCATATATGACTGGGAGTTTAACAATCGAGTAAAAGAAGAAGAAGAAGAGGAGTAAAATGATTATGAACAAACAAAATACTTTTATTGATAATGATATCTGTATAAGATGTCGTTTGATATTATGGAGGTAGTAAAATGGTTCTAGAAATTAAAAAACCACGTCCAATGTGGGAGATAATATTCTCTACTCATCATACAGATATAGGCCTACTGTATATTATTTCATCAGTAACCTTCTTGATGATGGGAGGAGCTTTAGCTTTAGCAATTAGAGCTGAGTTATTCTTGCCAGGACAGCAAATAATTCCAGATCCAAATACATTTCATAGATTCTTTACCGTGCATGGTACAACAATGCTATTCCTTTGGGCTATTCCATTTGGTGCTGGTATTGGTAATTACTTGATTCCAATTCTAGTTAGGTACAAGGATATGGCATGGCCTAAGTTGAATGCAGTAGCATTTTGGATGATACCTGTAGGAGCTGCAATGGTCTGGTTGGGATTTGCAGATCTCGGTTGGACTGCCTATCCACCTTATTCTATTATACGTGCACCAGGACCTGCAGCAGAGTTATGGATATTTGGTTTAAAGATCTTGGGTCTATCATCAGTACTTGGTTCTATAAACTTTATAGTCACTATGCTTAGGTGTAAACATCCAGATTTACCAATAATGAAAATGTCATTATTTGCCTGGTCAATACTATCAATTTCATTTATGACATTGGTTGCTATACCTACCTTTGCCGCAGCATTAATCATGTTGTATACAGATAGGCTCGGTGTCACTGGATTCTTTAACCCCGCATTAGGAGGGGATCCGATAGCATATCAGCATCTCTTTTGGTTTACTTTCCATCCGGAGGTGTACATATTCTTGCTGCCGGCTGTGGGTATGCTGTACGAAATGATACCCAAGTTCTCTAGAAAGCCTATATTTAGCTACCAGTCCGGGGTAATAGCGTTTCTGTTATTGTCCACTATTGGGTTTGCATCTTGGGCTCATCATATGCTAGCAACTGGTATGAGTTTCACAGAAAAGACTGTCTTTATGGTTGGTACTTTAGCAGCAGTACCAGCTTCAGCAATGCATGTCTTTAACTGGATAGCTACCATGTGGGGAGGAAGAATCAAGTTTGCAGCTCCAATGCTTTTTGGTGTAGGAGGAATTATGCTATTCTTTGCATCAGGAGCAGGTGGTGTAGTTAATACTGCATTACCCTTGGACTTTATAACCCACGATAGTTATTGGGTTGTAGGACACTTCCACCTAATACTTATGGGTACAGTATCGCTCACATTCACAGGATTCTTGTACTATATGTTCCCCTTAATTACTGGGCGAATGTATAACGAAAAACTAGCCAGGATACACTTCGTAGCCGCATTTGGTGGAGTAATAATGGTCTTTATCACCCAGCATCTTTTGGGATTATACGGAATGCCTAGAAGGTATTTCGATTATATTCCATTACCCGAATGGATAGCTATGAACCAAATTGCAACAACAGGAGCATGGATCGTTGGATTTTCATATCTGCTAATGATCTTCAATTTCCTAAAGAGTTCTATGTCAGGAGTGGCTGCGCAGATGAGAGATCCATTCAAGATTGGAGAAGAGTATTATGACTATAGACGACGAGACCCACATCACTAGAACAACCTCGCGAAGGCTCGCAAAGGGGCTGGTTATCGTGATTGGAGTGATGATAGCAGGTGCAGTCATAGCCATTACCAACTGGGAGCACATGCACGCTGTTCCACCACAGTCGTCTAAATTAAAGCCTAAATTTGATTTGTCTAATCCTACCTCTGGACATGGCTCTCCTGTTGCTTCTTCTCCTGCAGTAGCAACTGCTAAGGCTCCAGCAGCAGAAAGACCGCAGGCTGATGTTACATTGACAATACAACAGGGGGCCGCTGTACAAGGAAGTCCTGACTATGAACCGGATGAATTAACAGTTACAAAGGGTAATACAATACTTGTTGATAATGCAGATATGATGCCTCATACTGTTACAAATGGTGCTGGTGCATCAGATGCAAATTCTGGCAAACTCTTTGATACAAGTATAATAAATGGTGGCGAATTCAAAGTAATAGAGACAACAAACGTTGATGCAGGATCACATCCCTTTTATTGTACAGTCCATCCTTACATGACTGGTACTTTGGTAGTAAAATAAAATAAAAGATAACTAATAATGTCGCAGAAGAAATAGACAAGCGAGAACGATACCTCAAAAGAGATCGACGATCATGTTCTTAAAAAAACTTTCTTTTTCTACACTCTCTCTACTTTTTACTTTGATATTTATTGGTGGTTATGTTAGTGCATCAGGTGTAGGTTTGTCATGTCCAGATTGGCCTCTATGCCCTGCAGGATTGATTCCATTGGCAGATTTTATAATAGAATACTTTCATCGTACTATAGCAGCAATTACAGGATTGATGGTTATCATTACAATGTTCTTCACTCTTAAAACAAAACAGGCTCCAAAAGGAATGAAGATTGCTTCTATTATTGCAGGGTCTGCGGTAATATCTCAAATTACCTTAGGTGCAATTGTAATTCTAGAACGTCTACATGCTCATCTTGTAACTTTACATCTTGGAATAGGAATAATATTGTTTTCGATGATGGTAATAATTACTTTATACAGTTGGAGACTCAAAGACGATAATGAAAAATCGATTTCAAAAGTAGAAAAATCTACTACTATTTCTTAGATATTCTTTACTTTTTTTTATTGAAGCAAAAAATATAGGCTAAAATAGTCTTTCTTCTTTTTTCAAGTTTCATTGGTTATCTATCTTTTATTTTCTTGGATTTATCTATCTAAATGTAAAATTATTTTTCGACACTTTTATTTTCCTGTATCTTCTTATTTCGTCTTCTATTTGTAAAGAATATAATTGCTATTACTACTATAGGCGTTACTACAGCAAAACTAATCAATGAATAAAAAATGTATCCAAAAGGATTAAGTGTACTAATATTAAATGTGAATTTTATAGTATCTCCAGTAAAGTAAAGGTCTTGTACATAAATATAGAAAACATAGTTTCCTGGTTCTAGGAATTTATAATCCAATTCATGATGACCGTTTGTTACTATAATTTGAGGAATTTTATCAACCTCTTCTCCATTTCTTGTTATTTCAATGGAAATTGGAACATCTGATAGTTCTGTTCCATCTGTGCTAGATATTCTCATCATTATTGTTGTATGTTGACCGGTGGTGGGAATTTCTGGGTCTGTGGCAACTTGCACATAATATTTTCCTATTTTTTCTCCTGAAGAATTAAAAAGTTGATGTGCATAAATATCTTTAATAAAAACCTGAGATGACACTCCGGATAGGAGATTTCCTAAAATAATACTAAAAAGAATCAATAAATACAATCTATTTACCTTTCTCAATGTTGTTTGCTGGTTATGTATATAATACAATCCTCTCTTAAAGGTAACTGATAGATTAGCAAAAGATATATAGTAGAATAGAATCTGCCAAAATAATAATGGCAGAATCTTCTAAATCGTCAAATTTAAAATTTTCAGATAAAGTTGTTGTGGTTACAGGTAGTGGAACAGGAATTGGTCAGGCTATTGCTAAAAAATTTGCAGAAAAAGGTGCGAATATTATCATAATGGGAAGAAGAAAGGAACCATTGGATAAAACTAGTGATATCCTTATCGAGATAATGAAAAAAGTTGGATCATCAGGTACTGTTAGAGCTTTTTCAGGAGTTGATGTTTCAGATGAAGTTGGTATTAACGAAATGTTCTCAAGTATTAAACAAGAATTTGGTAGGGTTGATATTATTGTAAATAATGCAGGAGTTTCTGGTCCTGTAAAGACATTTACTAATGCTTCCTTCCAAGATTTTAAGGACTGTGTCGCTATCCATCTTACCGGAACTTTTTGGACGTCTGTTCAAGGACTTAAAGTAATGGAAAAAGGTTCTAAAATAATAACAATTGCTACATTTTTTACTGAAGAAAATAAATATGAACAAAGGCCCTATAGATTTAGAACTCCTTATACTGCTGCACAAGGAGCTAAAAATAGATTAGCTGAAGCGTTAGCATGGGAGTTAGTGGGAGAAGGTATAAAGTCTGTAGCTACGAATCCAGGACCCGTACATTCTGATAGAATTTATAAAACTGTTTACCCAAAAGCAGCTGCAGAATTTTTACGTATAGGAGGATATCCTGGGCTTGAATCAACAGAGGTCGAGGTAGCTGCAACAAAAGGATTAGATCTTTTAGGAGAGCCTTCAGAAGTATTTTCAAAAGGTACCATGGAAATAGCAGAGCAAATATCAAATTCCCGATCATCTGTATCATCTAATGGATCTTCATCTTCTTCCTCCTCATCCTCTTCTTCACTTACTGATACTGCTACTGCCAGTCAAGACGATCTAAATAAAACTATTGGAGGAATGTTAATAAAAATCCAAGAAATAGCAGAAAAAATCCAAAATAATACAAGTAAAATGATAGTAGATAATGAATTTTTAAGTCAAGAAGAAGTAGCGGAGATGGTACTAACTTTGTCGGATGATACTATTAGTAAATTAATCAATGGTAGGGTTATTCCCAATGATAGAGTGTTTTATCCTGTTAAACCTATTGTTGGAACTTCTATAGATGCTAATAACATACAAGATTTAAAAGAAAAGGTAGTAGTTATTACAACAACTTCATCAAAAGAACAAGATATACAGAGAGTCATTAGCATTGCAAATAAACTAAATGATATTGGTGTGAAACAAGTAATAATCCTTAGTAGAAATTCTGATGATATGAAATTTTATAAAGATTTTCATAGTCATTCTTTAGACCTTTTAGATGAAGAGAAAGTAAAGAGAATTTTTAATACTGCTAAAACAAAATTTGGAAATATTGATGCTGTTATTCATTTTACAGGTGATTATGATTATAATCGTAATTTATCATCTTTGTCTAGACAAGAATGGGATGGTCTTGTAAATAATTTTATCCATATTCCTGCATTGATTACTAGAGAAGCAGTAAGATTTATGGCACCAGAAGGTGCAATTCATCAACCGGCTAAATTTAAAGATTCTGAAGGAATAATAGTCATTCTTGGACCTGATTCTCCTTCTGGAAAGAAAATCACGGGATTGTCTAGAGCAAGATCTGAGGTATTTAGAGGTGCTCTTAGACCATATACAGCTACAGTAAATCAGGAATTATCCGATGTATTAGGATCAAAAATCAGATTATATCTAGTTCTAGCAGGAAATGTCGAAGGAGTTGAACCAGATATAGGAAATGTTACAACTTCGATATTAAATCTGATCTCTGGTTCTTCATTGAATAAAAATGAATCAATCTTTTATATTGATGAAGGAAAGAAAAGTAATTAGAGAGATTGATTGGCGGGCTGCTATATAATACTATAATCTAACTCTCTACTCTATACCTCTCTTTATCTTTATCTAAAACGATCTAATATAACAATAACAATAATAATATTCAAAATAAAAGATTAAAAAGATAAAATTAAGGAAATAATAATAATAATAACAGAAGTTTAAATCCGAAGGAAAGACACTAGACAGAGTGATTGTTTCTCTTTTATGCCATTATATTAGGAATAGGTAAAAATTCTGTTTTTATTTTATTTTCTGCCTTAAATAATGCATCATTTATGATATTCAATGCTGTATTGTTTGCTATTTTAAAATTGATTAAATATCCTCCAATCTGACCAGCATTAAAAAGAACATCACATAGCAAATCTGATATATTCTTAAACTCATGTTCTGATTCTCTAATATGAGGAATTAATAAGGATCTAATACTTTTTATTACTGTCAATGAAGGAGTTAGTGTATCAACTAGATCTTTAAAATTAGATACACTACAAATTTCCTTATATAAATTATCTAAAACAATTTTTGTAGTCCATATATCTCTACTGGTTTTTCTAATTCCATTCAGTTCTGACGAGATTAATGAGGAATATTGAATATTGTTCTCTTTTATGGAAATGACTAATTTCTTTATCACTTGTTCATTTTGAATTTTTAATTCATTAAAAATAGTTTGAAGCTTTATTGTCTCATTGTTTATTCTGTATTGTATTTGTTTTATCTTTGGTCTCAATGGTATATTGTATTTTATTAGATAAAATTCACTATCCTGAAAAAATGAAGAATTATGACAATTCGGAGTTATATATTGGGAGTTTAAATTGAAATCGTCTTTTTTTATCTCTTTAGAGTCTGCTGGTGTTGTTGTTGTTGCTGTTGCTGTCGTTGTTGCTGTCGTTGTCATAGATGTCAAAGAAGAAATATTTTCAATGATTTCTAAATTATCATCTTCTCTCATAAAATTCGATCGTCTTTTCTTGTAGTATGTATATAATACCATCATGATCGATGTTTAATAGTAACTGTGGTTACAACAAATAAAGTTACAAATTACCATTTAGCTTAGTATTTTTTTTAGTTTTGACATAATCTAATTGACAAAGGGATTTTATTTTAAATCTTATTTTATGAAAATATCAATGAATCAAAGACACATCCATGATGACTCTTCCTCTCAGGATATAAATATTAATGATATAAAAAACAATAATAAAAAAGCTTTCGGATCGCGAAAACAATATTTTTCGAATCATGACAGTCTTAATAACAATACTACTCGATGTGTCAATAATATACATATTGAAAATAATGATCTCATTGGCAATTTAGAGGAATTTGGTCTATCGCAATATGAATCTCGTGCTTATTTAACTATGATAGGTAAAGGTTCGCTATCTGCTAGTGAAATAGCTTATTATTCTCATTTACCAAGAACAAAAATTTATCTAACCTTAAAAAAATTAGAGAAAAAGGGATTATCTGTAATTTCTCAACAAAAACCTCTAATATGTAGTGCAATAAATCCAAATGAAGCTTTTGAAGAAATTGTAATAATACAGGAACAGAAACTGAGAAATATGAAACGTGTTGTTGAAAAATTACAAAAGATTAATGATGAAAGTAATTCTTTAAAAGGTCTAGAAGAAAAAAGATATTTTATATTAGATCCTAAATCTACTCTTCAAAAATTATCTATCCTAGTTGAGAATTCTCGAACTAGTATTACTGCAATTCTTGATGTTTGGGGTTTGAGATTACTTTCTGAATGCACCTCATCTTTAATTAAAGCTATTACTAAGGGTGTAAAGCTCCAATTTTTAATTTCAAATCAATGTATTGGAAGTGAATATTTATCCTTTTTACCAGACGAAATTATGATAAAAATTGGAAATATTTTTTCAAATATTATTATAATAGATTCAGGCAACATAATAAATATCGATGGAGGAAATGGTAAGGCTGCATTATTTACATCTATTGATATATTAGGATTTTCATATATGAAAATTTTTGAAGAAGAATGGAAAAAAGCAATTGAGATAAAAAATTTGAATAAAACTGAATCATTACATCAATTAAAAGCCGTTCAAATCATTAAATTTATTGAAGACCTTTCATGTTTCTCAACTTCTCAATACTTGTATTCTGTTTATCTTTCAAATGTGCCTTCATTAGAAGTTAATAATATTAGGTCTAATGACTTGGTTTATTCTCCTCCTCCTTCTCCTATTTCTTGTCATAACCAGGAAGATATCGCTATGTCTGAGATTAAACAAGATAAAATTGGAGCAACTTTTGAAAGTAATCCTAAAATATATTTCAGCAAAAATTATACTTCCTTTATAAATTATTTGGGCAAATATGGGATCAATCTCAATGATTTCACTATGGAAGAACTTTTTCAAATAGTAAATTTATCTCTAAAGATGAACTATTCTGGAGAATTACGGTATGACAAAAAGAATAATATTTTGAGTATATATTCAAAAGGCAAAACCAAATCATTAGTTATAGTGACAATATTATTAAGTTCGTATTTTTTAAATTTAAAATATAAAATAGATATTGCTCCAAAAATTTTAGAGATATCTACTGATGATAAAATTAAGACCGATACATTTCATATTAAATTTTCTAAGTCTCTACATTAATTTTTGTTGTTGTTGTTTTTAATTTATAACAATCCTTTCATTTCATTTTATCTTTGTGTAAATTTATGGATATGATAATTTATAAAAAGTTCATAATAAAAGTAATACTTTCATGATATAAGATTTTACAAAATATAATAAAGTTAGAAGAATTAAAATTCAAAAATATTTAATAATTAATTAAATAATAAATAAATAATTGTATGATTGTAATTTTTGAGTGTACAACTTGAAGGATTATTGCTATTTCATCATATTATAAAAGTCTTAAATGTTGTTATATGTTACATCATTTTATTGTAAATTGTACTTATATGAATCATTATATCCTTAAGTCATATATATCATTTCATAAATTTTCTATAAAATTCTTCTATAAAATTTCTATATTCTTATCAACATTCTTGTAGCAAGAAGATAGTATTAAAAAAATGATCTAAAATGTTATAATACTTCACTATAGTCTAAGTACCATGAGACGAGGGAGGAACCAGTCAGCTGTCATAATAATATCCACATTTCCAAATAAGGAATCAATAATCCAGAATGTTAATGATCTAATTATAGAAAAAAGATTATGTGCATGTATTAGTTTAGTTCCTATAAGATCATTCTATTCTTGGAGTAACAAACTCGAAGATCATGAGGAAATCATGGTCTTGTTGAAAACAACTAAGTCTTTGGCTACAAAACTAAAATTAGAAATTGCAAGACTTCACCCGTACGATGTTCCAGAGATTATTGAAGTTAAAATGAATGATGTCTCAAAGTCATATTTAAAATGGATGATAGATTCAATTAAAAGCTAAAATTAAAGATAATTCTTTTTTTTGTCATCATTTTATTAATAATTTTGGATCTTTAATGTTTGTATAGTATCTAAGAAAAATAATATACATATTGCAAATATTGGAGATACTAGATTATATACTATTGATATCCAAAATGAACAGATGCCAAAATAATCATAGATAATACACTATTAGAAAATCAATATATATAAAGAGGAGAAGAAGAATTAAATTCAAAAGAGTATTCAGAAAGAATACCTCATTTGAGAAATATTTTAACTCAAGCTTTGGTGTGGTTGAGTATAAAACAAAAATTAATCCTCATATAACAAATTCTAAATGGCGCTCAAAACAGCATCTATTATTATGTTCTGCTGAACTTAGATAGGATAATTGAAAGTGAATATTAGATATATTCAAAAATATCTAGGAATAAAATGTAATAAGTTGAGTTATATAAACTACTTATATTGTTAACAATAATAGAGGTAAAAGATCACATTAGCATATACTTCTAAAACACTAGGATAATTAAAATAATAATAATAATAAAAGTAGAAGAAGAAGAAATTTTCACTATATTAATTTATCAATATGAAATTAAACTTTTTTATCGAATTTGGTATCTAAGCAATCCAATTATACCTCCTAGTGCAGATACTCTTAATCCTATATCCGTTGAAGAATCAACAGCATATACATTGGCTCCATACCTTTCTGCTATATTCAGCAGATTTATTATTTCTTCTTCCTTCAAATCTTTGAATATTGAATCTGAAAAAACAAGCGAATCAACTGATTTCATTTTGATTGCAGCAGATACTTCTGTAAATCCCATAACATATTTTTCTTCGCCTCTATTTACTTGTAACATAATCATGTCTAATATACTAGACACGATAGATATTTTACTTGAACCCATAGCTTCTTTGAGTGAAGGAGACCTGAGAAATACCATTATTCCATCTTCGCCTGCCACATCAACTCCATCAATAACAGCTGATTTATTTTTAAAAGTAGATTTTTTATCCATAATAAAATTGTAAAATCTTCTTTTTGTTTCTCCAGGTCCAAATATTATTAGTCTATAGTTTCCATCTTCATGTAATATATTATGCACTGAATGATATACTTCTTCAAAGAAGACTTCAATATTGGGATTATTTTTTGCTACGTGTGCATAGTATTTTCCACTTTGTCCAGAGTAAATATTTGGAAGTATCTCTAGATGAGTTCCTGTTATTTTCGCAATTCCAGCTTCTTTCGTATCAATGGCTGCAATAATAAAACTTCCTGCTACATCAGATTTCAAAAGTTTTAAATCTAACTCTTCCCATCTTTTACCTTTATCAACAACAATGTTGTTTCCAATTTGAACTATAACCGAATGATAGGTTCCTTTTGGAACAAGACTATTGTTTGACTCAATTATTGTTCCAGCTACTCTTAGTCTATCAATAGATTCATCAAGTCCTATTTTCTCTACTTTAACTGATACACGAATTTTTACTCTTTCTCTGTCAGGTCTAGAATATTCTTTTTCAAACTTTATTACTCTAGTAGTATCAGAAACTACTATATCACCTGTTTTAATAATTCTTCTTAGAGTAAAAAGATCGTCAGAATCTTCTGGAATGATATATATCGCTTTGCCAGAAGAACTTGCTACCTCTTTACTTATCATACTTTAATTAATTACATTAGAGGCTATTATTGCTGCTTTGTTTCAAATTATACAGCGGCACTCGAATTTATTTCGGTGGATTCATTTGATTGATCTTTTGATTTGTTTAAATTTTGAGATGATATAAGATAGTCATCTACCCATTCCTGAGTTAATACTCCTGATTCAACTAGGTTAACCAAGGCATTGGGTGATGCTGTCCCACTAACTTTACCTGTTTTTTTCCTGACCTGTCGCCACTTTAACTGGGTATTCCCACTTTTGGAAGAATATATGATTCCTAAAATATCCTTTGCATTTACAAAAGTCATTTCTCTAATTCGTTTCAAAGTTACTTTATCCACTGCCTCAATATATATAGCTCCTGGTCCGTCTTCTCTTTCTGGAAAGACTTCATAATCACGCAAATAACTTTCGGGAATAAAAGATTTACAAGTACTAACAATAATAAATTTTCTAAAACTTTCAAGTGATGCACTAGTATCTATATTAACCAATGTAATCTAAAAACAAATTGCCATTTATCAAGTTTATGAAAAAAAATTTTGTTTTTAGAACGTTATTTAGGAATCTATTTCTTTTATTGCTATTGTAATTTACTTGTTTAGGCGTAATAGAAAATGTTATTTGTAACGTTTATTGTAAAATACAAAATAAAAATTATTAAAAGTTAGCAGCTATGTATAGATACTTCCTGCATCTGATTTCTTTATCTCTATAGTAACTTTATCTCCTACTTTTATATTCATATCCTCGTAATCTTTCATGCTTATTTTGAAGGTAGGACTATCTCCTGTCATTCCTCCTCCTCCACCCATACCTCCAGAAATCATTTTTGATATATCGCCCATTGCTTTTGGTAAGTTTTTCATTAAATCTTCAGGAGAAGTAAATGCCATAACATTAGGACCAAAAGGATTCATTCTTTTATCACTTCCGGGTTTGTAGTCGTGAGGATCTGAGAATGTTACATAAACATAAGGACTGCCGTCTTGTGTGGCCTCAATTCTAGAGGCAATAAATTCTCTTTTCATTCTAAATAATCTTGTAGTGATTTCAATTTATAATTTTGGATATTTTAGTATCAGTTAAGTTAACAGTAAGAAATATTAGTTTGTAATCTTCTATCACTATGAAAAATTACTCCAGTTTCTCCTATCATGTATCATCTCAAAGGATATGTCAAGGAAATAATTTTCAAATCTAAATAGTTTAAATATCAGAAATATGAGTAGCAATGAGTATTATATCTTTGAATTAAGATTACAAACATAGTAAAGAAACAGATATTCGTAAAATAAAATAAAATAAAATAAAATAAAATAAACCTAAACTAACTCCAGATTTAATGGTATAGTAACACCGGTTATTATTATAATTGTAAATAATCAATCAAACAAAAAAACCATCAAGTTAATGACTATGGAGTACTGTTAGCAGGAGATATTCAAAGACATTAATAAAATAGTCTTAACTATTATGTAGATATGATTTCTTTTAGGTAAAGATCACTATCAAGCTTTGAAAATAATGAAAGATCAATGTCAGTACCTGAAAACATTATTTGTTGTAAATACTTTCCTGCTTCTTTATTTTTCCACCAGACTTCACCAAAGTTATTTTGTAAATGAACATCCAATTCTTTAGCTCTAACAGCTGCAAAAAGGTAACTGGGAACATACATTGTAGATTCAGGAAGTATATGATGTAACATCCAATATTCGCCTGGAACTTCAAATCCGGTAAAATCTTTTACTAATTTTGAATATAATAAATTAGAATCTTCAATACTTAAATGATCTTTCCAAAAACTTGATTTCATAAGAGAATTTGCGGAATAAAAGGTAACAAAAAATAATTCCATAAAATTATTTCTTAATTTCAATTCATCTAATAAATTACTATCATCTATCCCAAGTGTAGATTTGAGAAAAATTTTATTTTTTGTCAAACGTTCTAACAATATAGAAAAAATCTCTGCAATGCCCATAGGAATATAATATTTTTTCCAATATTCTATTTCTGAATTTATAGAGCTTGCATGCATAGCATGTCCAGACTCATGAAAACATCCTTGTAGATCAAAATAAGGGCTTTCAGATTTATATAAAATTCTAATATCATAGGGTATTTTCACAAAAAAGCATATTGGTGATGGATATTTATTTTCTCTGTCTTCAATATCAAAATTTATCCGATTTAAATCAAAATCTAATATCTTCAGAATTTTTTTAACTTCTTTTACTGGGTTAATATTTTTAAATGTATTATCAAAATCTTTATAAATTCTATTACGAAAAAAATAAAAATCATCATAATACTCTGCATTTCTTTTTAAAATTTCTTGTGAAACTTGTTGAAGAGATCTTTTGAAGGAATTCCTTGCCTTGTTTCCCATATGTTCAACAAAATTTATAAATTTTGTATATGTTATTTTTTCATTCATCAAATATCCTGATAGAGGGTTTAATTGATTATCAGAATCCATATAAATACTACTACTGCTAATGCTTTGTTGAATAGCAGTAGTAGTTAAATAAAGCGAACGTATCTTTTCAAACCGGTTATAAATAATAGGAGAAATGTATTTTGTTTTTTCTATAAATTCATCAAAAACTTTCTTTCGTTTATGAGAATCTTTTTCAATGTTATTGAATTGCCTCCAGGTATTCCAATTTATTTTTTTATCATTAAACTTATAATTTGAAACTATTTTTTTTGTTCTTATATCGTGTAATTTAAGTTCTAAGTTTTTAGTTGAGGAATCTACAAAATTTTCTATGACTGAAGCAAAAAGATCAATAGGTTCTTTATAGTTTTTTAAAAATAATTCTGAGTTTAACAATCGTAATTTTGCAAGAGAAAGTATTGATTCCTTTGAATATCTGAGTCCTGCATATTTTTTATAGATCTCATCATTTTCTGCAATTAGAAGACATTCATCAATATTACACCATTGTAGAATATTCATTTAAAAAACATATAAATTATAAAATTGATTTATATAAAAAATTATTTAATTTGAATTATAAAAATTTCACTTACTATTATTACCATAGAGAAAATTTTTCTACGATAATTCATTTTTGTTTGGATAATGTTTATAAAAAATTACTAGTTAGTTATTCAAAGATGACATTGCAATTTAAGGTCTGAATAATAATATGTATTAGTATTCATGGATAACCATTTTAGCAATAATTGGATTAAAGAAAAAAAACGCAATTCTACTGACATTTTAAGGGATAGTATAAAATCTCAACAGCCACTAAAACCTAAAATGGAATTAGCTAAAAATAAGATTGAAACACAAAATAGAAAACTCGATTCAATGATGGAAAAACTAAAAGCGCGTGAAAAAACGTACTTTGAACAAGTAATTTCTTCATTACAAAAGCATGATTCGCAACAAGGAAAAATGATTTCTAATGAATTAGCCCAAGTTAGGAAGACTAGTAGAACCATGTCCCAAATAAAATTAGCTCTTGAACAAGTCCACATGAGACTAGAATCTACAATAGATATAGGTGATTCAATGGCAGCTTTAGGCCCAGCAATGGGTGCTCTATCGAATATAAAAGGTAAAATAAATGACGTTTTACCACAAGCTGATGGAGAATTGAATGAACTAAACACAACATTTAACGAGATTTTGACAAATGCTAGTGGTATGGGAAATAATACATTTGATTTTAATAATTATGGGGAAGATGTTGGTAAAATACTAGATGAAGCTAGTTTTCTTGCTGAACAGAGAACAGGTATGGACATACCAGATGTACCTCGAGGAGGAGGAAGAGGAGAAAGGGATATCCAAAAATCACGTTCAGTTAGAGAACCCTCTGAAAATTATTAGTATCATATAATAATTAAACTCACTTTATTTTTATTCAAATAAATTAGAAAGAAATAAATTTTAATTGTCCAATTATATCTCTTTCAGTTTAGAGAAATAAAATGTTTAAAATTGTAATATCAAAAAAAAAATCAAATTTAACTTTTTTATTGAAAATACTTGTTTTTTTTACTACAATTAAATAATTAAATTCGACACATCAAGAATATTTGTTAGTTATTCTTCTTTTCTAATGCAAAATATATATGCATTAAGATAAATTTTTTAAATATATGATATAATTATTAATTAAATATTGAAATAATTAAATATACTTTTTGCATAATACTTACACTCAAGACCTGATAATAATAGAAAATATCCTTAACAAAATGGAAGCAAAGTTAAATAATTCAGATAACCTAGTGAGACTTACAGCTTTAAAAGAGCTGCAAATGGAAGAAGATAATGATCCATTCAAGATATTAATAGGAACTATTCTTTCTGCTCGTTCAAGAGATGAAAATACATCAAAAATTGTACGTAAACTTTTTCAGAAATATAAGAATGCAAGAGAATTAGCCAATGCAGATCTGAATGATATCAAATCAATTATACGTAGCATAGGTTTTTACAATACTAAAGCAGAAAGAATTAAACAGGTATCTAAGATCATTGTTGAAAAGTTTCATGGAATTGTACCAAATGAAGTTGAAGATCTTTTAGAATTGCCTGGAGTAGGAAGAAAAACTGCAAATTGTGTTTTAGTATATGCTTTTAATAAGCCAGCCATACCAGTTGATATCCATGTTCATAGAATTTCTAACAGGATTGGTATTGTTAAAACACCGAATCCAAAACAGACAGAGGAAGAATTAATAAAAATAATAGATAGAAAATATTGGTTAATTTTAAATAATACCTTTGTAAGATATGGACAAAATATTTGTCTTCCTATAAGACCCAAATGCGAAATATGTAGTCTAAAAGAAGTATGTAACTATTATATGAATCAAAAAAAAATTTAATTAAAATTTAAGTGTCACGATCTCTTTTCTTAAATTTAAGTAAAAGGAATACTACTGCTCCAACTATAACTAACATAATGATAGGTAGAAAATACAATGGAGAATCTCTTGGATCACCATATAAAAGATCAAAGGAAAGATAGCCATCCAAAGTATTTATTGGAGAATCAGTATCATCCTTTCCGTATACAGCAACTGATCCTAAATTAAAACCATTTAGCGATAATCTGTCAATGACGATTCTTTTACCATTAGTAACTGTTAAACCTTGATTATTAGCATGTCCTACCATAAGTGGTTCATCACGAGACCATCCATCAGTATTTTGTTCGTGAACCCTTATATAACCAGATTCATTTGTATTAACAGCAACCCAAAATTTATCATTTTGTTCAAACATAGCTAATTCAATGAATTTTTCACTGGGCGGTTTTTCCATCAATTTAATAATCGTTTTTGCTTCAGAAGAATTATTGTAAGTCATATTATTTGTAATCCCTAGAATCCAACTTACGCCTTTAGGAGTGTCATAAGTATAGATCACTGGATTTTTTCGATCTGTATTGGATGCGCTAAAGGGAAGAACAAAACTCTCATGACTTTTTGATTTTACTGCGTCGAATTTTTCCCCTGTAGAGTCAGATACATTTTGAGCATAAACAAAATGATTAGAGAAAAGCATGATGAAAAGTATTGAAGCAGCGACAAATGAAGAAATTTTCACTGAATAAAATAGAGAATTTTCATACATTGACTGCATTTTATATCATAATTTAGAGTAATATGAACGTAAATCTAAGATAAAAACCAGAAGAGCAGAATAAATTATTTAACAAATATTAATTTATAATGAATCATTTAAATAAAATAACCAATAGAACTCACAAAAGAATAAGAGCATACTTTTACAAATATCAAGAAACAAATGGATTTTGAAATTTTATAATTACATCTGCAATTTCTGGTCTTAGTAGATGTTTTCCTGGCAATTCTCCAGAAGTGACCATCTTTCTCATTCTTGTGCCTGATAATTCTTCTTTATATTCTGAACCATGAGGACAATTTCTCTCATTGGCATATCCTAAGCATTTTTTACAGTAATAGAAGGCTGGAAAGAATATTGGTTGAATTCCTATATCTGGATATTCTTTAAAGATTTCATGAGCGGCAAAAGGATGATAATAATCACTTACACCAGCATGATCTCTTCCTACTATAAAGTGAGAACAGCCAAAGTTTTTTCTCATAATAGCATGATGAATTGCTTCTTTTGGTCCTGCATATCTCATTTCAGTATGAAGAGTAACAAACATTACCCTATCAGATGGAAAATAATTTTCTATTAACTTCATATAAGTTTCAAGTATCACTTCGTCTTTAAAATCACCTGCTTTCTTTTTACCTATTAAGGGATTGATAAATATTCCATCATAGATATTTAAAGCAGCCTTTTGAAGCATTTCATGTGCAATATGTGGAATATTCCTAGTTTGAAAACCAACCATAGTTTTCCATCCTCTCCTTTTAATCTCTTCTCGAGTTTTGATAGGTTCCCACCTATAATTTCTTAATTTATAGTTGTTTATCTTTTTATTAACATCAATTTTTCCAGAAACTAAAAATTCTTTCATTTTAAAGGTCTTTGATACGCCTGGATGTTTTTGATCATCTGTATGATATAATGCTCTAACCATGTCTAATTTATTATACGAATAAAACTCATCAAAGTATAAAGTTGCAAAATGGTCACCATTATTCTTTAAAGATATTTCACGATAGTCTTGTATTTTGTTTGCAATTGATTTATCCACATCTAAGACTATAGGAATTGTCCATGGTAATCCATTTTTTAATCTTCCAGATTTCAAGATACTCTCAAACTCATCTTTTCCAATGAATCCTTCCAATGGACTAAAAATACCATCTCCAATATTTTCAATATCATTTCTCAAGTTATCATCAATTTCAATGGAAAACATATCAATGACATTGTTATTTTTTAATTCAAAAACCCTATTTATGAGCCGCCCCCCATGAGGCTCTGGAATATTATTTATAATATTATTTTGAATCTGCATATTATCCAATATTTATCCTTAAACTATTAATTGTATTATTAATACTTTTTAAATAACATTAAATTTTTTTATATGATATCAAGACTACTATTAACCGATTGATAAAAAGTTTTATATTATTTGATTTGTAATTATATTTAAAAAATCTATTAAAATTTTAAATCATTGTATGATCTATACTAGATTAATTGTCTGTTACCACATAAATATTTTTATATTTTTTATCAATTATCTTATTCTAAAGATTAATCTTATCGATTAAGTGACCAATTAAGTAATATATTTTATAAAGATATAATAAATACTTTATAAAAACCTAAATCCAGGTATATTTTCATAAACCTATATTATTGCACTATTGGAAGATTAATATTATTGTATATAAAAATAAATTCAGATTTTTTTTGTTATGCTAGGATCAAGATGAAGTCCACATTCCTTTTGAGATGATTCCTCCCACCACCATCTGCCTGATCTACGATTTTCTCCTTTGCTTATCGCCCTAGTACATGGTTCACAGCCAATACTAGGATATCCCTTATCATGTAATTTATTATATGGAACCTCATTTTCCTTTATGTATTTCCAAACCATATCTTCACTCCAATCAGCAATTGGATTAATCTTTAGAATATTATTATGAGTTGAATCGATCTCTATTTTTTTAATATTTAAACGAGTAATAGCCTGTTCCCTTCTGAGACCTGTTATCCATCCATCCAGAGTTGCAAGAGCACGATTAAGTGGATTTACTTTTCTTATTTCACAACATAATTTCCTATTTTCTATACTTTCATACATAAGATTAAACCCTTTTTTACGCACCATTTCTTCGACTTCTTCTGAACTTGGAAAATACGATTCTATAGAAATGCCATATTTTTTTCGTATTTCATCCATCACATTATAGGTTTCTTGATTTAATCTACCTGTATCTAAGGTCAAAATTTTTGTTTTAGTTTTATCTATTTTTACCATCATATCAATAATGACAACGTCTTCAGCACCAAAACTTGATGCTAATGCAATTTTATTTCCAAAATTTTCAATTGACCATTTAAGAATATCTGTTGCTGATTTTTTTTCATATTTATTGGCCAAATTAGCTATAGCAGAATTATATTTGGAATTCTGATTTTCATTGCTTAAAAATGTAAAATTATCATCAGCTATGCCATGTATAGAATGAGATTCTATCATAATAGTATAATCTATTAAAAATTGTATATATTTATTTTTAATAGCATACCTTCCAGATATAAATTTAAATAAATTATTGTAATTGCTACTTGTAGTATTGAAAAAAATTTGTTCTGTTTAATCCACCGGTGTTTAAATCAGTTGTTTATAAAAAGTTGGTAGAAAATTCTTTAGAATATTCAATTCAAAAAAAATGAATCCATATAATTATATAAAATGAATGAAATTCTTACAATTGGCCAAATTTCGGTCATGAGTAAAAAGTTCTATTAAAAGAATTTTAAAATAAAGTATTGGTGAATTAAGTATATTTTTATTGATATGCTATTTTTTATTGTAATCCATGACTTGTTAACAGGTGACTCTTCCCAAATAGCAGAGTATTGTACTAAATACGGTTTTTAGGTATCGCTTGATTGTGATTTCTGGTTATTAAGTAAAAAAACAAAAACCTTAAAGGTACGACTTAGTCGATTAATTTTGCATAATTATTATATAACATAAATTTCTGTAATTCATTGAAATCTTCTTTTGATAAATCGGAATTTGTCATATCTAACATTATTTTTTTTCATTAAGATAATGGTTTTTTATTCTCTTTTTAATTCTGAAAGTGACTTATGCGTATCTTATTTACAAATTCCTTAGGTGTATAGTTTTACTACTGAAAATCAACAACCTTTTATTCTACTTTCATTTATTATAATTATCACAAACTAAATTTGTGAATTTATCTAAGGGTGGGTGTTGTGCGGCACTTCTGACACCCATTTTTCAAATTACCTACTTTTTATCAACAACTGATTTAAACATCGGTGGATTAAACAGAACAAAAAAATTAGATATGTAATTGTCTTGTTTATTATCTATTTTCCTGCTATAATCTTATTTACCTATTCTAAAATATAATTCAAGCTATCAATTAAATAAATTAAATATATTAAAAGAAATATCTATATTTTAATATCATTATTATAATTATTACATAGATTATATTGAATACAGATTTTTGGGAGAATATTTACAAGTACAAAGAATACGGTTTTGAGCCACTTAATTGGCTTTCAACTTTTTCTAATGAAATAGATTCAGACCTTTTAGAATTCTCTCTAAATAAAATTAAAGGAACAAATTGGAAAATAACACCAGATTGGATTGATTCATTTTACAAGAGTGAAGGAAAAAATCCTGAAATTACAAGGAGAATTTATAATTTATCGGATCCTTCCATAATACAACAAAGCGAGACAGGTATAAAAAAAGCACTGGCAATTATCCAAATTAATAAAGAAATTGCAGATAATCAAGAAAAGCGTTTAGACATTCTCTCCAATTTACTAACTAGTATTAAATCAAAATGTATAACTAGGAAAATAACTGCAATAAATACATCTTCGAAAAAACAATTCGCAGTATTGGATTTTATTGAAACAAGAAGAGGGAATAAAGTAGGATATATTCTTGCTAATAATTATATTACACAGATCACTGATGTTTTATGTTCTCCTGAATCTGAAATTCATTGCAAAGTAACAGTATCTGGAGTAATTGAAAATCTAAGTTTACTAGGATGTACAGAAGAATTTAAAATTTTCCCTATTTATGATGCACCTAAAGAAGAAATACTTGATAACATGAGGCAAAATTTTGATTCATTTACATTATCGAATAATGTTTACATGGAGGACTACAGTTCTTTGAAAATTGGTAATCTATTTCTTGGAGCTACTGCTACTGCTACAACACATAGAGAAATTCCTACAAGATATAATGAGATAGAAGAGGAAATGAACATTATAATTACTGACAAATTTGGTTCTATAATTCCTTTAAGTCTATTTTTATTAACAAGAATTAATGAGGAAAACATATCCATTTTTGAGAAACAGGGTATATTTATTAAGGAACTTGAAAACGAAAAAGATAATATCATTAATAATTTGTGCCATCCAAGATTTGAGCTTGGAAAGATAATAAACAAATATTGTCCTGAATTTGAGGGCAAATTTGATAAATCTTCACATATTACTGCAGTATTTCCAATTTTAACCCAAGGAATTCTAGCTATCAAAAGATTAGCAGATTATATAGGTAGTGAAATCATTATAGACAGAATTCCTATTAAAAATAAGGAAATGTCTACCTATGCTGTTAAAGAGTTTTTTGTACAACATTCCACTTCGTCATTAAATGGTTGTCATGCTATAATAGCATCAAAAGAATGTACCGATTCTATAATCCAAGATCTAAAAAAAATTCATCTAGCACCAGAAGTTATTGGAAAAGTTGGTAAAAAAGACAAACCATTTTTAAATATCAGAGATACAGACATTGATAAATATATTATTAGAAAATCAAAAATATATAAAAAAATTAGATCGTATAGAATCAAAGGATGAAAATAAGGACAAAGGTGTATGGAAATCCTCCTTTTCCTCGTCTATTAACGGCACGGGAAAATAACAATTAACTAAATTAATTAAACTAATAGTGAGATTTACGGCCAGATTTATCTCTGTAAATTTTTCCAAATTCTAACATGAAGGATAATTGATTCTCATCGAACACAGTGCCATCTTTGCAAACAAGTTTGTCGTTTATGCAACAACTTGCACAAATCCCTATTCCACATTTCATATATCTTTCTAGACTAACTTGAATTGGAATGGAATGGATAACAGATAAATCATAAATATTTTTCATCATAAGTTCAGGGCCACAAGTATAGATCATATCAAATTTTTCTTTTTTTATAATACTTTTTAAAGCATCTGTTACCACTCCTTTTATTCCATAACTTCCATCTTCAGTAGTAACAATTAGGTTATTACTAACTTTACTTAGTATTTCATTTACAAGACCTTTGAAAAGTACTTCATCCTTTGATTTTGCACCCATAATTATTGTACACTTTCCTTGAAGTTTATTAAATACAGTAGCAAGACGCATTAATGGAACCAAGCCAGTTCCTCCACCAACTAATAAAGGATTTTTTAAATCCTTATTTACTCTAAAATAATTACCATATGGTCCACGTATTCCAATCGTATCATTTTGTACCTTTTCATATAGAGAAGTAGACCCAAATCCATGTTTACGTACTGTGATGGCAGCATGATCTCTCTTGTTAGAAATCATGACACTCATTGGAAGTTCTTCAGCTCTTGGAATCCAAACCATTAAGAATTGGCCAGGTTTTGCATTGGAAGATAACTTATCATAAAAAACAAAAGTCTTAACTGAAGGAGTTTCTTCTATTACATCTTCAATAGTAACAGTTCGTAGTTTATCAATATTGGTGTGCAAGGCCGACAATCTCCTTTATATTCTTGTAACCTTTCTTTTCCAAATATCTTATTATTCCTAATTTTATTTCATTGAATGCTTTCAAGCCTTCATATCCTATTACAGAACCTAACTCTATAGCTGTTGCACCTGCCAAAATGTATTCTAAAGCATCTTCCCATGTAAATATTCCACCACATCCAATTACAGGAATAGTAACTTTTTTAGAAATTTCATAAACACATCTAACTCCTATGGATTTTAATGGAATGCCAGATAATCCGCCAATTTTATTGCTGAGAATGGGCATTCCAGTCTCTACATTTATTGCCATTGCTCTAATAGTATTTATTGCAGTTATTGCATCAGCTCCTGATTCTTGAATTATCTTTGCAAGTTTTAATACATCGGTATTTCCTATTCCAACTTTGATAATTACAGGTTTTCTGGTTTTTGATTTAATAGTCTTTATTATTTTAATTACTAGTTCAGGATCATCTCCGACTTCCATACCCATCTTAGCAACATGTGGACAAGAAAGATTAATTTCATATCCTAGTATATTCAACTTATCAAATTTACTTATTAATTTTGGAAATTCTGTGACACTTGATCCAACAATACTAACTATAAGAGGGCTTTGATTATTGATAATCTCATTTGCAAATACATCAGCTCCAGGGTTTGCAAGTCCTATAGCATTTAGATAGCCTTTCTCGCCCAAATAAACAACAGTAGGACCTTTATATCCCTCTAGAGGACTAACACTTATTGATTTACTAATTATTGCTCCTAATCCATCATTGTATAATCTATTAAAAATGTCTTGAGAAATTCCTAAAAATCCTGAGGCAAGAAGAAGAGGATTTCTAAGACGGATTCCTGCAATATCAATAGACAACATATCAGAGTCTTCATAAACACTTTTGACATTAGTTAAACTTGAATAATTCTCCAATTTCTAGTTGTTCTAATAATTCAATATCTTATTAGTTGTTTGTTTTAGACTCAATTTAGATATAAATTATTTAAATCTATAAAAAAATTGAACCAAAGGAAATTAAGAATTTGCTTTTAAAAAGCAGTAAGCATCAAAATTTGATAAGAATTATATTTTACTTTATAATAGACAAAATAATAAGAATAAGAATAATAATGTTCCTTAGATGTTCTTACTAATTAAATATATATGGATTTTAATGCAAAAGAATGAGGGCAGTCAATGAATAACAATCTCCTAAAAGTTTTGTTAAAGATTTGAAAAGATATACATTTAATATAACTTGAAGTGATTTTATAACTAAATGTCTGGGTTCTTTGATCCCCATATTCATATGTATTCTCGAACCACTGACGATTATGATGCTATGTCTAAAGCAGGAATAGAAGTCATAGTACAGCCTTCTTTTTGGCTTGGAGCTCCAAGAACTTTTGTTGGAACTTTCATTGATTATTGGGAACATCTTATATCATTTGAAACTACAAGAGCTAAACAATTTGGAATTGAGCATTTTGTATGCATTTCTGTAAATCCGAAAGAATCTGTTCAAAGACCCTTAGCCTTAGATGCACTTGAAGCAATGTTAAAGTTCATCGATAGAGAGAGAGTTGTAGCAATTGGTGAAATAGGGTACAACCTTATAAATGAATTAGAAGAGGAAATATTTATCAAACAACTTAACATTGCATCAACAGAAAAAATTCCGATCATGATCCATTTACCTCATGAAAATAAAACTAAAGGAATAGAGAGGATTGAAGAAATCCTGAATCAAGATTATGATAAATATGACAGAAAGAAAATCCTAATAGATCATAATACTGAAGAAACAATAAAAAAAACACTGGAAATGGGGACATGGGCAGGTCTTTCGGTTTATCCCATAACCAAACTTTCACCAAAGAGAGCAATGGATATGATAAGAAGAAATGGATCAGATCGTATAATGATAAATAGTGCAGCTGATTGGGGAATTTCAGATCCATTAAGCGTTCCACTGGTTGCTAGAGAAATGAGAAAAGAAGGATTTAGTAAAAATGAAATAGAAAAAGTTACAATGTATAATGCATATGACTTTTATAAACAATCAGATAAATTTACTTGGAATACACAAGGCTAGAACAGATTAAGTCTTAAAAAATTGTTTTATAATTAATTAGGAAAATGAAATTAGCTTTTAGTTCAAATGCTTTTAAAAAATTTTCTCTTGAAAATGCTATAAGAGAAATAGCTAAAATAGGCTTTAAAGGTGTAGAAATTCTTGGTGATATACCTCATGCCTATCCTCCTGAGTTTTCAGAAGAACAAATAAAAAAAATAAAAAATCTAATTTCATTTTTGAATATAGAAATTTCTAATCTTAATTCGTTTGCGTTATATGCAATAGGTGACGTTTATCATCCCTCATGGATTGAATATGATAAGAGATTAAGGGAAAAGAGGATTCAATATACAATTGATTGCATTTGTTTAGCAAAGAAATTAGGCATAAAAAATATTTCTACTGAGCCAGGAGGACCAATTAGCATAAAAGAGAATAAAATAAAACCAGATGTATTGTTGAAAATATTCGTTGAAGGTTTAAAAAAAGTCGAACATATTGCAGAAGAAAACAATGTAAAAATTTTAGTAGAACCAGAACCTTCACTACTAATTGAGAACTCTCACCAATTTTTACAGTTAATGAACACAATTCGTTCGGATCACATAAAATTGAATTTTGATATTGGACATTTTTATTGTGTAAACGAAGATCCTTCAGAGACTATATTAAAATTAATTGATTATATAGAGCATTTCCATCTAGCTGATATAGCTGATAATAGAGTTCATAATCATCTCCTACCAGGGATGGGTTCTATAGATTTTGAACGAGTTTTTGATACAATAAAAAATATTGGTTATAAAGGATTTGTTACTGTTGAATTATATCCATATCAAGATAATCCTATTGAAATAGCGAAAAAATCTTACAACTATTTAAAAGTATTTATTAAATAATTTAAATTTTATTTTGATTCAAATTTTAGTTTTGTAGGAATTTTTTAGGTCACTCTATTATCAAAATATATAATAATTGAATTAACACAGTTTAGTATGATGAATGATAAATACTTGTTAAATGATTCAACTATCCGATTAAACTAAATAATGAATTTAATTACCAATAACAGAAGTAGTAATAATAAAATGAACATTTAACAAATTAAGTATAATTATTAAATTTATATAGTAAATCTTATATGTTACGGTTATATACGGTAGCAGAATGCCTAAGCTCGGTTTTAAATCAATTACAGTGAGTGAAAATATTTATAAAAAATTTTTTAACATCTACGAAAAAAGGAAGAATGATTTAGAACTAAAAGGAATAACAAGTTTTTCAGGATATTTAACAAGTATGATGGAAGAAATGATGTTAAAGCATGAGGCGTTTGCTAAACAAGGTCCTTTTATGGAAAAAATTTCAATTGACTCTGATCGAGTACTAATAAAAGATAATAAAAGAAATAGAATAGCAGAGGTTATTTTACGAAATGGAGAATTAAGGTGTTTATTAGATGAAAAAATAGATTGTGTTCATATAGGATTTGTCTATTCTATTCCAGAAGTTTATATTTTACTAAACACTAAAGGAATGAAAGTCCCAAAATCATTGCATTAAAAAATTTTTATAATTAAATTATCTTCCACATTGATAATCAATTTAAATACATAATTAGAAATAATTAATATTTATAGTTGGACAATATCTTTTTCTCAATTCCCTTATTACTTCAAATATTGGATTTATTTGGTATAATGGTATTTGCTGTAACAGGTGCATTAAAAGCAATACAATACAAGATGGATATTGTTGGTGTTATAATATTAGCTAGCAGCACAGGTTTAGCCGGAGGAATAATTAGAGATATTCTTTTAGACAGATTACCACCTAAAATTATATTAGATCCATATTATCTAACTATTGTAGTAGTTACAGGTGTTATTGTATTTTTTTTACACCCTTCTTTTAAGGAACGAGAAAATTTATTTTTAAAATTTGACGCAATAGGTTTAGGAGTTTTTAGTATCATAGGTGCGAGTATTGCTTACGAAATGTTAGGATTAAATTTTCTTGCCATGGCTATATCAGGAATTTTTACTGCCGTTGGTGGTGGAATAGTAAGAGATGTTTTTGTTAAAGAAATTCCATTAGTATTTGTTAAAGAATTATATGCGTCAGTTAGTTTTTTAGGAATAGTAATATTTTTTATTCTGGTATACTTTGATTTCAATTACAATCTTTCTATGATTGTAAGTATAGTTATCATTACCTTATTTCGATTGTTAGCAATGAGATATAATTGGAATCTACCAAAAATGTATTTAAGGAAAGAAAGAAATTGATTACAAAATTTAGTTCCATTTAATATACTATATTAAATATTACGAAATGGTAAATAATAAAGAGAAAAACCTTAAGTATGTAAATTGTATTATCAAAAGGAACTATATTACCATTTTTAGGCTGTACTATATACTAAAATATAATATTTATGTAAAAAATGGTTTTTGCATAATAGGAATCAGTTGTATCTCTATTTCTAAATAAATAGTCATTCATTTTTCTTTCAATATCTTTCTAAAATTTATTACTTGTAATTTGTATTTTTGAAAGTATTTTAATTAAAGTCTATTTTGTCTATTTTTTTGCTATTATCTTTTTTTCTTTTATATTTATCAAGGTTAATTATTTA
>Ga0126312_10000328_pt1 | contig 26747 bp, 33 predicted proteins | sample Plot104A_FD_92537 | JGI IMG/M metagenome (GOLD analysis project Ga0126312, IMG submission 92537) | Serpentine soil microbial communities from UC McLaughlin Reserve, CA, USA - Plot104A | ecosystem: Environmental > Terrestrial > Soil > Grasslands | place: USA: UC McLaughlin Reserve, Lake County...
CGATGCAGGATTTAGCTGGCTAACCAGCCCGACAACGTTTCCTTCGGTGTCACGCACGAACGCCTGCCACTCGTGGGTGCCGGATGGGCCCAACCTGTCGTCGGCATGCTCGTAGATGAAGTGGGGCTCCGCCTCGATGTGCACACCGTCCGCACGGAGGCGATCAATGGTGGCATGGAGGTCATCGACTTGGAGGTAGAGGAGGGACGCTGGCGCCCCCACATCGAGGAGCAGCCTGGTGCCAGCAAGGTCGAAGAACAGCAGTCCCGGCGGGTCGAAGCGAGCGGTGGGCGCCTCTCCGAGAAGCCGATGGTAGAAGGCTTCAGCGCGATCCAGATCTTCCGCGTGGAGACCAACTTGGATCAGCCGCATCTCAACTCAACCCCACAAAGATAGGATGCCTAAGAACCGGTAGCAAGACTAACATTATTGATATGAGGTCGGAAGAGCTTCGTGTCGCTGCCAGAACCCTGAACTCGACGGCGATTCACCTCTTGCGTGCCATGCGGCCCCTTGACCGCACCTCAGGGCTCACTGACGCCCGGTTAAGCGCTCTTTCTGTCCTCGTGTTCAGCGGCCCCCGACCGCTGGGTCGGCTCGCAGCCGAGGACGGTGTGTCTAGCCCGACCATGACCAGGATCGTCGACGGGTTGGTCGGCCTCGGATTGGCGGAGCGGAGAACCCACCCAGAGAATGGGCGGATCGTAACCGTGGCGGCCACACCTACCGGCATCGCCCTGATGGAGAAGGCCTCTCAGCGGCGAGTCGTCGCCATCGCACAAGCTCTGGGCGAGCTGCCAGCCAAGGACCTTTCGGCCGTCATCGGGGCGCTTCCCGCTTGGCCAGAGGTCGTACGACATGTGCGCCGGACGGTGCAACTGGAGCTATCGACTGAGGGCAGCGACCGGGCCACCGAAGCGGAGCCCGCCTCTCAAAAATCGAGCTCCTCCCAGGAGACCTCGACGCGATAGCCGTCAGGATCGGTGACCTTGATGCCCACGAAAGACTCGCCGTCCTCGTCCTCCACCAGAGTCTCGCCTGCCGCTAACAGCCTTTCACGCATTACGCGGACCTCTGACCGCGTTGTCACAGACATACCCGAAGTGCAGGAAGTCGTCTGCCGGCGCCCCTTCGCTCGGATGCAGAGCAAGGGCGAAGCCGTCGGCGTCGCGCAGAATGAGCGTGCCGTCGGGATAGCTCCGAGCCTTTCGGGGATCGAAGGCGAAGTGGCCCTCGTAGAAGCTGCGGGAACGATCTTGGTCGGCGACGCTGATCCCGACATGAGCGAAGCGCATTGCGAGCACGATAAGACCAGCCCCACATTGCTCAGCGATCTGGGATAGGCGTCCCAGTAGTCCCATGGGCATGACGGTGCGCATGCGGCGCCAGCTCCGGTGCAGATGGTCCATGGGCATGATGATCAACCGGCACGCTGGCGCCGGAATCGGTTGGCGCGGGTAGTCGCAGTCGCTTAAGCAGCAGCGCGTTGACTGCGACGAGCAGGCTGGAGCCGGACATCGACAGGGCGGCGATTTCGGGGCGGAGAACCAGGCCGAAGGCCGGGTAGAAGACGCCTGCCGCGATGGGCAGGGCGATCGCGTTGTAACCGATCGCCCATCCCAGGTTTTGCCGCATTTTGCGGAACGTTCCTTGGCCAATGCGCAGGGCGGTGGGCACGTCAAGCGGATCGGAGCGCATCAGCACGACGTCGGCGGTCTCGACGGCGACATCGGTGCCGGCGCCGATCGCGATGCCGAGACCGGCAGACGCTAGCGCCGGGGCATCGTTGACGCCGTCACCGACCATCGCCACATGTCGTCCGGCGCGCTGCAGTTCGTTGATCTTGGCCGATTTGTCCGCTGGCAGGACTTCGGCGATCACGGTGTCGATGCCCAGCTGGTCCGCGATGCGGCGGGCGGTTGCCTCGTTGTCGCCGGTCAACATGACGACCTGGATGTCCATGGCATGCAGCTCCCGTACTGCGGCTGCGGCGGTGTCTCGGGGAGCATCCGCGAGGGCGATCACCCCAGCGGCCCTGCCGTCGAGCGCGACCAGCACGGCTGTACGTCCTGCCGCAGCCAGCCTGTCGCGCCGACCTCCCAGCTCGCCGAGCTCGATGCCCTCGGCGTTCATCAGCCGCCGATTGCCGACCAGCACCCGGCGGCCGTCGACCTGGGCGGCCGCCCCGTGGCCTGGCACGCTGTTGAAGGCCGACGCGGTCAACATTGGCACGGCCTGTTCAGTAGCGCGGCGGGCGATCGCTTCCGCGAGCGGATGCTCCGATTCCCGTTCGACTGCGGCGGCAAGCGCAAGGAGGTCGTTTTCGCTGAGCCCGTCGGCGACGATGTCGGTGACTTCAGGTTCGCCTTTGGTGAGGGTGCCCGTTTTGTCCATGACAACGGTGTCGATGTGCGCCGCGGTCTCCAGGGCCGAGGCGTTTTTGAACAGCACGCCCCGTCGAGCACCCAGGCCGGCGCCGACCATGATCGCGGTCGGCGTGGCCAGACCGAGTGCGTCCGGACAGGTGATCACCACCACGGTGATGGCAAACAGTAGTGCCTCCTCCACCGGTCGGCCGGCAGCCAACCAGACCAGGAAGGTGGCCGTGCCGCCGAGCAGGGCAACTAGCACCAGCCAGAAGGCGGCCCGGTCGGCCAGCCGCTGCCCGGGCGCTTTGGAATTCTGCGCCTGCTGGACCAACGCGACGATCTGGGCCAGCGCGGTGTCCGACCCCACCCTGGTTGCGCGAACTCGAAGCGTGCCGGTTGTGTTCACAGAGGCGCCGATTACTTGAAAGTTCTTCGCCTTGGCCACCGGGAGGCTCTCACCGGTGACCATCGATTCGTCTACCTCGGATTCCCCGTCGATGACTGTGCTGTCGACGGGGATCTTGGCGCCCGGGCGAATCAACAACAGGTCACCGACTTGCACCTCGGCGGTTGGCACCTCGACCGGCTCTCCAGCTTTCACCACCACGGCCATAGGCGGCGCCAGTTCCAACAGCGTGCGGATCGCGTCGTTTGCGCCGCCGCGGGCCCGCATCTCGAACCAATGCCCAAGCAGCACGAACGCAGCCAGCACCGTGGCGGCCTCGTAGAACACTTCACCCCCGCCGGTGAGGGTGACATAGACGCTGTAGAGCCAGCCCGCGCCGATAGCCACGGCGACCAGAACCATCATGTCCAAGGTTCGTGCCCGCAGCGCACGCCAGGCGCCGCCGAAGAAGATCCAGCCCGAGTAGAAGATCACCGGCAGACTCAAGATCAGCGAGAAGACATCATCGCGCAGCCCGAACGGAGCTGGGGTATCGAAGCCCATCGCCTCGCGGCCGACCGGGGAAAACAGCAAGATCGGGATCGATAGCGCAGCAGCGACCAGGAATCGGTTGCGCATATCGCGCACCATGGCGTCCATCGACATGTCGGCGTGGTGACCTCCGTGGCCCATCGCCTCCTGCGGGGTCAGAGCCGCATGTCTGGCGTGATCACCGGCGGCATGATGCTGCTCGGCGGTTGCCGGAACATATTCTGGCGGTGCATCGGTGATCGTGCGCCGAGACCCGGCGCCCAGATGCTGACGATGCCCGCGATGATCACGATCGTCCTCGGTGCTTGCTGGCTCGACCAGCGGATCGCAGATGTGGTCCGGCACCGACTGGCCGGCACAGTGATACCCGCAATCCCGCACCCAGCCAGCCAGCTCTGCCACCGATGTCCGGGACGGGTCGTAGGTCACCGTAGCGGTCTGCGCGACCGGATTCGCCTCAACGCTCAGCACACCCGGCCGCCGCCGAAGCACCGCCTCAACGAGGTTCTTTTCCGTCGCCCACTGCACCCCAGACACCTGGAGCACTGTGGTTGATGTCGAAACTGTCATCCCTTTCCCCTGTGCCGCCCGGTAGCCGCCGTAGTTTCGTTGCATTATACCCCTAGGGGGTATTCCATCAGTCAGGGCAGGTGCGACCAGGGTGCAGCCCTGTGCACGACGGAGGAATAGCAGAATCCGTCGCCGGAATAGCGAATCTGCCCGCATGACTGACGCCAGTCACATGCTTCAGTGCAGAACAACTTCCAAGATCACGATAATGAGTCCGAAGGCGCCGTTAACCGCGCCGGCGAGTGACGCCGCCCGCCAACTCCAACCTTGGCGCCTTGCGTAGATGATGCCCCAGGCAACCAATTGGGCCATGCCAATCCAGATCGCCAGCCTTGCTGCGGTGTGATCGTCCAGTAGCCCGACAATTCCCAGTAGTAGAAACAGCATCGACGGCAGCGGCGCAAAGAGCATCGGGCTCTCATCGGCAATAGCCTCCCGGACGGTCGCCCAGCGCAATTGGGTGCCCCCCTGCAGGTGGTGGCCAAGCGACTGCGTGTAGACGTGAGCAACCCAGAGGATGAGCAGAGTCGCGATCGTGAGAATCAGGATGTTTTCGAGTGGCACATACTTTGCGCCAGCGCCGATCACGGCTGTGGCTGTAATAGTCCCGTAGATAGCCGAAGCAGTATCCAAATTCCGAAACCATGAACTGGTCGTCGGTTCGGACGCGGTCGCAGACATAGTGGCCGACTCCTCTCCCCACCCTTACCAATGCGCGGGTGTTGCCCTAGCGTCCCAAGTCATGGAGTAGACGACAAGGTCCGGACGTCGGCACCTAACGCTCCGCCATCAAGCCTTCGACCAACTCGAGGTCGGCTGGCGCTAGCCACGTTTCCTCTAACGGGGTGCCGCCTGCTTGCTGAATGGCATCTCTCAGCGGTGCCGCCCAGGTGTGCTCGATGAGCGCGACTGCGGCGGTTCCGCCGATGGGCACTGAATCGGCCAGCGACCACGTGGGGACCTCACCAAGTTGAGCCACATTGCGCTCTTGCTCGAGGCTCGCACTGTCCGGCCGGCCGAGCAAGGCGGCAGCCACCTCACCGAGGTCGGTTGCGACCTCATCCGGAATGTCAATCGTATGCAAGGTGCCGTTCTCGTCGCGGGAAACCAGCTGGTACGCGTTCGAACCAGGCTCAGTCGGCGAATCCGCCGAGGCTTGTCCTGGCACCGGTACCCCAGTGAACGCACCACCGCCCAGGGGAGAAGCAAACGATGGCGTCGCAGGTGGTGGTTGGTAGGGGTGAGATGCGGCATAGGCCTGGGCCGGCGTGAATCGACCGCTGCAGTACGGCACACTGCCCGTCATTCCCGCACGCAGCAACTGTCTTGGCACTAACAGCATCGGGAGCTCCCCCCGCTTTGTGAATTCACTGGTTCTGGCACATCCGCCAAGGACGACAAATGTCCGAGCTGAGACCCAAAGAGTAGCCAGTCAACCCGGTCGACGTTGCCGCACTGTGGCGAGCCCTCGCCGGGGTCTTAGACTCCCCGGAATGGAGTATCGACAGCTGGGCCGGTCCGGCCTTCGTGTATCAACAATCACCCTTGGGACCATGGGATTCGGCGGAACCGGCTGGGCCGCCGCTGTGGGCCAGATCGACGTCGAAGGAGCTCGGAAACAGATTGGGCTGGCGCGCGATGCCGGCGTCAATCTGTTCGACACCGCGGATGTCTATTCCAGTGGGAGCTCTGAGGAGATCTTGGGCCGGGCGCTCGGCTCGGATCGCGACGAGGTGCTGATTGCGACCAAGGTGCGGATGCGGATGGGTGATGGTCCGAACGATGCCGGTCTGTCGCGGCACCACATCATCCGGGGCGCGGAAGCCAGTCTGCGCCGGCTCGGCACCGACTACATCGACCTCTATCAGGTGCACGAATGGGACGGCCAGACCCCGCTGGAGGAGACGCTGCACGCCCTCGAACATCTTGTGCAATCGGGCAAGGTGCGCTACATCGGGTGCTCGAACTACGCCGCATGGCAACTCATGAAGGCGTTGTGGATCTCAGATCGCGATAGGCTCACCCCCTTCGTGAGCCAGCAGGTTTACTACTCCCTCCAGGCCCGAGACGTCGAGTACGAGCTAGTGCCTCTGGCCGTTGATCAAGGAATTGGCATCCTGGTCTGGAGCCCGATCGCGGGCGGCCTGCTGTCCGGAAAGTACCGCCGCGGCGTGGAGCCACCCGCCGGCAGCCGGCACCTTGGAGACTGGAGCGAGCCGCCCATCCACGACGAGGACAAGCTCTACGACACCATCGAGGAGCTCGTAGCCATCGGCAACGATCGTGGCGTCTCAGCCGCGCAGGTCGCGCTGGCATATGTCATCGGCAACCCTGCAGTGACATCGGTCATCGTCGGCGCCCGTACCGAGGACCAGCTAGCCGACAATCTGGCATCTGCGGAGCTGATCTTGTCCGATGATGAGATCGCACGCCTGGATGCGGTCAGTGCCCAGCCGCTGCTCTATCCGTACTGGCACCAGGCCAACACCTCGAGCGACCGGCTTAGCCCCGCCGACCTCACACTGCTTGCAAGCCACGTCCCAGGCTGACTCGGCGGCCTTCGAGAGCCACACTTGTGATCTTGACAGGAACGCAAGGGCGTCAAGCTGGTCTATGCCACCAGTGGCTAACGCAAATGGGACGATCATGAGCAGCGCCGATTCAAGCTCAGGCGGTCAGACGATCACCGGGCACGAACTGCGGGAGTGCAAGCGCGCTAAGACAGAAAGCCGGCTATCGTCGGCATTCCTTTGGCGACTGCTGACCGAAATCTTTGCGCCATTCGCATGACCTACGTCCAGTTTCGCTATGCGTTGGGACAAAGACCACACCGTGCCGCCGGCCGTCGTGAAGGCCTCCTACAAGCAGAATCGGACAACGTGAGCATGACCGAGTTCGTCGATGTCCGTCGGCTACAACGCAATGCGATGCCGCTCCATCGTTGTTAGTCAGATCACGCGGAGCAAACTGGCTCCATTTGAGCATGGTCTTTGACTATTGCGTACCTATTTTTGGCCCCATCGCCCTGTTGTTCTTGCGCCGGGCGTGGCGCTCGTTGTACTGGCATGGGCAGGTATTTCCGCTATCAGGTCTCCAAACACCAAGCTCCCTCCGGTTCAAATAACCCGGAGGGAGGTAGTAACTGGACAGATGGGCGAGAGCGTTAGTGCGCCTTGTCGTACGCCTCGCGTACCTCGGCGGATACCCGGCCGCGCTCTGAGACCTTCATGCCCTGGCCCTTAGCCCAATCGCGGATTGCCTTGAGGTCTTCCTTCAGGCCGCCTTTGCCGTTGCTGCGACGAGCGCGTCGGCCGCCGGTCTTCCGGGCAACCTTCAGGTAAGGCTCGAAGGCCTTGCGTAGTTCCTCAGCGTGACCCTTCGACAAGTCGATTTCAAACTCTGCTCCGTCGAGCGAGAAGTGAACGGTCTCGTCGGCTTCACCGCCGTCGAGATCGTCGGTCTTGAGGGTCACAACCCTGCTGGCCACTGTAGTGCCTTTCTGCTGGAAGTGGTTACTCTCGAGTAGCCTACCCTTTAGCAGTCCTCACAAACGCGACTGCAGCAAAATATTTCTAATGCCTGTCCCCTGAGTGCCGAGCGCGGATACTACCTCCCTCCCTCGATGTAAGAACATCAAAGGGCGGCGCTGCCAAACCGGCCCTCGGGAACACTCTTTTGCCGCTCCTGTGACCGAGACCAAAAACTCGATCAAGCTACCGGACGCACCGCTTTCAAGCCCAACACACAAGCTGAGGCCGGAGTCGCATCCGACGTAGCCGGAAACTCCGGTGTTTCTCAACCTGGCCCATAGCGCGGTGTTCGGGAATTATGAAATCCACTCGAGGTTCTACGGCTGGGGAATCTGATTTCTCGGCGTTGATTCGCTCCTGTAAAGAAGGCGAACCGTTCTTTGGGCGCCAACGCTGGTTGTTCCTGGCTTCACGATGCGCGATGCCCTGGGTTGAATCGCACAGATAGAGTTAATATTCTGAGTCGGAGTATTTGGGATTTTCGTCGGTTAGTCGTTGCATGGCGTGGCGGTCTGGACAGCTAGGGTCAGGCCGGTGAGATCGTTGATTGCCGTTCTCGGCCTTTGGTTGACACGCTGATGCCAGGGCGCGTACCTCTACAGTATGAAGATCATCAAGCTGGGCTGGGTAGGTACCCGCACCGAGAACTTCCAGCCAACCGCTGATTTCTTTCGAGACGTCCTGGGGCTTGGATCTGCGCTTGACCTTCCTGGATTCCAGGTGCTGAAGCTTCCGGACGGCAGCAAGATGGAGGTTTTTGGCCCTGACAGCGACCTCAATCGTCACTTCACCACGGGTCCTGTCGCAGGCTTTCTGGTTGACGACGTCAGGGCCGCGGCCAATGAGCTTCGGGCCAACGAGATCGAAATTCTCCTGCTCAGTGAGGAGGATGAGAGCGGTAATGCCTGGGCACACTTCCGTGCACCGGACGGCAATATCTACGAACTTACTCAAGATCCTGGGGTTTCTCGGCCGCACTGAGAATCCCCAAGGGGCTTGTTAGATCGCTGGTACGACGCAGTTGTTGCTACAGCAATGTCATTCGGCGACGGCAATTTGTTTGCGTCGATTGAGGCTCGCTCGGCCTCCGTGAGACCGGCCGCCGTGAGGATTTCCTGAATGACGGCGTTCTTCCCCTTGCCGTACTCCTCAAGACTGCGAGCAGTAGATCCCAGCTTCTTCTTGACCGTCGCGTATCGCTCGCGCAGTTCGGGATGCCCCCGCAACGTGTCTCTGACAGCACGATGGTTCTTCAGCGACAAGGAGCCGTCGACGATCACATATGTGTTCGTGCCCGCCAGCCGCGTGGGTTCCGCGAACGCCCACCGCTGCGGTATCCCGGCCTCGCCGAGGGGTGAAAACCCCAATCGGATCAAGAGGTCTATCGCGGCGCTAACATCGCACCCGGCGACAACGATGTCGCAGTCGATCACCGGCTTAGCGGCCAACCCTGGCACCGATGTGCTTCCAACATGCTCGATCGCCAACACCGGAACCCTTGCTTTGGCGAACGCCTCCGCGTACTCCCGGCGCAACCGATCGAAGAGCTCTGGCCAGGCCGGATCGTAATCGGCGACTGTGATCATGTTGACTTCCGCTCCTTCGTGTTCCCGGATCACCTCCCTGAAAAGGCGGTTGTGTTCCTGGAGTAGCGATACATAACCGTCTTTGAGCTCTTCGAGCAGCCGGGTCGACCCCTCGATATCTGAGAACAGGAACCTAATGGTGCCAGTTGGCAGTTCGCGCAGGACAGTCCTTTTAACGGCCGATGTCCCCAGAGGCTTGCCCCTCTCAACGGCCTGCTCCGAACGCCGATGCTTCCTAGCAACGGGGTTCCTGTTTCTCGCGGCGTGCGAGAGACTCGGTTACGAGGTGGATGACGGTGTCTAGCCAAACCGGCTTTGAGGCGGTGAACCGGCTCGCGGCCTCGGACCGGCTTCCTGGGATGGTCACAATCCTTGATAGAGACGGGGCGATCCAATTTCTTGACGCGGCTGGATTCTTGGATCGGGAGCGTGGAGTAGCCCTGCGGCCGGAGAGCATCTTGCGGATCTACTCGTTAACGAAGCCCGTGACCGCCACGGCGATCATGCAGTTGTAGAGGCGGGCGCGCGCTTTGGACCCATGTACGAGGTCACCGATAGTCAAGAGCTTTCGGTAATCGATGCCGTTGCATGCAGCCCATGGACCCAACCCGGTGTCGTACAAAGTGGTGGCGCGGGTCTTGGCTCAACAGCACTGGACTACATCCGGTTTGCGCTCATGCTGGCCGCTGGTGGCACGTTGGACGGAGTCGAGATCTTGCGGGAATCAACCGTCGCGGCTATGAGCACCAACCAGCTGCGCGGGCCGGAAATGCCGGTTCGGTGGGACGAAGGGCCCGGCGACAGTCTCGGCTATGGGTATGGACTCGGGGTTTCCGCCACCGAGCCGCGCCGAATTTGGCTGGATCGGCGCTAGTGGTTGCCAAATGTGGATATATATCCCCGTCGTCGCTTGGTCGGGTTGGCCATCCCGCAGACATTCCTCGATTGGTCCGCCTCCGACGCCTTCTTCGCCGAGCTCGCAAATATGTCTTAAATGTGCGTATCCGCTTAAATGCGCGTATCCGCGGGAAAAAGAATCGTGCTGAGCAGGTGACGCTGCCGCCCGGGTTCCGGGCCATAGGCGGACCGCGCGCGGATAGCCGCGAACACTTCCTCGATGAACTCTGCCTTCTCGGCTTGGCTGAGCCACAAAACGTACTGCCGGTAGGACACGCCGTCTGCGAATGGGTCAGTTCCATCTTGATCGAGGTAGACCTCGAACTCGGCCAGTAACGACGTGACCGCGGCGGCGAACCCTCGCCGATGATCATCAGCACTCATGGCGGCCACTTCATCGTCGGTCAGGCGCGCCCGCCTGGGCTCCAGCCGGTACGACCGCTCGACCGCGCCACGGACACGCTCCTCACCTGCAACCTTCAACAGTCCGCCGTCAACCAGTATCGAGACGTGACGGTAGATCGTTGCTTTCGAGACGTCTGGCATGCGGGCACGCAGCTCCGACGTGGTGATAGCAGAGCCGTCCATCGCCGCCTGCACTATCCGTATCCGAACCGGATGAAGGAGGAGCTCGACGATACGCATTGACCAACTATCTCACAACTGATACCTTTCTCAATTGTGAAACAAGAGCCTGCCACTGCCCCTCTTGGGCGTCGCATATCCGTCAATGGACGCAAACTCTGGATGCACAGCTCTGGCAACGGTGAACCCGCAGCCGTGTTTGTCCCCGGCGGCGGTTCTTTCGGGCTCGACTTCCTGCTGGTTCACGAACAGGTTGCCAAGTTGACGACCTCGGTGCTGTATGACCGGGCGGGCACCGGTTGGAGCGACGACGCCGACCTTCCCCGGTCGGCCGACGAGGTGACCGATGAGCTGCGCACTCTGCTGCAGGTGGCCGATGTTCCGGCGCCGTACCTGCTTATCGGCCACTCGCTCGGCGGCGTCTACGTACAGCGCTTCGCGCAGCGTTTCCCGGGCGAAGTCGCCGGGCTCTTGCTGCTCGACCCCGCGCACGAGGACTGGGACATCTACCAGCCCGAGCATCTACGGTTGGCCGCCAACCGGTCGGCGGAAATCAAACCGCCGGAGGTCAGCGACGAGATCCTGGGACAAGTCCGCGCCTCCTTCGACGCGATGTTCGGGGGTTTTCCCCCGGCCATCCGCAAACAGTTGATCGACAAGCGACTGACCACGGAACGTCTTCTTACCGGTTTCCAGGAGGGCGGGAAGCTGCTCGACGACCTCGAGGATCTCCGTAACGGGGGGGTCCGGCCCGACGTGCCGTTGATCGTGCTCAGTGGGACCGACGTCGACCCCTCGCAAATGATGTTCCAACCCGAGGAGTTGATTCGCGAGCAGATCCGTGGCAGTGAACGACTGTTCGACGCGATCGCAGCCGCCGCTCCACGCGGCCGCCACCGCACCCTGCAAGACGCCTCCCACCCCACACTGCCCATGGCCCGGCCGGACGCAGTGGCCACCGCCATCAGTGACCTTCTGGCAGAGATCAACGTGACCGCTAATCACTCCGGCGCGTCCGGGTGTTGACACGGCGCTCGCAGATTGCGACCGAGGTCGCGCCATAGGGCCGGTGCCGGGCAGCCTACGCGCTTGCGCTACTCGTCCCGGCCAGTCGAGTGCTGGGCCGCTTCGAGCCGGCGGCGGGCATCGGCTAAAGCCTTGACCGCCTCCCGTTGCCGCGACTGGGCCTCCCCGAGATGCCTCTGAGCTGTGACCTTGTCCCGGCGGGCTTCTATCCGCTTTGTGTCAAGCGAGTTCAGCCTGTCGTCGGCGGCCTCGAGAGCTGCTTCGGCGTCTGCGAGATCGAACTCTGACTGCCAGTGCACTGCCTCGGCGGCGGCTAGGTCCTCTTCCGCCAGGCGCAGCTGCCCAGGTGGTTCGCCTCCGCTGAGTGGCGCTGAACCAGGATCGTCATCCTCCGCCAACGCACGGTCGGTCACGGCGACAAGCTCGACGGTCCCGCGAGCGGCTGCGACCGCACGCCGCGCCGCCAGCTCATCCACAACCACAGGTCGCTCCAGCTCATCCGTTGGGTTGGATACCTCGGCGGGCCGCACGTCGGGAGCCTGCCTCATCTCGCTGATCTTGAAACGAGGTCGTGGCCCAAAGCCACTGTGCGACAGCGGTCGCACAAGACGGCCGTTGCGAATGGTCGTCGCACCCGCGAGATCGACGAGAGCGGCCTGCAGCGTTGCCTCGACCTCCGACAGCACGCCGGGCGTCACCCGCACATCCGCCTCAGCGGCATGGGCCTGGGCTTGATCTAGCAGGTCCGCCATCAAGTGTCGGCGCTGCTCAGCCAGATCGCGCAACTCCCTACCAACCAGCCCGGTTTGGGCGTCGCGCAGCTGTCGGCCCAAGGCCGACAGACGTTGCATTGCCGCCGAATCACTGGCCAACAGATTCACCAGCCAGGCGCTGCGGGTCGGTCGGCGGAGTTGCCGCAGCTGCTCGGCAACCTCACGGCTGCCGGCCACCCTGGCCTTTCGCACCAACTCGTTCCGAGCAGCGACGAAATCGGCCGGTGGGAGAACGTAGAGCTCACGAACAATTTCGCCCAGCTCGCGCCCGATCAACTGCACAGTCATACCCCGGCTCAATCTAACGTGGCGACTGCCGGGAAGCCCAAATCGGCTTACGACGCGGCCGAGAGCTCCACAGCGTCCTCGGTCATGCAGCAACCGCCCAACACGCCTGCGCAGTCGATGATCAAGGCGTGCCGCAACAGATCCGCAAGCTCACAGCAGGGCTGTGTGCACTCGACGGTGCGGTCACTATGCATGATCAACGTGCCATGGCAGTGGTCGATGTCCAGGCCGCAGTCCAGACAAGTGCTCATGCTGTTCTTGGTACCAGCTTGCACCGGTCATGCCGCGGTATTGCGGTCGGCGTGTCGCGGCCCCTTTTGGCTCAGAGGTTTAACCGCGCTTTTTGGGCGGTCGAGCTTCCCGTCCGGCCTGGGCCGGCTTCTTGGGCTCCTTCTTCGTTGCCCTGCGACTTGCGGCCGGGCGCCGACGTCCACCGTTTCCCGATGACCGGCGTTGCTTGGCCGCCTCGATGCTGGCTCGTAGGGCGGATAACAGGTCAAGCGGTAGGGCGCCGGGTTCACCATCCTGGATCGCGGTGCCGCCGGTCGCCTTGGCATCGATAAGGGCGGTCAGTGTCTCCCGGTGGACGTCCCGGTACCTGCCGGGATCCAACTGTTCATCGGACAACGAGTCGATCAACGCCTCGGCCATGGCGAGCTCCTGGCTTGGCGTCGACCACTCGTCCTCTTGGGCCTGGAACGGGAACTGGGGTTCCCGGACCTCGTCCGGCCAGAGCATGGTGGCGAGCACGAGCACATCGTTTTGCACCCGCAACACTGCGACGATCTCGCGATCGCGGAGCGTGACCTTCGCTACCGCGATCCGGCCCCTTTTGCGTAGCGCATCACGTAGCAGCCGGTATGCCTTGGCGCCCTGCGGTTCGGGCTCCACGTAGTAGCTGCGGTCGAGATAGATGGGGTCCACGGCTTGGACCGGCAAAAACGAGATGACCTCGATCGAGCGGGACGCCTTGGCCGGCAACATCGAGAGATCATCATCGCTGAGCACGACTAGCTCGCCAGTTGTCGACTCATAACCGCGCCCGATCTCCTCGTACGGCACTTCGGCGCCGTCGACCGAGCAAACCCGCCTGTACTGCACCCGACCTCCGTCACGAATATGGATCTGGTGCGAGGGAACGTTCTTGCTTTCCGTGGCGACATACAACCGAACCGGAATGGACACCAAGCCGAAGGAGATGGTGCCTCTCCATATCATCCGCATCGCAGCATCCCTCCGTCCTGAGTCACCAGTCGATACGCCGTAATATCTTCTCCCTCCATTGTCTCCGTGACCTGGGAATATGTGCCAGCCCGGGCCGTATCAATCAATGACCTTCTTTGGGGCAGCGGGTAAGGAGTGTTCAGGCGCGGCAGGCTGCAGGCTTTCCGTGACGACGATGAGCAGTACCGCCACCACAAGCAAAGCCACCGCCCCTCCGCAGCCACCAGGGTGAGCGCACCGGTGTCGAACCTGCTTCAGTCATGCATGCGCCAACTCTCGAGACCGTCCTGCGGAACAACCCTTACTCAGCCGCGTTCGGCGCCGGCGCTCCGCCGTAGCCGATCTCGTTGCCGTCGGGGCGCGGTAGGTCGCTTTGCGCACCCCGTTCGAGTAGGTCTCGCACTTTGCCGGTTCGATGCCCCGGGATGCGATCTCATTCCCAAGGGCGTCAAAGTCATCGATAAAGATGGTCAGGACCGCGTGGCCAGCCCGCTCGGCATCCTCCACTATGAAAAGGAAGCGATGTGCGTCGAGTTCCCACACACACTCCGTATCGTGCGCGACGAAGCTGGGCTCGGAGCCGAGAAGTTGCTCATACCAGGCTCGGGCCGCGGCATAGTCGCCAACGCAGACCCCGGCAAAGAGATCGACCACAGGTCAGGTCGTAGGCGCGCTTGGTACGACCTGCATCCGTTTTGCCGATGGCCGTTCTGCTGACCGGGTCCTTTGCGCGTGGTGCACTGACGTTGCTACCGCCGCTTGCCCAGCGCTGAACCCGCACTTGAGCGGCTGTCAGACAATGGATAGCCACGCTTTGACGTCGTCAATGGCCTGCAGTTCAGCGGCGGACCGCCGGAGCCAGTCACGAAAGGCATGATGGATCAGGCGAAACGACAGCAGTCTCAAGACTCGTACGTTCAGCGGAGCAAGATTCTGACCTCGCAGGTTCAGCGGCTTCGGGGCTGGGTTGGGACAGACCCTTCGAAGACGTCCGAGCTGGCTGACGCTCTTGTCGAGTTGACCGAGCACCGGCTGTTTGGTCATGGTTACGCCGCCGCAGCGGAGGATGCTCAGGAAGCGGTACACCGTGCTAGGGAGCTGCTGGCGGCGAAGGGTCCGATCGGACCGTATACCTCAGTGAGCGAAGCAGCCCGCTATGTCACAGCTGTAATTCACCTTGCCACTGTTCAAATTGGTATGGGTCTGCCGAATGCGGCCGGCCGGATGCTCGAATCGCTGCGGGACATTCAAGATCAGCTCGGAGAGGGAGTGCTGCGTCGGTTGCAGCCGCAGACGACGGTCTGGGCCCTGCTGTGTAGCGCTCGGGCCGCACTCGCCTCGGGAGAGGTTGCCATCGCGAACGCGTATGCCGACACTGCCGTCGGCACGCTCTTTGAATCTCATTTGGGCGACCACCCTGATTTGCAGTATCTCGCGATGGACGTGGACAGGCTCGCCTCGGATTGTCGCTGGGCGGCGGGCCGCTTTGATCAGTCGATCATGTTTCTGCACGCGGCTAAGAACCGGTACGACAACGTGGTGGAGGGTCGACTTCGCCAACCGGGGCGCCTCAGTCCGGCCCTTCTCGAGCGCCTCGCCGAGCCACTGTTTGAGCTGTCTCGGGACATCGCGGATCGCCTGATCGCTGTCGGTGAGGTCGATCTTGGTCTGGTAACCCGACGGACGCTGATTGAACTGCTTCGGGGGCTGACCGGCCGCCTGGGCGATCCCGCGCGAGCCCATCTGGCTTCGGCGCTCTCTGATCTCGCCCGCGACCTGGCGAGGTACGGGCGGGGCGACGAGGCTGATGAGGCTGCCGCTGAAGCCACAGCGATAGCGCAGGCGCTCCTACCTTTGGCCGCAGCAGACCAAGATCCCACGAGCAGAGACCGGAGCCTCAGAACGCAGCCCACGAGCTGGACACCGCTGCCACCCACCGCATGGCTTGCAGTGACGACGCCCGCCGCTGGTGGGACGGCCCCTCTAACATCCCTCTTGGCTGACCGGCAGCAGAAGATGGCAGCTTGGCTCCAAGCTGAACGAATTCAGGCTCATCGCCTGGAACTGGAGCGAATGAATCGGGCGCGAGCCGAGGCGGAGCGCCGAGAAATTGAACGGGCTGAAGCCGAACGCGCCGCTGCTGCTCGGCTGGCTGCCGCACGCGCTCAGGCCGAAGAAGCAGCGAGGCTCGAGGTCGAGCACCGGGCCGCAGCCGAGGACGCGGAGCGGCGGGAGCGCAAGCGTCGCCGGGAGGAGCGCATCGAGGCGCACCGCCTGGAGGTTGAGCGGCGAGAAGCCGAACGACGCAAGGCGGAGCAGCTTGAGGCCGAACGATTGGAACTAGAACGCCTGCAGGCCGAAATAGACGAACTCGAGTAATTGATTTGCAGCCTTGTCACTTATCCGGTGGGGCCGTAAGTCCCCGCAGCTCGGCAATGATCTGCTGAGTTTGACTCAGATAGGTGGTGCATCCGTCGCAGCCGGCAAGATGCTCTTCAAACCTTGCTTTCATCTCTAGTGAGAGGGCATCGTCAAGGTACTCAGCTACCAATTCGACAAGTTGCTGGCATGCAAGTTCCTGCGCCTGCTCAGTGACTTCCAGCGCCTGCTGTTTCGCGGTCGCAGCCAACTGGACAGGTTCTGCTGGGCGGCTGGGCCGCAGGCTGACAACAACGAGCAGCATGCCGATGATCACAACCGCGCCGACCAGCATGAATCCGGACCAGTGGACGCCGTTTTCCAGGGCCACCCAGCCGAACGCCAAGGAAAAGGGCAGGAACAGCACCCAGGTCAATGTGCCAGCGCCACTCGACACGCCGGCCCTGATCGTGGACGGCACCGCATCGTGCAACAGCCGGCCGGCGTGAATGCCTATGATCGCCAACACCAGTGCAAGCAGCACCTGGGCAGCCACCAGGACCGCCAGCGAGCGGGTCCAGGTCAGTAACAGCGCGGTGGTCAACGACACGATGATCAACACTGCTATCGTCAGCCGGTGTTCCAGGCGTAGCTTGGCGATCAGTAGCCCGGCGACCCCAAGTGTCGCTACCAGCGCCGCCCAGTACGGCCCGTACAGGACAGCCGGCGCCCCGACCGCCACCAGCCACAGCGGCCCAAACTCGAAGACCGCCTGCGATAGCAGACCGGCAGTCGCGGTCAGCAACAGGACGCGGAGCACGGCCTGGGAGGTGATCATAGTCCGGAGGGTGAGCGCGATGTGGCTGCGCAACCTGACGCGTTCGGCGGCCTGGTGCAGACTCGGCTCGTCAAACTCAGGAACCCGATGATCGCCAACCCGACCAGCGGAAGTGTGGCGAAGTAGGTGAAGCGTGTCGAGGTGTATTGGGCGAGCAGACCGCCCGCCAGTGCGCTGATCACAAAGGCAGCGCTCTCTGCGGCGCGAATCCGGCCGATCCACCGCTCATACAGCTCGTTCGAGCCGGTCTCTTCAAGCACGGTGTCGTAGACGACGCTGTCCACATTTCCAGAGCTGAACGCGAAGTAGATCCCAAGAACCATCGCCGCGATCACATACGTGGTTACGCTGTGGCTGAGCCCGCCGAGCAAGGAGCTGACCATCAGCGCCACGCAGCCCAAGATCATCACCCAGCTGCGGCTCCACCGATCAGCCAAGATGCCCGACGGCACCTCCAGTAATGGCACCACAGCGGCGTAGGCGGCGGCCATCGCACCTACCGCTGCGGCGTCGAAGCCGATCTGGGTCATGAACAGCTTCTCAATCGGAACCCACAAAAGCAGCCCTTGCATCGCCACTCCGATCTGTAGTGGCAGCAGCCGCCGGGCTAGCGTACGAGGCGGCGCCGCAACGGAGGTGATCATGGTTCAGGCCCATCTCGCAGCAGCGTGCGGCCAAGGTCCTCCCAGAGCAGTTCACGCGCTCGATTGAGCACATCGCGCTGCTGGTCTGCGGTCAGTCCCGTCGCCGCCGACACCTCAGCCGGCGGCCGGCCCTCGACATCTCGCAAGATCACCACCCGGCGCCACGGATCGGGCAGTGCAGCCAGTGCAGCCTGAAGTACCGCCGGGTCCAAAACCCGGCCCGCAGGCCACGGACGCGGAAACTCCCTCCAATGATCGGGATACGGCTCATCGTCCCCCCGGAAGCGGTCGGCATCCACAGTCGCTGCGGGTGAAAACCACCGGCTCCACCAAGCAAACCCGCCCCCCAACGCCCGACCCCGAGTAGCGAGGTTGGCGATCATCCGCGCAATCGAGATCTTCATCGTGCTGCCGCCAGAAACCCCATACTCGCCACGATTGAGAAGTTCGGCATCCGAGGCGTCATCCGTTTGTGCTGTAAGGCCTGAGGATGATCCTCATCGCATGCCACACCCCTCATTTCGCCCTACTCGGCACGTTCAGTCAGCCCCCAGTCGCGCACGGTGCCTGTCGGTGAGCTCGCGCATCGATTCCAGCTGACGCAGCATCAGCTCCAGGTCCGAGGTCCGCAATCGCGCTAGCAGTTGCCGGCCTTCCATGGCTAGCGGCCCGTAGAGCTCCCAGGTCCGTGCCTGGCCTTCCTCGGTCATCCGAACCAGCACCTTCCGCCGATCCGTGTCGTTGTACACCCGCTCGACAAGCCCCTTTGCGACCAGCCGGTCGATCAGCGCGGTTGTAGCTGCTGGCCGCAGGCCGGTTGCCTTGCACAGCTGCCCGGCGGTCTTGGGTCCGTCGGCCAGCCAGTCGAGGCACCGCACGTCTGACGGGCCCAGCCCCAGCCGCCGTCCCACAGTGTCGTCGAAAGCCTGGGTGCTGCGCTGGTAGCGCTGCACGGCGAGCCCCAATGCCTCCACCAGCTCTTGACGACTCTTTGCCATAAATGCTAATCTTTCGAAAATCAAAAAATTCGATATTCGTAAGGAAGGATATCAAAGATGAAGGCACTTGTCGTGGGAGGCGGCATTGCCGGACCGGCGGCGGCGCTTGCCCTGGCCAAAGCCGGCATCGAGTCGTTGGTCCTGGAACGCCGGCCGGTTATCGATCCCGAGGCCGGGTCGTGGTTCACAGTGGCCCCCAACGGACTCGATGCGCTCCGGGCGATCGACACCCTGGAAGTGGCGCAAGACGTGGGAGTGCCGTCGCGTGTCAATGTCATGTACGGTGCGAACGGCCGCCGGCTCGGCGAGCTAAGCCTGGGGCGTCCGCTCGACAACGGCTTGGTCGCACTGACCATGAAGCGCTCCCTGATGGCGGCCCTGCTCGAGCGGGAGGCCGAGCGCCGCGGCGTCCTGGTGCGTCGTGGGGCGGAAGTCTCTGCCGTAACCAACGCCGGCGACCACGTCGAGGCCACCTTGACCGACGGCACCGTACTCACGGCGGATCTGCTGGTCGGAGCTGACGGTGTGCACTCCCTGGTCCGCCGGGCCATCGATGCGCAGGCGCCCGCAGCCCGCTATGTCGGCCTCACGAACTTCGGCGGAATTACCCGGAGCACCCCGATCGCCGCCGACCTTGAGCCGGAGGCGTGGCATTTCATCTTCGGGAGCCGGGCCTTCTTCGGCGCCCATCCCACGCCTGCCGGTGACGTGGTTTGGTTCGTCAACGTGCCCGAGCCGGAGATCACTGGCGAGCGGCGGCGTAACACCACCGAGGAGGAGTGGGTTCGCCGGCTACTCCCCCTGGTCCGAGGCGACGGTGGTCCGGCCGCTGAGCTGGTCCGCACCGGGCGGCTTGAGCTGGCGGGCGACAACACCTACGACCTCCGCCACGTGCCGACCTGGTCCCGCGGTCGGATGGTGATCATCGGCGACGCCGCCCACGCGCCGTCGCCGAGCTCGGGCCAGGGTGCGTCAATGGCCCTAGAGGACGCGGTGGTGCTCGCCCAGTCCCTGCGTGATCATGCCGAGCTGCCCGCTGCGTTCGCCGCATACGAGAGGGTGCGGCGAGACCGAGTGGAGAGGATCGTGGCGGCGGGTGCGCGCAGCAGCAGCTCCAAGATTCCCGGGCCGGTCGGGCGGCGATTCCAAGAGATGATGCTGCGGCTCGTATTCCGCTACATGATCACCGACCGCAGCATTGCCTGGATCAACGACCACAGGATCCAATGGGAAGACCCGGTGGGCCACCAACTGCCCGAACTTGCGCGCGCAAGCTGAGCCCGGCCGCCGCTGCACGCGCTACCTGATCCGCCGGATGGTCCTCACGCCAAGCACAACCGCGGCGACGACAATCACGACGCCCAAGAGCTGGAGTCCCGGCGAGTCGTCGGCCTCCCCGGCCACTATGCCGGCGACACCGATCACGATGGCGAGGATCGCGACAAGGTACTTCATCGGGTCTCCTATCAGGGGCTGCACCCACCGCCGAGGGGGCCGGTGAGCAGGTCGACGTGGAGGCAGGTGGGATTTCTGAACGTGGTGCCGCCGTGGTGGTTCATTCCTCGACCCACTCGAGTAAGTCACCGGGCTGGCAGTCGAGCACTCGGCACATGGCCTCAAGCGTGCTGAAACGAACAGCCTTGGCACGACCGTTCTTCAGCACCGCCACGTTCGCCGGCGTGAGCCCGACGCGCTCTGAGAATTCACCAACACTCATCTTGCGTTTGGCCAGCTCGACATCGATGCGCACAACGATGGGCATCAGATAACCGCTTCCATGTCGATCCGCAGTGTCGTGGCTTGCCGCAGCAGCGCACGCATCACCACCATCAACAGGCCGAGCACAGTGACGCCTGTCAACATCAAGAACAACAGAAGCGGCAGTCCGGGGTCATCTGCGTTGAAGCCAACGTAGAGAAACACGCCCACGAGCACCACCCACGCGGCGCCGATGGCCCAAATGATCGCGTCGACCCAGGCCAGGGAGACCTCACTGAAGATGCGGTCGTTCTTGACCAGGGTGAGCAGCCTCCAGGTGGACACGATCACTACCTGAATGCACAGCACCCAAAACACCGTCACGGCGGTCGCGGGCCACCTCAGGTAGGCATGGTCCGGGTCTTCCTTGGCCATGTAGGCGAACTGGCCGGGCAGCGAGAGGGTCTGGAACACAACCAGGACCCCGAACAGCAACACGAGGCAAACTCTAAGAAGGGCTACCGCTCGACTCTCGCTAAGCACGCATCGATGATCAATCACTATATATCGAATGTCAATAGAGAAGCTGCTTCCCGGCGTGCCGTCGGCCAGGTGGCAGAGTATGCGGAGAGCGCAGGATGTGGGAGTGGAACCCGGAGGGCGGTAACTTACTCACTTCCACCGCCCGAGTTAGGCGAGCGAGTCGTCCCGGATCCGCTGGCCACATATCTCCAGCAGCTCCGCCTTATAAGGGTCGTCCAGGCAGGATTTGACTATGACCAAGCTTCCCGCCCGATTATCCATCGTCACGCTGGGCGTACGAGACATGGACGTCCTCCGCTCGTTCTACCGGACGCTGGGCTGGCCTGAGCTCCCCAACGGTGACAACTCCTGGACCGGCTTTCTCCTCGGGGGTGTCCTGCTGGCGCTCTTCCCGCTTAGCGACCTAAGCGCCGAGGCAGCACCCGACAGCACGGCCCCGACTGGGTGGTCCGGCGTCACGCTGGCCTGCACAGTAGCGACCCGGGATGAGGTTGACAGCGCATTCGATGCGGCAGTGAGCGCCGGTGCGACTCCGGTTGCCGCCGCAACCGACCGGTCGTGGGGCGGGCGTTCGGCGTTCATAGCCGACCCCGAGGGCAACCGGTGGGAGATAACCTGGTCACCGCGGGCCACATACGATGCACGCGGTGCCCTGTTGGCTTGGGGCTGAGCCCGGCGGCCACGTTGCCGCGAGTTTCTTGCGCTTTTCGGCAACCTTCACGCCTGCGGCTCGGGGCACGTGAGGACCAGACCGCCGGACCGCAATGTCCCGCAACTCCTGGGCTCGCCGGCGGCTACCGTGCACGTATGAAAGCCGCGGTGCATACCCGGTACGGCCCGCCGAACGTGGTGCGCGTGGTGGAGGTGCCTACGCCGACAGCCAAGGACAACGAGGTGCTCGTTAAGGTTCACGCGACGACGGTGAACCGCACCGATTGCGGCTTCCGGGCGGCTAAGCCGTTCTTTATTCGGGTCTTCACCGGACTGATGCGACCACGGGTGAAGATCCTCGGCAACGAGTTCGCCGGACAGGTCGAGGCCGTCGGCCAGGCCGTCATGTCTTTCGCTGTTGGTGACCGGGTGTTCGGGTACGACGACACCGCCTTCGGCGCCCACGCGCAGTACCTGACGATCCGCGAGGACGCCTCGCTGGCCCGGATCCCGGCTAACCTGACCTACACGCAGTCCGCCCCGGCCACCGAAGGCTCCCACTACGCCCTCGCAAACATCAGGAAGGCAAAGATTCGCGCTGGGCAGCGCGTCCTAGTCAATGGCGCGACCGGGGCCATCGGCTCTGCGGCCGTCCAACTGCTTGTGAGCCGCGGGGTGCATGTGACCGCGGTCTGCGACACCGCCAATGTCGAGCTTGTGCACGGCCTCGGGGCCGAACGGGTCATCGACCGCACCACTGAGGACTTCACGCAGGACGAGCAGACATATGACGTGGTTTTCGACGCGGTCGGAAAGAGCTCGTTCGGCCGTTGCCGCCGGTTGCTGGAACCGCGGGGGGTGTACCTATCTACGGACCTGGGCCCGTACAGTCAGAACCCATTCCTGGCGCTCGTCACGCCGCTGTTGCGGGGCAAGTCGGTCCTGTTCGGCTTTCCGCGGCATGACCAGGCGATGATGAACGATTTCAAGGACCTGATGGAGTCCGGGCTCTTCCGACCGCTCATCGACCGCAGTTACCCGCTCGCGGAGATCGTCGAGGCGCACCGGTACGTCGAGACCGGGCAGAAGGTTGGCAGCGTCGTGATCACCGTCGAGCAGGGCGAGTGACCGCTGCTGCGAACGCTCACGGCGTTAAACCGCCACGGTAGCGACACGAAGGAGTTGGAATGGCAAGAATCGGTGTTCAGGCCATGATGCTCAAGAACGAGTTCGAGGCAGATGGTGCGTTCACAACGCTGAAGAGGCTGAATGAACTGGGATTTAACGCCGTCGAGATCTCCCAGATTCCCATGTCGGAAGCCAACGTTGGCGAGATGGAGCGCGCGAGGGTCGAGTTCGGCATGGAGATTGCCGCTCTGTCCGCGGCCCTGGAGACTCCGGTTAGCGCGCCCGGTGACTCGCTCATAAATGATTTCGACAAGATCGTGGCGCACTGCACGCGGCTGGCCTGCCGGCTTGTTCGCATGGGGATGATGCCGTTCTCGGCCATGGCCTCCAAAACGGCCCTCCTCGACTTCTGCGGCAGGAGCAACGAGATGGCCGCCCGGCTTGCCGAGCAGGGCATCGCGCTGTATTACCACAACCACCACATCGAGTTCGCCAAGTATGACGGCAAATACATCTTGGACATCATCCGGGAGAGTGCTCCACTGCTGAGGTTCGAGCTGGATGTCCACTGGATTCATCGGGGCGGAAAGGACCCGGTGAGCGTTCTCAAGGATTACGCCGGCCTGGTGGACCTCGTCCATCTGAAGGACTATCGCATCGGTCAGCTCCCGCCCCACGCCTTCGAGTCCCTGCAGGCAGGTGACATCCACGCCTTCAGGACGGCATTTGAGGGAGTCGTTCAATTCGCGGAGGTCGGGGAAGGCAATCTCGACTTCAAGGCGATCATCGATCAAAGCCTGACCAGCGGGGTGAAGTATCTGCTCATCGAGCAGGACAACCAGTACGGCCGCGATCCGTTTGATTGCCTCGCCACTTCCCGGGACAACCTCATCGCGCTCGGCTATGGCAATCTCCTCTGAGGCCCTAACCCCATCAGTGCGATCTAGGCCAGCTCTGTAACCCCGTTCGCTCCTGGGAGATGCACGTCGCTTACGGCCGAGCCGACAGCGTTGTGCTAAACATCTTGATCCGGCCAGGCTGCTAACCAGATCACGGAAGCGCTCCGGGCTGGTGGCGGTCTGCCGTCGCTACCCGGGCTTCTTAATCGCTGTCGGGATGTTGTGGTTGTGATGGAACAGGTTGGTGGGGTCGTAGCGGGCCTTGACCCGGACCAGCCGGTCCCACGTTGATCCCGGGTAGGCCTGGCGGACTTGTGCCGCGTCCTGGTCGGTGAGGAAGCCGACGTAGGCGCCGTCGTCGCTTTGGTGGAGGGCAGCCGCGAACTGATCGACCCAGGCCTGGCGCACCGGCTTGTCAGCGGGTCCTTCGTAGAAGCTGGCGACGTTGGCCATGAGCGCCGAGCGGCGGTGGGCAAACGCGGTCGCCTCGACGGGTATGCGCGCCATCGCCCCGCCAAGCACCCGCAGCTGCGCCACCCGCAGGCTTGCGTCCGAGGCCTGCAGGTACCCGATGATCGTCTCTGCTACCTGGCGATCGACCTGGTCGAGGAACATCGTGTGCCCCACCGCGGCAGGGTGGTAGTTGGGATCCTCGGGCGGATAGATCTCCGGATAGGCCATCGGCTTGACCAGGTCGGCGAGCGGCGTGGCCAGAGACCGGAACGGCGCGACTGCACGCTGCCCGTCTTCGACGTGGCCGGCGTGGACCATCAGGCCAAGGATGATCAGCTGGCCGTGCTGCTGGTGAGGAATAAACGGCATCGGTGGCGCGGGCATGACGTTGGCGATGGTCGACAATTCCTCAGGGGCCGCCTCGGCCAGGGCTATGAATTCGGCGAGCACGTCGGCGCTGGCCGGTAACAGCAGCATCCCGCCGACGATCTGGTCCAGCGGATGCAGCCGAAACTTGAACCTTGTCGCCACGCCGAAGTTGCCTCCGCCGCCCCGCAGCGCCCAAAACAGGTCCGGGTAGTCGTTGGCGTCCGTGTGCAGCAGCTGGCCATCGGCAGTCATCACCTCGGCGGCCAGCAGGTTGTCGATGGTCAGGCCGTGCTTTCTGAGCAGGTAGCCGACGCCGCCGGCCAGGGTGATCCCGCCGATGCCGACTGAGCCGGTGTCACCGAACCCAGTAGCCAGGCCGCGCGCCGCTGCGGCGGTGGTGTACTCGCCGGCGGTCAGGCCGGGCTCCGCCCATGCGGTGCGCGCCTCCGTGTCGAGCTCGAGCGCGCGCATCGCCGAGAGGTCCAGCACGATCCCGCGGTCGACGACGCAGTGCCCGGCAGGGCTGTGGCCGCCGCTGCGGATCGCCAGCTCAAGCCCTGTATCGCGCGCCAGCGCGACGACTCGGGCGACGTCGGCCGCGTCGGCGGCCTGGACGATCACCTGAGGGCGGCGGTCGAAGCCACCGTAGAAGGTCGTGCGCGCCCGGTCATAGGCGGGATCATCCGGCGTCACCACTCGGCCCCTCACCCGCGCACGCAGCCGAGAGATCGAGATGCCGTTCAGCTCGGAGAGTGCCATCGCAAACCTAGCTCCTTCCATGGTTGGACAGGCTCAGGTGTCGTGCCATCGCCGACGGCGAAGGTGAAGCCCACTTTCAGCCATGCCTTAGTCAGACTCCGGCCGGGCGCAGAACTCATCGTGGGAGTGCGTCCGCTGGCCGATCGGCTTTCGGGCTGCCCGCTGGTTTGCCATGGATGACTGAAGGTGTCGTGGAGACCGGGGCTGGCCGCTTGGGCTTGTGAAAGTCGCCGGCATTATCTGCTTTCACGGCCGCCGCAATCGCGGTTCGAACGCGGCCTCGCCATCGGCACAGTAGCGGGCGAGCAGCTCATAAATCCAGCTGGTTCGCCTGGCATCTGGCCCAACCAAGCCCCCATCCCCGAGATGAGGGTTCGAGGCGTCCGGTATGTCTTGCGACATCACAGTCGCGCCCCGGCGGTCTGAGGATGCGGGATTGGAACCCGCGAGGGCGTGAACCCAACGCTTTCGAAGTCTGCGCTCGGCCGGTCAGGCAATGCTCAAACGACACCGCGTGGCTGCATTACATGCATCGCGACCGATCATGAACCCTGCTGAACGGTCGCGAATGAGACTAAGACTGAGACTGGCCCTCAGACCCCCGACTGGCGCGATCGATGCCTCGAAAAACCGTCTGACGGGCTCGAAGCCTAACCCCTTGTTTGCAAAGCCTCGGACATAGCCTCGCTCGGCGCCGTTGGTATCCGCGGGCAGACGCTGAGCGTCGACACAGCGACGGGCTACGAGAACGAGGCGGGCATCGGCCAGGCGCTGCAGCCCGAGGATCGACACCCGAAGACCCGTGGCACCGAAGTCGCGGAGCTCCATAATCGCCAGTCTCCCACCGGTTCTGCTATCCAAGACGGCTCAGTGTCGAGGAGAAAGAGAGGGCGACAAGTGGGCATAGAAAGTGACGGACAACAAGACATACTCGACGGGCGGCTGCCGCCGCTCCCGATGAATGGTCCGGAGGAGCTGGGCAATCCTCAAATTAGTTCCAGCGGCCGGCGGAGTGCGTTCCGCGGGTTCAGCCGAGGGCGGCCAGCAGGTTGTTGCAGGCCCTGTTGACAGCGCCGGCAAGCCTCGGCGCACAGCCGGCAGTGCTCGTGCATGTCGGCGTGGCTGGCGCACTCATCGCCGCAGGCGTTGGAAACGCCGGTATTCGGGTCGAGTTCCGGGAACTGGCTCGGCATTTCGGGTTGATGCCTGGTGACCCAGCGAAGCGGCAAACTCAGCAAGTGGTAGCGCTGGACAGCCGTGGCGTACCGACCTGGCAGGACCGATTGGGCCAGGGCATATGCCGGCGGGTAACCCGAAGGATCTGCTCACGAGCTCCGTCGAAGGCTCTCCTCGGCACTTGCTGACTCGCTCTCCTGGTAGTCGAATTCGGTCGGGTCGACGTTGATCTCTTGGAGCAGCCGGTCGATCTTGGCCTCTACTCGATCTTCACCCTCCTTGGATTGTGAGGAGCCCCAGAAATAGAACATGGCCAGTCCGGCGGCCTGCCAGACCAGCTGGAGGAACTCCGACTGCCAGTTCTCCAGCGTGGAGGAGAAGAACTGCGGCAGATACTCCGACCAGCTGAACGGCTGTCCGTGCTGCTCTGACTCGTTGCGCTGAACGA
>Ga0126312_10000329_pt1 | contig 26703 bp, 21 predicted proteins | sample Plot104A_FD_92537 | JGI IMG/M metagenome (GOLD analysis project Ga0126312, IMG submission 92537) | Serpentine soil microbial communities from UC McLaughlin Reserve, CA, USA - Plot104A | ecosystem: Environmental > Terrestrial > Soil > Grasslands | place: USA: UC McLaughlin Reserve, Lake County...
TACCGCTCGTGTTCAAGCCCCACGCGCTCGACGGCCATCAGGACGTATACGCGTTTCGGCGCTTGGACGGCTCAGTTTGACTCGCGAACCGCCTGGACAGCCAGTTTGTTGCCGTATCGACCGACGATGCGATTGACCGCACCGAAGCCCGCCTTGGCCAAGGGAAGCAGCACGGGACTAGAGAGGATTCGCATCGCCGTACCCGGCCAGTGGCGGTAGTACATAGCGTATCGATGAGGCCGCACCGGCCGAAAACCGCGTGCCGTCAGTGCGGAAGTGATCTCGTCGAGGCTCAGGCGCCGGACCGGGTTTCCGGCCTCCTCTCGCTTGTCGGCCAATCCCAGACGGGTGGCGCTGTTCGTGGCGAAGGCGTCGGCCGGCTCGCTGATCGAGACCGCCGAACGGGCTACGCGCGCCATCTCGGCGAGGCCGACCGCCGGCTGCTCGAGGTGATGGAGGCCGTCGTGGACGTAGACGAGGTCTAACGAAGCGTCGGCGAACGGGAGCGCCTCGGCATCTGCCACCACGAGATCCAGCTCGAGCCCGAAACGCCTTGCCCGCTCGCGCGCCTGGAGGACGACTCCCAGGGCGATATCGGACAGGATCACGTGAGCTCCTCTGCGCGCAAGGAACTCGGCGTCGATGCCCGATCCTCCGCAGATGGTAAGGACAGTCGAGCCCGGCAGGAGGTGCTCGAGACCGACGATGCTGCGCCTGAATTTCTCCTCGAGAAGCCAGCCGTAGAGCTCAGGAGCGCCTCGCGGTCTCGTGACTCCGAAGTCGTCGACGGAGTCTTGGTCGAAGAAGGCGATCTGCCGCTCTTTATGGCTCAGTGGGCCGTCCGCGTCGTTGTCCGTCGGTCGTACGGTCGGCGGGAGCAAAATCGGGATGTCTTCGTAGCTCTGAAATCGGAGACCGCACACCGTGCAGGTCAGAGTCGCTCCGCCCTCTACCTCGGCGAGTCGACCCCCGCATACCGGGCACGCGAGCAGATCAAGAAGCACGGCAGAGAACGTGGTCACGGCTCAAACCAGAACAAGATTTTCGACGGCGCGAGCTCGAGGAGCGTATCGGGCGGCCGCTCTTGCAGGATCATCCGATGCCACGAAACGTGGTAGAAGCCGCGGCACATCGATGCGCGACGTCAACACAAAGCTTGGGCCCGACCGGGCACTTCGCATCCTCTTCCTCTCGCGGGAATACCCGCCTGAGACCGGGGGCGGCGGAATCGGATCGTACGTGGAGACGATGGCGCGGACCCTCGCTGCTCGCGGCCATGAGGTTCACGTTCTCTCGTGCGTCGCGGGTCAGGCGAGCGAAGATACGCGAAGGGAAGGAGTGCACTTGCACCGCCGCGGCGTTCGACGAGTCCTTCCGAAGATCCGCCGCCGGCTTCCAGCAGCCGCATTCCGCATCGAGGGTGCCGTCTCGTGCTACCTCGAGTTCATGAGGCTGGGATTGGATATCGACGTCGTCGAAGCGCCGGACTGGATGGCGGAAGGATTGGCCTTCGCGTTCGTGGGCTCGCGTCCGCTGGTGGCTCATCTGCATACGCCCCTCCTACTCATCGGCCGGCACAATCCCGGTTCATTTCGCTGGTCACGCGACGGCCGACTCGCCGCCTCGCTCGAGCGGCTCGCGGTTCAGCGAGCCGACGCGGTGACGAGCCCTTCACAGCTCGTGGCACGAGACCTTGCTCGCGAGGGCTGGCTTCGCAACCGTGAGGCCCGAATCATCCGATATCCGATCGATCCGCGGATGTGGATGTCCATGACCCCTCCGGACGCTTCGCGGCCACGGGTCCTCGCAGTGGGCCGGCTCGAAGCGAGGAAAGCGCCCGAGGTGCTTGTTCGTGCCGCCGCCGCACTGTCGCCCGAGATGCCCGAGATCGAAGTCGTCTTCATCGGCCGCTCCGATCTCCTCGACGGCGGATCGTACAAGGACTGGCTCGTGGATCTCGTGGGCGAGCTGGCCGCCCCGTGTCGCTTCGTCGACGAGGTGCCGCGCGATGAGCTGCCCGGCTGGTATGCGTCCTCGCGGGTAGCCGTCTTGGCGAGCCGCTACGACAATTTCCCCTTTAGCGGACTTGAGGCCATGGCGGCATGTCGGCCTCTCGTTTGCACTGAAACCACGGGGACGGCGGAGATTCTCGCGGGTACTGCAGCAGGCACCGTCGTCGCCCCCGGCGATCCCGGCGCTCTCGCAGCCGCTCTTCGTCCTTATCTGCTGGATCCCGCGGCTGCGGAACGCGCCGGTCGAGAAGCTCGCTCGCTCGTCGAGGATCACTGCTCGCCCAACCGGATCGCGCAGGATCGGGAAGAGTGCTACTGGGAAGCCATCCGCCGCTGGCGCCGCAAGCCGCGCGGCCGGCGGCGCATCTGGAGGGGAAACCGCGGGCTCCGTGAGACCGAGATACGGAGCTCAGACGCCGGATGACGCTCGTGTCGGGTGATCCCTTACCTCGAGCGAGGCCTGAATGCTGTAGTAGCTTCCTCGTTCAGACCATGTCGTCGATTACGGACATCCTCGATGTCGAACGGCAGCCAGAATCCGGCTCTCTCCGAGGCTCGATCGACCTGCCAGTAGTCGGCGCGACGATTTATGGAGAAATCATCGAGATTGAGGGGTGGGTCGTCGGCCGGAGTTCGCCTGTGCGGACCGTGGAGGCGGTGATCGATGGGAGGGTCGTTCAGCGGGAAGCACCGACTATCCCGCGACTGGACGTCGATGCCGCCGATCCTGATTCTTCGAGACGAGAAGAGGCGGGCTTCTTTCTCACGCTGGAAACGCCAGGCATGGCCACCTACGATGTTCACGTCGGCGCAGTGCTTGCCGACGAGACCCACCACCCTCTCGGCGTTATCCACGCCCGCCGTCGTAGGCGGCATCCACCCTCCGGAGCCCCACTCGTCTCCGTGGTGATTCCCTGCCACAACCAGGCTCGCTTTATTGCCGATGCCGTCGCAAGTGTTCGGGCCCAGACATATCGAAAGTTCGACGTTGTCGTCGTGGACGACGGTTCAGCAGATAAGTCGGTCGAGATTGTCGGAGGCCTCGGTATCCGCTGTGTTCGGCAAGAACGCCAGGGCCCCTCGGGAGCGCGGAATACAGGATTCCATGTCACGAGGGGCGACTACGTCGTCTTCCTCGACGGCGACAACAGACTCCACCCGCACGCGCTCGAGGCGAACCTTCACGCGTTCGAGGATCATCCCGAGAGCGCGTTCGTAGGCGGACGCTACACATACATCGATGAATCGGGCGCGCGCTATCGTGGCACTTCGCTTCCGGACGCGGTGACACCGGAGGACCACTACGCCGCTCTATTGGCTCAGAACTATTTCGGCTCGCCCGATAACGTACTGTTCCGGCGGTCGGTACTCGATGAAGTCGGTCTCTTCGACAGCTCCGTTGATGGACTCGAGGACTACGATCTCTATTTGAGGATCGCGAAGGATCGTCCCGTCTACTACCACGGTGTCACGATCTCCGAGTATCGCGTTCACGAGAGCCAATTCTCGCTTGACAAGGCGATGATGCTTCGAAGCGCGATTCGTGTGCTGCGCCGACACAAGAGTGGGGCTATGAGCGACGTGACTCTTCGAGATGCGTACCGTCGGGGTCTTGACCACTGGCGGGGCGCTTACGGCAAGTCGCTGGTGAATCAGCTCAGAACAGCTGTACGGCTCCGGCAATGGACCGACGCCACCAAGTTGGCCATGTTCCTGCTTCGCTGGCATCCAGCCGCGCTCGTACGAGAATTGCGAGAGCGGCGGCGTCGCGCGTGATGCTGCCGCTCTGCGCGACGACCGTTCGTTCTTCGGTGGAAGCCTCCTCTTCTCCGCCTCCGGAGCTGGGCTCTTCCGAAGCCATAGTGCGAGTGAGGCTTGATCCGGTATGCCAGCCCACCGTGCGCCGGTCGCACGCCCGCTCAGCCGCCATCAGGCACGAGACTGGCGAGCGCGCAGCAGGCGTGCCGCTGCGCGACGGAGTCCGCCGAATATAGCGCTCCCAAATCCTCGCCGGTCGTACCTCAAAAGGACCGCGAGGCCACTCAAAGCACTTCGGATGTCTCCGGTGCCGATCTGCTCACGGGTGTCAAGAACTACCCAGCGCCCGTAGTAGTACTTCCACGTCTTGATTCCAGTTCGATATGCGTCGCGGTATTTCTTATTTTCACGCACGTGCTTTCGCTGCGAACGCAACGCGGCTGATTTCGCACGGAACATGCGCAGCGTATCGCTCGACACGTTCGCATCATGGTGTCGGTAACTTCCGTGCATCCCGGCACAGAAGCCGATCGGTTGACGAAGCGTAATCCTGAGGTAAAGATCGTAGTCTTCGGCGCCGTCGAAGCGACGATCGAAGCTCCCGACGTCGTCGAATATCCATCTCCGGTAAAGGACCAGGCCCGGCATCCAGATTATGTCGCGTTCGAGAAGATGGCGGTAATAATCACCCTCGACGAGCGGCGGTACCCAGCGGCGGGGAAGACCGACCACCTCAGGCCGGCCGAAGACAAAGGCCGCGTCGGGTCGGCTGATGAGGCAAGAGACCCCGGCGTCAATTGCATCGGGCGCGAGAAGATCATCCGCATCGAGAAAGAGCAACATGTCCCCGCTCGAAACCCGAAGCCCCGTATTCCGAGCTTCCGCTTGTCCCCTGTTCTCTTGGCGAACGCACCGAACTCCGTGAACGTCGGCCACGTGAGACGTATCGTCTGTGGATCCGTCGTCCACCACGATCGTCTCGGTGGGCTCATACGTCTGCGACGCGACGCTCTCGATCGCCTCACTCAGAAAGTGCGCCTGGTTGTAGCAAGGGATGACGACCGAAACCAGCCCCACCGGTTCCGAGGAAAGTACAGGTCACGAGTTGCGCATGCTGACTGAGCACGACGATGTGTCGGTGAGCTCAACGAGTCTGCTGGGCCGACGGGAACGATCCGGTGTCCACTCCGGTCGACGCAACTGGCTGAGTGTTAGCACTCGGTGCGTCAGAATGATCGCCGGGTTGCGTCCCAAACCACGAGCCCGTTGGTCGAGTTCGGTAGAAACAGTTGATCGGGCGTGACCTGTCGTAGCGTGCGACTTCGGAAATCCACCAGCGTCAAGTGTTGGACTTGGCGACGGCCGGCGGGCTCGAAGCCGCTCGGTGCGCGGAAGTCAGACAGCGTGCCGCTATTGCCACTCACGATGAGAACGATCTCGTCGACGCGCCCGCCGCTCTTTGACATGGGCACGACCGAAGGTCTATAGAGCCTGAGGATGGGCTTGAAGTCAGGATCCGTGAGGATCGCACGCGTCGCCCGCGCGGCGCCGAGCGTGCGGACGGCGCCGCGCCAGTCGTCGCGTTGGAGATTCGGCCGCACGTCGGTGCGAATGACCGAGCTCAGGAGGAGCGCCGAGAGGGCACAAGCCATGATCGCGCCCAAAATTCCCGCTCGCCGCGTCCCCAGCACCGCAGCCGCCGCAATCGCGAGTGGGATCCATCCTCCAAACACGTTGCGGAAATAGAAGTAGTCGTCGTTCTGACCGGCGACATGAGCCGCCGTTGCGAGCGCGAGCGGAAGCACAACAGCCGCGGCGCCGATCGCCAGGGCAAGGAGGCCTCCGCGCTGGTCTTCGGCGCTGGACCACGCAAGGAGTCCTACGACAACGAGCACGCCTGCGGCGCACCCGAGGAGAGCGGTGTGCGGCAACCAGCCGATTCCGACAAACTCGGTAGCGACCTCACTCAGACGAACCCGAAGCGGGTTGTTGTGGATCCAGGAAGTCCGTCCACCTAGCTCCTGGTAGACGGCAAGGGGCAGCAGAGCCACGGCGACGGCAGAGACCGCCCCGATACTGAGGATCACGTTGCGCCGCTTGCCCAATCGGATCAGGAGCCAGGCTGCTTCAGGCGCAACGAAGAAGACGGAGAAGTAGTGCGTCGCGAGCGCGAGCATCGAGACCACGGACCACCAGACGAGGGCGCGTTGAGCACCCTCCAGGGCGCGTGCGAGGAAGAGGAGCGAAAGCGCGCCGAGGAGCGAGAGGAGTACATAGGCGCGTGCTTCCTGCGAGTACCAGACAAGCAGCGGACTCACTGCCACGAGAGCCGCCGCAATGAGTGCACCGCGACGCGAGATCAACCAGCGCGCCGCCGCGTATGTCACTGGAATAGCGGCGGTTCCGAGGAGTGCGGAGAGGGAACGCAGCGCGATCTCTCCAGTGCCAAAAAGCTTCGACCAGCCCCAGGCGATGATGTAATAGAGGGGCGGGGTAGCCTCACTGTGCGGTATCGCCGCCAGCATTCCTCTCAGCGATTGATGGAGGAGGCCGACCGTAACCGCTTCATCCAGCGAGTAGCTCTGGAGGGTCAGCGTCGAGAAGCGGAGCGCCGCTCCAAGCGCCATGACCGCGAGCAGAGCCGCAAGGTGGCGCTCAACGAGCGCGTCCAGTTTGATCGCGACACCTTTAGGAACCGCATGTTCCTGCCTCGGGCTAGATAGGACCTGCTGCCGCACGGGTCGCTCTCGATATGAGTGTTTCGCAGGATCACGATCTGGTCAATCGAGACGATGCACAATCACCCGAGTGTCCGTGGATCATCGTTCGGATCGGGTACTGCGTACGTGCCGTGGTGAATGGTCGACCCCGGTCGCCGCTTGGCGAGGTTTAGAGCCGCTTCGGTAAACGTTTCGGGGCGCCCGCGTCCTCTTGTGCGGATTCCGTCCCAGGAGTATCCTTTATGACTTGCGGCGCTTTTTTCTCCTTGCGGTGGCGGGGCTGGTGGTTCTTGCCCTCGCAATCCCTGGCGTGGCCTTCGGCGCTCAGACGGTGGTCTCGTTCACCTTTGATGACGGCTGGGACAGTCAAACGACCGCAGCCTCCAAACTAACCGCCCACGGGATGAGCGGGACCTTCTACGTAAACAGCCCGATCATCGACCAGCCCGGCAGCTTAACGTGGGCGCAACTGACGATGTTCAACGCGGCCGGCAACGAGATCGGCGGCCATACTCTCACCCACCCCGACCTAACTACGCTGACGGCGACTCAGGCGCGACGCGAGATCTGCGACGACCGGACGAACATCTTGAGTCACGGCTTCGTCGTGTCCGATTTCTCTTATCCGGGCGGGGCCTACGACTCGACGACAGGGGGAGGCACGCTGGACGTCTCGTCAATCGTAAGGGATTGCGGTTACGCCTCGGGGAGGGGGGCGTTTGGCCTGCACAACATCACCGCAACGAGTGACACGCGGCCATACGCGACGACGATCCCGCCGCCAAATCGCTACAAGATAAAGACATCGTGCTGCATCAATCACGCCTCTTTCGGCGGCTCTACGCCGACTGCCGCGGCTCTCGAAAACTACGTGCAGCACGCAGAGAGCGCCGGCGGAGGCTGGGTGATCTTCTTCTTCCACCGCTTGTGCGACAACTGCGGCGGCGACAATCCCGCGCCAGCAATGAGCCCCAGCGAGTTCGAGGCGTTCCTGGACTGGATCCAGCCTCGGGCAACGAGCGGGACCGTAGTCAAGACCGTCGCGCAAGTCATAAAGAACGACATCCAAGCGCCGACCTCCTCGATCGCCTGCGGCGGTGTCGCCTGCTCGAGTGCCTGGTATGGCGGGCCGGTGAGCGTCTCCCTGTCGGCGACCGACGCCGGTACGGCAGGAGTGGCCGCGATCCACTACACGACCGACGGCTCCGACCCGACCGTCGCCAGCCCTAAGTACACGGGCCCCTTTACCGTCTCGGCGACGACGACGGTGAAGTACCGGGCCTGGGACAACGCCAATAACGTCGAGGCGACGAAGTCGCGCCTGATCCAGGTGGATACGCAGGCGCTTACATCCTCGATCGCCTGCAACGACGGTGCCTGCTCGAGTGACTGGTATGGCGGGCCGGTGAGCGTCTCGCTCTCCGCGACCGATACGGGCTCGGGCGTGGCGGCCATCCGCTACACGCTCGACGGATCCGAGCCGACCGCTTCGAGCCCCACGTACACCGCTCCGTTCACGGTCTCCGCGACGACGACGGTCAAGTACCGGGCGTGGGACAACGCGGGCAACGTCGAGGTGACGAACTCACAGCTGATCCAGATCGACACGACCGCGCCGACCTCGTCGATCACCTGCAACGGCTCGGCGTGCTCCACCGGCTGGTACGGCTCATCGGTCACCGTCGCGCTTTCGGCGACAGATAGCCAAAGCGGTGTGGCGACGATCCGCTACACGACCGATGGCTCAGACCCCACGGCCGCAAGCCCAGCGTACACGGCGCCGTTCACCGTCTCGACGACGACGACGGTGAAGTACCGCGCGTGGGACAACGCCGGCAATTCCGAAGCGACGAACTCTCAGCTCATCCAGGTGGACACGCAGGCGCCCAGCTCATCGATCGCCTGCGACGGCAGTGCCTGCTCGAATGACTGGTATGGCGGGCCAGTGAGCGTCTCGCTCTCCGCGACCGATACGGGCTCGGGCGTGGCGGCCATCCGCTACACGACCGACGGATCCGACCCGACCGTCGCGAGCCCTACGTACACCGGTCCCTTCACGGTCTCGGCGACGACGACGGTCAAGTACCGGGCCTGGGGCAACGACGGCAACGTCGAGGCGACGAACTCGCAGCTGATCCAGATCGACACGACCGCTCCGGGCTCGTCGATCAGCTGCAACGGCTCCACGTGCTCCACCAGCACATACTCGGCTGCGGTGACAGTGACCCTCTCCGCGACTGATACCGAGTCGGGGGTCGCCGTGCTCCGCTACACGCTCGACGGCTCCGATCCGACCTCCTCCAGCACTGCTTACAGTGATCCCATCTCGCTCTCCGACACGACGACGGTGAAATACCGCGCCTGGGACAACGCCGGCAACGTCGAGGCGACGAACACGCAGCTTGTCCAGGTCGTTCAGACTGTGCCTGATACCGAGGCGCCGACCTCTTCGATCGCATGCAACCTGTCGCCCTGCTCGAGCGGCTGGTACGGCGGCCCGGTCAGCGTGACGCTTTCGGCGGCTGACGGCGGCTCGGGCCTGGCGGCCATCCGCTACACGACCGACGGATCCGACCCGACCGCTTCGAGCCCCACTTACACCGCTCCGTTCACGGTCTCCGCGACGACGACGGTGAAATACCGCGCCTGGGACAACGCCGGCAACGTCGAGGCGACGAACTCACAACTGATCCAGATCGACACGACCGCGCCGACCTCGTCGATCAGCTGCAACGGCTCGACCTGCTCGACCGGGTGGTACAAGGCGTCGGTCACGGTCGCGCTCTCGGCGACCGACAGCCAAAGCGGCGCGGCCGTCATCCGCTATACGACCGACGGCTCCACGCCGACGGCCTCGAGCCCGGCGTACGCCGGCTCCTTCGTCCTGTCCGCGACGACGACCTTGAAATACCAAGCCTGGGACAACGCAGGCAACGTCGAGGCGACGAGGTCTCAGCTCATTCGCATCGACCTCTCGGCCCCAACTGTGGCGATCACCTCGCCGACCAATGGTGCGACTGTCACCGGCACCGTGAAGATCATCGCCGCCGCAAGCGACACCGGCTCGGGCGTGGCGCAAGTGAGCTTCTACGCTGACGGTGTCCTAATCGCCACGAAGTCGAGCGCGCCGTACACCATAAGCTGGAACACAAAGAAGGTGAACATCGGCCAGCACACGTTGGTAGCGGTTGCCCGGGACGTCGCCGGTAACTCGCAAACTTCTGCGTCAATCCAGGTCACCGTTCGCTAGTTGCACGCGTCGAGTACGACACGGGGCGCCTGAGGACGTTCGCCGCGGCGTCGCCTGCAAACGTAGGCCGCGCAATCGCGTCCGGAGTCGCGATGCGGTTCATTCACCGCGATGACTCACGGTCGGCGCGCCACCCTCTCGCGATTCCGATGGGAAGACCGCGCAGCAGTCCCAATCGCGGGTCTGCGTGTTCCCGACGGCCTAGGACGAGGCGGGCACCCACGCCACGCCCGATCGCGAAGAGATCTCTGAGCAAGTAGCGCACGATGATGAGGTCGCCGCGACGCAAATGCTTCCCGTAGACCATCCCCTGCCCGATTCCGTAGTTCACATAGAGCCGCTCGAGCTGCTCGCGGGTGCGCCAGTCGTGGTGCCAGACGACGAAGTCCGGCTCGTACCGGATCCGCCGTCCTGCCCGGAGCCAGCGGTAGGAGAGGTCGTTATCCTCGGCCGATGGCCGGATTCGTCCGTCGAAGCCGCCGAATTCGAGAACGTGCGTGCGATGGAGCGCCATGCACTGCGTGTAGAGAACGAAGCTAGGTCTCCCGACATGCTCACGCACGACGGGATCGTCGATCGTCGAAGGCACGACATCGGGATCCCCGTGCGGGCGCACCCGACCACTCACGATTACGTCACCGTCTTCTGAGGCGCGGCGGAAGCCGCATTCCACCCACGAGGGCTCGACGGTGCAATCGTCGTTCGTCAAGAGGACGATCTCGTGCTTCGCTTCACGGAGGCCAAGGTTGAAGGCGCTGCCGAGGCCCGGGGTTGTGGAGCGGATCATGCGGGCACCCGCCGCGGCGAAACCAGCGACTACATTCTCGACGGCGTCGTCATCGCTCGAGTCGACGACGAGGATTTCGTCTGCCCGTGGCACGCAGCGCGCGAGCGACTCCAGGCAATTCTTGATTAGCTCAGGCCGCCCGATTGTGGGCAGGACGACGGTCGCGGACCCGACTGCCGGCCCCTCTCCTGCGTGTACTGGAACTGCCATCCTCATCGGCTCCGCGCTCATGGGAAAAACACCCGATAGCGAAGACTTCCCTTCAGCCGCCCCAGCTCGCGCCCCAACTGCACCATTAGGGGCGCGAGGTCCGACCTGGTTCGCGCCTTACCGAGATTGACAACGAGTCGGGCCCACGATCTGAACATGTGGGATAGCGTGCGCCGGCGCATCCCCGCACCTCGATACCGCTTGTAGAGCAACGGGGCGCAGGATGAGCCGGCGAGGCCTTGCCTGTAGAGGTCGAGCAGGCTGCTTCGGTACCGGACGCGGTAGACGGCATCGGAAACGTAATGGAGCGCTGTTCCAGCGAACTGCACCTCCCATGACATGGCGATGTCGTACATGCGGGCGAAGTCGACCGGGAAGCCACCGGCCGCCTCGAAAACGGAGCGGGCGATCCCGATACTTCCCCCGGCGGAGGGCAGCACACCGAACTGAGCGAGGAGCGGATCCTCGGGATCACGCCAAAGCGGGCCGTGCGCGCCCCGCACCCATTGTGGATTGAGGGTCTCGTGGTCGAACGCGGACATCACGAAGTCGTGATGCTCGAGTCCTGCGGCCATGGCGGTGAGATAGCCCGGCGCGACCTCGTCGTCGGCGTCGATGAAGATGAGCTTCTCACCGGAGGCGTGCTGAACGCCCACGTTCGTCGCCCAGGGGGCGCCCACCCGCTCTCGACTGTCCACGATGCGCAGATTGAGACGCTCACGGAAGCTCTCAGCTATCTCTCGGGACTCGTCCTCTGAGCCGTTGTCGACGAGGATGACCTCCCAGGCTCCTTCGAACTCTTGACGGGCGAGCGCCTCGAGCTGATCCCGGATATACGGAGCTGCATTCCTGAAGGGGATGACGATGCTCACTTCGACCGGCCCAGACGTCAAGGAGCTTCCGTCGGTACGAGCGGTCTAGCCGGCGCGCCAGCGCTTCGTGATTCGCGAGCGCTCGAGCGCTGCACGGCCCGCACGGCGAGCCAAACGCTGGTCGCCAGACTGATGACGAACAGCGTGGCCGATGGCAGGCGCCAGAAACCGAATTGCTGAAGGGTGTACGGGTAGACGAGAGCATTCGCGGTCGTCGCAGCCATGATTGCGAACCCAAGAGCGAGCTGTTCCTTCCGGCTCTCGACAAGCAGGGCCCCAGCGATCGTCCACGCCGCCAGCATGAGGACGAGGTACTGCGGGCTGAATACCCGGTTGACGAGGAGGAAGACGACCGGTGCCATGGCCGCGATGGCCACGCCTGCACGTAGGCTCGCCCGTGCCTGCCAGGCCGCGAACCCGAGCGCGAGCAATACGAGCACCTGCGCTATGACCGTTGCCACGTTCGTCCACCCGGGAACGTCCGCAGGAAGCCAGAATTCGTGCCGGGAAACGCTTGCCGACCCGAACGGCGCAAGAAGGAGGTACCAGAGCGACTCGCCGGTGAGCCCCTGGCTACTGAAATACCTGTACGAGTGCAGCGTCTCGCTCGGGCTCCAGAGCAGAAACGGGATATGCAGCAGCGCGAACACGGACACGAACCCCATCAGGTGCGCCCCGGCGGTGCGCCAACGCCGATCGGCCAGCAGCCAGACGACCAAGGCGGCCATGGCGAGCCCGGGCGTCCACTTTACGGCCGCGCCGAGCCCGAGCAGCGCTCCCGACAAAAGCCACCGTTCGCGGAAGGCGAAGAGCAGCCCGAGTGCGAGCAGAGCGGTCGGCACGAGATCGAACCGAAACTCCCATGAGAACGCGTTCATCGGCCACAAAGCCACGAGGGCCGCAAACCAAGGAGTCCAACGGGTCCGCAGTGCCCACACCGCCGCCACGGTGACGAGTTGGAAGGGGATCATGACGAACGCATGGGCCGTTCTCGTCGGACCGCCTCCGAGGAGCGCGTCGAGAGCAAAGAGGAGGACGGCTCCCGGCGGATACTGCGCGTCGGGATAGTGGCCGTCGAGCAACGAATTTCCCCAGCGACGGTAGAGCACCGACGAGTCGACGCTGTGGACGCCGAGGTGAAGGTGGAGCCCGATCCAGGCGAGCTCGAATGCGAGAGACATGACCAGCAACGGGGCGAGCCGAAGGCGGTCCTGCAGCCGCCAGGCGACGACGAATGCCGCCAGCGATGCGACGGCGCCGACGAGAATCCACGCCGCCGATCCTCTCTCCACGGCCGCGTACTCCGCGAGAAGTACGACGACAGCCGAGCACGCGAGCACGAGATGGGGCTCGCGAATGCGCGTCCGGATCCCGCTCTGCTTCCCGGTGCGGGAGGAGAAGCGCGAGGATTCGGCGCGGCTGCCCAGAGTCATGAACGGGGGAGGTGAGTTTCCCCCTGAACCGGTAGCCGGTCGCGACCATCTACGGCTTGTTCCCGGTCGGGCTCGTGTCCGACAATGCGCGAGACGAGGTACAACGGGCGCTCCAGAGACTGCTCGTGAACACGTGCGAGGTAACGCCCGAGGATGCCGATGCTGATCAGCTGCACACCGCCGAGGAAGAGAACAGAAGCGAGAATCCACAGCTCTGCGCTCGCGTGAAGGACGCCCGCCAGGGTGAGGCCCAAGATGACAAACGCACCTAGACCGCTTAGGAGCGCGATGAGACTGCCGAAGTAGGTGGCGAGTCTCAGCGGGACGTCAGAGAAGGAGACGATAGCCTCGAACGCGAGGCGAAAGAGCGCCGGGTAGGAAGCCCCTCGCCCGCTCGTTCGCTCGGCGCGTCGGTAGTCAATCGCTACTTGCTTGAATCCCACCCAAGCGACCATTCCGCGGAGGAACCGGCGTCGCTCGGGCATGCGGCGGATTGTCTCCACGACTCTGCGTGATACCAGTCGGAAGTCGCCGGCTTGTCCCTGGTATGGCATGCGAGCAATCCGGCTCATGAGCGTGTAGAAGACCCCGGCGAGCCTGTGCTTGAGTGCGCTTTCGTCGCTCCCGATTCGGCGGGCGTAGACCACATCCGCCTCCTCCGCTCGAGCGAGCGCGAGCATTTCGGGAATCAGCTCCGGCGGATCCTGGAGATCCGCATGCATGATCGCGACGTACCTACCACGCGCATGGTCGAGCCCCGCCGTCATGGCGATCTCCATCCCGAAGTTGCGCGACAATTGGATGAGGACGGTGCGATCGTCGTCGGCTGCCCAGGACTCGATCATCTCCGCGGAGCGATCAGTCGACCCGTCGTCGACGTAAACGACCTCGTATCCGTCGTCAAGGCCGGCGAGGCTCTCGCCGAGCCGCCGCCCGAGCTCGCGTAAGCCGTCCTCTTCGTTATGGACGGGGATAACGACGGAAACGAGCGGACTAACCACCGCGAAATGGACCTCAGATCCCGGTCGGTGCAAACCAGGGTGATTTGCCGCGTGGCGTTCCCTGGATTCTGCCTCTCCCTTTACCGCAGAGTTCACATTCTAGGGCTGCATATGCGGCGTTCAAGGCGTATCCGACGCTGAGTGGGTCGGAACCGGTCCTGCCGGAACATCACCACGAAAGAGCTGGAAGGGCAGGAAGCGGTTCCACACGTGGACCCCCTCGAAGACACTCTCGAGCCGCGGGCCCCAAGAGCGGTTCGTCACGAGGGGTGGAAAGAATCCGAAGCGGTGGAGAGATAGGCTCTCGAGCCCCGCGCCCTCCATTGCACGGAAAACGTTCGGCGGACGCATGTTGACGATGCCCTTGTCCCCCTTCCAGCTCATGCCGGGGACAACCAGCATTTGCAAGTAGTAGAGGAGGTTGAGCGGATTGGGCTCGAGAAACACGATCCGCCCCCCTGGCCTCGTGAGCGCGCGCATCGACCGGAAGCAGCCGTGAAGATCGTGAAGATGGTGCAGCGTGAAGAAGCCAATGAGCGCGTCGAAGCGCTTGTTCAGCTCGGGCGGCGGATTCAAGACGTCGCCGCAATGCAACGGAATCGCGTAGCGTCCGTTGTCGAACGCTCGAAAGCGTTCGAGAAGAGCTTCCGAGAGGTCGAGACCTTCGACGGCGAGTCCGCGGTCGGCGAGGGCGAAGGTGTATCGACCCATTCCGCAGCCGACGTCCAAAACGCGTTCACCCGGCGAGAGGTTGCCGTAGCGGACGAGTCGGTCGACCTGGCGCTGGACGTACGGCGCAAACGACGGCTGCATCGCGTGCTTCCCGGCGCGCTCGAAGTACTCGATCTGGGCGCGGTTGTGGGTTTCCAGCTCGATACGCTCGGATTTCGTCATTTCTTGCCCCTCAGCGCCTCCTCGTACGCTCCGTTCAGCGCTTCAGCCTGAGCTTTGAGCGTGAATTCGGTTCGCGCCCGTTCTCGGCCGCCCGCGCCGAGGCGCTCTCGGAGATCGGGGTCATCATGGAGGCGCTCGATCCAGTCGGCGATCGCGGAAGCGTCTTCTGGCGGGACAAGAATACCGTGCTCGAGATGGACGATTTGCTCCGGAATGCCGCCAACATCGGTTGCGATGACGGGCACTCCTGCCGCCATCGCTTCGAGAGTGCTGAGGGGGAAGGCTTCCTGCCGCGACGGGAGTACGAAGATGCTCCACCGCGTGAGGGCGTCACGCGCGGGACGATGGCCGCGCATCTGCACCGCTTCTCGCAGGCTTCCTGACTCGGCCAGCGCCTCGACCTGATCCTCGAATTCTTCGTCCCCCCAAGGCCGAGTCGGTCCGACGAGCTCGAAGCGAAGATCGGGTCGCGCTATGAGCGCGAGCGCCGCCGCCTCAAGAAAGATGTCGGTTCCCTTCATTCGGCTCACGTGGCCGATCGTGCCGACGACGAATGAGTCCTCGGGCGGCGTCCTCAAATCCGCGCTCGGAACGCCGTTGTAGATCAGCTCTACCGGAGTGCGGCCTGCGTACCCGCCCAGCATCTCGGCCACGGGTCGTGAAACACCGATCAGAACATCCGCGATCGCCCCCGCCCACCGAAGCGTGAGGTCGCGTTTGCGCCCCGCGCGCGGGATCTCGTGTACCTGGACCACGATCGGAAGCCCGAGTCTCCGTGCAACGGTGGCCTCCGGGAGCATGAGGAGCGAGTTGACGTGGACGACATCGGGCGCCGTTTGCTGAAGCCACTTCTTGAAAGCGCCGAGGTAGACCGGCGTGCGTCTCAGCCGCTGCGCCACCCCCGGGTCCCGTCGCCAGCCGCGCGAGCTGAATGCAATCGGTTTCGGTGAGTAGCCGCGCGTATCGAGCACGGCGGCACTCTCGGTCACTAGCGGCCCGGGACCCGGGAACCAGCCGCTGCTCGTCCACCCATGGGGACGAAGATGTTCGACGGCCCGGAGAATGGACACGCCTGCGCCGAGGATCGCGGACTCGTGGAAGAGGATGCAGAGGCGGCGTTCAGTGCGAGCAGCCACCGGACCGGTCATCCGAGACGCCGTGCGTCGAGGCGTGGCTGGAAATACGAATGCTCGGCGATTAGAGTCGATAGAAACATGCGGCTGCGGTCCGCCTCTACGAGGACCGTCCAAACGAGGGAAGAGGACTGCGGAGAACGATGCGCGCCCTGAACGTGCTCGTCACGACTTCGTATTACTGGCCGGAAGCAGCGGGAAGCGGCCCCTATCTGACCGGCGTCGCGGAATATCTCAGCGAGGCCGGTCATGACGTGGTGGTCGTCACCGGTTTCGCCCACTATCCGGACTGGAGGTCGTCCGCCAGGGGGCGACTGGCCGCCACCGAGACTCGTGCCGGGGTCACTGTTCGCAGGCGCTGGCATTACGTTCCGCGCTCGCAGTCGGTAGCACGTCGGGCGCTCTACGAACTCTCGCTGTTCGGCTTGGGCTTGACCGCCCTTCCGCCGCGCTGGCGACCCCACGTCATCCTGGGAACCTGCCCCAGCCTTGCGGGGGGAGCCCACGCCGCCGTCGCGTCGCGGCTCTACGGCGCGCCGTACGGCCTCGTGTTCCAAGATCTCATGGGACTCGCCGCCGAGCAAAGCGGTGTAGCGGGCGGCAAGCGTGTCGCAGGGCTGGTTCGGAGGTCCGAGCTCGCGCTGGCTGGTCGAGCGGGCCGCGTCGGGATCATCGCGGAGGGCTTCAGACGCTATCTCGAGGCGGGAGGAGTAGCACCGGAGAGGATCCAGCGGCTGAGGAACTGGACGCGTCGAGTCGAACCGTCGGAAACGGCTCCTGAGACAAGGCGCAGGCTCGGCTGGAGGCCGGAGGAGTTCGTAGCTCTGCATGGTGGAAACATGGGGCACAAGCAGGGCCTTGACAACCTGCTGGACACCGCGGCCCTTTTGCGTGGCGCTGGTGTCCGGATTGTCCTCGCCGGCGACGGGAACGAGCGGAAGCGCCTCGAGCGGCGCGCCCGAGAGCTCGCGCTTACCGATCTCGACTTCATCGAGCTGCAGGGGCCGGGGCGTTGGGAGGAGACTATGCAAGCTGCTGATGTCCTGCTTGTCAACCAGCGTGCCTCCGTCAGGGACATGTCACTTCCCTCCAAGCTGACCTCCTACTTCGCGGCCGGACGCCCGGTCGTCGCGGCGGCCTCTAAGGACAGTGAAACGGCGCGCGAGATCGAGTCTGCGGAAGCGGGTCTTGTCATTCCCCCCGCCGACCCCACTGCCTTTCGCCGCGCGATACTCTCGCTCAAGACTGGCGATGCGTGCGCAAAGGAGCTCGGGGCAAGCGGCAAAAGGTTCGCCGAGACCATTCTCTCCGCAGAGACGATTCTCAGCGAGTACGAGTTGTTCCTCTACGCGCTTCTCGAACGAGGCCGATCGCAGGGATCCGGAAGCGTGTGTTCGCGAGAATCGGCTTCCGCGTGACGACCTCCTGGGCTGTCGCCTTCCTCTTCAGCCGACCTAGGCTGAAGGCGTGACGACTGGCCTACCGCTGACGGTCACGACGACGATTTCCGTACCCGGGAACGTCTGAAGCGCCCTGCGAGCATCCCTCTTATTAACCCTGCTGGCGAACGGATAAGCATGTTTCCCGAAGGAGACGCCTAAGGCCCCGTTGCGCCCTTCTCGAGCCGCGACCGATGTCGCCAGCGTTCGCGGTTTGCTTCGTGAATCTCCTCGAGGATGCGCCGAACGTCATATTCGAGCGTCCAGCCGGGATAGTGGGATTCGAAGCGCCCGTTATCGCCGATCCACCAGATGTGATCGCCGATGCGATTCGCCTCCTCGTATGTCCACTCGAGTTCCTCGCCTGCGACCTCCTCGCTCAGCCGAATCGCCTCGATCACCGAGGCGTTGCTGAAGCGCCCACCTCCGATGTTGTAGATCTCCGCGACCCGGGGCGCTTGAAAGAACTCGTAGAACGCCCTGATGAGATCCTCGCTGTGGATGGCATCCCTCACCTGCTTGCCCTTGTAGCCAAAGACCTTGTACGGGCGGCCTGTCATGACGCAACGCATGACGTAGGCGAGGAAGCCGTGCAGTTCCGCCGCGGAGTGGTGGGGGCCCGTCAGCGTACCTCCGCGAAAACATGCGGTCCGCATGCCGAAGTAGCGTCCGTACTCCTGCACAAACACGTCCGCGGCGACCTTCGACGCACCGAAGAGGCTGTGGAGGCAATCGTCGATCGACATGTCCTCCCGGATGCCGTCCCAGTACGTGTGCCCCGGCTCGATCTCCCACCGCGTCTCGAGCTCGACGAGGGGAAGAGAATTTGGCCTGTCCCCGTAGACCTTGTTCGTCGAGGTGAAGACGAACGCGGCTTCCGGAGCGTTGAGCCGAGTTGCTTCGAGAACGTTCAACGTCCCGACCGCGTTGATGTCGAAGTCTGTAAACGGCTCCCGCGCCGCCCAATCATGCGAGGGTTGCGCAGCGGTGTGTATGACGAGCTCGATTGCTCGCCCGTAATGGTTGAAGATTTTTTCGATACCGGCGCGATCGCGAACGTCGAGGTCGTGGTGGCTGTAGCCCCTTCCGAGGGCGGCCTCGACACGCACCCTACTCGCGGCCGTCGACCCGTCCGGTCCGAAGAAGACCTCCCGCATGTTGTTGTCGATGCCGACGATCTCGAGTCCAAGCCGGCCAAAATAGAGGGCGGCTTCGGAGCCGATCAGGCCGCTCGAGCCGGTCACAATCGCGACGCTCACGAATCGTCCAGTGATGTCACGGCTTCGCTCCGGTCCGCGCAAACCGTCTCTTATTCGCTTTTCGGTAGCCGCCGCGTCGGTGGCTAAGCGCGCGATCGTACGCCTCGAGATGGATGCGAGCGCACTCCTCCACGGAGCAGAGAGCAATGGCGCGCTCCCGCGCCTGAGCACCCATCGCCGCCCGGAGTGCGGGATTGTCGGCCGTGCGCACAATGGCGTCGGATATGGCGGCTGAATCCAGTGGTGGCACGAGCATGCCGGTAACGCCGTCGTCGACAAGTTCGGAGACGGCTCCAACATTGGCGGCGATCACAGGGCGCTTCATCATCATCGCCTCTTCTACCGCCGTTGGCGCGCCCTCCGAACGCGGCACGGACGAGAGGACGAAGACATCCATTGCAGCGAGCGCGGGACGTACGTCGTCGAGCGTCCCCGAAAAAGTGACATCTTTGCCAACGACGAACCCGAGCTCTTCGGCCAGCGTGTGCAGGTCGCGCTCATAGCCGCGGTGAGTCTCGTGGGAAGCTCCGACGATCAGAACTCTAGCGTTCGGCCGAACTGCGCGCGCCTGCGCGGCAGCGCGGAGAAGGTACTCATGGCCCTTTTGTGGATTGAGATTGCCGACCGTCCCAATGACGAGATCGTCAGGACCGAACCCGAATTCAGCACGCGCCTCTGCGCGGTCAACCTCGGCTAGGTCGAAGGCCGTCGGGTCGACCGGTGGGAAAAAGACCACCAGACGCTCCGCGAGCGCCTCGGCCCCGGGGTGGACTGTTGCGACCGTCCGGCCCGTGGTCATGAGCGCATCCGAAAGGTGAACGACGAAAGGCATCATCATTCGGCGAATCACCATTGGGGCGCGGGTGTCGAGCAGTTGCCAAACCACGGCAACTCCCTCGAGTCTTCCCGCGATGGCGGCGTGGGGATTCACGAGGCCGCCGATCTGGACGATGTCAATCTCACGTTCGCGAATCACCCTTCGAATGGCTCGCACTTCACCCGGAAGATGGGCAGCGAGTTGGAGGAGTGGACGCGGATCTACCGTGGCGCGGGCCCGATGAAGAGGGACGGAGACGACGTCGATGCCGGATGAACGAAGTCTTGGGGCGGCATTGCCTGGCCCCGCGGGAAGAAGAACGGTCATGTGCAGACCACGTCGCTCCAATTCACGTGCGAGCAGGAGCGCCTGATTGTGCGGTCCACCGAAGACTGGATAGTGGATTACGAAAAGAATCGTCAAGTCGGCCATTTCAGTCGCACCTTCCACTCAGTCCGCCGGCGGCGCTTATGGTTGCTCGTAGGCGGTCGAGAAGGATCGTGACCACCTCGACGGCCGCCTTCTGAATCCGAGCCACGGCGGCACTCTCCCCGACCGGCAGCCATGACGGTCGTGAGACGCCGTGGCCCCACGAAAAAGCAGTGAGCAGGAGGCCCTGAGCTGGGGACGCCCCAAAGGGCAGGGACTGGGAGAACGCAGAGACGCGCACTAGGATCCGTCGCCTTTACTTCTGCTGGCCCGGACTCTGCAGCACCGCTCAGACATTGGTTAGGCGGCCGCAGCCCGTTCGTGGCGGGCCGCCACTCGCGCGAGAAGCCAATAAAGCCAGCCGCTCGCCAGTTGGATAAGGAACCTCTCACGAGAGGTCAATTTGTGTCGCCATTTGTCGTCGTAGCGAAGTTCCGTGAACGCGAGTCGCGAACTGTTGCCTCCGATGAGGTGAAAATCCGCGCGGTCGAGCGGCGGAAGCATCGAAGACTCGTATTTGATTTCCAGGAGGTCGGCCACCCTCGTCAATGTCTGCTCCGGATGCCTCATCATTTGCTCGTAAGTGATCACAACGTATCGCCCCCGGAACGAGACTACGCCGACCATGAGCATGAGCATATTTTGCGCGATCCAATCCATGATGGCCGCCCATTTCGACTGTGCGGCGGTATGCCCAAACGTCCCCTGGGGGCTTTCCACCAGGGTCGAGAAGCTTTTTGAGGTGACATAGCCTCGAGCGTCGCGCACGAGGTGAACGACGCGGAGACGCTCTCCCTTAGGATTACGAGCTAGCCGCGCGAGCCGGAGCGCTGCCTTCGACGAGTCGAGAACTACGTGCTTGCCCGAATGCTCGGCTAGACGATCCAGGAGCGCCCACGCGCTATCTACCTCTCGCGCCTCGCTTCGAGTTGAGCCGGAAGCGAGGACTCGCAGCGTCCTGCTGAACTTCTGAGCTTTTCCGCTCAGGTTTATCGCAGGTGGAATCGAGTCGCTATCGGAGTTCAGAACTCCGCTCCAAAAAGAGCATTCGGAGAGGGCATGGCCGCAAGTGCAATACCTGCCGTTTTCGATCCAGGATCGGAGGTCATCGAGTTGGCCTGTGCTAATGGCGCGCGAGTTAGCGCCAAGCATCATGTCTAGAATGGTCGAGCCACTACGTCCGGAGCCTCCGATATATCCAACGATGTAGTCGTCGCGAGTCGTCATCGCAAACCACCGGCCGAGGGACTTTTCAAGCGTCCACTCGTCCGTACCGCGCGCAGAGCCGCACGCAAGCCGAGCGGCGTTATCAGTGTCTCCCTCTCGCTTGTGGCAGATCGAGAGTTCGAGCGATCGCAGTTTCGAATGCATGCGCCCACGTATCGGGGGTTTGTCCTTCGACACGCCGACGTGAGGCATCCGCCATCGCGTTCCGGCGCTCGCCGTCTTCAGTCAAGACCAGCATCCGTTTACTCAGCGCTTCGCTGTCGGCCGGCGCGACGATGAATCCAGTGGAGCCGTCCGTGACCCTATCGCGTATCTCCCCGCTAGCAGTGGTTGCGATAACAGGTAAGCCGCAGGCCATTGCTTCCGGAACGACCATGCCGAACGGATCACCAAGAGTCGGAAAGACGAAGACGTCAGCCGCGGCATAGAGGGTAGGTAGCGCATCGGCGCTGTGAAAGCCTGCGAAGACGACGTTCTCGAGGTGCTCTTCCACGCACCGAGAACGCAGAAGACTCTCGTCCACTCCGTCGCCGACAAGGAGAAGGCTAACGTCGTTCGGTGTTGTTCGTTGGAGCGTCCCGAAGGCGTCCAACAGGTAATTCAAGCCCTTTCCTACCCAGAGACGCCCAACATAGATGAATGTGACTCCCCTAAGCCCAAGTTCGGCGCGAAGTCGTTCGCGCTCGCGGCTTGCGCGTGAGGCGCGTCCGGCGTAGTGATCGAAATCGACCATGTGTGGTACCACAAAGATGCGGTCAGGCGACCCGCCGTATCGCAGCGCAAAATTTCGGCCGTCTCGTCCGGCGGTAAAAATCGCGTCCACTCTGCGGAACGCTGCGGATTTTATCGTTTCTTTCCAACGTCGTCTCCTAACCCAACTGTCGAACGTGACCTCGACCCAGAACGCTGTGCGAGCACCACGTGCCGAGGCGAGAGCCGAGCCGAGCAGGAACGTGGGCGCCGCGTACAGGCTGACAAAGACCTCAGGGACAGGGCCACGGAAGAGAGGAGTGGGGAGGGCAAGCGGATATGTCCCGCGATTGATACTCGGAAGATATCTATGGCGAAAGTTCCAAGAGTTCTCATCGACCTTCCAACTCCGGCCCTTTTTCGTGCGGGCCGAGAACCAGACCTCCAACTCGAGGTTCCGGCGCCGCGCCACGGCGTTGAACCGCTCCACCATGTAGGGGGCCGGGATATTGTTCCAGTAGACGACCCTTGGTCTCACGCGACCTGTCGAGCCCGCGAAGTCACGGGTTCTGATCGACGGGCTCTAGCAGGCCTCGCAGACAGTCGGAACAGGATCCAGACTGGAGCAACGATGAACGCGGCTCGCATGATGGTGTCGACAGGGCTGTCGCGCAGAGCGATGACCAGGAACCAGAGCGACAGCGAATAGAGAACCTGGACGTCGACATGTTCGTGACGGCGCAGGTAGTACTCATAGAGGTAGCGAGCTCCCATCCCGTAGGCCGCGAGCCCAAGCATCACGCCGATGAGACCGAAGTCCCAGTACCAGTAGAGAAGGGCTGAAAATTCGGGGTTGATCGTCCCCTTTTCGAACTCCGTTGGCCAGAGAACAGATTTAAGCTCGTTGCGCGGGGTCTCCGGCTTGCTCTTCCAGAGCGGGCGCGGAACAGGACGAACCACGAGATCACGGAAGACGGTCGTGCCGTAAGCGTGCGAAAGTCGTTCCGGGATGACGGAGAGTGCGGCCGCGAGGGTCGCGGCCATTTCCGAATCGGGCCCCTTCAGGATGGAATTCGCGAGGCGGGACGGCGAGCTCGCTCGAGCCACGGTCTCGGCGACGGTTTCGTGACGTGTTTCACGTCCCCGCAGGTCAGAGAGGAATGCGGATGCGAAGAGCGCTACTACAGCCACGGCGGCGAGCGTCCGCAGCGAGGGGCGGGCTTGTCGGGACAAATATACGAGCGCGAAGATGCCTCCGAGGAAGGGCAGCAGCGCTATTCGTTCGCCGAGTGGGACAAGGCGGAGAAGGACGAGCGCGGCTAGCAACGCGAAAATGGCGATGAGCGCCCTGCTCCGGCGGCGGAGTCCGATTGCTAGAAAGATCATGGCTGCTGGAATGAGGAAGAAGTACGACATCCACGCATACCTGTATGTTTCGACCGCCTCGCCGACGTCAGCACTTTTCCCCGCGTGGAAGATCCCGGCGAGCGTACTAAAGCCGTCCACTGACGCGACCACAGCTAGGAATGCGGCTAGTCCGACACCTGCGAGCAAACCGGCAAGGATGAGCAGACGGCGCGTGTCGATGTTTTCTTGGTGCGGATCTCCTCGCTGCGCGAGCTTCCTTCCAACAGGGACCGCGTAGCCGACTACAAAGGCAACCGCCCCGAGCAGTGCGACCACGAGCATTTCGGTGAACGTATGCGAAACGTCCAGGTCACGAACGGGGCCAACGTAGACGAGCGAATCTGTCGCGAGCATCGCCGTTGGGCGTACGACAAACATGACCCCATAGGCGAGGACGAAGAGCACGTACGGCTCGAAGGGATCGAACTGGTGGCGTGCGACGCGAAGGACGAGCGGAACGAGAACCGTGACGCCGATGGCTGCGACCAGGAATACGTCAACAGAGCGAGCCGTCGTCACCTCAACCTCCTGCTGCCCTGGGTGTGGGTTGCCTGGGCGGTGTCATCGTTCGCGCGCCGACATCTCCGTGAAACACGCCCAGCAATGCACGCTCGAAGTGGCGAGGCGAGAAGCGAGACGCGAAGCGCGCGAGGTTGTCCCGGTATTCCATGGCCGCATCGCCCTCGCCGGCGAGTTCGACGATGGCTCGGCAGAGGGCACCAGCGTCCTGGCAATCGACCGCGCGTCCTAGGCCGTGGCGGCGGACGAGGTGCCCGACGAGCCCGCGATTGTGCACGATGACGGGGGTCCCGACCGAGCACGCCTCGACGAGGACTCGCGACATGCCGTCGTGCGATGGATACGGCATAACCGCGCACTTCGCCCTGGCAAGCGCGTGAAGACCGTTCGCCTCGCTGTGTCGGTCAGCGTGGAGCTCGACTGTGGCGCCCGCCCGGCGCATCTCAGCCACGAGTTCGTTCAGGCGGGGAACGAACGCCGCGTTCACTTCGCCGGCAATCGTGATATGGAGCGACATCGGCGCCAGCACGACTGCGCTGGCAAGGAGATCGACTCCCTTTCGCTCGGCGAGGGCTCCGTAGAGGATGCAGCCTGTTCGCTTCTGCTCGCCCGGCGGCTTGGCAGGAATCGCGATGGGTGGTTCAGGAACCCAATGCGCCTCTGCGCCCCGCCGCAGGCGCCAGCGCCGGGCTGCCTCCTCGTCCAGCGTCAGCAGCGCGTGCGCGTCTGCACGGCGTCGCCAGGCCGCGATGAGAAGCTCCTTCGCCGTCGCGCGCATCCGCTCGCCGGACCGGAGGGGCGTCTGGAATGCCGCGGGGTAGTGCGCCCGCGGATAGAAGATGAGCACGCTGACAGATGGGGCGAGGCGAGGGCCGCTGACCAAGTACGGGAGAAGGGAATCCGCGTAGAGATGGACGAGATGATCCGGATTTGACTGGTCGCTGACGTCTTTGAGGAGCGCGATCTCATCTCGCAAGAGACTTCGGACATGGGGATCGAAGCGGCGCGTGGGGAAGATGCGAGGCCGTGAATGGCCGAGCGAAATCGCTGGAAGAGAGCGATCGTCGATCTCACGGATGGTCTCGTCGGGTGCCGCAACGACGACCTCAGCCTCGGAGCGGAGCGCTTCCGCGAACCGACGCACGTAAATCGGATGATGGCCTCCCCCGACCCAATCGAACAATGTAATTCTCACCAGGTCACGCGGCCGGCGGGATTCTGCGGCACGTCATCCTTTCGCTTCTTCAGGCGCGCCGTGCAAGGGGGGCTCGGCCTTGGCCTCCCCCAGCACCAGCGCGAGGACGAGGATCAAGCCGAAGCTCAGGCCCTTGTCCTCCAGCGGGTTGTTGAGGATCGCCGAGCTTGCGACAACAGCGAGGTAACCGACGAGCGCTAGTTGCGCGACCGTCGGCTCCCGCCGGCGAGCCAGGATCCTAGTGAACGACCAGTACTTCCCGACTACGAGCAGCACCGCCGCGAGGCCGAGCAGGCCGAATTTAGCCGGGAACGTCACGGGGGTATCGAGGATGGAACTCGACCGCGGCGGCAAACCTTGGGGTTTCCACTCGAACTCAGTTCCTGCCCCCGCGCCGTAAAGCGGGTTCGCCTTGAACGTATCCCAGGCAACGATCGACTGCACGACGCGGTCGTTGTAGCTTGCATCCTTCTCGACGTCTCCGGTCGATTTGAAGATCGCCAGCCGTTTCTGGAGTACCTCTTGGTTCGCGCCCGTGGCGACGATCACACTCTCAGCGACAGCAAGGGTCAGCACGACGGCAACTGGCGCCAGAACGAGCAGCCGGATGCTGCGCGCCGTAAGGTGCCGACGCGCGCAGAATGCGATTGCGAACGGCGCGATGACGAGAGCGAGTGCCGACCGATTGCTGGTCGCGAGGGCCATCGCGAGAATCGACACTGCGAGAAGGAACCACCATGTCCGCCGTGCGGTTCCCGACAAAACTGAACTCATCGCATAAGAAAAGAGCGCCGCGGGAACAAAAAGCGTGGCGACTCCGATCCGAGAGATGGGTAGGTGAGCGATCCCTCGGCGTCCGAGCCATTGCACCGCAAACGCGAGCGCTCCAAGCGTTCCCACGGCAATGAGGAGCCGGAGGAGGCTCCTCGAGCCAATTGCAGCCTGTGCATCGAGGGCGAAAACGGGCGCCGACGCGAAAAGGAGGTATGGCGCGATTTCGCGGAGCCAGTTCTGTGGCGGTATTCCGTTCATATGCGCGACCGGAAGCGAAACGATCGCAAGTGCCACGAGAACGACCGAAGCCGCGAGTAACGGCCCAGCGAGCCGATATGCGGGTGTCGCGCGAAGCTTCTGGACGTTCAGGAACGCTCCCAGGAGGGCGAGGGCGACGGCGGCGAGGAATGCCAGTTTCTTCCCATCCAGGCCCCCCGACGTCTGGAGTAGGAAGAGGCCCCCGAAGACCACGACCGCGATTCTCGCCCGAGCGTCGACCAGGAGCAGTGCGGCCGCGAGGACGGCGACCGGCAGGAGCGCGACACTCGGCCTCGAGACCACCAGCATTCCAGCAAGGATGCTCACCACCGAAGCCGCGAAGCCCGCGACAGCGTCAAGCGGCGCACGAGTTGCTGAGCGCAGACGTCCAGGTAACGCAGTCACGCCGATGTTCTCTGGACGCGTCGCACGGTGATGCAGCTGAGTTGGACCCGAGCCCACGGGTGCCGGCTGGCCCGCTGGCCTCAAGGCGCGCTCCGAGTGGCGGCCTGGGAGAACTCGGGAATGCCCTGACCCTCGGGATGCGAGCCAGATATCGGCGGCGCCGGAAGGCGTGCCGCGACCACCAACGTTCCCGCAAAGAGCGCCTGCCGGAAGA
>Ga0126312_10000330_pt1 | contig 26691 bp, 17 predicted proteins | sample Plot104A_FD_92537 | JGI IMG/M metagenome (GOLD analysis project Ga0126312, IMG submission 92537) | Serpentine soil microbial communities from UC McLaughlin Reserve, CA, USA - Plot104A | ecosystem: Environmental > Terrestrial > Soil > Grasslands | place: USA: UC McLaughlin Reserve, Lake County...
TCAGCAGGGCTACGAAGGCCAGCCCGGCAACCAGGGCGGCCACTAGGACGCCACGCCATAGCTGTCAAACCGGGACCGGCGTCGGACCTTGGAGGCTCGGCGCCGGTTCTACTTAAGCCACTTCACTAGGGCATCACTTACAGATGGCGCTTCGCGCCAGCTCGTCGAAGCCGAGCGCGGCCAGTGCTCCGAGTTCGCGATCGCTCAGAAAGCTTCCCGGGGAATACGACGTTGTGGTGTTGGGCGCCTGGCGTGCGAGCCTCGCCGCGGCGCGCGATCTTATGAAGGCCGGGACGGACGTCCTCGTGGTGAAGGCGCGCAACCGTCCCGGCGGGCGTGTCGACCGAGACGACGCCTTCCGACGGCCGCATCGTCCAGCTCGGCGGCGAGGTGATCGGCCTGTTTCACGAGTCGTAGCTGGGGCTCCCGGAGGAGCTCGGCTTCACCATCGTGCCTTCGTTTCCCCAGCTGCCCGGTGAGGACACCTGGGTGCTTCGCCGGACGCTAATCGCGACCCTGGCCCCGCCACCCGACCTCAGACGCGCGCCGTCGAACGACTAAAACGAATCGGGCGCTTCCGCATCCGCGCGATTGGAGCACTCTCAACAACGCAAGTCGAGCCTTTCTGCCCGCGGTCCACGACGCGCGGCGCCGGGGCGGAGCCGACGGAGAGGGGGGCCGTTTCAGCGGCAAAGGGCCTCTCTAGGGCAGATGGCCACGTCAGCTGGACGCGAGCTAACACGGACCGACGTCCTCTCCACGAGCGAGGTCGCCGAGCTGCTCGGCATACCGCGCTCGACCGTCCACGAGCTCGCGCAGCGCGGCGATCTTCCGGCGAGACGTATCGGGCGCCGCTGGATATTCCTCCGCGATCGGCTCGCCGCGGCGATCACGCCGCTCGACGATCCGGCCGCTTGGAGGGCCGGAGACGACGCTTGAGATACCTTGAGCGCTACTCCACTGCGCTACTCCGGAGAGGCGAACCGAACACCACGACTCGCCCGGAACGACGAAATCCCCGCCTAAGCAGGGACTCCTAAGAGCGCGAGCGACCGGACTCGAACCGGCGACCTCCGGCGTGACAGGCCGGCGCTCTAACCAACTGAGCTACGCCCGCTAGGGACGTCCGAGCATAGCGGCCCGAGCGTCTCCCCAATCAGCTGGACGCTCTCGAGGTCGTGCGCCTGCGGCGTGTTGAAGATCAGCCCGTCGAGCCCGGCGTCCAGGAGCGCGCTGCACCGCTCGGCGACGGTGTCGGGGTCGCCCACGATCCAGGTGGCGAGGCGCTCGGCGGGCATGCCGCTCGTCTCCCGGATGCGCTCGAATAGGGCGTCCGCCTCGTCCTGGGTCGGCCTGACGATCACGGTGCCGAGCCGGGTCTTGGTGATCTCGGCGGGGTCGCGGTCGAGGCGCTCGCAGTGGCCTTCGAGCACGCCGATGAGGTGCTTGATCCGGTCGACGTCGCCGAAGAAGTTGGACGCGTCGGCGTACTGGGCGACCATACGCAGCGTCTTCCTCTCGCCGCTGCCCCCGATCATGATCGGGATGTCGCCGCGGATCGGCTTGGGGTTGTTGTAGGCCTCGCGGACACTGTGGTGGTTGCCCTCGTAGGTCGCGCGCTCCTGGGTGAACATGGCTCGGGCGATGTTGAGGTGGTCCTCGAGCCGCTCGAAGCGCTCACCCAGCGGCGGGAAGTCGTAGCCGTAGGCGGTGGCCTCGTCCACGTTCCAGCCGGCGCCGATGCCGTGAATCGCGCGCCCGCCTGAGATGACGTCGAGCGTGGTGGTGATCTTGGCGTGCAGCGCCGGGTTCCGGTAGCTCACGGCGCCCACGAGCAGGCTGAGGTTGACCCGGTTCGTCCGCGCCGCGAGCGCCGGGAGGATCGTGTTGCCCTCGAGCATCCAGTTCTCGGGCGGCCCGACCCCGCGGATCTGGTGCAGGTGGTCCATGACGAGGACCGTGTCGAAGCCGGACGACTCGGCCGTCGTCGCGATGTCCGACAGCGTCTCGAAGAGCTGCTCCTCGCTCACCCCCGGGAAGTTGAAGTTCGGGATCTGCAGACCGAGGTGGATCGGTGCGTGAAGCATGGCCCCAGGATACGCGTGCGCCTCGCCCGGTCCGCGTGGCGATCAGGGCTGCTGCGCGGGCACCGCCACGCGACCGCCGATGCTGCCGACACGTGAGATGTCCACGCCCAGCGGCAACTCTTCACGCGCGAGGACGGGAATATCCGGGAACTCCGGCGCCACCGCCTCCCGCAAAACGCGTCGGGCTGGGCCAGTGGTGAGGAGCACCACCGAGTCAGAAGCCGCGGCGGCAAGCGCGACTCGGAGATCGTCGAGGATCTGTTCCTGTTGCGCGCCGCCGACGAATCCAAAGCCGGCGAGAGCGTCTTCGAGCTCGCCCTCCACGGTGATCGCCTCGAGGTGACCATCGGGGGCGTGGCGGTGGGCGAACAGGTCTTGGAGCCCGCGCCGAATGAACTCGGCGTACGCCTCGGGCCGTGCGTCCATCCCGACGCCCTCGTACTCGAGCAGGCGGTCCGCGATCATCCGAAGGTCCCGTACCGAGATTCCCTCGTCGAGCAGCAGTCGCAGGACCGGCATCAGATCCGCCGTCGGCACGATCGCCGCGAGCGCGCGGGCGATCGCCGGGAAGGCGAACTCCAGCGTGGATAGGGACCTGTCGACCTCGGCAAGGCTCAGCAGCCACCCGCGGCGGTCGCGGAGCTCGGAGACGAGGGCCGAAAGGACCTGCTCTGAGAAGTCGCCGCTTGCCGCTTCCGAAACGACGTGCCGAGCGGGCGAGCCAAGGACCGTGATCTCGAACTCGTCCGACTCGAAATCGCCTCGCTGCGTCAGCCGGACGGGCGGGATGCGCACGCCGAGCTCCTCGAAGATCAGCTGCTCTTCGGCATGGAGGTCGGCGCGCCACTCGTCCGCAAGAGCCTCCAGGGCGTCGGGATGCGCTGAGATGTCGACGCTCGCCTTCCGGCTGCGCGCGTAGGCCAGTTCGATGACCTCGTGGTCGGGGAGGTCGTCACTCGTGGCTGCCTCGGTGTCGGAGAGCGCAGTCTCGGCTCTGGGCAGGGTGACGCCGAGGTCGAGCAGCTCGGAAAGCATCTTGCGGTGCTCCTCCGAGACGGCGAGTGCGGCGAGCAAGCGCGAGGGCCGTCGACGCACAACGGCGAGCCCGAGGCTGACGAGGAAGCGCTCGATCGCCGACCCGTTCAGGTCCGCCGTGGCGTCGAGAAGCCATGTATCCGACACCTCGTGGCCGGCGGTCGTCCCCACCGCGGCGTGGTGCTCAGCGGGTATGACCGAGGTCCAAGCTGTTACCAGCAGCGAGCGTGGGTACCGAAGCGAAGCACCGTCGACGAAGAACCAAGGGTCCGTGATGAGCGGGGCGTCCCGTAAGTCGAGCGCGACCTTGCCGGGGATGCCGAGGCGAGCGACCTCGGCGTCGAGCGCGCGTTGGAGCGCGCCGGCGAGGTCGGTGGGCGCCGAGGCACCGAGTCTCGCCGTCACGCCCTCGGGGAGCTCCAGCGTCAGATGGCGGATCACGTGCTCATCCCCGGGGTCACCTCCAACTCCTCATCGCTGAAGACGTGCAGCAGCGGGCCTTCCGCCTGGGCGAGCTGTTTGACCCAGGGGCGGAGCTCCGCCGACGTGACCACGGCGGCTTCGGGGCCGGGGATCAGGTCGTGGATCGCTTCTCTGAGCCGAGTCAGCTCGTCGGGGTCCAGCCGGTGAAGGCTTCCAGCGGTGCTCGCGACGGCAGCGGCGATCTGGCGCTCGATTGCCGGATCCAGCCGGGTGCGGGCGGCATCTCGGCCGATCAGCTTCTCGGTAAGCCGGAGACGCGTCTGCGCGACGAGCCAGTCCACGTCCGCGGCATTGCCGTTCTGCTCCCTGAATACCCGCAGCAGCACCGCGAGATCCCCGACCGAGACGCCGTCCCTGACGAGCGCTTTCACGAACCTGAGGAAGCCGCGTCTATCCCGCTCGGTGGGAAGCATCTGCTGAACCGAGAAGCGGTTCGTTCCGTCCCCCGTGGCTTCCTCGCCCACGGCTTCGAGGGCCTGCATATCGACGAAGGCCGACAGCCGTGACCGGACCGCCGCCGTGACGCGGTCGAGCATGAAGCGGTAGGGATCGTCGACATCCGCGGGCACCGTGCCGGCCTCCACCTGGGCCTCCATGATGAGAACTCGATAGTCACGCGCCGGAAGGCCGGACTCGCTCCGAAGCCGGATGCCGGGCACGACGACGCCGGTCGTGCTGCGGACCTGATCGCGGAGGCGGGGGATGTCCTCCTCAAGCATCCGCTTGACGGCGGGCGTGTCTTCGCCCTCGGGGTAGAAGAGGTGAGAACCCTCGAGACGGATGGGATCTGCAAACGGCATGGCCTCGACCTCGCCGAGCCACAGGTCGCCGCGGGCCAACTTTTGAGCTGCAGCCGCGCAGTCCTGGGCGGCCTCGTCGTCGCCGTCGAGGATGGCGCTACGCTGACCGGCGCCGAGCCAGGGTCGCAACAGTGTGTAGGCGTCACCGTCCAGCGCGGAGCTGGCGCTCAGCTGGGTTATGAGCCATGTCCGCCAGTACGGACCGAGTTGTCCGCCGGAGCGAGGCACGCCGGCGAGCTCCTTGAGCGCCCGCTCCCGTTCGCCGGTGAGCCACAGGAGCCGGCCGACGGAAGTTGTGTACTCCTCCTGCGCGCGTTCGCTCGCGGCGCCGCGGTCCTTCGAACGAGCCGCGGCGTACAGCTTCAGCGCACGCTTCAGGTCGTCGCGCCCTTCAAGACGCTCGGCGAGCGTCGTCATCACACGCGGCTCCTTGGCGCGCCGCGTTGCCTTGCGGAAGATGCGCAGTGCTTCCTCGCTTCGACCGAGCTCCTCGAGCCCGTCGCCGACGTCCAGAAGCGTTCGCGCGTGGTTCGCCGTCTTCGCCTTCTCGAAGGCGATCTCCGCCAGCTCGCGCGCGCGGTCGTCGTCCACCTCTTGAGTTCTCACGAGCAGCTTGCGCCCGACCCAGGCGTGGACAAATGGCGGGAGATCGGACGCGAGAGCCCGTTCCTCGAGCCGGGGCGCGCTCGGCGTCGTCGTTTCGTTCAGGTCTCTCAGTGCGGCGAACGAAGTTGGATCCTCGTCCAACGCACGGCCGGCCTTCAGCGCGATTCGATCCTCGTACTCCTTCGCGAGCTTGGTGTGGCCCGCGGCCGAGCCCTCGTCTGCCTCGGCGAGGTTCGTCGCGCGATACCAGCGCAGCGTCATCAGGTCAGCGTCATTGGGGAAGAAGCGCTCCTCTATGAGATCGAGCAGCGAGTCGAGTTCGACTGGTGGGTCTGGCGCCTGGACGAGGACCCAGCACCACGCTATGAGCCCGCGGACGTGCGGAATCTCGAACGACGTTTCCCAGCGAAGGGCTTGCTTCGCGCGGGCATCATGGATCTCGTCCCACGCGAACTCATCACCGGTGACGGGATCCCACCGCCACAGCCAGGCATGCGGGACGAGGGTTCGCTGCAGCTCGCGCGCCCGGCGCTCATGCCGTGTCGCCTCCTCCCGCAGCTGGAGCGCTCGGGAGTTGAGCGTGCTCGCGGGTGCCGGTTGCGGTGCCTCCGTCTCGTAGGACCTCTCGAAACCAAGCTCCGCATCGCGCCGCGCAGCCGACTCAGCCTTATCGCGTGCCACCTCCGCATCCGCGCGCAGCTTCCTGGCCCTTTCACTGTGCCATGCGAGCAGCTGCGGGGCGGCCTCTTCCCAGCCTGGCTCGAGTGCTTCCACCCTGTCCGCGTGGACATTCGGATCGCCCTCCGCTTGGTCGAGCATCTGGCGCTCCCATTCCACCCTCGCCAGCGCAAGCCACGGGACGACAAACTCCTCGTTCAGCTCGGTGGCCTGCTCGAGGATGGCCGATGCCTCGTCGAGAGCCGTCGGGTCCCCGACCGCGAGGAAGTACGCGAGACACGCCTCGCCGTAGTCGGTCAGCGCAAAGGCGTACACGGAGCGGCGGATCCGCGGCGTGGTGGTCTCGAGCTGATCCGATCGAGGCTGGCTGTAATGGTCGCCAACCGCCTCGGCATAGTGCCTGAAGCGCGCGAGCATCTCGGCGCCAATCCGCTCGTAGTAGTAGTCGTGATAGTTCTGCCGCCCTCCCTCCGAGATGCGCGCCGCCACCGCGGCTACGTAGTGCGAGTAGGCGCTGTCGAACTCACCCGTCTCCGCTGCGACGCGAGCCAGCCCGTGGTCGAGCTCCGCGACGTATGTCTCGCGCTTGATCTCCTTGAACCGGCGGCCGGTGTCGAAGCACCGTTTCGCCGCGTCGAGCCCCTCGGCGTCGCCGAGCAGCCACGCGACATACCCGCGATTCGCCCACGCACCGAGGTTGCTCGGGTTGACCTTCAGGACGTCGGCGTAATGCCCGCGGACGGTATTGGCGACGCTGCGTTCGAGCGTCGGCCGTGTGCGCCACAACATCTCGGAGTGATAGGCGAACTCGAAGCTGGCGGTCTCGAATCGTTCGGCGTGCTCGACCGTCGTCCGAAAGGCGGAGATCTTCGCCTTGAGGCGCGGCTCCAGTGTGGCCTTCGCGAACAGGTAGCGCGGGTCGTTATCGGCTCGGCGCGGGTCAAGCGAAGCGGCCTCTTGAAGCGCTTTCTCACCCTCGTTCTCCGCACCCATCCACGACTCCACCTGCGCGACGCAGGCCAGCGCGTCGAACAGACTACGGTCGCGGTTCGGGACATCTCCGTCAAGCGCCAAGAGCCGGTCGCGGGCGTCGCGCGCGATCGGCGCCGCGGCGAAGGCCGCTCGGCTTCTCAGCCCGGAGAGGCTCGCCAGCACACCCGTGTCGAGCAACATGGTCGCGAAGCCGATCTCGGCGCGGGTTGTCAGCACCTCCGCGCGCGCGATGCGCGGCACGAGCGTACTGAGCCCTCCGCGGAGCTCGCGGAATTGCCCGGCCGCCGCGATGCGCAGCTGGGCGAGACGCCGCCTGACCGAGGCCTGGGGCAGGGGCTCCCAGGCCGGGTCGTACAGAAGGATGGCCTTCCAGTAGAGCTTGCGTGCCGTCTCGTACGCGTCCAGGGTGTTCGACCTGGCGTGGTCCTGGGCCTCGTGAAACAGCGCGCTCGCACGAAACCAGCGGCTCGGCAGCAGGGCGATCTTGCGATCGACGTCCTCCTGGATCTGACGGTAGATCGCGGTGGCGATGGTGAAGTACGCACGCTCCAGGATGTGCTCGTACTCCGCCGAGGTCGGCGACGGCGGCACATGCCCGCCCTGCTTCTCGAGCGCGTACCGCACCGGCGTGGCCAGTTTGGCGGGACGACTCGGTCCGCCCACCTGGACCCAGGGCGTGACCTCAACGAACCAGCGGGGATCGGGGGGGCGCGTGCGCACGGCATAGGCGCCGGACACGTGGATGTGCGATTCCGGCTGAGCGGGCGCAGTGCCCTCGGCGGCGGCCTCCGGCGTCGCGCCGCCGCCGGCGTCGCCCTCCAGCAGGGACAACCGCCCTATGCGCTCGCTGAGGCGCTCGCGCAGATCGGCGTGGAGCGGAATCAGCAGCGGCTGCTCCCCTGCGCCCGCGAGCGGCTCAAATGGGGCGATCGAATAGGTGTAGCGGAACGGTCGACGCGATTCCTTCACCCAGAAGCGCGCCCAGCCCGCGACGGTCGCCGACAGCACGAACAGGAAGAGGCAGACCAGGAGCGGCCAGTGCTCGAAGACATAGCTCCAGTCGCCCGACCACAGGCTCTGAAGCCACTGGCTGTTGGCGATGAGGAACGTCGCCTGCACGGCCGCGAGAAGGACGCCGATCAGCGTGGCGCGCTGGCTGCGCCGCAATCCGCTCTCGACGCCCTCCACCTGTTCGAGCAGGTTGCGCGGCGGGAGGATTTGAGCGAGCGCCATGTGCGAAGTCCTGAGCCCCGGCGCTAGGCGCGCCGGCTCGGGCGCCACGATCGACCCTACGCCTGCCCTTTCGCGCATGTCAAGTAATCAGCGTTCGTGCGCAACTTCCGGGACCGAAAAGTCGGATAGGTTGCCGCGCGTGCAGCTGGCGGGCGCATCCGCTCTGGTGACCGGGGCCACGGGCGGCATAGGAACGGCCATCGCGATGGCGCTCCACGAGCGCGGGGCGCGGCTGGCGCTCAGCGGGCGCAGGCAGGACGCGTTACACGATCTTGCGGAACGCTTGGGCGAGCGGGCGGAGACGATCGTCGTGGACCTCGCCGAGCGCGACGGTCCCGCGCGGCTCGCGGAGGCCGCGGGAGCTGTCGACGTGCTCGTGGCGAACGCCGCGCTCCCGGCCAGCGGCCGCGTGGAAGGTTTCGAGCCGGAGCAGATCGACCGCGCGCTCGACGTGAACCTGCGCGCGCCGGTCCAGCTCACGTGCGCGCTTCTGCCGGGGATGCTCGAGCGCGGGCGGGGCCACCTGGTGTTCATGTCGTCGCTGTCGGGCAAGGCCGCGTCGCCCCGCTCCGGCGTCTACTCCGCGACCAAGTTCGGCCTGCGCGGCTTCGCCGCCGGCCTGCGCGAGGATGTGGAGCCGCGGGGGATAGGGGTGACGGTCGTGTTCCCCGGGTTCGTGAGCGATGCAGGCTTCTTCGCGGACAGCGGCGTGCGGCTCCCGCCGTGGGTCGGCACGCGCACGCCGGAGCAGGTGGCCGCGGCGGTGGTGCGGGGGATCGAGCGCGACCGCGCGGAGGTGGATGTGGCCCCGCTGAGCCTGCGTCTCGGCACGCGCGTCGCAGCGCTCGCCCCGGTCACGATCGCGCGGCTCCAGCGCCGGCTCGGCTCGGAGCGGATCGCCGACGCGCTCGCGGATGCGCAGCGGGACAAGCGCTGAGCCGGAACGACCCCGCCACGGGTAAAGATTCAGGTTCCCTTATGCCGATGGTGTGACCATGGGGACCATGAAGCGCAGCTCGATGCTCATCCGCCTGGGCCTTCTCGCGGGGCTTGCCGTCGTCGCCGTCCTGGTGGCGCTGGTCATCGCGAGCCCGGGCAAGGACGACTCGCCGAAGGGCGGCTCTCCCGCCGCGGCCGCGTCGGCTCTGAAGGGGATCCCGCAGTCAGGGGTGACGCTGGGATCGCCGCACGCCCCGGTCACGATGGTCGAGTTCGCCGACCTCCAGTGTCCGTTCTGCGCGGAGTACTCCCGCAACGTCCTCCCGACGATCATCGACCGCTACGTGCGCACCGGGAAGGTCCAGCTCCAGCTCCGGCTGCTGCGCTTCCTCGGCCCCGACTCCGATCGCCTCGCGCGGGTGGCCGCCGCGGCGGCCGAGCAGAACCGGATGTGGCAGTTCGTCGAGTTGGCCTACCAGCGCCAGGGCGCCGAGAACTCGGGCTACGCCACCGACGACTTCATCAACGGCCTCGCCGCCGACGCCGGCCTTAAGCAGACGGACGCAGGCGCCGCCGCCGAGCGGCAGGTACGCGAGTCGGAGCAGGCCGCACGCACGCTCCGGATCGGCTCGACGCCGTCGTTCCTGATCGGCCGAACCGGCGGCCCGATGGAGCGCTTCGAGCCGAGCGACCTCACGCCCGACGCCTTCATCCCGCGCATCCAGGAGGAGCTCCGCCGGTGACGAGGGCGATCACCGGCCTCGCCCTGCTCGGGCTCGCGATCAGCGCCTACCTCACCTGGGTCCACTACGCCGGCATCGAGCCGGTCTGCACCGGCGTCAGCGACTGCGAGCGCGTCCAGAGCTCCGACTACGCGGAGCTCGTCGGGATCCCGGTCGCACTGATCGGGGTCGTCGGCTACGCGGCGATCCTCGCGTCGCTCAGGACGCGCGTCGAGCTGACGGCGCTGCTCGCCTACGCCGCCGTGGCGTTCAGCGCCTACCTCACCTGGGCGGAAGTGTTCCGGATCGAGGCGATCTGCCAGTGGTGCGTCGTGAGCGCGCTGGCGTCGCTCGTGATCGCGGTGCTGGCCACGCTGCGGGCGCTCGGCGCGCCGCTACATCACCGGGCGCTGAGCTGAACTGTCCGGCTCGAGGCGGTCCTCCTCGAGGTCCAGCGCCACGCGCACGATGCGCGCCTGCTCGCGCTTGTGCGCGGCCGAGTAGCCCTCGCCGGTGGCCGCCCGGAGCTGACGGCCGACGTAGTCGTAGGACATCCGCTCGGGGAGGATCTTCGCCATCCGCCGCCGCATGAACGCGCGCGGCCCCATGTTGCGCGGCTCCTCCTGCACCCAGGCCACGCGCTCGAGGTTCGGGTAGCTCTCAATCAGCTCCACGAGGTCGTCCTCGGGGAACGGATACAGGAGCTCCACGCGCGCGATGGCGATGTGGCCGGCCGCGTCGCGCTCCTCGTGCCCGGCGATGTCGTAGTAGACCTTGCCCGAGCAGAGCACGAGCTTGGTCACGGCGTCGCGGCCGCCGTCCGCGAAGCGCTGGTCGTCGATCACGCGCGCGAAGTGGCCGTCCGAGAGCTCCTCGAGCGTGGACGTGGCGGCGGGCAGGCGGAGCAGGCTCTTCGGCGTCATCACGATCAGCGGGCGCGGCTTCGACACGAGCGCCTGACGACGCAGCAGGTGGAAGTACTGGGCCGGGGTGGTGCAGTTCGCCACGCGCACGTTCCCCTCGGCCGCCGCCTGGAGGAAGCGCTCGACGCGCCCGCTCGAGTGCTCCGGGCCGGAGCCCTCGTAGCCGTGCGGGAGCAGCAGCGTGAGCCGCGAGGTCTGGCCCCACTTGGCGAGGCCGGAGACGAGGAACTGGTCGATGATCACCTGGGCGCTGTTCACGAAGTCGCCGAACTGCGCCTCCCAGAGCACGAGCGCGTCGGGCGCTTGGACCGAGTAGCCGTACTCGAAGCCCATGCACGCCTGCTCGGAGAGCGGGCTGTTGTGGAGCTCGAACGGCGCGTTCGCGTCGCGGAGGTGCTGCAGCGGGCTGTGGCGCTCGCCCGTCTTCGCGTCGTGGAGCACCGCGTGGCGCTGGCTGAACGTGCCCCGCTCGGTGTCCTGACCGGTCAGCCGCACAGGCACGCCGAGAGCCAGCAGCGAGCCGAAGGCGAGCGACTCCGCGTGCGCCCAGTCGATCGGCCCGCCGGCCTCGAGCGCCTCGCGACGACGCTCGAGCAGCGGCTGCAGCTTGCGGTGGAGGTTGAACCTGTCGGGGAGGTGGAGGAGCTGCTCGCCGATCGAGCGGAGCGTGTCGCCGGGGACCGTCGTGCGCGGCTCGCGGCTCATCGTGCGGTCGAGCTCGTGGGCGCCGGTGTCCGGCGGCGCGCCGATCGACTCCTTCAGCTCGGCGTGCGCCTGCGCCATCCGCTCGTAGGCCTCGCTCGCCATGCGCTCGGCCTCCTCCTGCGTGACGACCCCGTCCGCGACGAGGCGGTCCGCGTACAGCTTCCTCACCGGCGGGTGGTTCTTGATGGCCAGGTACATCTGCGGCTGCGTGTAGGCGGGCTCGTCGGTCTCGTTGTGGCCGAAGCGGCGGTAGCCGATCAGGTCGATGAGCGCGTCGCGCCCGAACGTCTCGCGGAACCCGTGCGCCAGGCGGACGGCGGCGACGCACGCCTCCACGTCGTCGGCGTTGACGTGGATGATCGGCATGTCGAAGCCCTTGGCCGGGTCCGACGCGTAGCGCGTGGAGCGGCTCTCGTTCGGGTCGGTTGTGAAGCCGAGCTGGTTATTCGCGATCAGGTGGATCGTGCCGCCCGTCGAGTAGCCGGGCAGCGCCTGGAGGTTGAGCGTCTCGGAGACGATGCCCTGGCCGGGGAAGGCCGCGTCCCCGTGGATGAGGACGGGCACGACGGCGGCGGGGTCGTGGGCGAGCTCGCGCGCCTTGCGCGTCGTCTGGTCCGCACGCGCCCGTCCCTCGATCACCGGGTTCACGTGCTCGAGGTGGCTGGGGTTCGGCGACAGCGTGACGGTCACGCTGCGGCCCACGTGGGTCGGGTATGTGCCGCTCGCGCCGTAGTGGTACTTCACATCGCCGGTGCCGCCCTCGGGCGCGGCGGTCTCGACCGCGATCGTCTGCTCGCCCTCGAACTCGGCGAGGATCGCCGCGTAGGGGCGGCCGACCGTGTGCGCCAGCACGTTGAGCCGGCCGCGGTGCGCCATGCCGAGCACGACCTCGCGCGCCCCTGCGGCGGCCGCGAGCTCGATGGTCTCGTCGAGCATCGGCACGACCGCGTCCAGCCCCTCGATCGAGAACTGCTTCTTGCCGAGGAAGGCCTTGTGGAGGTAGTTCTCGAGCGCCTCGACCTCGGAGAGCCGCTCGAGCAGGTGGCAGCGGTCCTCGGCCTTGAGCGGCTGGCGGTAGGTGCCCGACTCGATCGCCTGGCGGAGCCAGACGCGCTGCTCGTGGTCCGAGATGTGCTCGATCTCGTAGGCGATCGTGCCCGTGTAGGTCTTGCGGAGCTGCGGAAGCGCGTCGGCGAACGTGTCGCCCGGAACGGCCACGCGGAGCACGGACGCCGGGATGCGCCGCATCAGCTCGTCGTTCAGTCCGACCGTCGCCGGCTCGAGCGCGGGGTCGCCGACCGGCTCCGACCCGAGCGGGTCGAGCCGTGCGGCGAGGTGGCCGTGCATCCGGTGCGCCTTGACGAGCGAGGTGGCCGCCTGCACGGCCTGGAGCAGCGACGCGTCCGCCGCCGGGGCGGCGGCCGGAACGGTGGCGGCGGGCACGGGCTCCGCGGCGGTAACGGTCGGCGTCTCCGCGGGCGAGGCCACGCCCAGCGCCTCGAAGACCGACTCGTAGAAGCCGTCCTCGCCCTGGAGCAGCTGGTCGATGCGCCGGAGGAACGCGCCCGACTCGGCGCCCTGGATCACGCGGTGGTCGTAGGTCGAGGTCATGGTCATGACCTTCTGGACCCCGAGCTCGGCGAGCCTGGCCGGGTCGGCGTTCGTCAGCCCCGGCGGGTAGCCGATCGCGCCCGTGGCCACGATCGTCCCCTGGCCGGGCATCAGCCGCGGCACGCTCGCGACGGTTCCGATCCCGCCCGGGTTCGTGAGCGTGATGTTCGCGCCCTGGTAGGCGTCCGGCTGAAGCGTGTTGTCGCGCGCGCCGGCGACGAGCTCGTCATAGCGGGCGGCGAAGTCCGCAAAGCCGAGCTCGCTCGCGTCGTGGAGCACGGGTACAACCAGCGAGCGGGTGCCGTCCTTCCGCTCCACGTCCACGGCGAGGCCGAGGCTCACGGTCGAGGGCGTCACGCGCTGGGGCTTTCCGTCCTCCTCGGCATAGGCGTGGCCCATCACCGGCATGCCGCGTGCCGCCTGGACGATCGCCCAGGCGATCAGGTGCGTGAACGACAGCTTCTTGCCCGCCGACTTGAGCGCCTTGCGGCGGCCGTCGAGCTGGTCGACGGGGAGCGTGCGGAAGCTCGTGGCCGTCGGGATCGAGCGGCTGTCGTTCATGAACTTCACGAGCGTCGCCGCCGGGCCCCGGATCGGCTGGACCGTGGCGCCCCCGGGGGCGGGCGGGGGCGGTGAGCCGTTGCCCTCGACCGCGGCGAGCACGTCCTCCTTCGTGACTCGCCCACGCGGTCCCGAGCCGCTGATGGTGTCGATATCGAGCCCATGGGCGCTCGCGATTCGAGCCGCCACGGGGGTCGCGTTTCCGCCGTTGGTGCGGGGCGCCTCCGCCGCGGGCCTTACCTCGGTGGGCTCCGCCTTGGGCTGAGCCGGGCCATTCGACGCGCCCGCTCCCGCCGCGATACGGCAGAGCACGGAGCCGACGGGAACCGTCTGGTCCGCCTCCACCAGGATCTCGGCGATCGCTCCGGCAACGGGCGAGGGCACCTCGGCGTCGACCTTGTCGGTGGAGATCTCGACCAGGGGGTCATCGACGGCCACCGAGTCACCCATCTTGACGCGCCATTCGAGGATGGTTCCCTCGGCGACCGAGTCGCCCATCTCGGGGAAGGTGACCTCGACGAGCTCGCTGTCGGCGGGCTGGGCCTCGGTGGTCACGGACTCGTCGCCGCGGTCGTCCGGCTCGGCCGGGGCCGCTCCGTTTCCGTCGTCGGGCTCTATCTCGCCGAGCACAGATCCCACCTGAACTGTCTCATCGGCTTCGGCGAGGATCTTTACAAGTGTCCCGGCGGTTGGTGCAGGAACCTCTGCATCGACCTTGTCCGTCGAGACCTCCACGAGCGGCTCGTCGGCCTCCACGCGATCGCCAACCTGCTTCAGCCAGCCGAGGACGGTCCCCTCGGTGACCGACTCGCCCATCTGGGGCATGGTGATCTGAACGCTCGTGGCGCGTGTTGCCATTCCGCCACTCAACTGTAGCCCCCCGCGCGCACGCCGCTAGCTTGTGGGCGGTGGGGACCGTCCGCAGCGTCGCCGCGGTGGCCCTCGTCGTGATCGCCGTACTCGGCGGGGGGTTGCTCGCGCTCGCGACCTTCAGCGCGGAGCGCGAGCTGAGCGTGGGCCGGATCGAGCTGTCCGTCCAGCCCTTTCACGCAGGCGCCCTCGACCTCTACGTGCCGCTCGTCGACTGGGGAGCGCGCTTCGCCGCGGTCCGGCTGCCGGCGCGGCTCTCGATCGACGTGCGGACGGTCGACCGCGAGGCGGCCCAGCGTGTCGCCGAGGGCAAGCTCCCTGCCGTCGAGGCGGTTCGGCACGAGGCGCGCGACGCCGTCGCCTCCTACCTCCGCGAGCTGCTCGCGCTCGTGTTCCTTTGTGGGCTGGGCGCGGGGCTGGTCGTGGCCCTGGCCGTGCGCGGCCACGGGGCGCCGCGGCTCCGCTGGCTGTTCGCCGCGGCCGGCGGCACCGCGCTGGCGGGCTCGCTCGCGCTCGCGCTCCTCCTGCCGCCGCGCGGGCAGATCGCGGACCCGGAGTACTACGCGAACGGGCCTGACATCCCGGTCGCGCTGCGCACGATCGAGCAGGCGCAGGGGTCCGCGCGGGAGATCTCGGAGGAGCTGAACGAGCAGCTCGTGGGGCTGGCGCGGCTCGTGTCCGCTTCCTCGCAGCGGCAGGCCGGGGGCGACCTGCACCGCGTGGTCGTCGCCTCCGACCTCCACAACAACCTGCTCGCGCTCCCCGCGCTCGACCGGGCGGTGGGCTCCCGGCCGCTCTTCTTCCCGGGCGACCTCACCTCGAGCGGGTCGCCCTTCGAGTTCTCGCTGGTGCGCCGGATCGTCCGGATCGGGCACCCGTTCGTGTTCGTGTCGGGCAACCACGACTCGGACGCGCTGGTGCGGCGGATGGTGCTCGCGGGCGGCATCGTGCTGACCGAGCGCGGCCGCCTGCGTGCCGACGGCAGCTACGGGCCGGTGGTCGTGCGCGTGCGCGGGCTGCAGGTGGCGGGCTATTCGGACCCGTTCGAGCGCCGCGCCAGCGAGCACTTCAGGGGAACCAACGAGCCGACCCCCGATGCGGAGCAGCGCGAGGACTTCCGCGACTGGCTGCGGCCACTGCTCGGCCACGTCGACGTCGTCATGGTGCACGAGCCGCAGCTCGCGCAGGACGCCGCGCGGGAGCTCCGCCGGATCCCGCCTCGAAGCCCGCTCGTGCTCCTGACCGGGCACACGCACGTGTCGAGCTTCCGCTCGTCCAGGAACTTCGTGGAGCTGAACGGGGGCACGGTCGGGGGCGGCGGCACCGGCAACCTCGAGAAGAGCCAGCCCTACAGCCTCGTCGTGCTCGTCTACACGCGCGAGGGCGGCTTCGAGCCGACCGCGGCCGACCTCGTGGAGATCGACGCCCACCGCGGCTCGGCGCGCGCGGAGCGCTTCCGTGTCGAGCCCTAGTCGCGCCGCACGCAGAGGCTGGCGAGCTCGAGGCCGTACACGGCGCTGTAGCGCTGGCAGCCGACCCGCCCCGAGAAGAAGTCGTGCGTCCTGTTGTTGGCGACCGCGGCCCACGGTGCTGCCGTTCGGGCGGTATCGACGTCGAGCCTGCCGAGGGCGAGCTCGCGCGCCGGGGACGGGAGACTCGCCGCCGCGTCCAGCCGGCGGTTGTAGGCGGGATCGTCGAAGTACGCGAAGTTGATGTTCTCGTCCTCCCGGATCGTGCGGCCGTCCAGCTGGCCGAGGAGGTCCAACGGGTCGGGGTAGTCGGACGCCCAGCCGTTCACCGCCAGGTCGAACGGCTCGCCGCGTCGGGCGATCCGTGTCCAGTGGCTGTCCCCGTAATTTTCGATCTCGACGTCCATCCCGATCGCCCGGAGGTTCGCCCGCACGATCTCGGCGAAGCGGAGGTGATATTGGTAGCCGGCCGTGTACAGGACCACCGAGCGGCGGCCGGGTCCGGCGAGGCGCCGGGCGCGAGCGAGGTCGGGCCGCGACGGATAGATCCGGGTGTCGCGAAATCCCGGCATCGTCGGCGGGAGGTACTGATCGGTGGGCTGTGCCGGGAGCCCGTTCCAGAGACCCTCGCGTGCCAGACTGCGGCGGTCGAGCGCGTAGTTCACCGCACGGCGGAGGCGGGCGGACGAGAACGGCGGCCGGCTGGTGTTGAAGATGAGGTGGTCGATCTCGCCCATCGGTTTCACGATGTAGCGCGGACCGCCGGTCTTCGCGTTTGCGCTTCCCGGTCCATAGCGCTCCTGCAGCCGGCGCGCGATTCGCGGATGGTCGCCTATCGGCGCGTAGTCGACGCTGCCGGCTTCGATGCCGGCAACCGTCTTCGCCTGGTTGACGCCTAGCCTGATCCGCAGCTCGTTCGCCCCACGGCGGCGGGATCCACCGTAGTTAGGATTGCGACGCAGCAGGATCTCCTCATCGGGCACGCTGCTCGCGACGTAGTAGGGACCCGCGGAGGGAACGCTGCGGAGTCCCTCTGGGTCGATCGGGGTGCCGACGGGCACGGCGCTGAAGAAGAACATCGCGATCCGGTGCGAGAAGCTCGATGACGGCTCGACCAGCCTGAGCGTGAGCTGGTTACCCGAGGCACGAACGCCGGAGATGTGGCGCGCCCGACCCTCCGCGTACGCCACCCCGCCGACGAGGTCGCGGACCAGTGGGCCTCCGGGCGAGCGCATGCGGGGATTCAGGGTGCGCTCGATGCTGTATTTCATGGTCTGCGCGGTCACCGGCTCACCCGACGGCGGTGAGAAGCGGAAGCCGCTGCGGATGGTGAAGGTGTACGTGCGCCCCCCCTCCGATCGCCGAGGCAGCCCTTCGGCCAGGTCTGGCACCAGTGTGGTCCCGGGTGCGCCGGGCTCGGCCGGGTAGCCCAAGAGCGTCGCGGACGTCGCGCGGAAGATCGAGAACTCCTGCGTCCCGTAACCGAGTGCGGGATCGATGGAGTCGAGGCCTTCGGTCGTCTCCATCCTGATCGTGCCGCCTGGCTCGGATGAGACCGGCGCACGCGGGCGTACGCTCACCCAGACCCGCCCGTCCGCGACGACCACGTCCTGCGGGCTGGCGCCGACCTGGATTGTGTCGGTCACGCGGCCGCTCCTGGGGTTGATCCTCGTGACCGTGCCGTCACCGGAGTTCGCGACCCAGACTCCGCCCGCCCCGACCGCGATTCCCACCGGCCCCTGGCCAACGGGAGTGGTGCTCCTGACCGCCCCGGTCGCGGGATCGATCCGTGCGACAGCATCCTCGAGCCCCAGCGTGACCCAGACGGCGCCGGCACCGAGGGCGATGGCGACCGGCTCGCCCGCCACCGGAATGGGCTTGGTGATACCCGTGCGGGCATCGACACGCGACACGAGCCCCTCCGCGCCGACCCATACCGTGTGGGCTCCGGCCGTGATCGTGCCCGGGTTGGGGACGGACTCGATCAGAGCTCCCCCGGGCTCCCCGGTCATGGGATTCAAGCGCATTACCCTTCCGGCGGACGGCGCCACCCACAGGGCCCGCCCGGCCAGCGACATGCTGGCGTTCCCATCGGGCAGGCTCTCGACGCGGATCGGCGCGCGGGTGCTGTCGAAGCGGGCGTCGATCCGGCGGACGGTCACGTACGGCTCCGTTCTCGGGGCCCCGGCCACCCAGACCGCGCCCTCTCCCGCCGCCAGATCCCGGGGCTGCTCGGCGACCGCGATCGTCCGTCCGGTCTTAACGGGCCGCACATCGATGCGGGTGACCGACCTGTCGTCGAGGTTTCCGACCCAGAGCGAGCGCGATTTGGGCTCGTACGCGAGCGGGCCCGGGTTGGTGCCGACGGACGCCGCCTTCGTCACCTCGTTTGTGTCGGGATCGATCACGGCGACGGCGTGGCTGTCGTTGGTCAGCGGCGGCTGGGTCGCGTCGTCACCTCCGTTGAGCGCGCCAACCAGCGCGGCCGCAGCCACGAGCAGGGCGACGAGACCAATCCCGGGCAGCGCGAGCCGGCGTAGCGCAGAGGCCGGAGCCGCGGGACTCTGTGCTGCGGGCGCCGCCCCTCCCGCGAGCGCCGGCTCTTCCGCGGCGGCCCGCTCTCGCTCGCGCGCGGGCGCTTCGGCCGCTGGTGCGAGCTCTCCGACCGATGCGGCGTCGAGCGCGGGATCCTGCGCGAGGATCGCCTCGTGTAGCTCGCGGAGCTGCGGACCGGGCTCGATGCCGAGCGACTCGACGAGCACGCGCCGGGTCTCGCGGTACAGGTCGAGGGCGTCCGCCTGCCTTCCGCTGCGGTAGAGCGCGAGCATGAGCAGCGCGCGCAGGCGCTCCCGATACGGGTGCCGGACCACCAGCCCCTCGAGCGTCTCGATCGCCTCCGCGTGGCGGCCGAGCGAGAGCTCGGCCTCCGCGTGCGCCTCGAGGGCGTCGAGGCGCATCTGCTCGAGCCGACCGATCTCGACGGCCGCGAACGGCTCGCCGGCGAGCTCCGGCAGCGGCGGCCCCCGCCACAGGTCGAGGGCCTGGCGCAGGCGTGCCTCCGCCTCCGCCGGCCGGCGATCCGCGACCGCCTCCCTCCCCTCCGCGACGAGCTCCTCGAAGCGGCGCAGGTCGAGCTCGTGCGGCGGCACCTCGATCGCATAGCCGCCGCCGCGCGTCACGATCGCGTCGCCGAGCTCGCGCCGCAGGCGCGACACGTGCGCCTGTAGCGTCTTCGCGGCCGTCGCGGGCGGGTCGTCCCCCCAGAGCTCCTCGATCAGCCGATCGCGCGAAACCGTCTCACCCGCGCGCAGCAGGAGCAGGGCGACCAGCGCTTGGAGCTTTCGCCCTCGGATCGAGAGCTCATGGCCGTTGTCGGTGACCTCGAGGGGCCCAAGAACTTGGAACTTCATGGCTCGGATCCTTCGCCGAACGTACCATCGCTTTTGGTGGCGGTAAAGCGGCCGAGGCGCCCCGTTTTCCCCGCGTGCAGCCCTCGTGCAACCGGCCGGCACCACGCTGCTGGCGTCCCCGATGAAAAGGAGTGGCGATGACCACCCTGTCCCGCGGTGCCGCTGCGACCCCAGTCCCGAGCACGAGCACCGCAGTCCGAAACCTGACCGTCGCGCTCGTCGCCCTGCTGATTGCGACGGTGGTCGTGCTGGCGCTCGCCCTCGCGGCGTCGAACGAATCGTCCAGCAGCCAGAGCGGCGGCTCCATCCAGGTGGCGCCGGCGCCGATGCCGCCCTCCCCCGCCGAGCGCGGCCAGCCCGAGGGTCTCAACGGCCCCGGAATGAGGCCCTAGCCGCCCCGGGCGCGGCGGGCGCTCCGGCCGCCATGCACCGGAGCGCCCCGCCGCGCCCTCGGCGCACGCTCCGGCAGCCATGCACCGGAGCGCCCAGCCGCGCCCTCGGCGCACGCTTCGGCAGCCATGCACCGGAGCGCCCCGCCGCGCCCTCGGCGCGCGCGGGGAGGCTGCGCTCCCACTAGTGCGAAGCTACGCCGCCATGGCGACCGGCACGCGCAGGCGGCGCAAGTTCTGGGGCTGGGGCTTCGAGGACCAGCAGCCATCGCGCGAGGAGGTCGAGGCCGCCGCGGCCGGCGCGCGCGAGCATCTCGGCTTTACGCCGGCCGAGGTCGAGCGGCCCGTCGAGCTCGACGACGTCGAGCTTCCGGCTCCGCGGCTCGACCCACCCGCCTCGCTCGCGCACATCTGCCGCACCGATCGTTACGAACGCGTGCTGCATTCGTACGGAAAGGCCTACCGCGACCTCGTGCGCGCGTTCCGCGGGCGGTTCGACAACCCGCCCGACGTCGTCGCCCACCCTGCCGACGAGGCCGACCTCGAGCGCGTGCTCGCCTGGTGCGAGGAGGAGGGGGCGGTGGCGATCCCGTTCGGCGGCGGCACCAGCGTGGTCGGCGGCGTGGAGCCGCCGGGAGACCGCTCGGCCGTGAGCATCGACCTCAAGGCGATGGACCGCGTGGTCGAGGTGGACCGCGACTCGCGCGCCGCGCTGATCCAAGCCGGCGCCACCGGGCCCGGCCTCGAGGAGCAGCTCCGCGAGCACGACCTCACCCTGCGCCACTTCCCGCAGTCGTTCGAGTACTCGACGCTCGGCGGCTGGATCGCGACCCGGGCGGGCGGCCACTACGCCACGCTCCACACGCACATCGACGACTTCGTCGAGTCGATCCGCGCGCTGACCCCGCGCGGTCTCTGGGAGAGCCGCCGCCTGCCGGGCTCTGGAGCGGGTCCCAGCCCGGACCGGCTCCTGATCGGGTCGGAGGGGATTCTCGGCGTGATCACCGAGGCGTGGATGCGCGTGCAGGACGCGCCCAGGTTCAAGGAGTCGGCGGCCGTCCTGTTCGACTCGTTCGACTCCGGCGCGCAGGCCGTGCGCGCCCTGTCGCAGTCCGGCCTCCACCCGTCGAACTGCCGCCTGCTCGACCCCGCCGAGGCCGCCCTGACCGGAGCCGCGCCGGACGGGAAGGCGCTCCTCGTGCTGGGCTTCGAGTCGGCCGACCACGAGCTCGGCCCCTGGATGGCCCGAGCCTTGGAGCTCTGCGAGGACCACGGCGGCGCAGCCCGCGAGCGAGAGGCCCCCGGCGGCGACCGCACCGCTCGCGGAGGCGCTTCGCCCGCCGCCGGCGGCGACCGCCCGGCTCCCGGCGCTGCTTCCCGCGGCCCTTCCGAGACCGCCTGGCGCAACGCCTTTCTTCAGGCGCCCTACCTACGGGACACGCTCGTCGCGGCCGGCATCTTCGTCGAGACCTTCGAGACCGCCGTCACCTGGGACCGGCTCCACGAGCTCGTCGGGACCGTGCGCGAGCGCACGCGGGAGGCACTCGGAGGCGACGGGCGGGTTACGTGCCGGCTAACGCACGTCTATCCGGACGGGGCCGCGCCCTACTTCACCGTCCTCGCCCCGGCCCGCCGCGGCGACGAGCTCGCCCAGTGGGACGAGGTGAAGGCGGCCGCGTCCGACGCGATCCTCGCCGGGGGCGGCACGATCACCCATCACCACGCGGTCGGGCGCGACCACCGCCCCTGGTACGACCGCCAGCGCCCCGAGCCGTTCGCGGCAGCCCTCCGCGTGGCGAAGGCCGCGGTCGACCCCGCGGGCATCCTCAATCCCGGCGTGCTGATCGACCCCTGAGAAGATCCCGGCCGTGCCCGCCCGACCTCGCGAACCGGCCCGAACAGGGGGCCCAACCGAGCCTCATGCAGTTCCGTCCCACTATGGGACGCTTCTGCACTACCTTCCTCCGCGCCGGTTGGCCCGGCATCGCGGCGTCGCCCGCGAGCGGGTTCGGCGCTCCTGATGGCCCGGCGGCGCGGCGTCGCCCGCGAGCGGGTTCGGTGCTACTGATGGCCCGGCGGCGCGAGCTGGCGCGGGCGGATCGCGTCCTTCCCGGCCTCTGGCGGCTTCGGCTTCCGCTGCCCTGGCCGGGCGTTCCGCACGGGAACGCGTACGCGATCGCGGCGGGCGACGGCGTCGTGCTCGTCGACACGGGCCTCCACGAGCCCGGCTCCATGCGGCAGCTCGAGCTCGCGCTCGGCCAGGCGAACCTGCGCGTCGAGCACGTGCGGCTCGTCGTCTGCACCCACGCCCACTCCGACCACTACGGCCAGGCCGCGCCAATCATGGAGCGAAGCGGGGCCGAGCTGTGGATGCACCCGAACCACCAGCACATGACGAGCGCCGCCCAGGACCCTAAGCGGGCCTTCGAGCGGCGCTTCGAGATCGCCCGCCAGTCCGGTGTGCCGGCGGACGCCCTTGCGGCATACAGGGAGGCGCGCGGCGGCGGGTTCGGCATCGCCGAGATCGTCATGCCGGACCGGGAGCTGCTCCCGGGCGTGGAGGTCGAGACGGACCTCGGCACCTGGCGGGTCTACGAGACGCCGGGGCACGCGCCGTCGCACGTCGTGCTCCACCAGCCGGAGCGCGAGCTGCTTCTGTCCGGCGACCACCTGCTGGGGCGCGTCTCGCTCTACTACGACTTCGGCTACACCCCCGACCCCGCCGGCGAGTTCCTCGACAGCCTCGACGTGGTCGACGGCCTCGACGTCCAGCTCGTCCTAGCCGGCCACGGCCGCCCGGTGCGCGACGCCCGGAGGCTTACCGCGGCCAACCGCAGGACGATCGAGGAGCGCATCGGGCGGATCCGCAGCGCGCTGGCGGATGGCCCGCGCACCGCGTTCGACGTCGTCCCCGAGATGTGGGCCGACGTCGACCTGCCGGAGCCCACGATGATCGGCTGGGGCCTCACCGAGGCGCTCTGCTACCTGAACCACATGGAGCTGCGTGGCGAGGTCGAGAAAACCGACGGCGACGACCCCGAGCGCTGGCAGCTCGCCTGAAGCAATGGCTGCGCCCACTACACGGGGGCCTTCGCTCGCGTCCAGGGGTGCGCGGCTCGCAGCGCCGCCAGGATCACTCGCGTTGCGGGCGAGCGGTTCAGCGTGTAGAAGTGGACCCCGGGCGCGCCTCGCGCCAGGAGATCGGAGCACTGGAGGGTCGCGTAAGCGACCCCGAGCTCTGCAACCGCTTCCGGGTCGTCGGCGCGCCCGTTCAGCTGCCGCTCCAGGTCCTCGGGGATCGTCGCGCCGCACATGTCGGTGAAGCGGTGGATCTGGCCGTAGTTCGTGATCGGCATGATCCCGGGGATGATCGGCACCTCGATGCCGACGGCCCGCGCCTCCTCCACGTAGTCGAAGTACGCCTCGTTGTCGAAGAAGAGCTGGGTGATCAGGAACTCGGCCCCAGAGTCGACCTTCGCCTTCGCGTACTCGAGGTCGCTCGCGCGGTCCGGCGCGTCGAGGTGGACCTCGGGGAACCCGGCGGCGCCGACGCAGAAGTCGAAGTTCTCCTTGATCAGCCGGATCAGCTCGACCGAGTAGGACAGCCCGCCTGGGTGTGACTGCCACGCGGTCTCGCCGCGGGGCGGGTCGCCGCGCAGCGCCAGCACGTTCTGGATGCCGGACGCCTGGATCTCCCCGAGGATCTCGACCAGCCGCTCGCGCGGCTCGCCGACGCACGAGAGATGCGCCATCGCCTCGATCCCGAAGTCGCGCTTGATCGTCTTGGTGATCTCGACGGTCGTATTGCGGGTGGTGCCGCCGGCGCCGTAGGTCACCGAGACGTAGTCGGGCTGGTCGTCCTTCAGGACCTCGAGCGTGTTCCGGAGCGTCTGGTGGCCCTCGTCGGTCTTCGGCGGGAAGAACTCGAACGAGAAGACCGGCCGCTGTCGCTCGAGCAGGTCGGCGATCCGCATGGAACAGACCTTAACAAGATCGTGTCAAGGTTGGAATGTTGAGGGTCAGACCCCTTGAGGGTTGGTTGAGGGTTAGCCGTCCGGCGGAATGATGTCCAGGCCGGTCGCGACCACGTCGCGCCCGCCCAGCCGGTACTGCACGTCAACCGAGTCGTTCTTCCCGTAGTAGCCCCAGAGCCCGAAGAAGATCGCGGTCCATTTGCCCTTGCTGAGCCGCTCCTTCTCCAGGGGCCGGTCGAAGACGAGCTCCCTCCCGACGAGCTCGAAGTCCTTCCCCTGGACCTGGGGGACGCCGTTCACGAACACCCGGATCGGCGGCTCGGCGCCGCGCGGAAGCGGCACGCGCCAGCGGCTCACGGCGAGAGCTCGCGCCGTAGCGCGTCGTATGGGCTCTCGCCGCCGCGCTGCTCCACCACGCGTCGCCGGAAACGCCCGGTGAACGCCTCGCTCGACCCGTCGCCGCGCACGTCCACCCCAGCGCGCAGCCGCCGCGGCCCTGACAGCTCGAGCCGTGCGACCACGATCTGCACCGGGTCGAGGCGCCGCATCAGCGTGCCGCCGCGTGCCCGGCCGTCGGCGCTCCGCTCGAGCTCGCGTCCCTCGCGCTCGAGCTCGCCTAGCGCCTCGGCGAGCTCAGGGTGGTGGCGCTGTCGCACCTTCGCGCCGGCTCGCGTGGTGAGCGTGTAGCCGTCAGCCACCGATCGCGGACATGGTGCGCGGCGGCTGGCGGAAGCCCGGCTCGCCGACGTGGTGCTTCAGCTCCTTGCGCCAGACGGCGTCGCGGACGACCCGCTCGAGCTCGGCCTCGCTCGCTCCCTCGCGGAGCGGCGCGCGCAGGTCGGTCTCGTGGATCGAGAACAGGCAGGTGCGGAGCTTCCCGTCGGCGGTCAGGCGGATGCGGTTGCAGTCGGCGCAGAACGGCTCCGACACGGGGTTGATGAAGCCGAGCTCCCCGACCCCGTCGCGGAAGCGGAACACGCGCGCCGTCGAGTGCGGCTCGCGCGGCAGCTCCACCAGCGGGTGGACGCGGTCGATGATCGCCCGCAGCTCGTCGCCGGGCAGCACCTGGTCGCTCGACCACGCGTGGTCGCCGTCGAGCGGCATGAACTCGATGAAGCGCACCTGGTAGCTCGTCGAGCGCGCGAACTCGGCGAACGGCAGCGCCTCCCCCTCGGTGAAGCCGCGCAGCGCGACGGCGTTCACCTTGATCGGCCGCACCTCCGGGAACGCGCCGATGGCCTCGAGCCCGCGCAGCACCTGTGGGAGCGAGTCGCGCCGGGTGATCTGGAAGAAGCGGTCGCGCTGAAGCGAGTCGATCGACACGTTCACGCGCGTGATGCCCGCCTCCACTAGGGCGGCCGCGTCGCGGTCGAGCAGGTACCCGTTCGTCGTGAGCGAGAGGTCCTCGATCCCCTCGACGCGGGCGAGCATCGCGACCAGCCGCGGGAACTCGCGCCGCACCAGCGGCTCGCCCCCGGTGAGGCGCAGGTCCGTGACCCCCATGCGTGCGAGCAGCGCGACGACGCGCTCGATCTCCTCGAAGGTCAGCACCTCGGCGCGGTCGAGCCACGGGAGCCCGTCGGCGGGCATGCAGTACTGGCAGCGGAAGTTGCAGCGGTCCGTGACCGACACGCGCAGGTCAGAGATGAGCCGGCCGTGGCCGTCGATGAGGGGTTCGAGTCCCACCGTGTGGAAGGGTACCTCGCGTGGACGTGCCGATGACGGAGATCCGCGCCCCCACGCGCGGCAACCGCAAACTGGAGGCGCTGTTCGAGGCCGCCAACGGCGACCGGCGCCTCCACGCGTGGTGGTACATGCAGCAGGTCAACGCCGACCGGCGCGACATGTCGGACCACTCCTGGGTGCACATCCAGATCATGGTGAACATCGCGCTGCGGCTGTTCCGGCTCCTGAACCGCGGCGGCGTCGAGCCGGCGATGGTGAGCCAGCACGGGATGTCCGCCCGCGACGCGGAGGTTGTGATCGCGGCCGCCTGCCTCTTCCACGACACCGGCATGTCGATCCACCGCACCGACCACGAGCAGTACAGCCTCTTCCTGGCCTCCGACCGGATGCCGACGCTGCTCGAGGGCTGCTACGAGGACCCGGAGCTGACCGTCGTGATCTCCGAGGCCCTCCACGCCGTCATCGGCCATCGCCGCGCGGGCGACCCGATGACGATCGAAGCCGGCATCGTCCGTGTGGCGGACGCGCTCGACATGGCGAGCGGCCGCTCGCGGATCCCGTTCGAGACGCGCCGCCCGAACATCCACTCGGTCTCCGCCGCCGCGATCGACGCGGTCACGATCGAGCCGGGCGACGAGAAGGCCGTCGAGGTGAGGATCGCGATGAACAACTCATCCGGCCTGTTCCAGATCGACGAGCTCCTCGCCACGAAGCTGCGCGGCTCCGGCATCGAGGAGCACGTCGAGGTGATAGCCGAGATCGAGGCCGAGCACGAGAAGCGCCTCGTGCCCGTGTTTCGGATCTAGCCGCCGCTCCTCTGCTTGTTGCGCGCCGGGTCGATCAGGTTCGTCTCGCCGGTCGGCTTCTCGCTCTTCTTCTCGCGCTTCTCGATCGGCCCGTAGCTCTGCTCGCGCGAGCCCGTGTAGATCTGGCGGGGCCGCGCGATCTTCGTCTCCGGGTCGGTGACCATCTCGAGCCACTGCGCGATCCAGCCTGACGTCCTCGGGATGGCAAACATCACCGTGAACATGTCGGGCGGCAGGTTCAGCGCCTCGTAGATCAGGCCCGAGTAGAAGTCGACGTTCGGGTAGAGCTTGCGCTCGATGAAGTACTCGTCGTCGAGCGCGCGCTTCTCGAGCTCCACGGCGATGTCGAGCTTCGGGTTGCGGCCGGTGACCTCGAACACCTCGTCGACGTGCTTCTTGATGATGTTCGCGCGCGGGTCGTAGTTCTTGTAGACGCGGTGACCGAAGCCCATCAGCTTCTCGTCGCGGTTCTTCACCCGCTCGAGGAAGTCCGGGATGTTCTCGGTCGTCTCGATCCGATCGAGCATCCGGAGGACCGCCTCGTTCGCGCCGCCGTGCAGCGGGCCATAGAGCGCGGCCACGCCGGCCGCCACGGCCGAGTACGGGTCGACCTCGGACGAGCCGACCCCGCGCACCGCGTTCGTCGAGCAGTTCTGCTCGTGGTCCGCGTGCAGGATCCAGAGGACGTCCAGCGCGCGCTCGAGCCGCGGA
>Ga0126312_10000331_pt1 | contig 26636 bp, 33 predicted proteins | sample Plot104A_FD_92537 | JGI IMG/M metagenome (GOLD analysis project Ga0126312, IMG submission 92537) | Serpentine soil microbial communities from UC McLaughlin Reserve, CA, USA - Plot104A | ecosystem: Environmental > Terrestrial > Soil > Grasslands | place: USA: UC McLaughlin Reserve, Lake County...
GCCGCAAAGACTTCAGAATTTAGAGAACAAGAGAGAACAGGGACCATATGTCCAGCGAATCCTCCTTCGGCCTCATGCAGATCGGCCTCGCCACCGCGGAAGACATCCGCGGCTGGTCTTACGGCGAGGTTAAGAAGCCGGAAACCATCAACTACCGCACGCTCAAGCCCGAGAAGGACGGCCTCTTCTGCGAGAAGATCTTCGGCCCCTCCCGGGACTGGGAATGCTACTGCGGCAAGTACAAGCGCGTTCGCTTCAAGGGGATCATCTGTGAGCGCTGTGGCGTCGAAGTCACCCGCTCCAAGGTGCGTCGGGAGCGGATGGGCCACATTGAACTTGCCGCCCCGGTGACCCACATCTGGTACTTCAAGGGCGTCCCCAGCCGGCTCGGCTATCTGCTGGACGTCGCGCCGAAGGACCTGGAAAAGGTCATCTACTTCGCCGCCTACATGATCACCGCGGTCGATGAAGAGGCGCGGCATCGCGACCTGCCGTCGCTGGAGGCGAAGGTCGATGTGGAGCGAAAGCAGCTGGAGGGACGCCGCGACGCCGACATCGAAGCTCGGATGAAGAAGCTCGAGGAAGATCTTGCCGAGCTGGAGAACGAGGGCGCCAAGGCCGACGCCAAGCGCAAGGTCCGGGAGGGCGCCGAGCGTGAGGTCAAGCAGCTGAGGGACCGTGCACAGCGCGAACTCGACCGGCTCGACGCTGTCTGGAACCGATTCAAGAACCTGCGTGTCCAAGACCTGGAGGGTGACGAGGTTCTCTATCGGGAGATGAAGACCCGCTTCGGTAGGTACTTCGAGGGCTCGATGGGCGCCGACGCCATCCAAAAGCGGCTCGAGACCTTCGACCTGGAAGGCGAGGCGGCCGGGCTTCGGGAGACCATCCAGACCGGCAAGGGGCAGCGCAAGACTCGTGCCTTGAAGCGGCTGAAGGTCGTTTCGGCATTCCTCACGACGAAGAACTCCCCGACTGGGATGGTGCTGGACTGCGTGCCGGTCATTCCGCCGGATCTGCGCCCGATGGTGCAGCTGGACGGCGGCCGGTTCGCGACCTCAGACCTCAACGACCTCTACCGGCGGGTCATCAACCGCAACAACAGGCTGAAGCGACTGCTCGACCTGGGTGCACCCGAGATCATCGTCAACAACGAGAAGCGGATGCTGCAGGAAGCCGTCGACTCCCTGTTCGACAACGGCCGTCGCGGTCGCCCGGTCACAGGTCCAGGCAACCGTCCATTGAAGTCGATCTCCGACATGCTCAAGGGCAAGCAGGGCCGGTTCCGGCAGAACCTGCTCGGCAAGCGAGTCGACTACTCCGGCCGCTCCGTAATCGTGGTCGGTCCGCAGCTCAAGTTGCACCAGTGCGGCCTGCCCAAAGCCATGGCGCTGGAGCTGTTCAAGCCGTTCGTGATGAAGCGGTTGGACGACCTCAATCATGCGCAGAACATCAAGTCGGCCAAGCGGATGGTCGAGCGGCAGCGTCCGGTGGTGTGGGACGTCTTGGAAGAGGTCATCACCGAGCACCCGGTGCTGCTGAACCGGGCGCCGACTTTGCACCGGCTGGGCATTCAGGCGTTCGAGCCGCAGCTGATCGAGGGCAAGGCCATCCAGATCCACCCCTTGGTATGTACCGCGTTCAATGCCGACTTCGACGGCGACCAGATGGCTGTTCATCTTCCGCTGTCGGCAGAGGCGCAGGCCGAGGCGCGGATCTTGATGCTGTCCACCAACAACATCCTCAAGCCGGCTGACGGACGTCCGGTGACCATGCCGACTCAGGACATGATCATCGGCATTTACTCCCTGACCATGCACAACGAGGGTGCAAAGGGCGAAGGCCGCGCGTTCGGCTCGATTGCTGAGGCGCTGATGGCGTTCGACCGCGGCGAGCTCTCGGTCCAGGCCAAGATCAAGTTGCGGCTGACCGACATCGTCCCGCCGCCCGGTGTAGAGCTGAACGGAAACGGCTCAATCCTGCTGGAGACCACCCTCGGCCGGGCACTGTTCAACGAGGCACTCCCGGACGACTACGCCTACGCCGACTTCGAGGTCGGCAAGAAGCAGCTGGGACAGATCGTCAACGACCTTGCCGAGCGGTATCCCAAGGTGGTGGTCGCGAGCTGTCTGGACCAGCTGAAGGACATGGGTTTCTACTGGGCTACCCGCTCCGGCGTCACCGTATCGATCGGTGATGTCTCGACCCCGGCCGACAAGGCGCAGATCCTGGCCGGATACGAGGACCGGGCGAGCAAGATCGACCGCCAGTACGAGCGCGGCTTGATCACCGAGGATGAGCGGCGCCAGGAGCTGATCGAGATCTGGACCGACGCAACCTCTCGGCTCGGCACGGCGATGGAGCAGAACTTCGACAAGAACAACCCGATCTACATGATGGTGCACTCCGGTGCCCGCGGAAATATGGTGCAGATGCGCCAGATTGCTGGCATGCGAGGTCTGGTTGTGAACCCGAAGGGTGAGATCATCGCACGACCGATCAAATCCAACTTCCGGGAGGGCCTGTCGGTGCTGGAGTACTTCATCTCCACCCACGGCGGCCGGAAGGGCCAGGCGGACACCGCGCTGCGTACGGCCGACTCGGGCTACCTGACCCGGCGCCTGGTTGACGTGGCTCAGGACGTGATCATTCGCGAGGACGACTGCGGCACCGAACGAGGGCTGACCAAGATCATCGCTCGTGAGGAGAACGGCCGGCTGACGCTCGACGAGCACGTGGAGACCGCGGTCTATGCCCGCACTTTGGCGACGGATGTGACCGGTCCAGACGGTGAGGTGCTTCTCACCGCGGGTGTTGATCTTGGTGATGTCAACATTGCCAAGCTGGTGGATGCAGGGATCACCTCGGTCAAGGTGCGCAGTGTGCTCACCTGTGAGTCGACCTCCGGCACCTGCGCCATGTGCTACGGCCGCTCGCTGGCCAGCGGCAAGCTGGTCGATGTCGGCGAGGCCGTTGGCATCGTGGCCGCGCAGTCCATTGGTGAGCCGGGCACTCAGCTGACGATGCGTACCTTCCACACCGGTGGCGTGATTGGCGACGACATCACTCAGGGTCTGCCCCGGGTCCAGGAGCTGTTCGAGGCGCGCCAGCCTAAGGGCAAGGCGCCGATCTCGGAGGCTGCTGGACGGGTGCACATCGAGGACTCCGATCGGCAGCGCAAGCTCGTGATCACGCCGGACGACGGTTCGGAGACATCGGACTTCGTCGTCAGCAGGCGGGCTCGGCTGTTGGTCGAAGACGGTGATCATGTCGAGGTTGGCCAGCAGCTCACCGCTGGTACGCCGGATCCGCAGGATGTGCTTCGAGTGCTGGGGGTGCGCCGGGTGCAGGAGCACTTGGTGGACGAGGTGCAGTTGGTGTACCGGACCCAAGGCGCACCCATCCACGACAAGCACATCGAGATCATCATCAGGCAGATGCTGCGCCGGGTGACGGTGATCGAGTCGGGCGACTCCGAGCTGCTTGCCGGCGATTTGGTTGATCGGCTCACCTATGAGGCGGTCAACCGCCGGGTGGTCGCGGAGGGCGGCCAGCCGGCCTCGGGTCGTCCGGTGCTGATGGGCATCACCAAGGCGTCCCTGGCAACCGAGTCGTGGCTGTCCGCGGCATCGTTCCAGGAGACCACCAAGGTGCTCACCGATGCGGCGATCCAGGCCAAGTCGGATTCCCTGGTCGGGCTCAAGGAGAACGTGATCTTGGGCAAGTTGATCCCGGCCGGCACCGGTCTGGACCGATACCGCAACATCCGGGTGGAGCCGACCGAAGAGGCCAAAGCGCAGGCGTACTCCATGGTCGGATACGACTCGTTCGACTACGACTTCGGTTCCGGCTCCGGGGCAGCCGTACCACTGGAGGAGTTCGACCTCGGCGACTATCGCTAACCAAACACGCAGCACCAGGGGTGGGCCCGTTCGGGCTCACCCCTGGTCTGTCCATTGCGGGGTTTCAGCCGTCGACCCCGCACGTATCTGGCCTGGCTACTGCTGCATCTAGGGATTGTCATCACCATTGGACACTTTCCGGTCGGGGTGCCGATTCGTAGGACAATGATCCGCAAGCGCGGATGATACAGTAACAAAGTGCCGCAATATCGGATTTCTCAGGCCGCCAGCCTGCTGGGCGTCTCAGACGACACGGTCCGGCGATGGATCGATTCTGGTCGGCTCCGAACCACCGCCGGCAGTGGGCCGGCGGTCATCGATGGTGCGGAACTGGCCTCGCATGCCCAGGAAATCGCCACGACACCCAGGCTGGGCAGCCCGATCGCCGAGAGCGCCCGCAATCGCTTCACTGGCCTGGTAACCCGGGTGATCAAGGACTCGGTCATGGCTCAAGTCGATCTACAATGCGGTCCGTTTCGAGTCGTTTCCTTGATGTCCGCCGAAGCAGCGACCGAGCTCCAGCTGGAACCCGGCGTCCTTGCCGTCGCCTCCGTTAAGTCGACGCACGTTGTCGTCGAAGTGCCGGAGCCCCGGTGACCCGCCCACACCTGCGCCGCTCAATCTCAGCCCACAAAGCCAAGGATCTGCCTGGCTCGGACCACATGTGGCCCGATGTCTCGGCCCGACACCACAGACCAACAACCGTCATAGGGTTCGCGGCTGCTGCCGGACTTCTGCTGCTCGCTGCCTGCGGCTCATCGACACCAAGCCGCTCGTCGACATCGGGCGATGTCGTCACCGTGGCAGCGGCGGCATCGCTGGCCGAGGCGTTCACCGCGATCGGCAAGGACTTCGAAGCCAAGGACCCCGGCAGCAAGGTGATCTTCAGCTTTGGCTCCAGCGCAACCCTCGCTAGTCAGATCACTCAGGGCGCGCCGGTCGATGTCTTCGCCGCAGCAAGTCCGGCCACCATGAAAACAGTCACTCAGTCGCGTGCCGCCGGCCCGCCAACCGACTTCGTCGCCAACACGTTGGAGATTGCTGTGCCCAAAGGGAATCCGGGCAAGATCACCGGATTGAAGGATTTCGCCGACAAGAGCAAGAAGATCGCCATCTGCGCGCCGCAAGTGCCCTGTGGCGCCGCGGCGATCAAGGTCTTCGCCACGGCAAAGGTCGTGCCGGCTCCCGACACCCTGGAGCAGGACGTCAAGGCAACACTGCAAAAGGTCGAGTCGAACGAGGTAGACGCAGCTCTGGTCTACCAGACCGATGTGCTAGCGGCGGGCGACATGGTAGCGGGCATCGACTTTCCCGAAGCTCAGCAGGCGATCAACGTCTATCCCATCGCCACGCTGAAAGCCGCCAAGAACCCCGCCTTGGCGCAACGCTTCGTTGACTATGTTCTTTCAGCGGATGGCCAGGCGATCCTGAACGAGGCCGGGTTCGACAAACCATAGGTGCCGTCGTTGAGCAATACACAGTGCCACGGAGCTGGTCGACTGCCGCTGCTGCTCGGGCTGCCGGCCAGCATCGGCATCCTGTTCTTGTTGTTGCCGCTCGGCGGCTTGATCATTCGTGCCCCTTGGGCGGAAGCGGCCGAGGTGCTGACCAGCAGATCAGCGATTTCGGCGTTGCGGCTTTCCATCATCACCGCCACAGTTGCCGCATCGATCACCGTGATTCTCGGCGTACCGCTGGCCTGGCTGCTCGCCCGGCCGGCACTTCCGGGAGTCGCGGTGCTTCGCGCACTGATCACCGTTCCGCTGGTACTTCCTCCGGTGGTGGGCGGCGTAGCGCTCTTCACCTTGCTCGGCCGTTCCGGCCTGCTCGGTGGCCCGCTGTACTCGCTGACCGGATTTTCGTTGCCATTCACCCCATACGCGGTAGTCCTGGCGCAGGTCTTCGTCGCCCTGCCTTACCTGGTCCTTGCTGTTGAAGGCGCCCTGCGGGCAGCTGACCGGCGCTACGAGGATGCTGCCGCCACGCTCGGCGCCACCCCGCTGGCGGTGTTCCGGCGGGTGACGCTGCCGTTGGTCGCTCCCGGCATTGCCGCCGGCACGGTTCTTGCTTGGGCACGAGCGTTGGGTGAATTCGGCGCAACGATCACCTTTGCCGGCAACTTCCCGGGGACCACCCGCACCATGCCGCTGGAGGTCTACCTGGCGTTGGAGACCAACCCTGACGCCGCACTACTGCTTTCGATCCTGCTGCTGGCGACTTCGGTTGCAGTGCTGGCGCTGCTTCGCGACCGCTGGACTTCCCGTTGGTAACCGAAGAGGGACTGGATGCCGCGCTGCAAGTGCGGCGCGGCGACTTTTTCCTCGATATCCAGCTCGAGGTGGCCCGTGGAGAAGTCGTCGCCGTGCTCGGACCCAATGGGGCGGGCAAGTCCACCGCCCTTCGTACGATCTGCGGCCTGCTACGACTCGATCGCGGCCAGATCCGGGTCGATGGGCTTACCTTGGCCGACTCCAGCCTCCACCGGCCACCGCACGACCGCCCGATCGGCGTTGTCTTCCAGGACTATCTGCTGTTCCCACATTTGAGTGTCCTTGACAACGTGGCTTTCGGGCCGGTAGCGCAAGGACGGTCGAGACAGGCCGCGCGCGTGGTCGCGGCCACCTGGCTGGAGCGGATGGGCATCGCGGAGGTCGCGGCTGCGAAGCCACGCGCGATCTCTGGTGGGCAAGCGCAGCGCGTGGCGCTGGCTCGTGCACTGGCCAGGGATCCTCGGCTTCTGCTGTTGGACGAGCCGCTTGCGGCCCTCGACGCCGGAACTCGGCTGCTGATCCGTGCGGAGCTTCGACGACACCTGTCCGAATTCACAGGTGCCACGGTTGTGGTAACCCATGATCCCGTTGACGCCGCGGTGCTGGCCGATCGGCTCATGGTGATCGAGCAGGGCCGGGTCGTTCAGCGGGGTTCGCCGTTGGAGATAGCCCGGCGGCCGCGAACCGACTATGTTGCGCGGCTGGTCGGCCTCAACCTCCTGGCCGGCGAGGCGTCTGGCCATTTGGTCAGCATGCCTGGCGGCGGTGCGGTGTTCCTTGCCCAATCCGCTGTAGGCCCGGTTCACGTCGCCTTCCGCCCGGCGGCGGTGTCGGTGTTCCGTCGGCGACCGGAGGGATCACCTAGGAATGTCTGGGCCGGCCGAGTCAGCACCATCGAACCCCATGGCGACGGCGTACGGATCGAAATCGCAAATGTTCCTGAACCGGGGTCCTCGATCCTGGCAGAGATCACGCCCGCCGCAGTCGCCGACCTCGGAATTGGATCAGGCAGCAAGGTCTGGGCGGCGGTCAAGGCCACCGAGATCGAGATTTATCCGCAGCAGACCGCCGCATTGCCTTAGTGATCCTGACGCGGCTCAGATCGCGCAGGAGAACGTGAGCGAGTAGCCGCTGCTCGGGTCGCCGGTCATCGTCGGCAGCTGCAAGTTATAGCCGTCGCCGAAAACGTTGTCGCTGTCGAGGCTGACCCGGCTTAGGTTGGTCAGACTCTGCTGGTAGCCAGAGGTTGCGTAGACCACCTTGCAGGGGTCCTCGGGCAGGGCCATCTGCGAGGTCGCGATCTTGTTCGAGCTGCTGGTTGCCTTGGCAAGACTTGGGTAGACCTCGAAGTGGATGTGCGGCCAGCGGCCCGAGTAGCAGGCGGGGAAGATCGTTGTGAACTTCACCCGACCCTTGCTGTCGGTCTCCTGGACACCGCGCAGGTAGTTCTCACCGGTCACGCCCTGCGAGTAGAGCGAATACCTACCTTCCCGGTCACAGTGCCATAGGTAGACGGCACCGCCGACCAGCGGCTTCTTGTTGTCGGAGAAGTCGTTGATCATCATGGTGATGCTCAGTGGCGCACCTGCCGCCTTGGTCGTGCTGGAACCGAAGCTGCTGGTGATGTCGCTCCGGACGATTCCGCTTTGGTTCAGCAGGTTTGGCCCGTTCGACCCGTCTCCCGGATACGGGCCCGAGGTCTGCTCTGGAAGCTCGCCGTAGGCAGTGTCGCTGGTCTGCTGGGCGTCTGGCGCAGCACCTCCAGGACCACCGGCGGTGGCCCTCCGGTGGCCCACCGGCTCCGGTTGTTGCTCCTTCGGGGATGCTCGACGTAATGGCTGTGTCATCTGCGCAGGCGCCGAGGGTCACAAGTCCAACTCCAGCGAGGGTCACGCCGGCTGCAAGTTTCAGCATTCCGCGCCGATGGAGCAAGCGGGGGAGGTCGTAGTCGAGGCCACGATCGTGGTTTTCCAGTTCGTCTTCACGGTGATGAACACCCATTTCGACATACCTTCCAGTGGTGCTCGGTCGTTCCGGTTGCTGGTCGTGATTGCCAAACTAGGAGCGGCTTGCCTGGAATCCGGCTCATCGGATGATCTTCACACCGACACCACAGCAGGTCACAGCAACCGCACAGCATGAGCTTGCTCGTAGCCTGGCACGGTGCCAGTTCTGCATTCGGTCAATATCGGTCGGCCACAGCCCAATCCGTACAAGAAGGACAAAACCACGGGCATCGGCAAGCGGCCGGTCGACTACGCGATCCAGCTGCGAGCGCCAGGGTCCAAGGCCGACGGCCTGGGCAGCGGGATGGTTGGCGACTTCATCGGCGACAGAAAGCATCACGGCGGGGACAGCCAGGCGGTCTATGCCTACGCCCGCGAAGACCTGGACGCCTGGGAGCGAACACTTGACCGCGAGCTGCCGAACGGGTCGTTCGGCGAGAATTTGACGACGCAGGGTCTCAATGTCAGCGAAGCCCGGCTCGGCGAGCAGTGGGGGATCGGCCGGAGTGTCCTGCTGCAGGTCACCACACCGCGCATCCCGTGCGCCACATTCCGCGGTTTTCTAGGCGTGCCAGGTTGGCTCAAGATTTTCACCGCCGGAGGGAACCCCGGCGCTTACCTTCGGGTGATCCAGCCCGGCCTAATCGCTGCCCGGAATCCCATCGAGATCGTTTCTCGCCCCGATCACTCGGTCACGATTGCCTTGGCCTTCCGAGCGCTTACCACTGAGCCAGAATTGATGCCGCGACTGATTGAAGCGGGTGAATACCTTGACCCGGACCTGCGCCGGAGCTTGGAGAGCGGAGCGTCCCGTGGCGACCGGCGACGTTCGTGACGTCGGCCTAAAGGGCGGCGCTGGAAATGTGCTCGATGATGGCGGTGGTCGACACCGACGGTGTACGCGGTAGGTAAACGACCTCGCAGATGTCGTTCAGATAGTCAAACTTTCCAGCCCAGTCATCACCCATCACCAAAATGTCGGCCTTGTACTGCAGCACATAATCCCGCTTCAGCTCCAAGCTTTCTTCCACGAAGACCTCATCGACGGCCTTCACATTGGCCACAATCTCCAGCCGCTCGTGCTGACCGAACACCGGGTTGCGTCCCTTCTTGGCGAAATTGAGCTGGTCGGATGAGACACCCACCACAAGCCGATCACCGAGGGCGGCGGCGCGGTTCAGGACCCGGATGTGCCCGACGTGCAAAACATCGAACGTGCCGAATGTTATTACCGTCTTTTCCGCCATCGCCCGCCCTTCGGATCACCGCGTCGCCGGTACCCTACCGAGGCGGGGCCGAATCGGCAGATATCGACCCACCCGGGAAAGCCATTCAACGGCTTTGACCACAGGCTGCATCGGAGATAATCTAGTTGTTTGTGTCGGGCTTGCCCGACCCTTTGTGCGTGCCCCGATGTCTCTACGACGTGGTGGTGTCCCGCACGGCGATCCTCCGGAACGTGCCGGTGGCTCGCGCCCAGGAACTTCGTGAAAAGGAAGAGATAACACCGCGGTGCCCACAATTCAGCAGCTGGTCCGCAAGGGCCGCGAGGACAAGGTGAGCAAGACCAAGACGCCTGCGCTCAAGGGTTCACCGCAGCGTCGAGGCGTATGCACGCGCGTGTATACGACGACCCCGAAGAAGCCCAACTCAGCGCTGCGTAAGGTCGCTCGAGTCCGGCTGTCATCCGGGGTTGAGGTCACCGCCTACATTCCCGGCGTCGGCCACAACCTCCAGGAACACTCGATGGTCCTGGTCCGGGGCGGCCGGGTGAAGGATCTGCCCGGTGTTCGATACAAGATCATCCGCGGCACGTTGGATACCCAGGGTGTGAAGAACCGCAAGCAGGCCCGCAGCCGCTACGGCGCGAAGAAGGAGAAGTAATGCCTCGCAAAGGCCCCGCGCCGAAGCGCCCCGTCATGGTAGATCCGGTCTACGGGTCACCCTTGGTCAGCCAGTTGGTCAGCAAGATTCTGCACAACGGGAAGAAAACCATCGCCCAAAGCATTGTTTATACGGCCTTGGAAGGGACGCGGACCAAGTCCGGGGTCGATCCGGTGCAAACGTTGAAGCGTGCCTTGGACAACGTGCGGCCGTCGCTGGAGGTCAAGAGCCGGCGCGTAGGCGGCGCGACGTACCAAGTGCCCGTTGAAGTGAAGCCGGCTCGGGCAACGACGCTCGCAATGCGGTGGCTGGTGACCTACGCGCGGCAGCGCCGCGAGAAGACGATGGCTGACCGTTTGATGAACGAGCTCTTGGATGCCTCCAACGGGCTCGGCGCTGCCGTCAAGCGTCGCGAGGACACTCACAAGATGGCCGAGGCCAACAAGGCGTTCGCACACTACCGCTGGTAATCCCAGCTCCGTTGTCGCTTCGGGGCCGTATCGGGCTCCGTCAGCTGCACGCATATTTACGAGGAGAGTTGAGGCCGCCACATGGCTGTCGACATCAAGACTGATCTGTCCAAGGTCCGCAACATCGGGATCATGGCCCACATCGACGCGGGCAAGACCACCACAACTGAGCGCATCCTGTTCTACACCGGGATCAACTACAAGATCGGTGAGGTTCACGAGGGCGCCGCGACCATGGATTGGATGGCGCAGGAGCAGGAGCGCGGCATCACCATTACCTCGGCCGCCACAACCTGCCACTGGAAAGACCACCAGATCAACATCATCGACACCCCCGGACACGTCGACTTCACTGTTGAGGTGGAGCGGTCCCTGCGGGTGCTCGACGGTGCCGTCGCGGTCTTCGACGGCGTCGCGGGCGTTGAGCCACAAAGCCAGACCGTCTGGCGGCAGGCCGACCGATACCGCGTGCCCCGGGTTTGCTTCATCAACAAGCTCGACCGGACCGGTGCCAACTTCGACTTCTGCGTCAGCACGATCCGTCATCGGTTGAACGCGATCCCGGCCGTTGTGCAACTTCCCATCGGCTCGGAATCGAACTTCATCGGCGTCATCGATCTGATCCGGATGCGAGCGCTGACCTGGCGCGGTGAGACCACCATCGGTGAGGACTACACCGTCGAGGACATTCCGGCCGACATGATCGAGAAGGCGCAGCAGGCTCAGCACGCCCTGATCGAGCTGGTCGCCGATCACGATGACCACCTGATGGAGGCCTACCTGACTGACGAGGACTCGATCACTCCGGAGCTGCTGCAGGACTCGATCCGCCGAGCCGTGCTGGCGTCCAAGATCACCGCTGTGCTGTGTGGCAGTGCGTTCAAGAACAAGGGCGTCCAGCCTCTGCTCGACGCGGTCATCGCATACCTGCCGTCGCCCCTCGACGTGCCGGCAATCGACGGGTTCAAACCGGGCGATGAATCAGTACGGATTGAGCGGCACCCCACCGATGCCGACCCATTCGCGGCGCTGGCGTTCAAGATCGCGGCAGATCCTCACTTAGGCAGGCTCACCTATATCCGGCTCTACTCCGGAAAGCTCCAGGCCGGCTCCACCGTGTTGAACGCGACCAAGGGTCGCAAGGAGCGGATCGGCAAGATCTACCAGATGCATGCGAACAAGCGGCAGGAGATCGCCTCAGTCGGTGCCGGCCAGATCGTGGCCGTGATGGGTCTGAAAGACACCACAACCGGTGAGACTCTGTGCGATCCCAGCTCCCCTGCAGTGCTCGAGTCGATGGACTTCCCGGCTCCGGTCATCGAGCAGGCGATCGAGCCCAAGACCAAGTCCGACCAGGAGAAGCTAGGCACGGCGATTCAGCGGCTCGCCGAGGAGGATCCGACCTTCCGGGTGCACACCGACGATGAGACCGGTCAGACGATCATCGCCGGCATGGGCGAGCTGCATCTCGAAGTGCTGATCGACCGGATGAAGCGGGAGTTCCGGGTCGAGGCCAACATCGGCAAGCCGCAGGTCGCCTATCGGGAGACCCTGCGCCGCAAGGTCCAGAAGGTCGAGTACACCCACAAGAAGCAGTCAGGTGGCTCCGGCCAGTACGGAAAGGTGATCATCGATCTCGAGCCGCTCCGGACGGGTTCGGGCTATGAGTTCGTGAACGCGATCACTGGTGGCCGGATACCCAAGGAATACATCCCGGCGGTCGATGAGGGCATCCAGGACGCCATGCAGTTCGGCGTGCTTGCCGGCTACCCGGTGGAGGACGTCAAGGTGACTCTGATCGACGGCGGGTACCACGACGTCGACTCCTCTGAGCTGGCGTTCAAGATCGCCGGCTCGATGGTGTTCAAGGAGGCCGCCCGCAAGGCGGATCCGGCGTTGCTGGAACCCATCATGGCGGTCGAGGTGACCACCCCGGAGGACTATCTGGGCACCGTGATTGGCGACCTCAACTCGCGCCGCGGGCACGTACAAGCTATCAACGACCTCCACGGGAACAAGGTGATCCAGGCGTTGGTGCCGCTGTCTGAGATGTTCGGATACGTCGGCGATCTTCGGTCCAAAACCTCGGGTCAGGCCTCGTACTCCATGGAGTTCCATTCCTACGCCGAAACACCCAAGAACGTCGCCGAGGAGATCATTCAAAAGGCTCGGGGCGAGTAATCCTCACATCTGTTCTGCGTTTGACGCAGGCCGTACCGGCGGGGAAACTTAGCCCGGGCCAGAATCGGCAGCCCAAAAGAGAACAACAGCAACAAACGCCTCGCAACCAGCGTGGCGCTAAGACTAGAAGGAGCCTCAGTGGCAAAGGCCAGGTTCGAGCGGACGAAGCCGCACGTCAACATCGGCACCATCGGGCATATCGACCACGGGAAGACGACGCTGACCGCGGCGATCACCAAGGTGCTGCACGACAAGTACCCAAAGCTCAACGAAGTGTCGGCTTTCGAGCAGATTGACAAGGCTCCGGAGGAGCGGCAGCGCGGTATCACCATCTCCATCGCGCACGTTGAGTATCAGACGGAGAAGCGGCACTACGCTCACGTCGACTGCCCGGGGCACGCCGACTACATCAAGAACATGATCACCGGTGCGGCCCAGATGGACGGCGCAATCCTGGTGGTCGCCGCCACAGACGGCCCGATGCCGCAGACTCGTGAACACGTACTGCTCGCCCGCCAGGTGGGCGTCCCGGCAATCGTGGTCGCGCTGAACAAGTGCGACATGGTCGACGATGAGGAAATCTTGGAGCTCGTCGAGCTCGAGGTGCGCGAGCTGCTGAGCGAGTACGAGTTTCCGGGCGACGATCTCCCGGTTGTCCGGGTGGCTGCCTTCCCGGCGCTGAATGGCGATTCCAAGTGGACGCAGTCGGTCGAGGAGCTGCTGGATGCGGTGGACGACTACATCCCGCAGCCGGTCCGCGAAGTGGACAAGCCGTTCCTGATGCCAGTTGAGGACGTGTTCACCATCACGGGCCGTGGGACTGTGGTGACCGGCCGGATCGAGCGCGGAGTGATCAAGGTCAACGAGACGGTCGACATCATCGGCATCCGCGACACCAAGCAGACGACGACCGTCACCGGCGTCGAGATGTTCCGCAAGCTGCTGGATGAGGGCCAGGCCGGCGAGAACGTGGGCCTGCTGCTGCGCGGCACCAAGCGTGATGATGTTGAGCGCGGCATGGTCGTGGTCAAGCCAGGCACCACCACACCGCACACCGACTTCGAGGCGCGGGTCTACATCCTCTCGAAGGAGGAGGGTGGCCGGCACACGCCGTTCTTCAACAACTACCGGCCGCAGTTCTACTTCCGCACCACCGATGTGACTGGCGTGGTGAACCTGCCCGAGGGCACCGACATGGTGATGCCGGGTGACAACACCGACATGTCCGTGCAGCTCATCCAGCCGATCGCCATGGAGGAGGAGCTGAAGTTTGCCATCCGTGAGGGCGGCCGCACGGTGGGCGCCGGACGAGTGACGAAGATCCTCAAATAAGGCTCTTCGCGGAATTTATCTCAGGAGCCCCGGACCCGATGGTCCGAGGCTCCTGGGCGCTATATGGAGCAAAATTGTCGAGCAAGGAGCGCTCGATTCGTGGCGAGATCTGTCCTATCGCCAACCTGAACCACTACCAACGTGACCATCAGCACCAAGCTGATCAAGGTTGCGATCGTGGTCGCGAATACCCCCAAGATCACTGAACATCATTGGGACTGGCGCTATCGGGGTCTGGCGCCGCAGGGTCGCAGGGCGGTTGAATGATCTTGGTGGAGAACGTTGGGTTCCCAATCAGCTCAAGGAGGTCATCGTGCCAGGCACCGTCGCTCGCGTCACTGAGATCAGCGCTCTTTCCGATACCAGCTTTGAGGACGCCGTCAAGATCGGCCTCGACCGGGCCAACGCCACGCTACGCAACGTGACCTCAGCATGGGTTAAGGAGCAATCGGTGGAGGTCTCGAATGGCGCGATTACCGGCTACCGGGTCAATCTCCTGGTTACCTTCGTCCTCGACTAGGGGGCTCTCAGAGAGGCGCCAACAGCGCGACGGGATAGTCGGCGAGAACCTCGGCTAGAGCCATCGTGCCCTGCGCGGGCCGACCGGTGAGCTGATCCCAGTATGACTTCGAAAGCACGACCGTCGTATCTCCCCAGCCTCCGGTCGCCGACAGGGCGACCGGCAATCTGGTGGCAAGCGTGATCACACCACCCCGGTCGAACCCGATGAGGTGCGACGAAGCATGGCCGCGTGCCTCGACAGGCTGGTAGCTGCGAAACCAATCCGGCTTCTCCCGCCGCAACCGGAGCACCTGCCGGGTAATCCATAGTTTCGCTGCGCCAGTGTCGTCGATTTTGGGTGGACGATCGGTTAGACCTTTCAGAAGATCCCTGCGCTGGGCGAAGTTCACGGGTCGGCGGTTGTCTGGGTCGACAAGGTTGTTCTCCCACACTTCCGAGCCCTGGTAGACGTCCGGGATGCCGGGCATGGTCAGCTGCACCACCTTCTGCCCCAGTGAGTTCGACCATCCGGGCGGCGTGACTCTGCCATCGAGCTCGTCCCAGGCGGCCCGAAGCTGCGGGTCGTCGTACGCCGCATCCACGGCTTGGTGGACAGCGGCCTCGAACGCCTCATCCGGCTCAGTCCAACTCGTCCCATCGGAAGCCTCGCGCATCGCTTTTTCGGCGTAGTGATGCATCCGCTCACGCTCGATCGGCCCGGTCCCAGCCAGGCTTTGAGCGAGGAAATAGGCGAAAGCCGGATTGGGGACCTTGGTTGCGGTCAGGAACTGCTCAGCGAAACGGGCCCACTGGTCCGGGATCTCCGAAAGCACCGCAAGCCGGGCGCGTACGTCCTCGCCACGCTTTGTGTCGTGAGTGGACAGACTTGTCATCGAGTCAGCTAGGTGGGCCTGTCGAGCCGCCTGCAACCGATGGAACTTCTCCACGTCGAGGCCGAACTCGGCTGGGTTGCCACCCACTTCATTGAGGGCGACGAACCGTCCATATCGGTAGTAGGCAGTGTCCTCCACCCCCTTGGCCATCGTGGCACCGCTGAGCTGTTGCATTCGGCGCGCCAGCTCGTCGAATTGATCATGCAGCCGCGGGCTCAGTTGATCAAGAGTCGCTGCTAGCTCGGGACGGTGGGCGGCCGCGAGGGCGAGCGCATGATCGAGGCGTTCCACCCCTTCCGGCAGGTACGAGCGATAGACCTCGAAGGCGATGGCCACTTCGGCGAGGGCCGGACCGACCTGTGGAATCTCGGATGCCAGTGCGGACATCCGCCGGATCTCAGCCGGCATCAGCTCGGTGACCACCATCCGTTTGGCTGCCTCGATGTGCTCAGCCAGCGTTTGCTGGTCGCCGGTAAGTCGGCGGTAGAGATCGGTGAAGTCGGCCTCTCGGTTGGGATCGACAAAGATCCCGTTCACCTCCCGCATGGCGTCGTAACCGGTTGTGCCGGCTACCGGCCACGCCGCGGGCAGCTCTTCGCCAGGCTCCAAGATCTTTTCCACGGTGATCCAGGCGTCCGGCGCAATGCGCCGCAGCCGCTCCAGATAGTCGGCGGGATCCACCAGGCCGTCCGGATGGTCGACTCGCAACCCGTCGACACCTGCTTCTGGCCACTGTCGAATGAGGGCATGGGTCGCCGAAAGGACATCCTCGTCTTCTACCCGCACACCGGCCAAAGTGCTGACCGCGAAGAATCGCCGGTAGTTCAACTCAAAATTGCCACGGGAATAGTGGACGAGCTCATAGTGCTGACGATCATGCACAGTGGAGGGGTCGTCCCCGTCATGCCGGCTGCCAGGGGCGAGCGGGAACCGGTGCTCGAAGTAGCGCAGCTCACCGTCCTCGAGGCGCAAGGTCTGGTCGTCGCCCAAGATCGGCACCACGATCCGACCGCGGCTCCAGTCGATGTCGAACCAGCTGGCGTACGGCGATCCCCGACCCAACTTCAGCACATCCCACCAGGCCGGGTTCTCCGCCGGGACCGAGATCCCGAGGTGATTGGGAACTATGTCGATCACTACGCCGAGCCCTGCCTGGCGTGCCGCACCGAGTATCTGCTTCAGGCCTTCCTGACCACCGCGGTCGCGATCAACCCGGGTCACGTCAGTTGTGTCGTAACCGTGATCAGAGCCGATCGTCGCCTGCAGCAGGGGTGAGAGATAGACAGCGCCGACGCCAAGATCACGAAGGTAGCCCATCAGCTCCGCGGCGTCGTACAGCGTGAAGTCGCGCTGTATCTGCAGCCGATAGGTCGAGGTGGGGATTGCCACGACCCCGACCTTACGACGTCACAACATGATCACGTAGCCGCTACGGCGGGGGTCGGCGCCCCCACCCAGTGGAGTGATCGCGGACACGCCACCGAAGTATGCATCGCGATGATCAGTCGCCGCCACCGAATGCCCGGCCGCCTGCAATGCCGCCACGACCTTCGGTGCGAATCCCGGCTCTAAACGGACCAAAGTTGGAAGCGCATTGAGCCTAGGCGCGTCGATTGCCTGCTGCGGCGTTTCGCCACGCAACATGCGCAGCAGGCACTGAACCAGAGCGGGCCTGATCCGGCTGCCGCCGGCTGCGCCGGCGATCACCGCCAGGCCATCATCGTCCAGGCCCACCAGCGGCGACATCATGGACCCCATCCGAACCCCGGGCTGGAGCTGTTCGCGGACCAGTTCTCCCTCGCCCAGCATCGAATTGAGGTGAACACCGAAGCCGGGCACCCAGACGCCGGACCCCAGACCAAGGCTGGTCGTGATGGCACAGCCGTCTCCGCGCTCGTCGACCGCGACGATGTTCGTTGTCTCCGTACGCTTCGCCGGTGCCCGCAACGCCTCCACGAGTCGAAGCGCCGACTCCGGGTCAAGCAGCGGATCTGCGGGGATGTGGTCGGATGCATGGTCCAGGGTGCCGAGTACATCGTCAAGATCGTTCCCTCGGGCATACACGGTCAGCCCTCCTGCCTCGGCGGTCCGCGGCGTGGAGTCCACGACCCGATAGGCATCCAGATCCTGCTGGCTGAGCGCCCCACCATCATTCACAGCGGCGACTAACGAATCCGCATACCTACCCCGGTAGAAGCCATCCGGCTCGGCAAGCAGCAACTCATACGCATGAACCAGGTCCGGATGATGCAGGCGGTCACCCGCCTGGAGGTAGCTTCCGTCCGGGCGTTGGTACACCCTGACCCCATCGCCAACGCACATCGCCGGGGCAATCCGGGGAAGCAGACGGGCATGGGTCTTGGCAAAGGGCGTTCCTTCTGATGCCGCCCGCAGGCCTGGCTCGACCACTTCTGCCCAGGGCAGCCGTCCCCAGCGCCGCCAGAGATGGAGCGCTCCGGCAGGGACACCCGGTATGGCAACAGTCGCCGGGCCGATCTCGTAGGGCATCTGCTGGCCGACAAACATCACCTCGATCGCCGTGGTACCGCCTGACTGCTTCCCATCCAGGCCCGGAACGCTGACAAAGAAGTCGACACTTGTCACCTCGCCGGTCGCCTGCTCATAGCAGGTGGCGAAACCACCCCCGCCCAGACCGGTGTAGATGGTTTCCGCCGCACAGCTGACCAGCATCATGCCGACTGCCGCATCAACCGCATGGCCGCCCTTCGCGAGCAGTTCAGCACCCGCCTGCGCCGTCGATTGATGTCCGGCGGCGACCCCGGGACGCATCCTTCGGCCGTTTGTCACTGGAACATGGTGGCACCAGGAGCGCTTGCCTGCTGGGGGTTTCCGGCGGTTGCGTCCCGCCAGAGAGCCGCCTACTTTCTTTTGCGGCATCGCCGGGCGTCGCCCTTGAATAGTGACTGCCAGTCGCCCCAAACTGGGCCAGGCACACCCTGGCAGGCCCGGTCGCAGTCGCTATTCAGAGGCCAAATCGCCTGCTGGGGCTGCCGGCGGATTTGAACTCGCTGGTTCGGTCTGACAGAATCGTCAGGTTGCTCCGATGGGGTCGCCGGGGTGGGCCGTGCCCGCAGTTCGCGAGATTGTGGGCGGGACACCGAACCGCGAGACCTCCAATCTCCGGCCTTTCGGGCCGGAACCACCCTTCCAGCACGTTCCAGCCTGGGATCGTGCGCGCGAAGGGGGAGCGACACGCCCGACCGCGTGGGTCGGACGAACCAGCGGTACGAGAGAGAAGGACGAATTGTGGCCGGACAGAAGATCCGCATTCGGCTCAAGGCCTATGACCATGAGGTCATCGACACCTCGGCGCGCAAGATCGTCGACACGGTGACCCGTACCGGCGCACAGGTTGCGGGGCCGGTGCCGCTGCCAACCGAGAAGAACGTCTACTGCGTGATCCGCTCGCCGCACAAGTACAAGGACAGCCGGGAGCACTTTGAGATGCGCACCCACAAGCGGCTGATCGACATCATCGACCCCACTCCGAAGACAGTCGACTCCTTGATGCGCCTGGATCTGCCAGCAGGCGTCGACATCGAGATCAAGCTCTGAGGGCAGCAGAACAATGAGCGACACCGCCGTGCGTACTGACCGCCAGGTCAAGGGTCTGCTGGGCACGAAGCTCGGCATGACCCAGCTTTGGGATGCCAACAATCGGGTCGTCCCGGTCAGCGTGGTCCAGGCCGGTCCGTGCGTGGTGACCCAGGTCCGCACCCCGGAGTCCGACGGCTATTCGGCCGTTCAATTGGGCTTCGGCGCGGTCAAGGCCAAGCAGGTCACCAAACCCAGCGCCGGCCACTTCGACAAGGCCGGCGTGACGCCGCGCAAACACTTGGTTGAGATTCGTACCGCCGACGCCAGCGAGTACGCCCTCGGTCAAGAAGTGACTGCCAATGTTTTCGCACCGAACGAGGTCATCGACGTCACCGGGGTCAGCAAGGGCAAGGGGACTGCGGGCGTGGTGAAGCGGCACGGCTTTTCCGGATTGGGCGCGAGTCACGGTGTGCATCGCAAGCACCGGGCACCCGGTTCGATCGGCGGTTGTGCCACTCCCGGCCGGGTGTTCAAGGGTCTCCGGATGGCTGGTCGGATGGGTGTGCAGCGGGTGACCGTGCAGAACCTGACTGTGCACGCAGTGGATGCCGAGCGGGGACTGATCTTGATCAGAGGTGCGATCCCAGGCCCGAAGGGTGGCCTGGTCGTACTGCGCAGCGCGGTCAAGAAGGGAGGGGCGGCATGAGCACCGTCGATGTTCTCGATCCGAGCGGCGCGAAGGCTGGCACCGCGGAGTTGCCGGCCGAGCTCTTCGACGTGACGGCTAATGTTCCGCTGATCCACCAGGTGGTCGTAGCACAGCTTGCCGCTGCTCGTCAGGGAACCCACTCCACGAAGCGCCGCGGTGAGGTCCGTGGCGGCGGGCAGAAGCCGTACCGGCAGAAGGGCACCGGTCGGGCCCGGCAGGGTTCGAGACGTGCACCACAGTTCGTCGGCGGCGGAATCGTTCACGGCCCCCATCCTCGGGATTACAGCCAGCGCACCCCGAAGAAGATGATCGCTGCCGCCCTGCGAGGGGCGTTGTCGGATCGGGCTCGGGACGGCCGGGTCCACGTGGTCACCGGTCTGGTGTCCGGAGACATCCCTTCAACGAAGACCGCTCTCGCCGCGCTGCGAAGTGTCACCGCGTCAGACAAGGTCCTCGTTGTGCTCCATCGTGATGAGGATCTGGCCTGGCTGAGCCTGCGCAACGTGGTGAGCGTGCACACCATCACTGCCGACCAGCTCAACGCCTACGACGTGCTGGTCAGTGATGAAGTGGTCTTCACCTCGGCGGCGCTGGCGGTGTTTGTCGCCGGACGCACGTCTGAGCCACCGGCTGCTCCGGTTAGTGACCCCAAGGTTCCGGGTGAGCCAGACAAAACCGAGCCAGACGAGGTGAGCGCGAATCCGAGCCAGACCGGTACTGAGCCAGAGACACCAGTCGAGCCGATCTATGCGCCGGGCGATCCGTCGACCGGGCCGGCGGCCGGTATCGCCCTGGCGACGGGTTCGGCTGTTTCGTCAGGCCCGGAGGCCGGTCCGATTGAAGAGGACGAGAAGTGAGCAGTATCAAGATTCGGGACCATCGCGACATCCTGTTGGCGCCGGTGGTCAGCGAGAAGAGCTACGGCCTGCTCGACGAGAACAAGTACACGTTCCTAGTCGCCCCCAATGCGAACAAGACCGAGATCAAGATCGCAGTCGAGGCCGTCTTCGACGTCAAGGTCACCCGCGTCAATACCGTCAACCGGCAGGGCAAAGTCCGCCGCACCCGGCGCGGCTTCGGCAAGCGTCCGGACACCAAGCGAGCCATCGTCACAGTGGCCGAGGGCCAGCGGATCGACATCTTCTCGGCACCGGCCGGCTGAAGCAGATAGAGGACGACGAGCGACATGGCTATTCGCAAGTACAAGCCCACCACGCCGGGACGGCGCGGTGCGAGCGTAGCTGACTTCGTCGAGCTGACTCGCTCCACACCGGAGAAGGCCCTGCTGGCTCCCAGCCCGAAGTCCGGCGGCCGAAACAACACCGGCAAGATCACCACCCGTCATATCGGCGGCGGACACAAGCAGGCTTACCGGCTGGTGGACTTCAAGCGCTACGACAAGGACGGAGTCCCGGCCCAGGTTGCGCATATTGAGTACGACCCGAACCGTACGGCGCGGATCGCGTTGCTGCACTTCGCCGACGGTGAGAAGCGCTACATCATCGCACCGACTGGGCTGGGTCAGGGCAGCCGGGTGGAAGCTGGCGAGAGCGCGGACATCAAGCCCGGGAATAACCTTCCCCTCCGCAACATTCCGGTTGGCACGACCGTGCACGCCGTGGAGCTGCGGCCGGGCGGTGGCGCCAAGTTGGGCCGATCCGCTGGTGCCAGCATCCAGCTGGTCGCCCGTGAAGGCAAGAACGCCACGCTTCGGATGCCATCCGGGGAGATGCGGATGGTCGATGTCCGGTGTCGCGCGACCATCGGCGAGGTCGGTAACGCTGAGCAGTCCAACATTGCCCTCGGCAAGGCCGGCCGCAATCGCTGGAAGGGAAAGCGCCCCTCGGTACGCGGTGTGGCAATGAACCCGATCGACCATCCTCATGGCGGTGGTGAAGGCAAGACCTCCGGCGGCCGGCACCCTGTGTCGCCTTGGGGCAAGCCAGAAGGCCGCACCCGTGACAAGAACAAGGCGAGCTCTCGCCTGATCGTCCGCCGCCGCAAGACCGGCAAGAAGCGCTGAGCAGGAGCACCAAGACATGCCACGCAGCCTGAAGAAGGGTCCGTTCGTCGACGATCATCTCGCCAAGAAGGTCGAGATCCAGAACGGGCGGGGAACCAAGAACGTGATCAAGACCTGGTCGCGCCGCTCGATGATCGTGCCGGAGATGATCGGCCACACCATTGCAGTGCACGACGGTCGCAAGCATGTTCCGATCTTCATCACTGAGTCGATGGTCGGTCACAAGCTGGGTGAGTTCGCGCCAACGCGAACTTTCAGGGGCCATGTCAAGGATGACCGGAAGGCTCGCCGCCGCTGACGGCGCGAAGAATGCAGAGAAGGAAAAGTTTCAGATGAGCAAGGACTCACGCCAAAGCCGCCGAGAGGCGTTGCTCGGCGACCGTCCCGGTTCGTACGCGATCGCGCGGCAGGTCCGAATGTCCCCGACCAAGGTGCGCCGGGTAGTCGACCTGATCCGCGGTATGGACGTCGAGGATGCGTTGGACACTTGCCGGTTCGCGCCACAGGCGGCGAGTGAGCCGGTCTATAAAGTGCTGGCAAGCGCCGCCGCCAATGCTGAACAGACCGAGAACCTCAAACGCTCCGATCTTTTCGTTTCCAACGCGTTCGTGGACGACGGCGTGACGATGCGCCGGATCCGCCCCCGCGCTCGAGGGGGCTGGGGCCGCATCCTCAAGCGCTCCAGTCACATCACCGTGGTCGTCGAACCCCACAATAATCAGCCAGACAGCCGGCCCGGAGCAAGCCGATCGGCCAAGAAGGAGGCCTGAGGATGGGTCAGAAAATCAACCCGCACGGTTTCCGTCTGGGCATCAGTACCGATCACAAGAGCCGGTGGTACGCCGACAAGCTGTATTCCAACTACATCGGCGAAGACGTCAAGATCCGCAAGCTGCTGATCAAGGGTCTGGAGCGGGCCGGCATCTCATCGGTGGAGATCGAGCGGACCCGGGATCGGGTCCGGGTCGACATCTACACCGCCCGTCCCGGGATCGTGATCGGCCGCAACGGCGCCGAGGCGGAACGGGTCCGCAGCGACCTGGAGAAGCTCACCGGCAAGCAGGTGCAGCTCAACATCCTCGAGGTCAAGAACCCCGAAACTGATGCCCAGCTTGTGGCCCAGGCGACCGCTGAACAACTGGCCTCCCGGGTTCAGTTCCGCCGGGCGATGCGCAAGGCGCAGCAAAGCGCGATGCGCGGAGGCGCCCAGGGGATTCGCATCCAGTGCTCAGGTCGTCTCGGCGGCGCTGAAATGAGCCGTTCCGAGTTCTATCGAGAGGGTCGGGTTCCGCTGCACACCCTCCGAGCAGATATCGACTACGGCTTCCACGAGGCCAAGACCACCTTCGGCCGGATCGGGGTCAAGGTCTGGATTTACAAGGGCGATGTGGCCGGCAACCGCACCGAACGTGCGGCCCAGAAGGCTGCTCGAACTGCCGCAGGTGGGCGTGCGCGTCCCAGCCGAACCGGCCGTCCGGGGCGTGGCGAAACCCGTCCGGAGCGCGGCGGTCGCCGCCGGCTCGAGGGGGCCGCCGAGGGCGTCGCGCCCGTCGAAGCCGGTGCGGCCACCGAGACCGCAGGGCAGGAGGGCTAGCATGCTGGTTCCTCGCAAGGTGAAGTTCCGCAAGCAGCACCATCCGAGCCGTCGTGGTACGGCGAAGGGCGGTACCAAGCTGGCATTCGGCGACTATGGCATCCAGGCGCTGGGAGGCGGTTACCTCACTAACCGCCAAATCGAATCTGCCCGTATTGCCATGACCCGGCACATCAGGCGTGGCGGCAAGGTCTGGATCAACGTCTATCCCGACCGCCCGCTGACCAAGAAGCCGGCCGAAACCCGGATGGGCTCGGGCAAGGGATCACCGGAATGGTGGGTGGCGAGCGTCAAGCCGGGACGGGTGCTGTTCGAACTGTCCGGCGTGCACGAAGACGTCGCTCGGGAGGCCATGCGCCTGGCGATCCACAAGTTGCCGATGAAAGCCCGGTTCATCAAGCGTGAGGCCGGTGAAATCTGATGGCGAAAACGACAACAGCGGCTGAGCTGCGCGGCATGAGCCGCAAGGACCTGGATACCAAGGTCACCGAATTGAAAGAGGAGCTGTTCAACCTCCGCTTCCAGGCGGCCACTGGTCAGCTCGAGTCGCACGGCCGGCTGCGTGCGGTACGAAAGGACATTGCCCGGATCTACACCGTTCTCCAAGAGCGCGCATTGGGGATCGTCGATGATCCAGACGCAGAGGAAGCAAACGCCTGACATGACTGATAAGACAACTGAGATTCGGCTGGATGCCCATGCCGAGACCGATCGGGGTCGGCGCAAAGTCCGCGATGGCTACGTCGTCAGCGACAAGATGGACAAGACCGTTGTCGTCGCCGTGGAGGACCGGGTGAAGCACCGCTTGTACGGCAAGGTGTTGCGCCAGACATCGCGGCTGAAGGCTCACGACGAGGGCAATAGCGCGGGCGTGGGTGACCGCGTCCGGATCATGGAGACCCGGCCGCTGAGCGCTACCAAGCGCTGGCGAGTGGTGGAGATCATCGAGAAGGCCAAGTAGGAGAGATCGAGATGATCCAACAGGAGTCCCGGCTGAAGGTTGCCGACAACACCGGTGCCAAGGAGATCTTGTGCATCCGGGTGCTCGGCGGCTCGGGCCGGCGCTATGCCGGCATCGGTGACGTCATCGTCGCCACGGTCAAGGACGCCATCCCCGGCGGCAATGTCAAAAAGGGGGAGGTGGTCAAGGCGGTAATCGTCCGCACCGCCAAGGAGCGCCGCCGCGCCGACGGTTCGTACATCAAGTTCGACGAGAACGCCGCCGTGATCTTGAAGCCCGATGGCGAACCTCGTGGCACCCGAATCTTCGGCCCCGTTGGCCGCGAACTCCGGGAGAAGCGCTTCATGCGCATCATCTCGCTGGCACCAGAGGTGATCTGATCATGGCAGTCAGGAAGGCAGGACAGGCCAAGAAGGGTCGATCGCACAACGGCAAGCTGCACGTGCGCAAGGGTGATCGGGTGAAAGTGATCTCCGGTAAGGACAAGGGTCTGGTCGGCGAAGTGATCGCCGTCTATCCGGACCGCAATCGGGTGACGGTGGCCGGGGTCAACGTCGTCAAGCGGCACCTGCGCGACACATCTGCCCAGCCCCAGGCCCGGCAGACCACCAAGGGCGGGATCGTCTCCTCCGAGGCGCCGATCAACGCATCCAACGTGCAGCTCGTGACGAAGGACGACAAGGGCGACGAGGTGGTGACCAGGGTGGGCTACCGCCGTACCGAGGTGACCAAGCGGCGTCCAGACGGGTCGGAGTACAAGTCCACACGCAGTATGCGGATTGCCCGGGTTACCGGGGAGGAGATCTAAATGACCACCGCAACCGCGCAACCGCGCGTCGTGCCGAGGCTCAAGCAGCGCTATCGGGATGAGATCGCCCCGGCCCTGCAGCGGGAGTTCTCGATTCCCAACGTCATGCAGATCCCGAATTTGGTCAAGATCGTGGTCAACTCTGGGATCGGGGAGGCGGCCCGAGATTCCAAGCTGATGGAGGGCGCGGTCCGTGATCTCGCCACCATTACCGGACAGAAGCCGGTGGTCACCAAGGCACGCAAGTCGATCGCCCAATTCAAGTTGCGGGCCGGCATGCCGATCGGTGCCCACGTGACGCTGCGAGGTGACCGGATGTGGGAGTTCGCAGACCGACTGCTGACCCTGGCGCTGCCACGGATTCGTGACTTTCGCGGCCTCTCCCCGAAGCAATTCGACGGTCGAGGCAATTACACCTTCGGTCTCAACGAGCAGGTCATGTTCCATGAGATCAACCAGGACAGGATCGACCGGATCCGGGGAATGGACATCACGTTCGTGACGAGCGCGACCAACGACGAGCAGGGTCGCGCCTTGCTGCGGCACCTGGGCTTCCCGTTCAGGACGAACTGAGAAAGGCGCTTCAGAGATGGCAAAGACGGCGCTTCGAGTGAAGCAGGCACGCAAGCCGAAGTTCGCGGTACGGGCCTACACCCGCTGTCAGCGGTGCGGCCGGCCAAAGGCGGTGTATCGCAAGTTCGGCCTGTGCCGGATCTGCATCCGCGACATGGCACACAAGGGCGAGCTTCCCGGTATCACGAAGTCGAGCTGGTAGGACCCAAAACGATGCAGGTCCAGTGGCAGATGCGGTGGGAAACCACATCGAGAAAGAAGATCAACACGATATGACCATGACGGATCCGATTGCGGACATGCTCACTCGGGTGCGGAACGCCAGCCAGGCGTACCACGAGACGGCCAGCATGCCGCACAGCAAGATCAAGGTGGGGATCGCCGAGATTTTGGCCAACGAGGGCTACATCGCCGGATATAGCGTGACCGAGCCGGCCGAGGGCCAGATCGGCAAGACGCTGTCCATCACGCTGAAGTATGGCCAGAACCGCGAGCGAGCGATCGCCGGCGTGCGCCGGATCTCCAAGCCTGGGCTGCGGGTGTACGCGAAGTCGACGGGGTTGCCCAAGGTGCTCGGCGGCTTGGGCATCGCGATCATCTCGACCTCCCAGGGCCTGCTGACCGACAGGCAGGCACACAACGTTGGCGTGGGCGGCGAAGTGCTCGCCTACGTGTGGTGAGAGGCAGGTTGCAGATATGTCACGCATTGGCAGGCTCCCTGTTCCGGTTCCATCCGGCGTGGAGGTGAGCGTCAATGGCCAGGCCGTGTCGGTGAAGGGTCCCAAGGGCACGCTGGAGCATGTGGTGGCCGAACCGATCAAGGTCGCTCGCGCAGGGAGCGGCGAGCTCGAGGTCACCCGCCCCGACGACGTTCTTCTTATAATGACGCTGCGAGCGCTGACCAGTACACTCGTTGCCTACACCCCCCCATCAATCTGCCAGCCCAACAGCACGAACGCTGACTGATACAC
>Ga0126312_10000332_pt1 | contig 26628 bp, 27 predicted proteins | sample Plot104A_FD_92537 | JGI IMG/M metagenome (GOLD analysis project Ga0126312, IMG submission 92537) | Serpentine soil microbial communities from UC McLaughlin Reserve, CA, USA - Plot104A | ecosystem: Environmental > Terrestrial > Soil > Grasslands | place: USA: UC McLaughlin Reserve, Lake County...
CTCACCGCATTCTGCGCATGATTGTTCCGTGAGCCAAGATGTTGCCTCTGTCCAGAGCCGTCTCCATCTCCACTGCTTGTGTCATGTGGATTCGTTGGGCTGAACCTCTTGCAACGCATGCTTCTGAAATTGCCCAATCCCGGCCGGATCCTCGGCGGATGACATCGCAGACAAGGGCAGCGAGCGACTTGAAGTGACGATCTATGGCAGGAGCGAGCAACACCCGGGGGTGTCAGTCGATCGGGCACAGCCACCGGGATTTAGCTACGGGCTGTCGTTGGACAGCGGGCGAATGGTGCCCATTGACAACCTCAAGGCTGTGCTCGTGGCCTGGATCATCGCTGGCCATGCGCTGCTGGGTTATACCGCAATCGGCGGTTGGCCGTATGACGAGGTGAGCGAAGGGACCATGCCGACAGGCGTGGAACTGCTGCTGGGGGCCGTTTTAGGGCCAAGCGCCTTGATCGTGATCGGAACGTTCTTTTTTCTCAGTGGGCTGTTCGCCTCCGACAGCATCGCTCGGCACGGGCCGCCGGCCTTCATCCGCCAGCGGATCTTCCGACTCGGCCTGCCGTGGTTGCTGTTCATGCTGCTGATCTGGCCTTTCCTGATGTGGATCGCCTACCGATCCGCCGGCCGACCGCTCGAGATATCGCACGCGCTGGGGGCTCGGCAGCCCCTTCTGGACTCCGGCCCGCTGTGGTTCGTACAGATCCTGCTCTATGTCTCGATAGGCCACGCCTTGTGGATATGGGTCAGCCACGGTCGCGTCCGGCATTCTCACGCCGCTGCTGTGGTACGGACCGCGATGATCATCGCCGCTGCCTCCTTCGTTATCCGACTGTGGTTTCCCGCTCGGAGCCAACAGGTTCTCGAATTGCACGTATGGCAGTGGCCGCAGTGTGTCGGCCTCTATGTCTTGGGCGTCTTGGTGGCAAGTCGTGGCTGGGCCGAACAGGTTCCAGTACGTCTGGCGCGGCGGTGCGGCATCGCTGCGCTGGCGGCCATTGGTGTCGCGCTGTTGATCATGGCCGTGACCGGAGTCACCAACCTGAAGCGCGACACCGTCGCATTCCTCGGTGGCTGGCATTGGAAGGCCGTCACTCTGGACGTGATCGAGGCGACCCTGGTTGTGGCCGGGTCGGTGTGGCTGCTGGCCTTCGCTCAGCGACGTCTGACAGATCGGGCGGTCACCCTGACTCGCATGTCGCGAAGCGCGTACCCGGCATATCTGCTCCAAGCGCCAATACTCATCGGCCTGGCGATTGCCGCTCGATCGCTTGAATGGCCGGTCCTGATCAAGGCGGTGTTGGTTGCGGCCTTTGCCGTAGTCGGATCTTTTGGTATAGGCCGGATCCTCACCCGCTATCCCAGCACTCCGGCCAGCGGGGAGTAGATGGCGGGTGGGCTTGTGACGATGTCATCGGTTGCTCAATGCTACGAGTCCTGCCGCAATCATGAGGATTGTTGCGAGCCCCAGCATGAGGGCGGGAAATCCAACCGGTAGTTGGGCTATCAGCGGACCGCACGAGGCTCCAGCGAAAACGACGAGTCCGTTAATCGCGAGCGCACTTCCCCGAGATGCGCCGCCGCGACTGGCGATCAGCGAGATCACCGCAGGCACGACAGTGGCTACGCCCAGCACGAAGAGCACGCTGGAGGCCACGAGCGCCCAGAGCGCACCGGCAGAGAAAGCTTCGGCTACAAGGCCGGCAGCGGCGAGCAGGAACCCGACGATGGCGACGCGGGTGGCGCCGTGACGGCCGACGAACCAGCCGGCCAGCGGAGCCAGCAGCATGGCGGGCAACCCGGCGAGTCGTACCAGCAGGACGCCGGTGTACTCGAGTCCGAAGTCGGTCCGAAGGAGCGGACCAAGAGCTGCGTACATGGCAACAAAGCTCAACAGCACCGTGAACGATGCCGCGTTCACCAAGGTCAGCTCGCGCCGGACGGCCAATGCTGCCATGTCCCGGTACTTCTGACCCAAACTGGCCGGAGGGCCGCTGCGGGCCGGCTCGAGCAGAATTGTGGCTATGGCGACGGCGGCGATCAAAACCGCCGGGGCCGCCAGGCCGAAGACCCAACGCCAGCCGAGGGTCTGGGCAACCGCTTGCGCATAGATCTGGCCAAGGATGCCGGCAGTAAGAAAAGAAGTTGAGATGGCACCAATCCCGGTGGACCGCCAGCGCTGCGGTAGTGCTTCGCCGACGTACGCCAGTGCCGCGGCGGCGAAGCTCGCCGCAACAAAACCTTGCAGGGAGCGAAGCAGAGCCACAATTGGCAGCGACCAGGCCGCAGCCAGCCCACCTGTCACGATGGCCAAGAGCACCATCCCGGGTATCAGGATCGGCTTTCGCCCGTAGCGGTCGGACAACGGACCCCAAATCAGGAAACCCAACCCGTACGCGGCTGCGAATGTCGTGCCCAATGCCGCCGCCGCTGCAGGCCCGCCACGCCCGAATGCGTCACCAATGACCGATGAGAGCGGAATGGCCAGGTAGAGCTGCATCAGCACCAGCAAGGCGCAACCGACCAGGACAGCCAGCGGGGTGACAACCGGCGCCTGATCGGTGCCGGGCGTTGCACGGCCGCGTGGTGTCATGGGCTCCCCCGTCACGATCATCGCAGTGTCATCCACACCATGACGAGGTTCGGTTCGGGATGTTGATTCAGACTTGAGTTGTGAATGGTGAAAGCAACGTCTTCGGTGAGGAGTTGCAGCCCTGTGGAACCGACCCGCTCACTGGCTTCTACCGCGATGGTTGTTGCAGCTTTGGCCCAAGTTGGGCCGTTCATCTGGTGTGCGCGGTGATGACGGCTGAATTTCTGCAGCATCAGCTGAGCGTGGGAAACGACTTGGTCACACCGATGCCCGAGTACGGCTTCCCGGGTCTTCGGCCCGGCGACCGATGGTGTGTTGTTGTCGATCGCTGGCTTCAGGCGCACGCCGCGGGAGTCGCCCCGCCGGTTGTCCTGGCGTCCACTAATGCCCGTGCGCTGGACGTGATCGACTTGGCCGTGCTGCAGCCGTACGCGGTCGATGTGCCAGAAGACCTCAGCTCCCTGGAGTGACAAGCTGAACGCGAGCGAAGATGCGTTGACACCGAGGCCAGCTGGCATTGGCGCTCTACTGGTGTCCATCGTCGCCGGAATGACAAGCAACAACCACTTCTCGCCGACTTGTCGACCATGGCCGCCAACACCCGCCGCCACTTCCCCGTCATGATCGGCAGCTAAGACGACCTCCGCCAGGACCTGGCTCTCGCCGCCGTCGGAAGCCCGTCTATGGCGGCCAATTCCTCGGCGGACAGCTGGATCCGTACGCCGGCCGCGTTCGCCGCGATCCGCTCGGGGCGGGCCGACTTGGGAATCACGACGAAGCCATGCGCAATATGCCAGGCGACAACCACCTGTGCGGTCGTCGCATCGTGCTCCGACGCGATTGAAACCAGCGTCGGGTCATTGAGGTTGGTGACCTTGAACGGGCTGTAGCCCTCCAGCAGGACTCCGCGCTGCTGCAGCCCTGCGACCACGTTCCTGTCGTAGAGCGACGGGCCCCACCGGATTTGATTGACCTGTGGCGCAACTCCGGTCGCTTCGATCAGTTCATCAATCTGGCTGAGCGAGTAATTGCTTACGCCGACGGCTTTTGCCAAGCCGTCCTGCTGTGCGGCAATGAACTGTTCCCAAACCCGTGGCGCTCCCCGGCCGTTGGGCGGCCAATGCACGAGCCATAGATCGACGTAGTCCAGCCCCAGCTTGGCCAGGCTGTCGCCCAGAGTCCGGCGCTCACGGCCAGCGTGGTCGGGCGGCAGCTTGGTCGTCACGAACACCGATTCCCGAGGCAACGCCGCCGAAGCCAAGGCCTTCCCGATGCCGGACTCGTTGCGGTACGCCGTCGCGGTGTCGATATGCCGGTATCCCGCCTCCAAGGCAGAGGCGGTAACCTTCGGCGCTTGAGTGTTGCTGACCTGCCAGGTGCCGAATCCGAGTAGCGGCATGCGTCCGTCGGTCTTAAGGGACGCGGCCGGCTCGGCGTAGTCATTAATTGCCATAGCCGCACGTTAGCCGGGCACGCTGTTGGATCAACCCGTGAGAGTGGACGTATGCGTATCGGACTCATTGGCCTCGGCCGGATTGGTGCCTTTCACGCAGCCACTCTGAGCACGCTCGACCGGGTCAGCACGTTGCTGGTCGCTGATGTCGTACCAGGTCAGGCGGAGGCCATGGCGGCCAGATTCGGTGCCGTACCCGTCGACACGGCTGCAGACCTGATCGCAGCTAATCCGGACGCTGTAGTCATTGCTTCATCGACACCCACTCATCTCGGGCTGCTGACAGCTGCAGTACAGGTTGGCGTGCCTGCATTCTGCGAGAAACCCGTCGCCGAGGACCCCGTCGCGGGCCAGAATCTGCTTGCCCTCGTTGAGGACCTCGGTGTCCCTGTGCAGATCGGCTTCCAGCGACGCTTCGACCCGGCCTTCAAGGCAGCTAAGGCCGAATTCGACGCCGGGACCTTGGGCTGGCTGACGACTGTTAGATCAACAACGATGGACCAACTGCCGCCGCCAGCGGCCTATGTGGCCACGTCCGGAGGAATCTTCCGAGACTGCGCCGTTCACGACATCGATACACTCCGCTGGGTCACTGGGCAGGATGTAGTCGAGGTCCATGCGGTCGGCAGCAACCGAGGCGATGCCTTCTTCGGTGAGGTAGGCGATGTTGATACCGCCTCGATCCTGCTCACCCTCGACGAGGGTACGATCGGCGTCGTCTCGAACACGCGCTACAACGGCGAAGGCTACGATGTGCGGCTGGAGCTTCACGGCTCCAAGGGCTCGATCTCGGCCGGACTCGACGACGGCCTTCCGCTGCGCTCAGCGTCGCCGGACGTACAGTTCCCCGCTGGTCCCCGTCATCGTTACTTCATGGACCGCTTTGCCGAGGCGTTCCGGCAAGAGCTTGCAACCTTTCTCGAGGTTGCAGCCGGCAACCTGCCTTCGCCTTGCACCATTGCTGACGGACTTGAGGACAGCTGGATAGCTGAGGCCTGTACGAGATCATGTCGGGAACATCGCCCGGTCAACCTCAGCGAGATCCGCTGAAATTTGCCGACCTGGGCGGTCCGGCCAGCTGGTTCGCGCGCTCAGACGGCAAAGCGCACCTCGGCGTGTCCTGACACCAGCGTGCACACGTTTGTGTTGGATCGGGAGGCACGCCGTTTCTTCCCCAACTGACGGGCACTCTCATGACTCCCCTTTTGAGTTCGCTCTGCCGTAATTCTTGCCGCCGTCTCGCCATGTGCACCGTTCTTGCTGGTCTCACCGCCAGCTCGCTGGCTGGCGGCTCTGCCAGTGCGACCACCTTCACGCTCGGCATCGGAGCCTCCGATCTGGTGGAGATCCGCACTTCCCAGAGCCTTGCCCCGGGCCTCAGGTTGACCCGAATTGTGCGCGGTGTTCAGCCGACGACTGTCGACCAGATCCCGACGACCAACCGGGGTCCATGGCGGATCAATGTGCTCAGCATCGATCCCGCTCTCGCCCGAGGTCACGTTCGGGCAACATATGGCCCCGACCTTGCCAGGGCGGAGAAAGTGACGGACCTGGTTCGGCTCTCCGGCGCTGTTGCAGGAATCAACGCTTCCTTTTTCACCTACACAGCGAACCTGCGATATCCCGGCGAGCCACGGGGACTCGGGCTTTACCGCGGTGCTGTGCTCAGCGAACCGGCCGCCGCTGCCGCTGAGGTCAACTTGCTTGTCGACGCCGGGACGGGCAAGGCCACCATAGGTCGGCTGACCTGGCGCGGCTTCATGAGGAACCGCAGGACGGCAGAGACCCTAACCCTCGAATACCTCAACTATCCGCCAGTGGTGCCGTCGGTCTGTGCCAGGTTGACCGACCAGACCAGGTGCACCACATCCGGGGACGTCGTTCACTTCACGCGTCACTTCGGCCGCTCAACCCCGACCGGTTATGGCGTGGAGACCGTGTTGGATCGTTACGGCTGCCTGGTCCGTACTCAGCTGACACGCGGGGTCGTTCTGGCGCCCGGCCAAAGATCGATCCAGGCGACTGGCCGCCAGACCAATCGGCTGCTCGAGATCACTCGCCGGGGGCCTGAGCCGGCACGTCCGCCTCTACAACGAGGCTGGCACGCGGGTCATACCGAGTCCGAACATGTACGGGGTGGCGGGTCGGTACCGATTGACCAAAGCGGGAAAGATCGTGGCCCCGAGCGGCACAGGGACCTTTTTCGCCCGGAACCCGCGCACAATCGCCGGCAGGACGGCCAACGGGACAATCGTGTTCGCCACCATCGACGGTCGGCAGCCCACCAGTGTTGGCGCGACCCTTGCCGAAACGGCCAGGATCGCCCACTCACTCGGCATGGTCGACGCGGTCAACCTGGACGGCGGCGGTTCAACAACCATGTCCGTGCGGGGGCAACTGGTCAACCAGCCATCGGGAACCGGAGAGCGCGCCGTCGGAGACGCCCTGGTCTACATCGACAATCCATTGCGCTAGCCACGCATAATCGACAGGGAGGTGTCGATGCTGCTCACCAGTCGTGCATCGACCCGTCCCGACGACGATTGACCGGCAGGTACTTGGGTTCGTACGGAAACTTGGCGGCGGCCTCCTCGTCGAAGCTCACGCCTAAGCCGGGCTGGTCACCGGGGTGCATATACCCGTCACGGAAGGCGTAGCTGCTGGAGAACAACTCGCCGGCCGGGTCGCGGTGACCCATGTACTCCTGGATGCCGAAGTTCGGGATGCTGAGGTCGACGTGCAGTGCGGCGGCCATAGCGATCGGCGAAAGGTCGCCCGCACCGTGCGAGCCGGAGCGGACTCCGTACAGGTCGGCCAGGGCGAAGACTCGGCGCAGGTGGGTAATGCCGCCGGTGTGGGACACCGAGGTACGGATGTAATCGATCAGTCGCTCGGTAATCAACTGTTGACAGTCCCAGATGCTGTTGAACACCTCGCCGACCGCAATCGGCGTCGTTGTGTGCTGCCGGATGAGTCGGAACGCGGACTGGTCCTCGGCCGGAGTCGGATCCTCGATCCAGAACATCCGGTACGGCTCCAGAGCTCCGCCGAGGCGGGCGGCCTCAATCGGAGTCAGCCGGTGGTGGACATCGTGCAACAGGTGGACGACGTAGCCGAACTCGCGACGGAGGTGGGCCATCACCTGCGGGGCGAAGTCGAGGTACGTGCTGGTTTCCCAGGTGTCCTGCTGCGGGACATTACCGCTGGCCGGCTCGTAGATCTGACCATCAGTCGGGGCGATGCCGTAGGTCTTCATCAGGCCAGGGATGGCCGCTTGGGCCCGGATCGCGAGGTACCCCTGGTCCATACGTCCCTGGAAATCCGCACTCAGGTCGTCCAATGTCGACCCGCTGGCGTGGCAGTAGACCATAACCCCGTCGCGGGCAGCACCCCCGAGCAGCTCGTACACCGGAAGCCCAGCGATCTTTCCCTTGATGTCCCACAGCGCGACATCGACCGCCGCGATTGCGGTCATCGTGACCGGTCCGCGCCGCCAGTAGGCGCCCCGGTAGAGGTATTGCCAGGTGTCCTCGATTCGGCGCGCATCGCGGCCGACGAGCAATGGGCAGACGTGATCCCGTAGGTAGGAGGCGACGGCGAGCTCGCGGCCGTTGAGGGTCGCGTCACCGAGCCCGATCACCCCGTCCTCGGCCTCGATTACCAGGGTGACGTAGTTGCGGCCGGGTGAGCTGACTATCACCCGGGCATCGACGATCTTCACGGAGTTCCCTCGCTGTTATCTGGCGATCATGACAGCGGAGGCACGACCTTGCTGCTGCAGGACGAACTCAGCCGCTGCTTTCCTTGATCACCGCCAGCAACTCCTGCGCGGCGTCGGCCGGACTCTTCCGGTTGAACAGCACGTCCGTGCCGATCCGCGTCACCTCGGCGCTGTACCCGGATGCATTCTGCGGCGTCACCTGCGGCGGCGGAACGACCTCGTCCTGCAGGTCCTGAGCGAACGTCAACGACATCTTGCCGGTCGCATCGAGTTCCGGCTCGATAACGGACTGGACCTCCGCGATGGCTGGAACACCCCGCTCGACCTTGAGGACCTTGACCGCCGCAGGGTCTGTCATCAAGAAATCGACCAGCTTGGCCGCTTCCTCGGTGTGCTCGCCGCGGGCCGCAATCGACCAGTACATCGACGCCTTGTTGACCATCCGCGGAGATTCACCCGACTTCTGCGCCGGCAGCCTCAGCAACTGCAGATCGCTCTTGCTGGCGGCGACAAACGCTGCAATCTGGGTGTGGAACTGTAGGTGGAACGCGGCCTTGTTCGTGGCGAACGGACTGGAGTCCAACGCCGCGGTAGTGTTCTCGATCTGGCTGCCAGCCGCCGGTGTCGCCTTCATCTCCACCATCTTTTTGGCGAACTCGAAGTAGCTCACCAGTGTCTCCTGGGTCACTGCGGTCTGGCCCTCGACCGGGAACACCTCTTGGTTGTGCTGGCGTGCCCAGGCACCGATCTCCGCTGCGCCCAGGCCGAAGAAGTCCATCCCGACGACGTCCTCGGAGGCGAGCTTCTGGGTGACGGTCGAGGCCATGGTGGCGAGATCGTCCCAGGTCCACTTCTTGTCGTCCGGCATTTTCAGGCCGGCCTTTTGCAGCAGCTCCGGGTTGACCCCGACGGAGAAGTTCGCGACCCCGACCGGCGCACCGACCAGGGTGTCGTTGACTTTGCCGGTGTCGAGCACCTTGGCATCCATCGCCGAAATGTCGAGCACGGATGACTGGGTGCTCAGGTCGAGAAGCGCACCGCGGCCGCCGTACGCTGCGATGTAGGCCTCGTCCATTTGGATGACGTCGGGCGCGTCGTTGGCAGCAGTCTGGGTCGCCAGCTTGTCCCAGTAGCTACCAAACTCGCTGTTCTCCACCTGGACCGTAATGCCGGGGTTGGCCTGCTCGAACGCGGTGACCGCTTCCTCGGTCAGCTTCAGCCGGCTGTCGTTGCCCCAAGTGCTCATCCGCAAGGCCACCTGCCCGCCGGATCCATCCTCGCCCCCCTCACCACCGCTGCCGGGGGCGCAGCCGACGGCTAGCAGCAGCAGGCAGACCGTGATTGTCATCGGTCGGATCAGTCGGCGGAGGGGCATAGCGGTCTCCTCAGGTGATCCATTCAATCTAGTGCCGCCGCGTCGACGTGGAAATAGTTCCTGTGCGGTCAGGTCATCCGTGAGGTGATGTCGTCGGCAGCCATCCCGCCGGTCAGGTCGGCGTAGAACGGGTGGCCAGGCACCAGGTCTTCCCGCAGGATCCCGGTGCCGAGCAGCGCGGAGGCATACACGCCGCTGACGAACTCGACCGTTCTCCGGGTGCTGGCCAGGGTGGTCTGATGAGTGTGTCTGGCAAGCAAGTCGTCAACCAGACGGGTGATCTGAGCGGCGTGGTTGCTCGGTATGTCGATGCCGGCGCTGGCCGCCCAAACATCGTTCGCACCGTCCGACACCTCCGGCCTGGAATCGCGCAGTGCACCGGTCGTGTCGCGGGTGCCCGGGTCCATGCCCAGGCTCGCCGCTGCCGACGCGTGAGGGACGGGGACGAACGACCAGTCTGCGTCGCTATATCCGTACACGTGGTTGACCTCCAGCGTGCCAGCGGTGGTGTCGATGCGGATCCGGCTCAGCTCGCGTGGTGACAGCAGGCTGCTGACCACCGAGGCGACCGCGCCGTTCTCGAACCCGACCACGGCCAACGACGCGTCCTCGAACTCCACGGGTCGGGCCTGCCGGACCGCCATGGCAGTCAGGTGATGCCATGGTCCCAGCAGGTGCAGCAGCAGGTCGATCTGGTGGATTCCATGCCCCAGCGTCGGGCCACCGCCTTCACCGGACCAGGTGCCCCGCCAGGTCGGATCAAAGTAGCTGTCCGGCCGGTACCACAACGTCTCGCACACCGCGACCTGCGGGCGGCCGAGTGCGCCGGAGCCGAGCAGCTCAGCAGCCCGGCGGGCGCCGGACCCATGCCGGTGCTGGAACACCACGTACGCGGTGCCGGTGCCGGCCTGCTCCGCCTCCGCAATGATGTCGAACTCGGCCAGGGTCGGGCAGGGAGGCTTCTCGATCAGCACTGACGCACCCGCCCGCAGCAGTCTCGTTGCCACTTCAGCGTGCGCGCCGGGTGGGGTGACGACGCTGACCAGGTCCGGGCGGGCCTCGCTCATCAGGCTCGTCACGTCCGGGTAGGTCCGGCCACCGTAGGCGTCGGCGTACGCCTCGGCGCGCTCGGGCACGATGTCGACCAACCCAACCAACTCCGTGCGGCCGGACCCGGCGTATGCCCGCGCATGCTGGTGCGCAATATTCCCGCACCCGACAATGGCGACCCGGAGCATGCTGTCCCGACTGCCAATCCGGCTGTTCGTCATCCCGCCATCATGCCGTGAGGACCCCGCCTCCAGACATTCGTACCTGTGCTCCAACGAGACACAGGCCGGCTTGTCCTAGTCAAGTGGGTGGGCCCAGTGAACTTGAAGGTCAACCCCGTCAATGCCTATGCCCGGTCTGCGATAACACGCAGCAGGCCTGTCACGACCCCCGCCATGTTGTCTCGCGCCCGGCCGAGGTACTTGCGGGGATCGGTCGCGTTCGGATCGTCGCTGAGACCTTTCTTGATCGAATCGCTGAAGGCGATGCTCAGGATTGTTCCGATGTTGATCTTGCGCATGCCGGCGGCAATGGCTGCGGCCAAGTCGGCATCGGAAACGCCTGAGGATCCATGCAGGACAAGGGGTACGGATACCGCTTGATCAAGACGGGCGATGAGGTCAACATCCAGGACAGCAGTGCGCGATGTCATGGCGTGGGAGCTTCCGACAGCAACTGCCAAAGCGTCCACTACGGTTTGGGCAACGAATTCCACCGCCTGCTCGGGGTCGGTGCGCACGCCAGCCGCGTGGGCGCTGGCGGCCTGGGTTTCCTTGCCACCGACATAACCCAGCTCGGCTTCGATGATCATGTCCTGCGCATGGGCCCAATCCGCGGCCTTCCTCGTCGCTTCCAGATTGTCGACGTAGGCCAGGTGGCCGGCGTCGAACATGACGGAACTGAAGCCGGCGTCCTTGCTCTGGTGCAGCAACCCTAGGTCCTGCACGTGATCAAGGTGCAGAGCCGCTCGTACGTCCGACCCCTCGGCGAGCTTCACCATTGCGGCCGCAATCGGCCGCGGGTCGCCAGCGTGGAATTTCGTGGCGTTCTCGCTCAACGACAGAATCACTGGCGCGGCCGCCGCTTCGGCGCCGGCGAGAATGGCCTCGGCGTACTCGATAGTGATCACATTGAACGCTGCAATCCCCCGACGGGCGGCGACGGCCTCGTCCAGAAGCTCAGCAGTGGTGGCCAGCGGCATTGCGAACCTTTCGTGGGCGGTCCCGGGGACCGGCATCTGCAATCATTCCGAATCAAGAGCGAGAGGGTGATTCGTGGCACGGCTGCTGGGCCTCGACATCGGGACAACTTCGGCGAAAGCAGTGGTTTTTACCGAGCATGGCCAGGTGGTCAGTGAAGGACGCGCTCCGACGCCGTGGACGACCACAGCCACTGGGGTGGAACTGGCGCCCCGCGATCTCGTAACAGCAAGCTGTCAGGCGCTCAACGAAGCAGTGGCAGCGGACGCGAATCTGGAGCCGATCACCGCGGTGGGCATCACCAGCATGGGCGAGTCCGGGGTCCTCGTCGACCGAGCAGGTGATCCCGTGGCGCCGGTGATCGCGTGGCACGATGGCCGCGACTCCGCCGAGGTCGATGCGCTCCGTCGCGAGCTCGGTGAAAACCTGTTCTGTGCCACCACAGGGAAGCCGCTGCGCGGGCAGTTCAGCTTGACGAAGCACCGTTGGCTCATGCGCCATGATCAGGAGCGGGCGTCCTCGGCAGTCCGCCGGTTCAACGTTGCTGAGTACGTCGCAAACATGCTTGGCGGTGAGGAAGCGTGCGAGCTTTCCCTCGCCTCGAGAACCGGATGGTTCGATATCGCCAAGCAGGCCTGGTGGCCGGACGGGCTCGACTTCTCCGGCGCCAGCCCAACCCTGATGCCGCCATTGGTGATGGCAGGTGATCCGGTGGGAGCCATCGGCTCAGAGCTGGTCGATCGGCGCCTGCATGGCGCGGTGCTCACTCTGGCCGGTCATGATCATCAAGCCGCAGCGGTTGGTGCAGGCGCTACAACACCTGGCGCAGAGCTGGACTCGTGCGGTACAGCGGAAGCGTTGCTGCGGACGGTACCGCCAACTTTGTCCGGCATCGAGATCATAACCCTGGCGAAGAACGGAGTCACCACTGACTGGTCCATCCAGCGCGGTAGCTGGTCGCTACTCGCGGCGACCGAAGGTGGACTCGCGATGCAGCGCACCCTTGCCATGCTTGGTGTCGATCGTGAAGGTTTAGCGGCACTTGATCGGCAGGCGATCGAGGTGACACCGAGCGGTATCCAAGTGAACGGCATTGGATCGGACGCACTATCGGTGTCGGGAATCCGCGACGACGCGACTCCGGGCGCAATCTGGTGGGCTGTTGTCGCAGCGGCAACCGCCCAAGCACATGCACTTCATCGCGCCATGGCGGAAGTCGCGGGACCACCGCAGGACCTGGTCGTCACCGGCGGCTGGTCACACAGCGAGGCGGTACTCGCCGCGAAGAAGGAGACCTTTGGCGCCTTCCGGCTCGCCGAGGCGTACGAGGCCGGCGCCCGAGGTGCCGCTATCTACGCCGGCCGCGCGGCAAAGGTGCTGGAGCCGGACGAGACGTTCCAGTCCGCATGATCGTTACGGTCACCCCCAATCCCAGCCTGGATATCACCTTGGGCCTCGACCGGTTCATCCATCGGGGAATCAACCGAGTGCAGTCTTCGCTGCGAGAACCCAGCGGCAAAGGGCTCAACGTGTCGCTGGCCCTCCACGCGAGCGGTGCTGACACCATCGCGGTCCTACCCCTTGGCGGACCTGCGGGACGCGAGTTGGCAGGACTCGCGGAGGCTTACGGCGTTCAACTTCGGATCATTTCAATTGACGGAACAGTGCGAAGCAACGTGTCGCTGATCGAAAACGACGGCGCCACGACGAAGCTGAACGAGCCCGGACCGGAGTTGGGCGAAGACGAAGTCACCCAGCTGGTCGAAGAGGCGCTGAATGCCAGTCAACGAGACGGCTGGCTTGCGTACTGCGGCAGTCTTCCCCGTGGGTTCAGCCCCTTCCAGCTGGCGCGAGCAATCGCTCTCGCCAAACAGGCGGGCCGGAATGTTGCGCTCGATACGTCCGACGCGGCACTTCATGCGGTGCTGTCCGGGCCCGAGGCCAACATCCCCACTGTGATCAAGCCGAACACCTGCGAGCTGGCAACCGTGACCGGTCGTGGACTCCTCACGGTGGGCGATGTAGTCGGTGCAGCTGACGTACTGCTGCAACGCGGAGTGGAAACCGTGCTGGTCAGTATGGGCGGCGATGGCGGCCTCCTGCTCGACAAGGCCGGCGCCCTGTACGGTCGGGCTCCGGTCCATCGGGTCGTCAATACTGTCGGAGCCGGTGATTCCTTCCTCGCCGGCTATCTCTGGGCGCGTGATCGTGACCTTTCTCGCGACGAGTCACTGGCCAGCGCCCTAAGGTGGGGTGCGATTGCCGTTCAGCACGCGGGCACTCTTTTTCCGGGGCTGGGCGATCACGAGATGACCATTCAGCTTGGACGGGTTAGTGCGCCTGAACAGCCGCTGTCCGAGGCATCGGTGCCGTAAGGCGCCCACACAAGGGGGGCGCCTATTTGATGCAACATCAGCAACGCGCTCAACCCCACGATCAGGTGACAAGATCAGGCGCAGGAAGGGAACGAGTTGTCGGAGCGATCAGGAACCGTCGCTGATAATCCGTTCAGCGGTCGGCATCCAACCAGTCACGAACGGCGGACGGAACTGCCCTGGAATGCGTCGTACCGCGACGGCCCGGCGCCTTGGGACATCGGGCAGCCGCAGCCAGCAGTAGTGCGTTTGGCATCCGACGGTGGATTCGCGGGAATAGTGCTCGATGCCGGCTGCGGGACCGGCGAGAACGCTCTTCATGTCGCCTCACTGGGGTTGCCGGTTCTCGGCATTGACGTGGCTGAGACGGCGGTGGCGATCGCCCGAGCGAAGGCTGAGGACCGTGGGATCAAGGTTGAGTTCGCTGTGGCTGACGCGTTCCAGCTGACGCGTTTGGAGCGGAAGTTTGAGACGGTACTGGACTGCGGACTGTTCCACACCTTCGACGGCGAGGAGCGATCAGGATACGTAGCGAGTCTGGCGTCGGTGACCGAGCACGGTGGAGCCCTATATCTGTTGTGCTTCAGTGACGTTGGTCCTGTTGCTGGCCCATACCCCATCAGTCAGGAAGAGTTGAGGGCAGCGTTCAATCCCAGCACTGGATGGGAGGTCGCCGCCATCGATCCGGACCGGCTTCAGACAAGATTTCACGACGACGGCGCACCGGCCTGGCTCGCGAAAATCAAACGGATCTAGTTTCCGCTACTGGATCCGCAAAGCCGTCATCACGCCGTCCCGGATCGGCACGATACTGCCCACGTACCGGGAATCCTCGGCCACTAGCCGGTTGTGTTCGCGGATGAAGGCGGTGTAGCCGGCAGAGCCCTCGCTGTCGGTTCCGGTTGCCACCCGTCCGCTCCAAATCGTGTTGTCACACAGCCACAGGCCACCTACTCGGATGCGATCACGCGCCGCACGCCAGCAGTCTGGGTAACCGTCCTTATCGACATCGCAGTAGACGACGTCGAAGTCGCCTTCCTCGCCCGCGAACTCATGAAGGGCGTCCCCGACCTGATAGCGCACCCGTTCCCATAAGCCTGCCGTGCCCAGGTAGTCTGCGGCCAGCCTGGCATTCGCCGGATCGCCGTCCGTGCAGACGACCTCGCCCTCCGGCCCAACCGCCCGTGCGAACCAGTACGCCGAATACGGTATCCCGACCCGAGCTCCATCACACGTCGGGCGCGAACGGCTCGCGCGGCTAGCTCAAGGAAGCGACCCGTCGCCCTCCCGACAATCGGAAACCCGTGCTCCGCGGCCCGCGCCTCCATCTCGACCAGAACCGGTTCCTCGTGTTCCGTCTTCGCCAGTTCCGTGAGGTAGCTCTCCACAGCGTCGTCCATCCACCGGCTCACCCCCCCGACTGTAACCACGGGTGGATCGGCGTGGCACGCGTCATGCTGCCTGATGGGACCGTCGAGAGCGCCATCGTCAGGTGCTTGTGAGCACAACGACTTGCTGCGTCGCGCGGGTCATCGCGACATAGCGGTCGACGGTTCCTTCGATGCCTGATCCAACGGTGCCCTGTCCAAACGCGTCTGGGTCGATGAGGACGACGAGGTCGAACTCGAGGCCCTTGGAGTGTTCGGGGGTCAGCGACCGGACCCGGGACGTCGCCTTGAACGTGTCATTCTCAATGCCATGAGCGTCAATGACGCATGCGATGCCTTCGGCGTGCGTGGCGAGCCAGGTGTCGAGGACCGAGCCCAGGTCGGATTTCGGTCCGTGGACGACGGGGACACCGTTGCTGCGGACGGAGGTCGGCACATTGGCGTCCGGGAAGACGGCCCGGATGACCGGCTCGGCCTCCGCCATGACCTCTTCCGGCGTCCGGTAGTTGATGCTCAGTGAGGCCAGGTTGATGTTGTCGAGCCCGATCCGCTCGAGCCGTTCCCGCCATGACTCGGTGAATCCGTGCCTGGCCTGCGCACGGTCACCGACGATCGTGAAGCTCCGGGACGGGCAGCGACGCAGCAGCATCTGCCACTCGGCGTCGGTCAGCTCCTGAGCCTCGTCCACGACGATGTGCGCGAACGGGCCCGCCAGCCGGTCCGGGCCAGCGCTCGGCACCGCCGCCTCATCGAACAGGGTCTGGCGGAGGTCCTCGCCGCGCAGCATGATCAGCGAGCTCTCCGGATCGTCGTCGGTGTCGAGCAGGTAGTCGACCACCCGGTCCATCACCTCACGTTGGGCGGCGACCGCGGCCTCCCGTCGGCGCTGGCGGCGCGACGCCTCCGGGTCGCCGAGCCGCTGTCGCGCCACGTCCAGCAGCGGGAGGTCGGCGGTTGTCCAGGCCTGGGCATCCTCCCGCTGCAGCTTCCGGACCTCGTCCAGGGTGAGCCAAGGCGCGCACCGCCGCAGGTACGCGGGCACCGACCACAGGTCACCGACGAGATCCGTCGGCTCGATCAGCGTCCACGCCCGGTTGAGGGTGGTGATCAGCTCCACGTTGTGCCGCAGCGCCCGGCGGAGTCGCTCCGCCGGCACCTCTTCGTCCTCGCCGTCATCGTCCCCGGGCTGGTCGACCAAGTTGGATAGCAGAGCGTCCCACACCTGGTCACGGGCCTCGTTGTGCGGCGTACCGGGCTCAGGTGCCTCGAACGCCTCGGCCCAGTCGGCGTTGCTGACCCAGACGTCGGCCAGGTCCGTCTCGACCAGCAGGCCCTTGGTCGGCGGCTCCTCGTACACCCGCACTGCCGGCTCGATTGCTGTCACCATCTCCGCAGAAGACTTAAGGCGGGCCACCTCGGGATCGGTCTCCACGGCGGCAGCAGCTCCTTCGGGCACCAGATCACGCAGGGTGCAGGTCTGCACCCCCTCCTCGCCGAGACTCGGCAGGATGTCGGCGATGTAGGCCAGGTACGGCCGGTGCGGGCCGACGAACAGCAAACCACCCCGGCGGCCACTCAGCCGGGGGTCGGCGTAGAGAAGATAGGCGGCGCGATGCAGAGCCACGACGGTCTTCCCCGTACCCGGGCCACCGTCGACGACAAGAGCGCCGCGGGAGGCCGCGCGGATGATGGCGTCCTGATCGGCCTGGATGGTGCTGAGCACGTCGCGCATCCGGGGCGAGCGGCTGCTGCCCAGACTTGCGATGAACGCAGAATCATCATCGAGCGCGACGTGCCCGTCCAGCCCCTCAGGACTGAAGACCTCGTCCCAGTAATCGATGATCCGACCGCCGGCCCAACGGTACCGGCGGCGGCTGATCAGACCCATCGGGTGAGCGTGGGTCGCCGCGAAGAACGGCTCGGCGGCGGGCGCTCGCCAGTCGATTAGCAGCTGGCGACCGGCGCTGTCGGTCAGGCCGAGCCGACCTATGTAAACCGGCTCCGCGCTGTCGGCGCTGACAATCCGGCCGAGACACAGGTCAAGGCCGAACCGCTGCAGCATCCGCAGGTTGGCAGTCAGCCGGTGGATCTCCAGATCCCGGTCCACTGCTTGCCGCCCCTTGCCGCCGGGAGCCCTCCGCTGGGCGTCGAGACGGCCGGACAGGTTAGCGATCTGCTGCTCCAGGCTCTCCGTGACGACTGCGAGGTGCTGCTCGTCGCCCGCGATCAGCGCCGGGTCGGCCTTGGCGGCAAGACGCTCGGGGAGGTTGAAGACATCGGTGGTCACGGGGATCACGTCATCATCTCCGATATCGAAGTGAGGTCATGTGTAGTTGTCGCGCCTAGAAGCGGCTGCCCGCGCGACCGATTGCTACGGCTCAGTGCGCATGGTTACTCAGATGCCTGGGCGTTGGGGCGGCGATGGCCATCAGCCAGCGACCGCGGTAGGAACGATGGTCAGCGGGCTCGGGCCAGCGGTTCGACGCCCCCGCGAAATCCGTAGGTCGACAGCAGACCCCGCCGATCCCGCACTTTGCAAACCCCACGTCCGGCAACATTCTTGGGTCGAGGTGATGATTCTCCGCCCCAACAGGGGGCTTGCCGCAAGCCCCCCAGTGCGTTGTAGATTGAAAATGCCGGTGGGTTTCGGAGGTATTTCGAAATAAGCGGAGGACCGGGCCATAGCCGGATCCCGCAGTGGCGCTATGTCCTCCTTGCCCGGGCGAGCAGAGCCCTCACTTCTGCCGGTGTCCAGAACAGCGCACGGCTTGCTTGTACTTCGCTGCCCGTAGCACTGGGGTGCCCTCTGGCGCCGGGCGGAGCCGTAGGTTGTCGGAGTGGACTCGGACGACCTTGTTGAGGCTTTGCCCGACCTTCTACGTCGGGGCTGGGGTCTACAAGGTGCGGATGTGGCGATCGCTCCGATTCGCGGCGGCATGAACAGCGCTGTTGCAGAGGTTCGGGTAGAACAGGGGCGCTACGTCGCCAAATGGGTTCCCGCTCACAATCGCCGGGCCCTGGACGCCGGAGCACGGACCGCGCGTCGGATGGCGGAGGGAGGCCTCCTCTCGGGTGAACCGCTGCTGACGTCAGATGGGTCGCTGACGGCGCGATCGGGCGATGGAGCGGTCGCTCTGCTTAGTTGGGTGCCAGGAAACCCGTTGCGCGGAGTTTCGACGGATGACCAAATCTGGATGGCGACCACGCTCGCGCACGCTCATCGCATCGGCGGATCGGAGTTGCAGTGTGGCTCGTTCTTCGTCTGGGTGAGGCCGGATGCCCTGGGAACCAGCGTGCAGCCCTGGGTAAAGCCCGCGGTTGCAGCCGCACGAGCGGAGCTTGACTCCCTCCCAGCGCTGACCTGGGGAGTTCTCCACACCGACCCGGCGCCTGAGGCCTTCCTCCTAAACGAAGCCACTGGCGCCGTCGGGCTGATCGATTGGACCGGGGCAACCGAGGGGCCACTTCTTTACGACGTCGCGTCGGCAGTGATGTACCTCGGTGGTCAGGAGTCGGCGAGCACCTTCCTGCGTAGGTATGCCGAGCTGGGGCCAATCCCCGCCGGCGAAATAGCCGAGCACCTGGGCACCCTCCGACGCTTCCGTGCGGCCGTCCAAGCCGTGTACTTCGCGGGACGGATCGCCAGCCGCGATCTGACTGGTGTCGCTGACGATGCCGAGAACTGGAAGGGCCTGGACGATGCGCGTGGGATGTTCTCAAGTCTGGCGTGACCCCAACTGCGGACTCTCGAATCCCAGAGTGGGGAACGCCGTTCTGCTCACCGGTCCAGCGGCCAGCGGCAAGTCGACGCTGGCGCAATACCTCGCGCAGCAGCTTGGGTGGGAATCACTCAGTGAAGATGACTACTGGGTACGGAACGGTTGGGGCGCCGGGCGCAGAAGTCCTGAGCAGGAGTCCGTGGTCCAGCAACAAGTCGTCGGCGACCTTCTCGCCGTATGCCGCTCCAGCCGTTGCGTCGTGTTGGAGTTCATCCTCTACTCGGAACCCCCGAACCCCCTGACCGCCTACGAGGAAGCGCTCACCGATCACGCCGTCGCCTTCGGCGTGATCGCGCTCAGACCCTCTGTCGGCGAGATCCTGCGGCGAATGGAGGTCAGAGGCAGATTGCGAGACCTCGATGACCTTCCGCGCCGGCGCCGTGAGACCGAGCACCAGGTCCGGCTGCTGGAGTCCGAAGCTATGCGGGGCCGCAATGTCATCGATACAACGCACTTGTCCGTTGGGCGACACCTACCAAATCTGCCTAGAGCGACTGGGTCCCCTCTTATCCGGATCCCATGCGGGCGCGGCCTGCAGCGCAGCGAGGACAGCGTCACCAGGCCGGGCGGAGCGCGACCCCTGATCCTGTCGGATGGCTGTCAGCGGGACACGCAGCCCGGACGGCGGGCCGCCGCGCCCGGAAAAGCGTCTGGTTGTCAACGTGTCGGTGCGGGGTGCGCCGGCGACAGTACGGCATCGGTGAATCGGCGCCATACGCTCGCGGTTAGCGCAACCATGCCGACGGCGGCCAGCCAGAACGGAGCCGTCAACGTGGTCGCGTCGGCCACGAAGCCACCGGCGAGCGTGCCTAAGGCGGCACCGCCGAGCGCGAGCAGCCCGAACACGCTGCCAACCCGGCCGCGGAGCCGATCGGGCACCAACCGCTGCTGGAGCGACGCCGTGATGACGCCCCAAACCATGGCGTGCACGCCGAAGACAACGAGCGTGGTGGCGGCGACCACCGGCGAACGGGTCACTGCGAGGACAAGCTCCGTTGCGGTCTCGATGACTAGGCCGGCGCGCAGCAGCACGCTCGGGCCGAAGCGGTCGCGCAGCCGCGGGGCGAGCCACGCGCCGGCAAGGCCGCCCAGCGCCCATACCGACAGCAGCATGCCGAACCCGATCTCGTCGAGGCCGAGCCGATGCTGCGCGTACAGAACGAAGGTGGCGAAGGCGGCGCACAACAGCACATTCATCACGCACAGGCAGATCGCCAACAGCGGGACGGGCGGTCGCTCCCACAGAGCGCGAAGACCCTCAGCAATGTCGGCGCGCAGGCTGTCGCGGCCACCTGCGGCAGGGTCGAGCGGCTGCGACCGCCAGCGCACGGCCGCGAGAAGCGCCGCCGCGACCAGGAACGTCATGGCGTCGAACCCGAACGGCACGGCCGCGCCGGCGACGAAGAGGTACGCGCCAAGGGGCTTGGCGGCGAGCTGGTTGCCGATCACAAAGGTGGCCATCAGCCGGGCGTTGGCTCGTTCCAGATGGGCATCGGATACCAGCGTGGGTACGATCGCGGCGTACGCAGTGTCGACGAGCGTCTCGCCAGTACCGAGCAGGAAGAACACGGCGTAGACCAGCGGGATTGTGACGCTGTCCGTGGCCACGGCGGCGGCCAGGGCGGCGAGCGCGGCGGAACGGCCGAGGTTGATCACGATCACCAGTCGGCGGCGGTCTAGCCGGTCCACGTACGCGCCGCTGACGAGCGCGAGCAGCAGCCAGGGCAGCTGGTGGACGAACGCCGCACCGGCGACCAGACCGGGATCACCGGTGAGCTGCGCGACAAGCAGCGGGCCGGCGATCATGGTGACGCCGTCGCCGACGTTGGAGACAGCGCTGGCGGTCCAGACCTTGGCGAAGTCAGGACCAAGCGAGGTACGGGCGGGCAAGGGATCTCCCCAAGCTCGCGCAGATAATCCCGCGCAGATAATCCCGCATCCTCAGAGCGGCCCGCACCCGATTTCCACAGAACGCTTCGTGGCCCTGGTCGGGAGTGCCGTTCCGACCCTTGATCAGGTCGTTACCTTCACGTGGGCGTGGGATTCGTGAGGTGGGCCTAAGTGGACTTGAACCACTGACCTCTGCCTTATCAGGTGGGCTCGCCACGCATGAGATGCAGGATCCTCGCGGTGGACGTTGTCCTCGGAAGTCCATCACTGTGTGCGGGGCGGTGTGGCGGAAGGCTCCCAGATTGGCTCCCAGCCCGCGACGTGATCTGTGCCAGCTAGTCCGCTGTCGACCGTCATGTCCCAGCAGCGTTACCGTCACGGTTGCTGTCGGACGTTTTCGGCTCGGAAGCGTCGATTTCTGCAGGTTGTTCGCTCGGGTTCTGGTGTTGGTCGATGTCGGCTCGGTCGAGGAGGGTGAGCGCGTCGCGCTCCGCTGTTCCCGGTTCGGCGTAGTAGGCGATCAGGGCTTGTCTGGGTGTTCCGTTCAGCGACATGCTCTGGTAGCCAAGGTCGAGGTCGCCGACGTCGGGGTGGTGGAACGACTTGCGCCCTCGGTTGTGCGCGCGGACGTCGTAGCGGTGCCAGAGTCGGGCGAACTCGGGACTTTTCATGACCAGCTCACCGACGATGATGGCGACATCGGGTGCGTCAGGTTCGAGGCTGGAGAGGGCCCGAAGGTGGGTGACGCAGCCGCGGAGCTGGCCTTCCCAGTCGTCGAACAAGATTCGTGCGCTGGGGTGAAGGAAGGTGTAACGCCAGACGTTGCGCTGGGCGGCGGGCCAGTCGGAGATGCCGGCGAGGAGATGGAGGCCGCCGGGGTTCCAGGCCAGGAAATCTCCGTTGCGGCCGACGACATGAGCCGGGTAGGGACGCAGGCGATCGAGGAGGATCAGGATTCCGGCTGGGACGGTCCTGCTGGGTGGTGGCGGTGGGGTGGAGGCTCGTCGGGCGGCCAGCGCTGCCAGCGAGCGCAGATGGTCGCGTTCGTCGTCCTCCAGCTGTAACGCGCGTGCGAGCGCGTCGATCACTTCGGGGCTGGGACGGGTTTCTTTGCCCCGTTCCAGCCGGGTGTAGTAGTCGTTGCTGATGCCGGCGAGAGTGGCCAGCTCCTCACGGCGCAGTCCAGGGGTGCGCCGGATGCCCTGGAAGACCGGAAGGCCCACATCGGCAGGGCTGATCTGGGCTCGACGTGCCCGCAGGAAACGCCCCAGTTCGGTGCCGCCACCGGTTGGCGAGGGATCGGCCATGGTGTCCAGGATGGCAGCAGCCGTCGTGATCGCTGGTTGGCGGTGGGAGGCCCTGTCGCACCCCCGAACAGCACGGTCTCCCAGGCCGGGGCTGATCCGGGCAGGATGAGAAAGCGTTCGAACCGGTTGGAGCTCTCAATGAGCGCCCGGTCGGGCCGCGACCTACCGGAAGGACCACAGTCACCATGCCTGCAACACCCGAGCTGGTTGTCGTCATCATCGGCGCCGGGTCCATCGGTCAGGCGATCGCCCGCCGCATTGGGGTCGGCAAGACGATCATGCTGGCCGACTTCAACGAGAAAGCGGCAGCGACAGCGGCGGAGACGCTGCAGGGAGCCGGATTCACAACGAGCTCGGCGACGGTCGACGTCGCCTCCCACGAATCCGTCCGCGCCCTCGCCGCCACCGCCAGCGACCTTGGCGCCGCGATCACGACGCCGGAGCGAAGCCGGCCACATGATCCCCCCGCTGCCACCCGAGCAGCACCAGGCGCTGGCCACAACACCGGCTGAGGAGTTGCCCGCCCTGCCGTTCCTGCAACCCGACGTGGTCACCAGCTCCGGAGCCGCGTACGCACTGGCCAAGCGGGCCAACATCGTGCGAGTCCAGGCGGCCAGCGTCCAGTGGGGCGACCGCGGCGCCCGCCTCAACTCGATCAGCCCGGGCATCATCATGACCCCGCTGGCCTTGGACGAGCTCAACTCCCCTGCCGGCGAGGCATACCAGCGGATGATCAAAGCCTCCGCCGCCGGACGGGTCGGCAGCCCGGACGAGATCGGAGCCGCCGCAGCGTTCCTGATGGGCCGCGACGGCACCTTCATCACCGGCACCGATCTTCTTATCGATGGCGGCGTCATCGCCGCCATCGCCGCCGGCCGCTACCAACTCACCATGGGCGGCTGACCGCCTGACATCGACCGACCCCTCCTCGCTCTGCGATCGAAGGAGTTGCGGCAGAGAGGAAGGCTTCATGCCCACCATCCCCACCGTCACCTTGAACAACGGCGTCGAGATGCCGATCCTCGGGTTCGGCGTCTTTCAGATTCCGCACGAGGACACCGAGCGAGCGGTCAACGATGCGCTCTCCGTCGGCTACCGCCACCTCGACACCGCCGCCGCCTACCAGAACGAGGAAGCGGTCGGACGGGCCATCGCCGTCAGCGCCATCCCCCGCGAGGACGTGTTCATCACTACCAAGCTGTGGATCCAAGACGCCCCCGCCGAGGACAACACCAGGCGCGCGTTCGAGCAGTCACTCACCCGGCTCGGCCTGGACCACCTCGACCTGTACCTGATTCACAGCCCCTCGGTGACGTCTACGGCCAGTGGTGGGCCATGCAAGCCCTGCACCAGCAAGGCGAGGTCCGCGCCATCGGCGTCTCGAATTTCTACTCTGACCGCCTCGTCGACCTCATCGACCATAACGAGACCACCCCGGCGGTGAATTCAGATCGAGACCCACCCGTTCTTCCAGCGTGGCGACTACCAGCAGCTGATGCGCGACCGGGGGGTCCAGATGGAGTCCTGGGGACCCTTTGCCGAAGGCCGCAACAACCTGTTCACCGACCCCGACACTGACCGAGATCGCCGACGCGCATGGCAAGTCCGTCGCCCAGGTCGTGCTGCGCTGGCTCATCCAGCGTGACGTCGTCGTCATCCCCAAATCGGTCCGACCCGAGCGGATGGCCGAGAACCTCGCCGTCTTCGACTTCGAGCTGACCGACGACCAGATGGCGCAGGTCGCCGGCCTGGACACCGGTGAGTCGCTGTTCTTCGACCACCGCGACCCGGCCGCGGTCAGCCAGCTCGGCAACTACCGCGTCAACTGACCCCGCTCGCTGCAGCGAGCGGCAACACCCAATAAGAACCCGACCAGCAGGGAAAGGAACCTTCCATGAAGCAGCGCACCCTCGGAAGCAACGGCCTGGCCGTGTCGGAGATTGGCCTGGGCTGCATGAGCCTCACCGGCGCGTACGGCAACACCGGCGGCCCGTCTCGTGAGGACGCGATCACCCTGATCCGGCACGCCGTGGACCAGGGCGTCACCTTCTTCGACACCGCCGAGGTGTACGGCCCGTTCACCAATGAAGAGATCGTCGGCGAAGCCCTCGAACCCGTCCGGAACCAGGTCAAAATCGCCACCAAGTTCGGCTTCGCGTTCCCCGAGAATGGCGTCGAGGGCGGCGGAGTGTCCAGCCACCCCGACAGCATCCGGCGGGCGGTCGACAACTCCCTGCGCCGGCTGCGCACCGACCACATCGACCTGTACTACCAACACCGGGTCGACACCACCGTCCCCATTGAAGACGTCGCCGGAGCCGTTGAGCAGCTCATCCAGGCCGGGAAGGTGCTGAACTTCGGCATGTCCGAGGCCGCGGTCGGCACCATCCGCAGAGCGCACGCTGTGCGGCCGGTGGCGGCGGTGCAGAGCGAGTACTCCATGTGGTGGCGGGAGCGGGAGAAAGACGTGATCCCCGTGCTCGCCGAGCTCGGCATGGTCCCCTACAGCCCGCTCGGTAAAGGCTTCCTCACCGGCACCATCGACACCACCACAACGTTCGCCTCGACCGATATGCGAGCTCGCACGCCGCGGTTCCAAGGAGAGGCGCTCAAGGCGAACCTTGCCCTCGTCGAGGTCCTGAATCGCGTCGGCGCCGAGGTGGCGCCACCCCCGCCCAACTCGCGCTGGTCTGGCTGCTCAATCAGCAGCCCTGGATTGTGCCGATCCCCGGCACCAAGCGCACCGAACGGCTTAATGAGAACATCGGCGCCGCCGAAATCGAGCTGACCGACACCCAACTGTCCGATCTCCGCGCCGCGGCCGACCAGGTCCAGATCGTCGGCGCCCGCTACCCCGAGGAGAACGACCGCATGACCAACCTCGAAGCTCCGCTGCCAACACAATGAGGTAAAAGCGTCCCCCTGGTAAGGCGCGTTCCGGTTCGCCGCCAGTGACCTCTTCGGTGTGAAGCATGCCCGATGCCCGGCCGAGGTCCCGGGCAGAGCGTGAGCAGCGTGTGTGAACGTGCGCGGTCGTGTGCCCGTCTTCGACCCCAATAGTCACTCAGTTAGTCACTCAGCACTTCGTCCCAAACTCCGCGCGAAGGCGGTGGTCAGCGCCATCCACCCGCACACTCGACTCAGATGGACGAGGGCGGACCCATCGAGCCTCGGCGCCGCCGCTGTACTTCGCTGCTGGAGCGGAGGGCCGCGGTCTGGGACATGACAGGATTTGAGGCGGAGTTGACGAGGCAACTAGACGGACGGTGATGAGTTAGCAGTCCATCCGGCAAACGCAGCGTCAAGAGATGAGGCCCGTAGCAGGACGCCCCATGGCGGAACCGTGGAGAGCCGGGCGCGGCGCCGACTAGCGTGTCGCTGCGATCAGTCCGTCACCAACGCCGTCGCCGCGCCGGCGAGGGCCAGGTCGCTTTCGGCTGCACTCGCCACAGGCGCTGGGGTCGGGCTCCTCGGCGGCCTGATCGGTCTCGGTGGCGCTGAGTTCCGGCTTCCGTTGCTCATTGGTCTGCTTGGCTTCGCAGCCCTGCAAGCCGTGGTCATGAACAAGGCGATGAGCCTGATAGTGGTCGTGACCGCCCTGCCGGCCCGTCTGGTGGCCGTCCCCTTGAGACCGTGAGCGGCTACTGGTTCGTAGTAGTCAACCTTCGCCGGGCAGCCTCATCGGCGCATGCATGGGGGCCACCTGGGCTACCCAATGCGCTCAACAACCCTCTACCGGGTACTCGCCGTCCTGTTGGTGCTGATCGCCATCGCGCTCGCCTGGAACCACTTTGGCGACGTCAACCCTCTCGTGCTGGATCCCGTCCCGCTGCGCTCGAGCCGGTGGATCCGACGCGAGGGCCTCGGTGAGGGAGCCCACCAAATCGGCAGCTGAGTTGTGATTGGTGCCTCGGCTTGGGATTGGCTGGGCACCGATGGCTGCAGTCCTAGGAGACCGTCTATAGTTCCGTACGGTCTGCGCGTGTTGTGCGGGTTGTTGCGACCGTTGCCATCGCTTCCTCCAACCGCAGAGCCCTCGCAGTCGGGTGTGAACACCTTGCCATGATTCCGCGTCTTGGCGGGGTATTGATCTCAGTAATCGTGCCGGGCCATTCGGCAGGGCGATCTGCAGCAAAGGGACTCAGCATGGCTGGCGTGTTGCGTGTTCCGCGAAGCCGCGGCGCGTTCAGCGGTGTCGTGCTGGTATTGCTCGGTGCCTGGGGGGCACTCGTCCCGTTCGTCGGGCCCTATTTTCAGTTCGCCTACACTCCCGGCACCGTGTGGGTGTACACCCCCGCCCGGCTGTGGTTAGAGGTTGTCCCCGGCGTCGCGACCGCGGTTGGCGGCCTGATCTTGCTCAGCAGCACCAACCGCGCCTTGGCCGCGTTTGGTGCCTGGCTAGCCGCGCTAGCGGGAGCGTGGTTCGTCCTCGGCCCGACGGTGAGCAGGCTGTGGGCCTCGTCGGGTGTCTCACAGATCGGTTCTCCGC
>Ga0126312_10000333_pt1 | contig 26573 bp, 23 predicted proteins | sample Plot104A_FD_92537 | JGI IMG/M metagenome (GOLD analysis project Ga0126312, IMG submission 92537) | Serpentine soil microbial communities from UC McLaughlin Reserve, CA, USA - Plot104A | ecosystem: Environmental > Terrestrial > Soil > Grasslands | place: USA: UC McLaughlin Reserve, Lake County...
CATTTGAGGCAAAGATAGACAGCATGCCGGCCATAAAGATAACATTCAAGGAGCCGATACCAACAAGCAGCTACATGCTGGCAGGCTGAGGCGTGAGAAAAAAATGATAGCAGAACCATTCAATCACCTAATTGAATCAGATTAATGCTTGTTCAACCAAATGCTTAAAGCTAAGTCCTTCTGTAGATTAGAATGAAGCAAAAAGAGGAGACGACGATAACGACGGCTGCGACTACTACCACTGCAAGCGACAGAAAGATTATAACGCTTTCGTTTTTCTTCATTAGCGAAGTACCACCAGACCTTCGTTCATAGTCGATTATTAATGGCAATTCCAAGTAGGCCAGCTCTTTAAGCTTCTTCTTTAGGCGGTATCTCACGTTGGATGTGGCCTTTTCGTCTAGCTGTATTTTGCCACCCAAGTAGTCAAGCTCAAACTTTGACAGCATGCCAGTCATTTCAGTTCACAGCTGTACTATTATCTCTCGACAGAAAAAAAGATTGTGCAGTTGGGTTCCACATTCAGAGAAGTTTAGATTCCAACCAATTACGCTTTGCTGTATTCCGAAGTATCAACTTCCTCTGATTTGACAGCACAATGATAGGAAGCACTATTTTCCTAATGCATCATCTTTTAATCTGGCATATCTAGACGACCTCGGAGGCAAGAGTCCCACTAGAGCCGAGATGTCAATGGACTTGGTCGGGCTTCTACTACATGAAATCTTTCTTGACGGCGTATACCTTAAGGTAATCCGGTCTAGAAGCTCAATAACTAGGACTACTAGAAGCAATCGCACCTTTTTTATCGAATCATTGCAGGTTCTGACGCGTGTCTGAGCAACACTCAAGAAAATATTTTCTCATCCTTTTTGCTGCTACATCGTTTGCTATCTTGCTGCTAATTCCGGCGACCGGCCTTTCTAAAACTATCACTAGCATAGCTTCGGAAAGTTTCGCGCAAAAGGCAGAAGCTATTTCCGTAAAAGACTATGATGCAATGAAAAACTGTACAACTGATACAAGCAAACAGCCCACTTCAATTGAATACCTTACCTTTTTCAACTGTGGAAGAGTGTCCGAATCACAAGATGGGCAGACGGTCAGAGAGTTTACCCTTATTGTGAGCGAGAACAAGACTGTAGACATTATGGATGGCGGCTACAAGTTCAAAGCATGGACTTTCAATGGTACCGTACCCGGGCCTACAATGAGGGTGACTGAAGGCGACCTTGTAAGGATAACTCTCATCAACCCAGAGAGCAACACGCGTTCGCACTCTTTGCACATGCACTCGATACATCCCGCAGCAATGGATGGAGTGGAAGGTGAAGGCATCGTAGCTCCCGGAAAGAGCTTTACTTATGAATTTGTTGCTCAGCCGTTTGGAGTTTATCCATACCACTGCCACGTGGCGCCAGTAGCCGACCATGTTAACCGGGGTCTTTATGGCATGCTCATCATAGACCCAAAGGAGCCAAGACCACAGATGCACGAGATGGCGATGCTGATGAATGGATACGATCTAAACTTTGACCAGGAAGGCCCGAACTTTATCCCCACACCAGAAGAAGCCAACAATGACGAAATGCCAGAGATTGAAGAACGCGACAATGAGCTATACTCTGTCAACGGGAAGGCGTTTGATTACATGTACCACCCAATAGAGCTCGTCCAGGGAGAAAAATATCGAATATATCTCGTGACCATGCTCGAGTTTGATCTCGTCGATTCAATACACATACACGGCGGCATGTTTGAATACTATCCGCCAGGCACGTCAAAGACTCCACAAATGGTAAATGACGTTATAACGCTTGGCCAAGGAGATAGGGGAATAATAGAATTGTCATATCCATATCCGGGCAAGTACATGTTCCATACTCATATCAATGAATTTGCAGACAAGGGATGGATGAGTTTCTTTAACGTAGTACCCAATAACGGTACTACAACTGACACTGCCGCCCCCACAGCAAATAGCACTACGAGTAGTAGCACCAGTCCTCCTCATGACATGTAGAGTCTGAAAAAACAACAGCGGTCAACCAACTATCTGGCAACTCATTTAAGCGATATTGCCACCTACAAACTATTGAAAGTCCGTTACCTCGGAAGCTGGGTGTCAATCGCAACATATCACACCCAGCTTTCAGGGCAGGATTTCTAGTTGCGAACTAATTACAAGGTTGACCCAGAATAGGAGCTTGGGGATTCCTTGCTCGTACTATCGAAACTCCTGAAAACCTAGGACAGTTACACAATATTGTACCAAGATAAAAATTCAGAAGACTCAAATTGAAAGATGATGAAACAATCCTCCCAATCGAGCTATCGCACCTGATAAATACATTATACGAACCTATCTATCGTAATGCGGCGAACTGCTATCATCTTTTTGGCTATCGCGCTTGTCTCAATGACGTCCGGTGTCGTACGGACACAGTCAACCACCACACTGGCGCAGGAAAGCGAGGATTTGTGCGGAACAGAAGTAAGGGGAGATCTTGAACTCAGCTCAGATCTAGTATGCGATGGCGATGGACTGCACGTTACCGCGAATGATCTGACCATATTTTTGAATGGCCATACTATTAGAGGGCCCGGAACCGATAGCAATACCACCGGGATACATGTAGACGGAGTTCGAGAGGTCAGAATCAGAGGACCCGGTCTAGTTACAGGTTTTGGCACAGGCGTCGCGTACACGGATTCGAGCGGGGGAGCCATTCGAGATACCTACCTCTTGCGCAACGACATTGGAGTCTTGTTAGACGCTACTACTGATACCCATGTTAAGCAGGATCATATCTCCGAAAGTCGCATTGGTGTTCTTAACAGAGCGTCAGACAATACCGAGATAGAGATTGCCATATTGACTGGCAACAAAGAAGGAATCCGGCTCGAAAATAGCCTAAGTGTCGATGTAGACTTTAACATCATAATGGACGGCGGTACAGGTGTGTACATGGACGAAGATAGCATAGATAACGAGCTATTCTACATGATCATGTTTAGGAATCAGGGGCCAGATGCAGTCATTGCTAATCCAGGTGAAGGAGGACTCAAAAACACCTTTGGCAATAATGAGTGTATTCAAAGCGTACCAGCTGAGATTTGTACAGCTGGAATAGAGAGTACAAGTCAAAACTAAACACAACCTGAAGCGGCAATTCAGCAAGCTCAGGCCCAGACGATGAAGCAGAGGCAACGGATGGCTAAGACGTAAAACAACTCTCCCTCTTTTGTTCCGCGTCTTCCGTTTCAGAAATCGCATTAGTATCACATGCACAGGTACATTATTACGATTGTCACATATGAGATATGTCTGAGTATCGCAGCCACAGTGGTTTTTTGTGTTGTTATCTAAAACTGGCGAATCGGCTATAAGGTTTCAAGACACTCTTCTGATGCTAATTTGGTACATGTAAAGAGGACCCGAATCAGCTTCATGCCGACGCTAACTTGTCCGACGATTCTCTTGAGTCTATTCATTCTCGATATCTATGCCAACGGCAAAAGCGCAGGAGGAAGAAGAAGAAGGCTATTCCAGCAACAGCGAAGGAGCAATTTTGATAGCATGCGACACGACCTCTGAGCAGGCAGCCAAGAATATCAACCGATGATTCCGTTCCGAGGAGTCTTGGAAATGGAGAGTATCTTCTCTCTCAATTCAGACCTCTAGGTAGACGAAGGAGCCAGACTGACGATTTTGCTTCTCGAGAAGTCAAATGGGTTAAAAAAATAAGCAACCGGGATCTCCACAGTACAGCATCGTTGTAAACGGTTACATGGATATCGATGGAGTCAAAATAACTTCTTGGGACTCAGAAGAAAATTCTGTGGTATACCGAGATTCTTTGGAGTAAGTTCCGCGGCCGTACACATCCGTTATCAGGATGCTGACGGCCGAGTGATCCAGAACCCGGAGCTTGCCCATAGGGATACGGCGGGGAAAAAGGGAGGGCTTTTCACTCGGCGGGACGGCTACCAATATTTTGATCAGAAACAACGATCTCCATCATTGGTGATAGGCATTTTATTCGACCGGGTCCAGAAACGTTACAATAGACAATAACAAATACCATGATAATTACATGTACACAATAGATCCACATTCAAGCACCAGCGACATAACTACGGCAAACAACTATTATATTCATCACAACAGATACGACGCAATTATTTGTTCTGAAGACTGCTCCAATCTCCTGATTTAAGGAAATGCTGTGCGTGATCATATATAACAAGTAGAATATTGCTCTCCAAGAACCTATGCATGATTCGATAGTGAGGGACAACCTTGTCTATAACTCAAAAGAAGGAATTAACGTCTGGGAGTCCCCGGACAACGAAATATACAATAATACAATACGCAACGTATGTACCGCATTCTACCTTTCAAATCCTTTCTCTAGTAATATCGGAGTTACTACAGGAAACAAAGTGTACAAGAACATTGTAGAAAATGCCGAGTTTGGAGTGGCATCTTTCGACACAGATGGCGTTCCAAATGACATAATTCAGTATCTCATAAATACCTTGAAAACAGTCAGTTTTAGCATGACTTCTAAACCGCTCGCCAGAATTCTAACATACAAAATTTTCCTGTCACCACTAGCCATCTTGGCTGTCACTGCAATAGTTGGTGCAATATTTTCTTCAACAATACCATTCTCCACATACGCCCAAGAAGAACAAGACTCTGAAGGAGAGGTCGATTCTGAGGAACAACAGCAACAACCGTCTTTCCCAAGATTAAAAGATGGCTCACTTGGGGTAGAATTAGTTGCAGAGGGGCTGGATAATCCGACAAGTATGGAATTCATAAGCAATAATGATATGATTATTCTCCAAAAGGACGGAGAAGCGGTGCTTGTATCAACAAGTGGCGGCGAAGCAAGTCAAAACGGCGATCCGCCCATAGTTGTTGACATTCCAGTTAATACTGCTAGTGAGAGAGGATTGTTGGGCATAGCAGTTGCAGACTCCAGTTCTGACAACAATAATACCGGCGCCACCAAGACCTTTGTGTTCTTGTATTATACTGAATCCAGCGAAGGCGATTCCAACATCAGGAATAGGATATACCGGTATGAATGGGATGCTGGGAATATGATGCTTACCAGACCGACATTGATTTTGGATCTCCCGGCAGAACCAGGCCCTAATCACAATGGAGGCAAGTTAATAGTTGAGAAAGGCGGAGGAAATACAAGTCCCCAAGATAGCCAAGATGATTATCATTTGTATGCAGTTATTGGAGATCTAAACAGGGATGGAATACTGCAGAATTTTGAAAATGAGACAGCAGATCCCGATGGTACATCTGGAGTATTTCGTTTAACACTCAATGGTGCTGCACCAACCGATAATCCTTTCTTTGATAGTAGTAATGTCAACGGTGAAAACAATGAGTTGAGCAAGTACTTTGCTTACGGCATAAGGAATAGTTTTGGGTTAACCGCCGATCCATTAACTGGCACTATGTGGATGACAGAGAACGGGCCTAAGAACTATGATGAAATAAATATAGTTGAGCAAGGCTTTAACAGCGGCTGGCAACAGGTCAGGGGGCCGATAGAAAGGGACAACAAAAATATAGATGACCTCGTACAACTGGACGGATCACATTACGCTGACCCTGTTTTTTCTTGGTTAGAATCTATTGGAATAACTGATATTGAATTTCTTGATTCTACAAAGCTCGGATCAAAGTATGCCAACAACATATTCGTAGGCGACATAAACAACGGCAACTTGTATTTTTTCACGGTAAATGAAAGTCGAACAGGGATAACCTTTGAGGGGAGCGAGAATGGCGCACAGAACAATCAAGACAGCCTTATGGATCTAGTAGCCGACAATCAGAATGAACTTTCTGCTATCACCTTTGGTACGGGCTTTGAGGAAGGAATAACAGACATCGAGACAGGCCCTGACGGATATCTGTATATTCTGTCCTATGGCGGTCAGCTGTACAGAATTGTTCCAAGGTAGAGTACGCTGTAGAAAATCACTTACCCTGAGGACCCCATTTAAAAATATATGATAAAGTTTAAAGCTAAGAAAGCGTATGAACCCACTACCATGACAACATCAAATTCCACTGGCCCCACTACGATTAAGTGGTATATGTAAGGAGCCTGATTTGTCGTGGCTATCAAAATGGTAACGATAGTAGGCACTAAAGGTTAAGGCTGTGATCAAGCTCTATGGCTAGTATGCATGCAAATTGCGCTTATAGCTTTTGAACTGCTGATAGTTTCTAAATATATGACCACACTTTTCACAATGAAAATTTGCCTTTGACTTGGTAACATCTGGATAAAAAGCATTTTTAGCCAACGCAATTCTTGATATTTGTTGTCCCATATATCTCTCGAAACATGAAAGAATCTACCATATTTTGGCGGTTCGGTAAGTGAATTACGAACAACTTAACTCATTATTGTTACCTATCTCTCGATTCATGGATTATCCAGTTCACAAAATAGTTTCAGAGTCAATACAAGCGGCGATCTTCAGTCCATAGGTACAGCTAATCCATTAGTCTAGAGACAATTACTCCGCTGTAAATTTGGGTTTTCTTGTTATTTGCAAGCTTCCTTCTTTGGTACCAAAGCGTTGAGTTGTTTATTCCAAGCCTCTTCTTTTCAGCAGACGACATTTCCAAAATTCTTTGCTGCAATTCCAAAAGATCAGTTCTTTGGATTCTTATTCTTATTTTGCAATATCTGCAGGAAATAATCAGATCTTTACAGTATTATTTTCATAGATATCATAAATTGAGTAAGACATTTAGAGAGGAAGTTTCAAAAAATGGAGAATATTTAAGAATATGTTCACCATAGTTAATCTTGCAAAAATGGGAAACAATACGCTGACCCAACCCTGCCGGGGTGTGACCCGGACAAATCTGTATATCAGGAGATTGCTGACAATGAATATAACGAATACAATGATCCGACTCTGTCAGGATATAGTCCGCAACAAAGCGCAGAATGCTTAGGTTCAATCCAGCGACTTAAGCGTTTAAAAAGGCAAAGGGTGCCAGCGGCATCATCAGAGGTATTTTCATACCAATGCCTTAGAATGAACCCGCCATCTTCTCCAGAGGCCTTTAGCCTAGTATAGAAATATACAAATGGTCAAAGACCTTGGGGCAGAAATCTTCTCCTCTCCTCCCCTACCCCTCACACACACTCGCCCATTATCTACGCACCAAAATCTCTACATGCAAAAGCCTATTGATGCTCGTCTTTTACCTTGGCGACCAAATTTCTGTGGCTGATCTTATGAGCTGATGATATCGAGCCTTTGCAAAGCGCCTAAAATAGCAGAATATCCTTATAGAAGGCCTATACGTATTCTGCCATACATTAGTTAGGTGTAGAAATTCTGGCGACTATTGTTTTAATCTTGCATATGAAAATGCTTTGGTGCCCTTATTTCACACCTGTTATTAGGCAAACTACCGTATCTTTGAATCGATGCCAGCACACATACTTCTCCCACGTAAAGTGTGGCAAAAAATTATCGTCGTGACAACTTTGGCACTTCCGCTGTTGTTAGCATTCGCAGTACCAGCACAGGCTGTTATTAAAATTGACGATATCGACGAGGACAACATATTTGTAGCGACAGTAGATATGCGTATTCTCATAGGCAATGATGAAGAGAACCTGATGCTCGGATCTGTACTTAGCGATTCTATAGATGGTAAAGGTGATGAGGATATAATTTATGGTGGTGATGGAGAGGATGAACTTATTGGAGGATCTGGAGACGATCTAGTTGTTGGCGGCCTTGATGAGGATTTCATTAAAGGCGGAAGAGGAGATGATGTCCTTATTGGAGGGCAAGATAACGATATTATAGTGGGCAACGAGGGCAACGATAACCTATTTGGCGACGTTGGAGACGATACCTTGGAAGGCGACGAAGGGGCTGATGCCTTCCATTGTGGAATTGGAGTCGATACAATTACAGATTTTAATCCAGGCGAAGGGGACACTAAATCAAGAGACTGTGAAATATTTGATCAGAATGTTCCACAAGATATCGTTCGATAGGGAGAGGGTGTTCTCTATTTTTACCAATCGGTATTTGGAGCAATAATAATAATCAATCCTGCTGCTATTCCGAGCAAAACAGGTTTTAAACATGAAATGAAAAGTACCAATTATGACTTTTCAAGCCTGCCGACCACTTTTAAACAAGAGAAAGTTAAAGTGAGAGGACCAGCAGAACCTACGATAACGATAAAAAGAAAATCTTCTATTTTATTGTCAATAAAATGTTCTGTTGAATCTTCGGTTGGTGAAATCAGCTTTCTAGAAATCCAGATTACATCATAAATTATCAAAGAAAGACTATTTAACAGGTAAGATGGCCGCCTGCATAATTATCCTTCTGGGTGCCGACGCGCTGCTAATCTTGCAGTAACAACTTCTAATATTCTTCTTGCAACTGCAAATTAGAACCAATTCCGCCAGATCAAGATCTTTGATTCTACTGATATTGATGTTGCCCACAAACGAACCAAAAACCGCCAACGTGATGTTTGTAGAGCTGAGGAAGTTCCACTGCAAGCTGATGTCAAGAGTTATCGATATGAACCAGGCAGACAATTCTCGCAGCTCATTTCGCCTTCCTCAGTCTGCGGGCGGCGCTGTTAATTATTGTCAGCAATTATCCTTCATAATATTGCCAGCAATCGCACGATGATTTACCAGCGCAAATTGGAAAGTTTGGTAACTTGTGAGGGGATTAGCACAATTTAACAAGAAAATTAATTCCTGTCTCCCTCTAAGTTACCGATGCCGTTTTGGCGGCCGCCCTTCTCTCGACTATCAGCATGCCTGCAATGTACAGCGCGAGCATGGGGCCGGCGACAAACCACATCGTCACTCATGTGCTCCCTGATGGTCACCTCGGACGCCATTGACAACGGATAGATAGGCTCTGCCGATAAATATAATGCTATTTGAGTTACGGCTCAGTCCAGCAATTGTTTATTATCCTTTAGGACACAGGATTCTGTCAAGTTATCGTTGGATGTCTTTTTGTCTCGAGAATTGCTCATCAGACAAAGATTTGGCAATACCCTTTTGCCTAAGTCGTTACTAGCCAGTAGTATATAACTCCCATTATCTAACGCAACAATAAGGCATTTGGTTCTATTCGAAATTCTGGCTCCGATTGTTGAGTTTATCACCTCACAAATATCCAACCTTGGCTATGCTGGAATTTTTGTTCTGATGGTGCTTGAAAGCGCTTTGATTCCAATACCAAGTGAGGTTATCATGCCTTTTTCTGGGTTTCTTGTTTCAGAAAACAAGCTGAATTTTACTGCTACTGTACTAGCTGGCTCGATAGGAAATCTCGTAGGATCCGTAGCAACCTACTATCTGGGGCAGAGAATTAGAAGGGACGTCATCTTGAAGTATGGGAGATTTCTCTTCATAAGGCAAGATCACCTAGAATTTGCTGAGCGAATATTTCAAAAGCATGGCAGCAAGATAACGTTCATAGCAAGACTACTTCCTGCTGTTAGAACCTATATTTCTCTTCCAGCTGGCATGGGCAAGACTCCAATTAATAAATTTGTGCTCTATACCTTTGCAGGCTCTGTCATATGGAATACTATGCTGACATATGCTGGCCTTCAGCTAGGAGAGAGCTGGAAGAATATCGAGACATATTCTCCTGTTCTTGATGGCATAGCCGCTGCTGCAGTCATAGGTTTCATCATTTGGTTCATACTAGGCAGCAGAAGGTTGAGGAAGAACACACCGTCTTGAGTGGCAGATCGAATAGAGGAAGGAAGAAGTTGATGCTAGATAATAACAACAAGCGCATGAAAGAAACCACCTTTTTTGACTTGCGCCTGCCTGTAACTTTGTTTGACCAATCTCTGTTAACCATGGGATTGTTACTACTACTTCATTTCTTCTAGGCTTTCTAAACTCCTTGGAGACTACTATGCCAACCCACGATCCCAATAAACATGCTTCACAAGGTTGCGTGCATTCACCAAAACGAGATCGCTACAAGACTACACCTTAGGCATTTGTTCATCTCTTGAAGAAAGAAGTTAAAATAATCCAAAAAGCAATCTGTGCATGTTGTCTAAGCGAATTACTCATGTTGAACCACATATCAAAGAAAGCAACTACATAAGGGATCTGGTTTTTGGATTTGGTGACGGAGTAAATACATCATTAGGAATTGTGGCCGGCGTGGGTGGCGCAATAATAGCAGCTGATGTGGTCATCCTTGCTGCGCTGATCGGAATGTTTACAGGGGCAAAAGCAATGGCTGTCCAAAATTATCTTGCAGTAAAGTCCCAGAGGGAGATACTTGAGTCTGAAATAAAGCGTGAAGAATACGAAATACAGACTATTCCCGAGAAGGAAAAAGAAGAGGTCGAAGAGATTTACCGTGCCAAAGGCTTTGAGGGAGACGAATTAGGGAGAATTGTTAGCAAAATCGCTTCTGACAAGGATGTCTGGCTTAAGACTATGTTGACAGAAGAGCTGGGGCTTAACTTGGAAATTGTGGGAAACCCCTTAAAAGGAGCTTTAGTTATGTTTGGTTCCTTTCTTTTAGGCGGGATTCTTCCAATTCTTCCTTACTTTGCTGTGAAGGCTGGTCTGATTTCTTCAATCGCTGCCATCGTGATAGCCATCGTCATTAGTGTGACATCTTCGTTCATCGTAGGCGCGCTAAAGGGACGCATGGCAAAGAAGAGCTGGATAAAAGGCGGGATAGAAATGGCTGGGCTTGGCACTGGCATTGCGTTGGTTGGCTACGGCATTGGATGAGATTGCAAATACAGGAATCATAAGTGTCCCAAGAGTATGAGCCCCTCTCGGCAGCTGAAAAAATCCAAGTTACCATGCAGATAAGGAATAGAAGAAAATGCGAAAAAGAAGGATAAAGAGCAGATTCTTAATTAATAGAACCTCATTTTTATAGTGTTGAAGCCCCTCTAGTTCGTTTCCGAAGTAGATATACAAGCCGCAGATACCAATTGGATTGGAGGCTGGTAGCCGAGGAACAAATTCGTGGGTATCTAGAACCAATCCTTGACAAAATGAGGGCACAAATTTCGATTTTATCATACCGAATGAAATATTGAATGGCACAACCAAGCACAAACATCATGATTCCATTGACAAAATCAATGGCAATCTACAGCGCACACATCGTTGTCAGTTTTGAGACCTTTTGCAGTCCACAACTGACGAGCAAAAGTTGATCAGAGCTTTCATCATTTATCGGTCACAGGCCAATTTGTAAATAGTCACTGAAATCCTGCTTGATCCTATCCCTAACAACCGATTTTTGAGCAGCAACTCAGGGGCACTATTCAAAAGTTGGTTGTCATCGAATATGCTAATACGCTAATTCAATACAAAATCGCCGCTATCCCAACTAATCTCTTCTTTCTGTAATTCTGTAAATCTTTCCATCCAGGTACGTCAACACGTACAGGTACCCGTCATGACCGGTTTCAATATCGGTTATATGGCCTGTGAAGCCGGTGCCAAGTGTGACTGCTTTAACCTCGTTGTAATTGTCAGCCACCAAATCCTGAAGCCCCGGCTGCCAAGCCCGGCCCGGTTCTGATTGACCTTGAAGAAATAGAGGTTGCCGTTGTTGATGTCGCCGACAAAGCTGACCATGACTCTCTCAAAGATATCGCTGGTTCCAAACAAGACCAATTCTGCAATCATCGAAGAATTTCGCACCTACATGAAGGCAAAAGGCTCGTCAGAGCAGCACCAGAACAACAACCTGAAAGTGGCAATAGCCTTTGCAAAACACCTTCGTCCCAATGTCACATTCTATCAGCCAGAGAGAAGGGAGCAAATTATCTTTAGCGTAGAAGCAAAGGGCATTTCAAATAATGCATGCAATATTGGCTTTCCAAGCGTGGTTATACAGGATGATGGCAATGGAAAAATGATTAACTGGCCACACCCAATAGGTTTTAACTATGCAATGGGATGTCTAAAGGCATCATCAATAGATAGTGTATGGACATTTGGCGACAAACCCGGTGAGGAAATCATACTCAACAAGTCGGGTTCATACACGGTCATTACATCGGTTAGAGAAGACGCTACGGCGAAAAGAAATTCGTTGTTGTTACAAGTTAGCATATTGATCTCAGCAATCACGCTGCAGCAAATGTAGCAGCGGGAGAGCGACGGCGCGCAACAAGCTTCATGCCCCTGCGCTAGGGGTGTAGTGGATGTTGGCCTTTTAGGCGGCGGACGTCGATTAAAACTGTCGTGTTTGGCGATTTATCGAGCACAGGTAGTGGAACTTTTCAGTCTCTTTGTTCCTTACCGTTTTCAGTCCTTTGTTTTCTTGAAATCAACTGGACAGTTGTCTTGTTCTAGTTCAATGTAAATCTTGGATGGATTGATGTATGGTAGTACTTCTTTTACCTTCTGCTCTATCTTGTCAATTACTCCTTCTATCTTGTCAGTATCAAGTCCATCTTTGAGGTTTACTTCCATCGCAACAAGCGCATCTTCAGGAGCAAAGTGCATCGTTCTCATGCTGAGTATGCGATTAACTTCTGGAATTTGAAGCACCAGATCAACTATCCTTCTGTAGTCCTTACGAGATATCGCTTCGCCAACAAGCAGTCCTTTATTTTCCCGTGCCAAAAAGAAAGCAAATGTCATCAAGATAACACCAATGGCAAGCGAGCTTATAGCATCAAAAATGGTGTTTCCAGTTATTTCCGACAAAAAGATTCCAAGTGCTGCGATCCCAATGCCTAGCAAGGCTGCTGAATCTTCAACCATGACTGTTAAAATGCTTGGATCTTTGCTTTCTCTGAACTCTTCCAAGAGCGCTCTAACACTGACTTTCTCTCCCCTGGCTTCAATTGTCTGTTTGAAAAGAGCGAAAGCAACCCTTAGAGCGTTTCCTTCAAACGCAGCAGAAATTGCCAAAATGACGTAGCTTATGTTGGCGTTTTGGATGTCGTGCAATCCCTCAAATATAGAGCTGATGCCCTGCTCCAACGAAAGGATGCCCGATATTCCAAAGAGCATGGTAGCGACAAGAAATGACCAGAAGAACTGCTCCTTGCCATATCCAAATGGATGACGCTCTGTCGCTGCCTTTGCACTCGTCTTGAGTCCGATTAGTAACAGTACCTGATTGAAAGTATCGGATGCGGAGTGGTATGCCTCAGCCCACATGGCAGTGCTGCCAGTAAAGACAGCGGCGATGAACTTGGCTATTCCTATACCAAGGTTGCCAAATAATGCAGCATAGATTGCCTTCTTAGAAGCGCCTGCCACAATCAAAAATGATTGTGACTATGACATAATTTAAGGTAATTGAAGTCGGAACAAGAAGAGTAGCCCAACAACCTAAAGGAATGTGCATCAGAGCACATCAGATAACCAGGTTATCAAGTAAGCATCAATGACTAAATTCTGTATAAGGATTTTGTGATTTAACGTACAGAAGTAGACAAAAGTATGGACTACTTACAAAATAATCATATCATGTGACTTTGTATCAATCCTGCATATCTCCTAAATAATCATCGATCAATCAATTTCTATAGAGACGCTGTTTCTCATGAAGAAGATAAAACGTACAAGTTTTGTTCTGACAATGAGGATGACGACAATGATGATGCTGTTAATACCGGCCAATATTGTGTTTTTTGTTGGATTTGCACCGCTAACAACATCACCGTTGGCATACGCTGCTAGTAGTAATTGCATCAATCTCTCAGACAGAACAATCGAAGTATCATGCGACACAACTTTTGCACAACTTGCCAAGAATGTTAATGATGACTCACTTTTGAAACTCCTAGGTAATGGTGAGTACCTTTTGAGCGCAGACCTCAACATAAATGAAGACGCAAGCCTGCTTATCGCTGCTCCAGAAGTTACATGGATAAAGATAAGCAACAAAGGATCTCCACAATACAACATCCTTGTCGATGGCGGCCAAATGGACATCAAGGGAATTAAAATAACTTCATGGGATCCGGAAAAGAGTGCGGTAGTTGACCAAAATAGCAAAGGTTCCGTACCACGGCCATATATCAATTATAAAGATGCCAAAGGTGGAATAATCCAGAACTCGGAGCTTGCATACATGGGGTATGATGGAAATGAAAAGAGAGGTTTTTCACTTGCAGGAGTTACTTCCAACATTGAAATCGCAAATAGTGATTTCCACCACTGGTGGTATGCGTTCTATTCTAACGGCGCCGAAAATGTTACAATAGACAATAACCAATTCCATGACAACTACAAGTACGCGATAGACCCTCACACTGGGACGCATGACATGAAAATAACAAACAACCACGTATACAACAACCCGGGTAGCGGAATTATCTGCTCTATTGATTGCTATGATATTTTAATTGAGAATAATACGATACATGACAACGGAAAAAACGGAATAAACCTTTCTCGCAACATGCACGACTCGATAGTGAGGAACAATACAATATACAACTCGCCAAGAGGGATTACAATAAGCGACTCACCCAACAATGAAATTTATGACAATACCATATACAACGTTGAAGAGAGTTTTCACTATGTCAATGGACATACTCCGAAAAACAAGATACACGATAACACGATACATGAAGATGAGAAATATGATGATGATGATTGATACCTCTTGACCTGCAAACTACAGGATAAGAGGATGGATGAGATTTTGGTCTGTAACTACCCAACTTAGCTCTGCGGCGGATGTCATTGCCCTGTATTTGTCAGAAACGCAACAAACAGCCTCGTGCCCCTGCGACTGCGCGGTGCGGCTGAAAAGCATAGCCATCAACTGATCGCATATTCAGCCTCAAAAGATGCATCTTGTATTTTGAAAGAAGTCTTCGACATCGCCCTCAAAAGCAGGTGGTACAAGATCAGTAAAATATCTAGGAGTCTATCTTATTATAGAACTTTCATAAAAATGATGAGAAATCCGTAAAAGATGACTGAACGCCCTTTAGATAGATGAAAAACCTGCAAATAAGAAGCCAAACCTTTCTGGTTCTGATCGTATCAATGGGAATTGCCGCGGTTTCTCTTGCAATCGCAACGGGTCTGCTTGTACCATCTCCATCAGGACAAGCGATAGCTCAGCCGCAAAGCAGCAATATGACAACTACAACTCAGCCGGTAATGCCAGCCTCTAGCAACAAGACTTTCCATATTTTTAGCGCAGACGTGGAGGGATTGAATGAAACAGCAGCAGAAATACCTGGAGATATCTATTCTCTGCCCTTAATAGTAGTCGATAGGGGCGATAATGTGACAGTATACAACTACAATACTGAAGAGGTAGAAATAGAAGCAGGGGCAGCAGGAGTGGAAAGACATTCATTTACAATAGATGCACAGCCATATCGCGTGGACATAGACGTGGCACCAGGAAAATCTGGAAATGCAACCTTCACAGCTGATCAAGAAGGCATATTTCCATACTACTGCAAGTATCATCTCCCGACCATGACAGGACAGCTTGTAGTGCTTCCGCCGTCGCCAGCATCTCAACCAGCAACAATGTGACATATAGTACTGTACAACAGAAAGAGTGAGGCAAAAAAGGCTAGGAAATGGAGTAAAGCAGCTCGGTCTGAAGATCCTGATTAACGGCGGCTACGGGCTTTTCGGCAGCCCTGCGTTCAAATATGCAGGTGTCAGAGTCGTCGACTTGATCGCTGCTTATGGACCAAGCACACTTTGCGGTTAACTAGGTTACAGAACCTTCTAGCTCAGGATTTGAACACTGAACTACAAAAAAGAAATTTGTTGCTTGGGCTTGACTCTAAAAGCTGGGTCAAGAAAGAGAGCGAATCGAGGTATGGCATTTATTCCTCGATTTTTAATCGACTATTGTCGACATATTCCTTAAAAATTGCATGTGCTTTCTTTACATAGGTTGCCCAGCGGGTACAAAATTGTCCTTTCTGGCAGCAAGACGGCAGTAAGCGATTTTCGCCACTCTGGCTGGATAGGTTTCCTTGGGTGCATTCCGTCCAATTATTACCCGAAAATGCCGCGCAGCAGGGAGATAATGGAAAGCATTTTTTCCCAACGCATAGCGACGATGAAGGCCGGCTAAGATTTGCCTCATATTCGCTGCGAAAAATAGAAGCAGCGCTCTTGGAATACGGCTTTACCAGAGATGAAGTTATATCATTGCAGATCCGCCGCGGAAATTGGACAGGGCAATAGGTCCAGAGACAAAGGCAATAGGGCTGACTGTGCATGATCCGCTGGGCTATTCTGGACTGTCGCAGCTGAACGCGTGCCTGTTCCGACTGATCAACTGGTGGCCGGCTGCGTCCTATACAGCGGCAGCATTTGACGATATTATCAAGAACCTACTTCTCAAGAAATACAACTCAAAATTGGTAATTGGAGGTCCCGGCATACGGCAGCTGGAAGAACACCCTGAATTGTTTAGGGAATGGGGCATCGACTGCCTCGTCTCCGGAGAAACAGAATATCAGTCGTCGGCCCGCTTGTTGAAAGTGCGCTCAAGGGAGAGATCCTGCTAGAACGAACAGCATCAAGCAAGCCCCTGCGCTCCGACAAGGTTCCGATTATTAGAGGACCGTCAACTAGTGGCATCGTAGAAGTTACCCGCGGCTGCGGGCGCGGCTGCCAGTTCTGCACACCAGACCTTTTGTTTTTCGGAAGCATACCTAAAGAAAACATACTGAAAGAAGTAGAGATGGAAGTAAAGCATGGAATCAGAAGGATAGAATTACACTCTGAAGATGCCCTATTTTACAGGCGCAAGCTTGGCAGCTTTGAAGTGAACCACGAAGCCATAGTCGACCTGTTTGCAGCGGTCAAGAAATTCCACGGCGTCAGGCAAGTGGCGACAGACTTTTTTGCTTGCTCTACTGTCAAATACGCGCTCAAGACAGTCAAATCAATGTCTGAAATAATGGCACTGGATGAAAAGCAGCCCGGCTATGTTGAGACAGGCCTGGAAACTGTCAGCCCCCGGCTGGTCCAAAATATCATGCCAGGCAAGGTCAAGTCCTACACCATTGAAGAATGGCCCGATGTGATTGACGATGCGCTTGGCATTCTAGATGACAACTATTGTTTCACAGTTGCGTCAATGATGACCGACTTGCAGGCACTCTCTTAGCTTAATAAACAGAGAAGCACCAAGGATACTAAAGATACTCCCAGCGTGGACTCGACCGCCGGCTCTACTTGCTCTCAAATATGTGACTGGAATGACGCTTCGCTTTTTGAAGGAAGCCGATGAAGCCATAGCACTGGAGGAGGAAGAAGAAGAAGACCGGCTAAACCTTTACAAAGATCTGCAATATGCTTACGACGGGGAAGGCCAAGCCATATAATGCATGTATCAAGCGTTGTCAATGAGCTGGTCAAAACAGCTGGCGCACTGCCGGAACAGCAGTAAGCAAGCTTTTACTGCTAAATCCCTGCGAATAGCTTTCAGTCCTATAGATCAAAGTGGCACTACTTTAATAATTATCTATATAGGTGTACTATGGTTTAGCTCTAACCTTTAGTGTGTATATATATACATTCAATCCACTAAACGCATTGTTTCAAAAACCTTTAACCAATTTCAACCTGCTGGCCTAGCAATTTTCCAGTGTAGGCAAACTCTTGATTCATTATTGCGTCGGCATACTTGGAAAATGCAGCTTTCTCAATGCAAGAGCCATGCATCGGATATACCATCTCGGGGGACAGCTTTTGCAGCCTCTTGGTAGTTTGCCTCACCGGCTTTTCACTTGCAAATATGCCTGCAGCCCTGTAAAGCCCGATCATCTGCTCTGACAGGTCTTCGGAAATTACCGGCCGGTTTTCGCCTGGCTGTATGAACAGGTCTGACGGGAAAAGCGACTTTGTCGTCTCTTCAAACACCATCATGCTGTCCCAGTGATGCACATGCGGGGTCATTATGAACCTGAAAGACCTCCTGCCCGTTTTTAGGACTTCGTTGTCCCAATACGATATGTGGTTGACTGGCATGTCATGCCAGCCAGTCAGGTTCAGTTTCGAGCTCAGGTCGCTGCAGACAAGCCTTGCTCTGGGAGCCTTTAGGAAATCCATGCCTCCCCATTCGTCGCTTTCAAAGTGCAGAAACGCAACATAGGTCAGCTTTTCAAGCGGGATCACTTCCTTTACCTTTGCTTCAATCCTTTCGTACATGCCGATAGGGCCGGTATGAATCAGCATCGGGCTTTCGTCGTCAATTAGAAATTGGTTAAACGTGATTTGGTATTCAGGCACAAGGCCAGCTATTCTGTAGATGCCATCCTTTATCTCAGAGATTGAAACATCGACATCCTTTCCTGCATAAAATGTCCGGCTGACTTCTGGCATTATTACATGGTATAGAGGATCGTCTTTGCAATAAAAAGATGATCGTGAAGCTAGCGCGACAGGTCCAAATCCCGGCTATATGGAGCCTTTATCAGACATGGACGCGTCTATCAATACGGCGCAAATATGTATGGATGCCTTTGAATGCATCGCAACCAAACTCGACGTGCGAGAGTTCAGCTCACAGGAAGTTTCTCCAGAAATAAAATCAAAAGTATTGGAAGCCGCACGGCTGACAGGCACCGGGCTTAACACCCAGCACTGGCGGTTTATCCTTGTAGAGGATGAGAGAAACCTGATGAAGCTCGCAGAGGATAGCACAACCGGAGGCTGGGTTTCAGGTGCCAATTTTGCAATCATTGTGCTGACAAACCCAAAGCACAGATTCTACATGATCGACGCCGGGAGGGTAGTTCAGGACATGCAGCTGGCCGCATGGAATTATGGCGTGGCGTCAGGCTTGTTTACAGGAGTAAAGGAAGAAAGGCTACGCAGCGACTTTAACATCCCAAAAGACTTGAACCCGACGATCATGGTAGGTTTTGGATATCCTGCCAAAAAGATTACTGGAAAGAGAAAGAACCGACTGCCACTGGACAAACTTGTCTACCATGAAAAATACGGCAATTCAAAAAGGCCATAAGGGTCCTCTATTTTGCTGGGGGAAGTACATTCAACTAGGAAACTCTTGCAGTATATAGTTTGACGTCTGATATATGGATGGGCGATCCAATTAGCAGCTAGGATCTCACTAACTAATGGGATCCATAGGTGGCAGCCAGTTAGCATTGTCAAGAAGAAAAATTCCAAATCATTCGCTAGTTATTGCCGCGGCCATTGTTATATCAGGTGTTACATCATACATAATTTCTGCAGAAACAGGTGTCATTGGGACTAGCAGCAATCAGACTTCGAATGCAAACGCGTCGACGCCGTTTCTATATGACGATTCGCTTGCACTAGAGCTGGTTGCAGACGGGCTCAAGTTTCCTACAAGCATGCGCTTTCTGGACAAAGGCAATATCTTGGTTTTGCAGAAGAACGATGGGCAGGTCCGGCTAGTTTCAAACGACAAGCTCTATGACAAGCCTGTATTGCAGCTCGATAACGTAGCCAATAAGGGAGAATGGGGGCTGCTTGGCATAGCCATTGTAAATGACTTTTACTACTATCACGGTCGCAATGTCAGCAGCGGCAATAACGATAACGACGAAGTGTTCCTTTACTTTACTGAAAATGTTACTGGATCTGGGGAAGCAAAAGTGCAATCAGTCCAAAATAATAATGAAAGTAAAGTCTTAAGAAACAGGGTTTACAAATACGATTATGACCATAACGAGAGAATTCTTGACAACCGAACATTGATTTTGGATCTTCCCGGAGAGCCAGGCCCCTATCACAACGGCGGCAAATTGTCAATCGGGCCGTACGATGGCCATCTGTACGTCGTTATTGGAGACGTAAGTGCAGGAGGGAGCAAGCTGGACAACCAGATTCCAGGCAGCGAGCCTGATGACAAGTCCGTGATACTTTGCGTTGACAGAGAGACCGGCCTGCCTACTAAAGATAATCCATTTTACGATTATTACATCACTGGTAATGCTACGATGAAAGACAAGCTTTCAAGGTATTATGCCTATGGAATAAGGAATAGCTTTGGCATGGACTTTGATCACATTTCACAATTATTATGGATTACAGAGAATGGCCCTGACAGTTATGACGAGATAAATGTTGTGAGGCCGGGTTTTAACAGCGGCTGGCACAAGGTAACAGGGCCGATATCAAGAACCAACATGACGGTTGAGAGTGATCTTGTCCTTTTAGAAGGAGCAAGATATGACGATCCGGTCTTCAGCTGGCATATTCCGATCGGGGTTACAGACATTGAATTTTTCAATTCTTCAAAACTGGGTGTCAGGTATAGAGACAATATCTTTGTAGGCGACATAAACAACGGCAACCTGTACTTTTTTACAGTAAACGGCACACGAACCGGGCTGTGGTTTGAAGACGATCAGAAAGGGCTATTACTGGCTGATCTAGTGGCGGATAATAATGGCGTCGATCCTTCTGAAGCGTCACATGAGCTTTCCCCCATAGTGCTTGGCAAGGGTTTTGGCAGGATAACTGATATCGAGACTGGCCCTGACGGTTTTCTGTACGTGTTGACGTACGAAGACGGCAGGATATACCGGATAGTTAGAGACGGGAGTTAGTTAGCCGGGGTCATCATTATGTTGACTAGTTCTATGCTCTGAAGTCCTGAGTCATTTCATGGCAGGCCCTGCTGTGCTTGATCGCTTCTTCCCTGTCCTTCTTTCTGTCAATGTCAAAAACAATGTTGCAGGTGTAACACCTGATTTTAGCATCATACAGCCCCTGGATTCACGCTAGTAACGATATAAGGATTTGCTATCTGGATTACGTCAGGCGGATTTTTCTCTCTAGTAGTAATATCTTGCATCTGGTAGTGATTCAATCTCAAATATCAGCTGCCATATGGACTGGTAGCGCTTTTCAGGAACTAGTTCCAGCATTTTCAGAATAGACGCGTCAAGTCCTTTGGTGATGGTAGGGTGATACTTGGATGGCAGGTCAACGACATCTGATCTTTTCATGCTGCTGTCGTCTTCGTCATACGAAGGGGGCCTCCTTCCAGTCATCATTTCGTAAAATATGACTCCCAGAGAATAGATGTCTGCACGCCCGTCTATGTTATCAAGCGCAAACCATTGTTCCGGCGCGCAGTAGCCTGGCGTGCCTCCTATCTGGCCTGTTGAGGCCGTAAGGGCAATCGATTTTCTTCCAATGTCCCTGCCAAGGCCCCAATCTGTTATTTTTATATGTGCCCTGTCAGAGCTGGTATACATGATATTGTCCGGCTTTAGGTCGCGGTGGTATATCGACGCGGCATGGGCTTGCGCAAGCGCATGGCAAGCAGGGAGAATTACCGCGTTGATGGTCCAGTTCCTCTGAAAGACATAGTCGTGTTCGAATTTATCGTCCATGTGGTCTCTGAGAGACCCGCCGCGCAAATACTCCATTGTATACCACGGGCTAAAGTCAGGAGGGTCGCCGCCTAGATTCCATTCAACGATCTTTACGATATTTGGATGATTTAGCTGCGCAAGTATCTGGATCTCCCTTTCAAACCTCTGTTTGTTGGCTGGGCTCAGATCCTTCAACAATTTCATAGCATAGATGTTGCCGTCGCTGGCCTGCACTTCGTAGACATTGCCAAATCCTCCTGAACCGAGTCTTTTGGCTACCTTGTATTTCATTTATACATACACGCCATCCCTAAATCATCATTGTATAGACAAACAAATTTCTTAAAAGTACATGACGAAGCATTGAAATCCTGTTGGTTGAGCACTCACAGGTTTCTGAAGTATAGTGTCTATCTATACGGAATCGTTCTTTGTGTTGATTTTATCTCCGTAATGCTGCTGATTGCTGTGGATGAGCTATCAGAAGAAAGATAAGTGGATTAAAAGGAAAGAATAATAGAAGTAGAACTATATTGTGACTTCTATCAACAGCGCTAATAATCCTCTCATTGTCTTGTGTGCCAAATACCTTAGAGATAGTAGCATCTGCTACATCAGACAATTCAGGCTCCGGCTCCAGTAACTCCGGTCCCGGCTCAAGAAATTCAAGGCCAGGGAATAATAATGACGATGACGATAGTGCTATTTCCGGAAATACTGGCGCCACAACAGGCAACAACAATAGCAATTCCGTTATTGCTTCCAACTCTTCTGCTGCCACTGTTACTTCGATTGCTATCCCACAAGGTGCAGCCTCGAGAGAGACAACCAACTTTTTTGAGCCTAATCGTGCAACTGTAGACAATGGCGCTACAATAACTTGGAGAATAGCGACGATACTCCACATCATACTGCAACAGCAACGATGGCTCCTTCGATACAGGAGTTATTGATAGTGGCTCATCTGGTTGGCATACGTCATGTTCGCCAAGCAGTAGCACCCAGACAAGAACAAGTCGCCGGATGCCACAAGGAAAATGGCAGAGATTAACTTGGCATAGGAGATATTGTGTGATAGCCGGAAGCGCAAGCAGTACGACATGAAAAATGACATCTTGCATTCAACTCCGGCGCCAAGTGCAGCGCAGAATAATGATCAAACAAGAATTTCGCGGCAATACTATGATGACTGCCGCAAAGAGAAAGAAGGCAATTCGCAGAATGCACAGTCGCAGTTCTATCTTGCCATCTGTCTCGGCTGCGGATCTGCCGCCAGGAAGGAGGACAAATTCTGCTGTCAGTGCGGGCTAGACTTTGGAATCGCCGACAGCGAGGCTAGCTAGCAGCATCTTTAATAATGGTTTGGCTTGCCGACTCGTGCATGCCAAGAGTCATTCATTTCTAACTCCCGGTAAATAATCCAGCAGGGCGTGCACTCAGTCGACGAGTTGATAAAAAGATCACTTCTGCAGGCTGTAAGGTCACGATGCCCAAGACAGAGAGAGATACCTGGCGTTGGGTTCTTTGCGCTGTGCTAGGAGACGGAAGGGAGCATGTTTGGCATAATGCAAGGGCTCGCTCTAAAGCGCATAGAACAAAAAGTTCAAGGGTCTGCAGCCAGATCATTATTATTGTTACATTGTTTGGTAAGGCAAAATGCAAGCTGTGCGGCGACAACGTGAGGCTTGCGCTAAAGCATCTGAAGGACAAGCACCCCGAGATTTACGAGGGCGAGGTAAAGAGAATGAGGATGCCGCAGATCATGGACAAGTACTTTGTCGTATAATAATAATAATAATGACGCGAACTGAACAGACGCATTTGTATGGCGCATCTCGCTCTTTGGGTGCTAGGATGATGACTTGTATTTCGCGTACAGCCAAGCCCCGCCCGCCACTGCTATGGCCAGTATTATGATTGCTGCGATCACCGGCGCGAGCAGCCTTGCAAAAGCCGCAATTGGAACTATGAACTGCTCCCTCATCGCCGCCGAGTTTTCCTCTAGAGACCGGACGCGCCTCTACTGGCGATTAGTTCAAGCACACCCGAGCCAGTCAAGCTCGCGTATATCATTGCAAGCGTCTCCGCTGCACCTCCGGTATTCATTCCTATGGGGTTGGCCCATGCAAAGACAGACCTAATCCCACGGATCTTCTTTTGCAGTCTCACTTCCAGGCGGCTGTAGAATACCATCGTTGTTGCTATTGCGACGATTAGTATCATCATTTAGAATATATGTAGCCAAGGAAAATCCACTTGGCCGGCCCCTCGAAAGAAAGCGACAGGAGCTGGATGATGTTGACAGAAGAGAATAACAGCTGCATTCCAATGAATGACGCCGTGAGCAGCGTTATTACTGCACCTTGGAATATGGCCGACGCTATGAATCTGTTAGACCAGACGCTACTACTGCCTCTACCATCATTGGTTTACCTTTTACTGGCGCTTTCACCAAGACATATTGCACAGGTTCTCCTGATAACGTTTTTAGCGAAAACGGATTGTACGAAGTAAAAGCCGGGGAATAGGCGAGTTTAATAGGAGCAAGCATGCAGCGCGCCTAAAAAGAAAAAATGTGTTTGCTGCTGTTGCGCAGCAATTAGGTTATTATTATTATTATCATTATTGCCCTCCGCCAAACAGGTCTTCAAACGGCCTGGTCAGGTTCTCAAGAAGCCCGCCTCCACCTTCCTGCTGGGTTTGGTTTCCTCCGCCCGCCTGCATGCCTGTTGCACCGGTGTTGAGCAGTGGCCTGCCCTGCCCATCAGTTGCCGCCGTTACGATGCCGTAGAGCGGTCCGGGGAAGTGGTTGCCGGTGTCCTCAGGTGCCAGTTCCATAGTGAAAACCGTTTTCTTGCCTGTGAGAGTTACAGTAGTGTCCACTCCAGCCCATGCCATTGTGCCATTTGTCATAACATCCATTGTTCCCTTTATCGTCATCGGCTGGTCCTTGACTAACTGTGCCGTGCTGTTGCCGCTAAAGAACTTGGTAAAGTTGTGCGTGTGGTATCCAGAGCCGTCAGGCTTGACCATGACGACGCCGGCCGCAAAGTCCGTGACGTTTCCGCCTTGGACGTTCGTTCTCCACTTTCCTGCCACGACGTACCGCTCTGGCTGTGCAGACGCAGTTCCTGTCATGTTACTGCCACTGGCCGAGCTGCTCGTATTTGCTCCTCCTGCTGTGGTAGTATTCTGTTGCCCTCCGCCGCTTTCAGGCAGAATTCCTATTATAAAGCCTCTTGCCATGAATGTGTCAATTGGAGCAGCGGATGCAGTGGTCGTTGCATTGCCTGCTGTTGTCTGGTTGCCCTGCTGCGCAAAGGCAGGCTGGCCGCCATTTGTGACCAGAAGCAGTGGCATTGCGCCAAGGAGCACTACTCCTGTAGCAATTGCAAGCACAGATCTGCCAAGTCTGTTCTGCGATCCATCACTAGTTGTTGGATTCATCGGACATGACCGACCCTGTAAAGCACTTAACCATTTTATAATCATGATAGCAAACTAGAAACTGGAGGAGGCAACTCGTACTTCAGGCTCGATTTGGGTTTTATCTCATTCTACTAAAAAGGCAAGCCAGAAACAAATTGGGATGCCCATAACTACCACTTTGTCAATTGCAGAATTGCCGTTTACCAGCACTAGCGGCACACATTGCAGGCCAAACATCCTACTCATTGCAGGCCTGCAATGCCTTTTCCTCTTTTTACCACAGAAATGACAATGCCTCGCTCAGCGGCACGTGCACCGTTATCTTGTCAGTCGTCTTGTCGTAGACGCCATAAACCGAATCCAAGTCAATCTCGTCGTATGACCTGCCAAGGCCATTGGCTCCAGTCACGGTCGCCTGATCTGCGCGTATATCCAGATCAATTCTGGTTCTTTGATCATCGACCCTCGAAGGGTCTACTGCTATCTTGACGTCTGACGCGTTGATGTGGTAGCCCATGATATCATATTCCAAGGTGGTGATCTTGTATTCAGATTGCCTGTACCTGTTGACGATGTCATTCTTGATAGTTTCATTTGGGAAGATTTGGCTACCTTCGATGTCAAACTTGTATTCAGACAGGCCGGCAAGCGAGGAATAAACGTCGGCAAATATTATGCCGGCATTGCCTGAACGCGCGCTGTAGCCAGTGGCAGCAAATGCTGCGTCGCTCCAGTCAGCGCATGCGAATGCAAGTGAAAACAGCGTCAGCGCCAGCAGCAGCAGCCTGCCTCTCATACATTACCGGACGCTTGTGCAAGTTATTTAATGATTGGCGGATTTTGTGCTAAAGGAAAATGCACTAGCCGGAACGAAGCGCCTAGTACCGGCTCGCAACTCTGCCTATTGTTTCCAGTTTGGCAGCGTCTCTCCAGCACGTCAAACAGGTAGCCCCGAGGATATCGCGACGGACATCAGAAACGGTATCAGGATGATCCGGCCAACGACAGATGCGTGCCCGTCCTGCTGCGGCTCTTTCATTCCTGCACTCTATACTCAAAATACTAAAAAATGGGAAGGCACTGAGCCTTCGCAACTGGCTTCTGCGTAAGAATCAGCCAGTGTGTTGTTATAGAACTCTTGTCTTGGAGACCTCCAATAGCAGCCCTTCCAAAGATCGTTTAAATAATGCCGGCTAATTAGGTAAGCCTAATTGTGCCATCGCGTGATGGCCGCCTTGATGTTGAGATAAAAATGATCAGCCCGCAAAAACCATCATCGGTGCTCGCTTTCGCGATTATCGCACTACTAATTCTCGTTCCTGTTTCAACCCTTGCGCAGCAGGTAAATGGCGACGATGCCCTCATTATCATGGTCAACCTTGAAAGGATAAGAACGCAACTTGCACTGGCTGAAAAGGGTCTGGACGCCGGCGACAGCGAAATGGCTTTTGCCCATGCGTTTATCCCGCACGCGGCGACCTTTCTAACAATAAAGACCTGGCTGAAACGGGTCGACGAGCGGTCGGCAACGCAGCTTGAGGCGCTCCTGACCGACCTGCCGCTCAAGATAAGGGCCGGCGACCAGCCAACCGACGCACTAAAGCAAGAGATCGTTACGATCACTGGCGTTATCGACGGCATTCTGGTCAAGCTGGAACCACACGCTTCGGACAAGGGGATGGTTTCGCAGACTGTGGCGTTCCTGCTGAGGGATGCCGTCCAGTCGTACCAGTTATCGAATGGCGGCTCC
>Ga0126312_10000334_pt1 | contig 26571 bp, 27 predicted proteins | sample Plot104A_FD_92537 | JGI IMG/M metagenome (GOLD analysis project Ga0126312, IMG submission 92537) | Serpentine soil microbial communities from UC McLaughlin Reserve, CA, USA - Plot104A | ecosystem: Environmental > Terrestrial > Soil > Grasslands | place: USA: UC McLaughlin Reserve, Lake County...
AAGGTCGAGGCCGCCCGCCTCCTAACGCTCAAGGCCGCCCGCTTGAAGGACGCCGGCCAGCGCTCGGACCTCGAGGCCGGGATGGCGAAGCTGTTCGCCTCGGAGGCCGGCAAGGAGGTCGTGGAAGAGGCGTTCCGCATCCACGGCGGATATGGCTACTCGAAGGAGTACGAGATCGAGCGTCTCTACCGCGACGCGCCGCTTCTCCTGATCGGCGAGGGCACGTCCGAGATCCAGCGGATGGTGATCGGCCGGAAGCTGCTCGAGCGGCATCGGATCTGAACGTGGCCCTCACCGGAACCAGAGCGCTCATCGCCCAGGCCGTCGAGCGCCTCCAGGAGGAGGTGCCGGCGCTCAAGCAGCTGAAGCTCGTGGTGCGGCTCGAGCTGCGCGCCCGCGGCCCGGATGTCCCGATCTGGCGCGTGGAGGTCCCTGGGCCGAAGATCAGCCGCGACCCGGCCGGCGACGCTCGGCTCGACGTCTCGCTGGCCCGCTCGCACTTCAACGAGCTCGCGGCCGACGGCCGCCTCAGGGACTGGATCGAAGCCTATGAGCACGGCCACGTGCGGGTTTCTGGCGACCCGGCCGTGACCAAGCTGCTCGGGAACGTGATCCAGCGCCAGGCCGCGCGCCGCTAGTACACGTGACCGTAAGTACGGAACGTGTACTAACGCTCCAGCGCGGCGCCGCCGTCGTAGAGCTTCACGACCCGGACCGCGCCTGGGGACGCGACGTCCAGGCAGAGCTCGCAGAGCACGCACTCGTCGAGGTTCTCGTCCACGATGCTCACCCCGGCGTCGCCCGCGGCGAAGATGTCGACCGGACAGGCCTCCTCGAGCCTCCGGGCCAGCTCCGCGTCGGATCGGGCGGAGTCGGCCACCTCGACCTCGATGAAGACGCCGTCCATCAGACGGCCGCCCCGAGCCGGTCCTTCACCAGGTCAGGGATCTGCGATATCTCCTCGGCGACCTTGATGCCCGCCGACTCGAGCCGGGCGATCTTCTCGCTCGCCGTGTCCTCCTTGCCCTCCACGATCGTGCCGGCGTGGCCGAAGGTCATGCCGGGCATGTCGTCCATGAAGCGGCCGGCCATGAACGCCACGATCGGAAGCCCGGAGTCGTTGTCGCCCACCCACCGCGCCAGCTCGGCCTCCATCCGGCCGCCGGGCTCCGTATAGATCACGATCGCTTGCGTCTGCTCGTCGGCCTCGAAGAGAGGCATGAGCTCGGCATACGTCGAGCCGATGATGGCGTCGCCCCCGATCGACACCGCGGTGGACTGGCCGAGCCCGGCCGCCGTCAGCGTCGAGGACATCTCGGTGGTCATGCCGCCGGAGCGCGAGATCACTCCGACGGGCCCCGGCCTGTAGGCCTTGACGGCGTCCTTGGCCGGCCCGCCGATGCCGCCCATCTTGATCACGTCCGGGACGATGATCCCGAGGCAGTTCGGGCCGATGATCCGGGCCCCGTGCAACGCGGCGAGCTCGACCATCTGTGCGACATCGCCGCGCGGGATCCGCTCGGTCACGATCACGATCAGCTTTACCCCGTTCTCGATCGCCTCGAAGACCGCGTCCTTCGTGAAGGCGGGCGGTACCGTCACGACCGAGCCGTCGATCGGCCGGCCGTGGCGCTCGACCACCTGGGCGACCGCGTCGAAGACCGGCACCCCGTGCACGTCGCGGCCCTTCCGGCCGGGGGTCACGCCGCCGACGACGCGCGCCCCCTTGCCGTAGTCGAGGCACTCGCGCGTCAGGTTCACGGCCTCGCGCCCGGTGATGCCCTGGACGATGAACGTGGTGCTCTCGTCGATCAGGATGCTCATACGTCCCGCTGCCCCCCGAGCTCGGCGGTCGTCTGGCGCATTGTCTCCGGCGCCGCGCCGTCGCCCCCCTCACCCTGGATCTTCTCGACCGCCCGCCGGGCGGCCTCGTGCATCGAGACCGTGCGGTCGCAGTACTCGACGCCGTACTTGTCGAGGATCTTGAATCCCTGGTCCTCCCAGGCGCCGGGGATGCGGAAGATCGCGATCTTCTCGGCCGGGTCGCAGTCGAGCTCGAGACACGCCTTGATCACGCCGCGGGCGACGATGTCCACCCGTGTGTTCGAGACGATCGACATCATCACCGCGATCTTGTCGACGCCCGGCTTCTGGAGCACCAGCTTCGCGAGGCCGCAGGCCTTCCGCACCGACGGGTTGCCGCCGATCTCGCAGTAGTTGGCGGGCTTACCGCCGTGCGCGCGGACGGCGTCGAACAGCGTCAGCGACCCGCCGCCGGCGCCGATCACAAGTCCGAGGTTGCCGTCGAACTCGGTCACGTTCCCGGCCACGCCGCGGTGGTCCATGGAGTCGACCTCCTCGCCGGCCAGCTCGAACTCGGTCGGCTCGCGGGCCTGGCGGGTCTCCTCGTCGCCGACGCCCAGCTCCTTCAGGAGCTCCCGCTGGCGCGGGCGCGCCTCGTTCTCCATGTCCATGTGGGCGTCGAGCGCCACGAACGAGCCGTCATCGCGCTCGCCGAGCGGGTTGATCTCGGCGAGCGTCATATCGTACTCGACGAACAGCTTCGCAAGGCGGGCCAGGATGGGGGTGAGTCGGGTGAGCGGGCGCCCGCTGACGCCCGTGGAGGCGACCACCTCCTTCGCCATGAAGTCGCTGAACGGGTGGATCGTCGAGAAGTGGCGCCGCCCCACCTTGTCCGGCTGCTCCTCGGCGACCTGCTCGATGTCGATCCCGCCGACCGGCGAGAAGATCATCACCGGCCGCTTGCGGAGCCCGTCCCAGACGACGCCGGCGTAGTACTCCTGCTTGACGTCGACGCGGGGGTCCACCAGAACGCCGCGCGGCATGTGACCGCCGATCTCGAGGCCGAGGATCGTCTCGGCGTGGGCGGCCGCCGCCTCCGGCGCGTCGGCGAACTTCACGCCGCCGGCCTTCATCCGCCCGCCGGTGAGCACCTGCGACTTGATCACGACCGGCTCGCCGATCCGCTCGGCGATCTCCCGCGCCTCCTCCCGGCTCGTCGCGAAGCCGAAGTCGGTGACGGGGATCCCCGCCTTCTTCACGATCTCCCGCGACTCGTACTCGTAGAAGCGCATGAGGGCGCGGACCCTACCGCGGCAAAGCAACCGTTACGCGGTCGCGACCGGCTCGAAGCCGTACCGCTCGGCCAGCTCCGGGTCCTTGCGGGCGAGCATCTCGGCCAGATCGACCATCACCTTGCACTGCTTCCAGGTGGCGTCGTCCTGCATCTTGCCGTCGATCATGTGGACCCCGCGTCCGTCCGGGATCGCCTCGATCACCTTCTTCGCGAAGCGGACCTCGTCGGGGTCGGGCGAGAAGACCTTCTTCGCGATCTCGATCTGGACCGGATGCAGCGACCAGGCGCCGACGCACCCCAGCAGGAACGCCGCCCGGAACTGGGCCTCGCAGCCCTGGACGTCCCTGATGTCCCCGTAGGGGCCGTAGAACGGGAGGATCCCGGCGGCCGCGCAGGCGTCCACCATGCGGGCGATCGAGTAGTGCCATGGGTCCTGCTGGGCCGTCGCCCGCGGGGCCTCGGGGTCGTCCGGGTGCGGGTCCTCTATCACTCGGTAGCCGGGGTGGCCGCCACCAACGCGCGTGGTCTTCATGCGCCTGTTGGCGGCGAGGTCGGCGGGGCCGAAGCTCATGCCCTGCATGCGCGGGCTCGCGGTGGCGATCGCCTCGAGCTGGGTAACGCCCTGGGCGGTCTCCAGGATCGCGTGTACGAGGAGCGGGCGCTCGAGCCGCGCCTTCGCCTCGAGCTGGGCCAGGAGGCGATCGATGTAGTGGATGTCCCACGGTCCCTCGACCTTCGGGACCATCACCACCTCGAGCCGCTCGCCTATCTCGGAGACGACTCGGGTGAGATCGTCGAGCATCCATGGACTCTCCAGGGCGTTTACGCGCGTCCAGAGAGCCGTCTCGCCCAGGTCCATCTCGCGGCCGACGGTGATGAGGCCCTCGCGCGCCGCTTCCTTGCGATCGACCGGCACGGCATCCTCGAGGTTGCCGAGCAAGATGTCCACCTGTGGCGCGACGTCCGGCGCCTTGGCGACCATCCTCTCGTTCGAGAAGTCGAGGAAATGGATCATCCGGGAGGGTTTCACCGGGATCTCGCGGAGCGGCTCCGGGGCGCCTATCGCGAGCGGCTTGAAGAAGTCTCTGGGGTTGCGCATGGGCATGAGGAATCTAGCGGCCCCTGGGGGGACGAAGCCGGCGCCCACTAGAGTTTCGCGACCCATGGGAGAGACCGAGACGCAGCGCATCGAGACCGAGCAGGCCGGGCGCGAGGCCTCGGGGGCCCGCCCGTACGGGCGCTACCTCGAGGACTTCGAAGTCGGCGCGGTCTACAAGCATTGGCCCGCCAAGACGGTGACCGAGGCCGACGATCACCTCTTCTGTCTCCTGACCATGAACCACCACCCGCTGCACATCAACGACGTGTACGCGGCCCAGTCGCAGCAGGGTCGCAACGTGGTGGTCGGCCCGCTCGTCTACTCGCTCGCGCTGGGGATGTCGGTAGCCGACGTCTCCGGCAAGGCGATCGCGAATCTCGCCACCGAGGAGCTCTCCCACCCGGCGCCGGTGTTCCACGGCGACACCCTGTTCGCCGAGTCCGAGGTGCTGGAGGTGCGGCCGTCGGGCTCGAAGCCGGACCGCGGGGTAGTGAAGGTGCACACCCGGGTCTACAAGCAGGACGGGACGCTCGTGGCGGAGTTCAAGCGGGCCGTTCTCGTGCCGCGGCGCGAAGCCGGCTAGGTCTGGACCTCGGATTGTCCCGGCGCCGCAAGGTGATCGGAAAGGTCCTCTACTGGCTGGCGGTGCTAGCCGTCTCCGTGGCGCTCGTCATCGGGCTCATCCTCTTCCTCGAGTCCCGAGACCAGTCGTCCGTGGAGCGAGGCGCGGCGCCGCCTGGTGCCGCTACGACCTCGTGACCCGCGACCGTCCCTCAGCCGCGAGGCGAGCGAACACCACTATCCGCTGAGCGGCGCTGTAGAGAGGGTGGCAGGCGGTCAGCACCAGCCGGTCGTGGTCCACGCGGTCAAGCACCGATAGATCGGAGTCGTCGACGACCTCGCTGCGCTCGACCCGGTAGACGTAGCGCCTCTGGGGCATGTCGACCACGATCCGCTGGCCGGACTTCAGCTGGTCGATGTTGCGGAACGGCGCCCCGTAGGTAGTTCGATGGCCCGCGATGGCGCTGGTTCCGTGCTCGCCGGGGAGGGGGGTCGACGGATAGTGGCCCGGCCCCTTCCGCAGGTTCCCTAGGTCGGTGCCCTCCACCACATAGTCGCTCACGTCGATCGAGGGGACCTCGATCCTCCCGATGGCGTCGCCCGGCAGCGGCTGACGGAGGATCACCCGCCTCGGCGGGTCTCTTAGCGCCTCCTTCAGCTTGACCTGTTGGCGCTTGGCGATCACCCCCGACAGGGGCTCCTGCCACAGGAGGGTCACCGCCGCATCCGCGATGAGGAGAACTCCGCTGACCATCATCACGGACGCGACGAAGCGGAGTACCGCGCGAAAGGGGCTGACGCGCGTCCTCGCCACGGTGCGGTGCAGTGTAGGGGCGTCCGCGGTTAGGCTTGTCGCCCCCCCGAAGACCACGAGGAGACGATCAAGCCAAGTGACGCAAGCCACTAGCGCGCCCACCACGAACGGGAAGCTGCTCGCCTGGGTCGACCAGGTCGCCGACCTCACCCAGCCGGAGGCGGTCCACTGGTGCGACGGCTCGGCGGAGGAGTACGACGAGCTTTGCCGACAGCTGGTCGAGGCGGGCACGTTCGAGAGGCTGTCCGACGCGAAGCGGCCGGGCTCCTACCTGGCGCGCTCCGATCCCGCGGACGTGGCGCGCGTCGAGGACCGCACCTTCATCTGCTCGGAGCGTGAGCACGACGCCGGGCCGACCAACAACTGGCGCGACCCGCTCCAGATGCGCGAGACGCTCGGCGGCCTGTTCAACGGCGCGATGCGGGGCCGGACCATGTACGTCGTGCCCTTCTCCATGGGCCCGCTCGGATCGCCGATCGCGCACATCGGCGTTCAGTTGACCGACTCGGCCTACGTCGCGGTCTCGATGCGCATCATGACCCGCATGGGCGCGGCGCCGCTCCGTCTGCTCGAGGACGGGGACGAGTTCGTGCCCTGCCTGCACTCGGTCGGGATGCCGCTGCAAGACGGCGCGGAGGACGTTCCCTGGCCGTGCAACGCGGACAACAAGTACATCGTCCACTTCCCGGAGACGCGCGAGATCTGGTCGTTCGGCTCCGGGTACGGTGGCAACGCCCTGCTCGGCAAGAAGTGCTTCGCGCTCAGGATCGCCTCGGTGATGGCCCGCGACGAGGGCTGGCTGGCCGAGCACATGCTGATCCTCAAGCTGACCTCTCCCGAGGGGAAGGTGAAGCACGTCGCCGGGGCGTTCCCCTCGGCCTGCGGTAAGACCAACCTGGCGATGCTGATCCCCACGCTCGAGGGATGGAAGGTCGAGACGATCGGCGACGATATCGCCTGGATGAAGTTCGGGGACGACGGCCGCCTATATGCGATCAATCCCGAGGCCGGGTTCTTCGGAGTCGCGCCCGGGACCAATCGGAAGACCAACCCGAACGCGATGGCGACCGTGCGCGAGAACTCGATCTTCACCAACTGCGCCAAGACCGACGGCGGCGACGTTTGGTGGGAGCGAATGACGGAGGACCCGCCCTCGCACGCGATCGACTGGCGCGGAAGCGATTGGGGGCCCGACTCGAAGGAACCCGCCGCCCATCCGAACGCGCGCTTCACCACGCCGGCGGCGCAGTGTCCGTCGATCGCGCCGAACTGGGAGGACCCCGGGGGCGTCGCTATCGACGCGTTCCTCTTCGGCGGGCGCAGGGCGACTGTCGTGCCGCTCGTGCACGAGGCGTTCGACTGGGAGCACGGCGTCTTCCTCGGGGCGATCATGGGGTCCGAGAAGACAGCCGCGGCGGCCGGGACGGTCGGCGAGCTCCGCTTCGACCCGATGGCGATGCTGCCCTTCTGCGGCTACAACATGGCCGACTACTTCGGTCACTGGCTCGGGGTCGGTCGTCGCGAGGGAGCGCGGCTGCCGAAGATCTTCGTCGTCAACTGGTTCCGCAAGGACGACGACGGACGCTTCCTGTGGCCGGGCTTCGGCGAGAACAGCCGGGTGCTCGCGTGGCTCTTCCGGCGCTGTGACGACGAGGCCGACGCGGTCGAGACGCCGATCGGCCTGGTGCCGGCGCCGGGCGCAATCGACGCCTCCGGGCTCGAGCTGGGCGACTCGGTGATGGAGCAGCTCATGAAGGTCGACCCGGAGGAATGGAGGGCGCAGCTCCCGCAGGTCCATGAGCATTTCGCGAAGTTCGGGGACGACCTGCCCTCGGAGCTGGCCGGGCAGCTGGCGGCGCTGGAGACTCGGCTGAAGGCGTAGTCGCCACGCTCGAGGCCCCGGGTACGCTACGGGCATGAGCGTCACGGAGACGAGGACGGTCGCCTCGATCATCGGCGGCCAGGCGCGCGACGACGGGGAGCGCGTCGAGTCGCGCAACCCCGCCAACCTCGACGACGTGGTCTGCGACGCGGTGCTCGGCGACGCATCCACCTTGGTCGACGCCTGCCGCGCGGCGCGCGAGGCGCAGCGCGAGTGGGCGGCGGTCCCGGCGCCGGTGAGGGGCAAGGCGATCCAGCAGATCGGCCGGCTCGTCGAGGACAACAAGGAGGCGCTCGCGCGGCTCCTCACGCGCGAGATAGGGAAGCCCTACCCGGAGTCGCTCGGCGAGGTGCAGGAGGTCATCGACACCTGCGACTTCTTCCTGAGCGAGGGCCGCCGCCTCTACGGGATGACCGTCCCGAGCGAGATGCCGGACAAGCAGCTCTTCACCTTCCGGACGCCGGTCGGGGTCGCCGCGATCGTCACGGCGGGAAACTTCCCCGTGGCGGTCCCCGCCTGGTACATCGTGCCGGCGCTGCTCTGCGGCAATGCGGTCGTCTGGAAGCCGGCCGAGTACGCGCCGGCGCTCGGCGAGGCGCTTACGCAGCTCTTCCTCGCCGGGGGCCTGCCGGACGGCGTCATGAACCTCGTCCAGTGCGACGGACCTATGGCATTCGAGGGGCTCGAGCGGGCGCTAGACGAGAAGCTCCTCGACAAGGTGGGGTTCACGGGCTCGTCGACGGTCGGCTCGAAGATCGGCGAGCTCTGCGGCCGTCACATGCAGGCGCCCTGCCTCGAGTTGGGTGGCAAGAACCCGCTCGTGGTGATGCCGGACGCCGATCTCGACCTGGCGGTGGAGGGCGCGCTCTTCAGCGGCTTCGGCACCGCGGGCCAGCGATGCACGTCGCTCGGCACGCTGATCGTCCACGAATCCGTGCACGAAGAGTTCATGCGCCGCTTCACCCGAAGGGTGGAGGACGCCGCGATCGGCGATCCGTTCGAGGACGTGATCTACGGCCCGATGATCCACGAGCGCTTCCACGAGCGCTTCCTCGGCTGGCTCGAGCTGATCCGCGACCAGCACTCGGTCTCCGGCTCGACCGGCACCGGCCGGATCACGAGCGACAACCCGCGCCGCGGCTTCGTGGGCGACCCCGACGCCGGCCTCTTCTGCCATCCGACCATCGTCGACGGAGTGAGGGCCGACGACGACCTCTACCGCACCGAGACCTTCGGCCCGATCGTGGGAGTGGCCCGGTTCGGCGACTTCGACGAGGCGATGGAGCTGGCCAACGGCCACGGCTATGGGCTCTCGTCCGCGATCTACACGAACGACCCGAAGTCGGCCTTCCGCTTCCGCGAGCGGGTGAGCGCCGGGATGGTCTCGGTCAACAACTCCACGAGCGGGGCCGAGGCGCACCTGCCGTTCGGCGGCAACGGAAGGTCGGGCAACGGCGGCCGCCTGTCGGGCGTCTGGGTGCTCGACCAGTTCACCCGCTGGCAGTCCATGAACTGGGACTACGCCGGCAAGCTCCAGAAGGCCCAGATGGACGTGGCGGAGCTGCTTGGCGACACGGGCTACCGGCTCGCCTGGGACTGAGCGCAGCCGCCGGGGCTCTGCTCGGCGATCGGCAGCTCCACCGTGACGTTCGACAGCTGCGCCGTGAAGGGCGGGGGGTTGCTCGGGCGCAGGAAGGGCTCGTCCTTGCCCAGCAGCTCCAGCTTGGGCCGATGGCCCGAGGCGAAGCACCAGCCGTTGCCGTGGAGTTGGAAGGCGACGTCGCCGCTCTGGTCGTCCGTGAGGCGGTAGGCGCCGCGGCTGACGAGCAGCTGGGTGCCGTCGGGTGAGACGTCCCAGAGGCGCGAGTCGAGCTGGCCTCGCGGGCCCGCGGCGGCGATGGTCGCGCGCACGGTCGGCAGACCGAGCAGCGTATAGCCCTCGCTCGGGGGGCCAAGAGCTATCGCGGTGCCGGGAGCGGTCTCCACGACCTGCCGGCGGCAAGCGTCCCCTCCGCCGGCGATCGGGTCGAACGCCGTGCCGGTGAGCGGATTCCCACCGCTTGAGGCCACGAGCTGGCTCGAGCCGTCGGCGAACTGCACGTTCGCCGAGGCAAGCGCGCCGTACCTGCCCGCGAGGAAGGGTCCGTCAGCCGGCGCAGTCTTCGGGCAGGTCTGCGTGAAGGCCGTGGTGGCACCGTCCGCCGGGCCGCCGGCCTGGCCCTTTAGGTGATGATCGAAGAAGGTCGAGCCCTGGTCGTTGAAGAAGCGGTCCGCGTTCTCCTTGTTCGAGCCGCGAGGGTGTCCGAGGTCGCCGAGCTGGAGCGACGCCGGAGCGCCGCGCCTCCGGGCGTCGTTGTAGATGCGGATCGACTCCTTCGGCGGGAACAGGTCGTCGGTCCAGCCACTCTGGAGCAGAAGTGGGGCGGGCGTCCGACCGCCGAGGCCGAAGCCCTGGTGGAAGCGGTAGATCTCGTCCGCGATCGCCCGCGCATCGGTCCCGTAGGGCTCTCCGGCCTGCACGCGGGCGTACCAGGCGGGAAGATCGGCGCTGCTGTCCGAGCACGGCGCCGGTCGCGGCGGAGTACCGCAGTAGACGCCGGATTCGAGCCCGAGCGCGAACAGGCTGTCGTCGTAGCTCTCTTTCATGATCCCGGGCGGATCGCGGCTCACGGTCGAGCTCGGCTGGCGGCTGTCGAGATAGCGGCCGTTCGGGAGCAGCGCGTCCACGAGGTCCGACCAAGGCCAGCGTGGATAGGCGGCGCTGAGCGAGAGCGGAGTGCCGGCGGGGCTCCGCCAGGGAGCGAAGCCGCCATTCGGCTGCCGGATCCGGTCGCGGAGGTATGCCAGCTCGATGCTCTGGCCTCCGCCGTAGGAGATTCCGGTGACGCCGATGGCCGCGGGATCGGTGACATGCTGGTCGACCAGGCTCCCGAGCAGGAACTGGCTGTCTCTGGCCTCCCAGCGCTGGTCGGCCAGGTGGATGTAGCTCCTGTGGGCGAGGCAGTCCGGGGTGGATGCCGAGCCCTCCTCCTTCCCGCACGAGCGACCGAACCCGCGCGCCGTGTAGTTGACCACCGCATAGCCGCGCTGGGCGAAGTAGGTAGGAGGTCGACCGCGATCAGGCGCACCTGGCCCACGATGTGGACCGCGGACAGGTTGGACGTCGCCTCCAGGACCGAGTTCGCGAGGCCGGCCGCGCGCACCGCCGGCTCGCGCGACGCGGCTGGATCTTCGCCGTCGAGGACCGGCCCGAGCGCGCCGGCCGCCGCTGCCAGTTCGCGCATCGACGCCGTGACCTCCGGCGGGGTCGCATCGTCGAGGTCGATCGCTCGCGTCGCGCCACGGGCAAGGCTGCGCACGTTCTCCACGGCCAGGTCGAGCTCGGCGGCGGCGGCCGCGTAGTGCTCCAGCCGTTGCAGGGAGGCGCGCCGGCGGAGGGACAGGCGGGCTGCGTCGCCCGCGCTCGCGAGCGCGTCGGCAAGGGCGTAGTAGTGAGGATCGACCGCCCCGATGGCCATCAGCGCGCGCTCGGAGGCCGCGGCGTCGCGCGCATCCAGCGCGGTCGCGATCTCCTCTAGCGTGCCCGCGAGGTGATCGAGCAGGGGACGGGTGCGATCTCGGACCAGGCGCAGAGGATCTATCGGAAGCAGCAGCGAGCCGACGAGGAGGGCGGTGCCGCTACCGATCAGGGCGTCGACCGAGCGATTGAAGTCGAAGCCGCCCTCGGGCGGCTGGAGGGTGGCGACGAGCACGGCCGACACGGCGGCCTGCGAGGCGAGCAGAGGGCCGCCTCCGATGAGCGTGGCAGCCGTCATGGCGAGCCCGACGACGACGGCGATCTGCCAGGTGCCGGTGCCGATCGCCGAGACCAACGCGTCCGCGATCGCGATGCCGACCGCCACCCCGACCGCGATCTCGACGGCCCGCCGTCGGCGCTGGCCGACCGTCAGCCCGAGGGTGATCACTGCCGCGACAGGCGCGAAGAACGCGCGCTCGTGCCCGAACACCTCGGTGGCCACCAGCCAGGCGATGGCGGCGGCGACCGACGTGTGAAGGATGGGCCGAGCGGTCGCGATCATCCGCTCTCGCCGGCTGCGGAGCCCGGCCCGCGACGCCGCGGCGGCCTGCTCCATCAACTCGGTCCGGCGGGTGCGCAACCCCTCGGCCGCGTGCTCCATCAGCTCCGCGGGCCGGCTGCGCGTGGCTCCCTCGTCGGTCATCGCCGGTACCACCGCGGGGACACGTTCAGCGGTGGGCCGAGCGTCGCCTTCGCCACCAGCACGGTCGGCTCCTCCAGGGCGACGTGCCCCTTCAGCGCCATCGCGAAGTGTTCGCCGAGTCCGTCCACGGAGTCGGCGCGGATCCCAAAGGAGCCGGCGAGGGCGAGGAAGTCGGGCGTCGCGAGGTCGACGCCCTCACGCGGGTCCCCGCGGAGGTCCTGGTCGAAGCGCAGCATGCCGTAGCCGCCGTCGTCGACGATCACCGCGGTGAGCGGGATGCCCTCCTGCTTGGCGGTGGCCAGCTCACCGCAGGCGTACAGGAAGCCGCCGTCCCCGGAGACGCTGACGACCGGCCCCGCCTCGGCGAGTGCGGCGCCGAGCGACTGGGGGAAGGCGCAGCCGAGCGTGCCCCAGCCGAGCGGGTATGACAGCTTGCGCGGCGCCGGGGTGCGGTGGAACCCTGCGAGCCAGTAGCCGGGGATGCACATGTCGCACACGACCACCGCGTCCTCCGGGAGGGCGCGCTCGAGAGCGGTGAGAAAGGCCGAGGCTTCGGGATCGTCGCGCGCGAGCTCCTCGGCCACCTCCGTCCGCAGCGCTCTGATTCGGCGGGCGAGTGCGTCGAAGCCGCCGCGCTCGGCGAGCCGATCGGCTATGAGCGCCGTCGCGGCGGCGGCGTCGGCCTCCACAACGAGGTCCGGCAGGTAGTTCTTGGACGCGTCCCGGGCGTCCACGTTCAGTGCGATCAGGTGGGGGGGCTGGGGCATCTTCCAGCCTTGGGTCATCATGCCGTCGAGGTCGCTCCCTATGGCCACCACCACGTCCGCCTCGTCCCACAGGGCGCCGACCTGCGGGACGTGGGGCGGGCCGTCTACAAGGCAGGGGTGGTCGGGCGGCAGGAGCCCGCGGGCCGAATAGGTGAGGATCACAGGAGCTATCAGCCGCTCGGCGAGCCTCCCGACCCCCTCACCCGCCCCGGCCTGGAGGGCGCCGCCGCCGGCCCAGACGAGCGGGCGCCGCGAGCGCTCGAGCAGCTCGACGGCCCGGAGGACCTGCTCACGATCGAGCGAGGGCGGAGGGGGAGCGGAGCGACCCGGCTGGACGTGCTCGAGGACGCGATTGACTCCCTGCCGGTCGCTTGTCGCACCGAGCTCCGCCGAAAGCAGGTCGGTCGGGATCTCCAGATAGACGGGCCGCTGGGGCGCGGCGAGGGCGGTCTGCGCCACCGCGGCCACGGCCGCGCCGATCTCCTCGGGCCGATGCACCCGCACGGCGTCCTTGACGACCGGCACGAACATCGCGGCCTGGTCGGTGGCCTCGTGGAGCGATCCGCGCCAAACTCCGGGCCGTCGGGCCTTCGTGGGAATGTCGGTGGCGATCACGACGACCGGCTGACGCGACGCCCACGCCTCGCCGACCGCGGCGAGCGTGTTGGCCGCGCCCGGGCCGGTCGTGGTGACGGCGACTCCGAGTCGCCCGCTCGCCCTTGCGTAGCCGTCGGCCGCGTAGGCGGCCGTCTGCTCGTGCCGGACGCCGACGAGCCGGATCGGCGAAGCACCCAGCTCCCGCCAGAGCGCGAGGTTGTGCACGCCGGGAAGCCCGAACGCCACCTCGACACCAGCCTCCTCGAGCGCAGCCACCGCCGCGCGCGCCCCTGTCAGGATGCCGCTCGATGACGAGCTCATCCGGGCAGCCTCCTACGCGCGTTTCCTCGCTGCCCCTCGACGGCGTCCGTGTCGCCGACCTCTCGCGCGTGCTCGCGGGTCCGTACTGCACGATGGTCCTCGCCGACCTCGGCGCCGACGTCATCAAGGTCGAGCGCCCCGAGGGCGGCGACGAGACGCGTTCCTGGGGACCGCCGTTCGCCGGCGGTGAGGCCGCCTATTACCTCGCAGTCAACCGAGGGAAGCGGAGTTGCGCGCTCGATCTCTCGCAGCCGGAGGGAAGGGGCCTCGCGTTGGAGCTGTGCACCCGCTCTCAGGTGGTGATCGAGAACTTCAAGGTGGGCGGGGCGGAGCGCCTGGGGGTCGGCTACGAGCAGGTGCGCGAGCGCAACCCGCGAGTCGTGTACTGCTCGATCACCGGCTTCGGGTCGCGACGAGATCCACCTGGCCGGCCGGGCTATGACTTCGTGGCCCAGGCGGAGACCGGCCTGATGTCGATCACCGGCCCGGAGGAGGGACCGCCGTACAAGGTCGGCGTGGCGCTCGTGGACGTGCTGACCGGCCTCCACGCGGCGACAGCCGTGCTCGCGGCTTTGCACGGAGGCGAGGGCGCTCGGATCGAGGTGCCGTTGCTCGACAGCGGCCTGGCGGCCCTCGTGAACGTGGCGCAGAACGCGCTCGTCACGGGGAGGGATCCTGAGCGTCACGGAAACGCGCACCCGAACATCGTGCCGTACCAGACCTTCGAGACCGCGTCTGGTCGAATCGCGGTCGCCGCCGCCAACGACGGCCTCTTCCGCGCGCTCTGCGCCGTACTCAGCCGTCCGGAGCTCGCCGACGACGAGCGCTTCGCCACGAACGCGGCCCGGGTCGACAACCGGCGCGAGCTGATTCCCGAGCTCCAGTCCGCGTTCGCCGAGCGTCCGGCGGACGAGTGGGTCGAGGCGCTGGACGCCGCGGGGGTGCCGGTCGGGAAGGTCCGCTCGGTTCCTGAGGCGTTGGCGGCCGCCGCGGCCGCCGGCCGACCGGCGACCGTGGGCGTCGACCACCCGACCGCGGGCGAGCTCGAGCTCGTGGCGTCGCCGATCTGGCTGGAGGCGCCCGCCTCCGTGAGTCCACCGCCCCTGCTCGGCGAGCACACCGCCGACGTGCTGCGTGAGCTCGGCCGTGACGAGGGGCAGATCGCCCGCCTAGTGGAGCAGGGAGTGGCGGGGCTCGCGGACCGACTTTAAGATCGACTGAGGTTGCGCCGTCTGCTCCTGCCGCTCAGACGGATCAGTGCTGCTCTTCCGCGCTCGACGCGGGCGGGCGGGACTCCTCGGCAAGCGAGGTGATCGTCAGGGAGCCGCGGGCTGCCTCCATCATGACCTCGGTCGCCTCGTCGGCGGACCGCGCGTACAGCTCGACGAGCATGTGGATCACGATCCGCTCCTCCTCGTGCTTGTGGAAGCGCACATGCGTAAAGAACTCCCGCGTTCCGTGCTCGCCGAATGCCGCGAACGCGAGCGACTCGGCGGCCTCCGGGCCGGAGCAGGAGTCAACTTGGTCGGCTTCGACGGTGACGGTGCACGAGGCGACCCACGGCGTGCCGGTGACCATCCGCTCCCAACGGTCCTCCACCGGCTCGATCCGAGAGATCCGGCGACCGTTCTCCTCGTAGAACGTAAGGCTCAGGTGTGGCTGGTCGTGCAGGCAGTCGAGGCACTGCACTACGGCCTCCTGGACCTCCTCGACGGGGTCGACCGCCTCGCCCGTATCGGCGTCGACCTTCAAGATTCCTTCGTAATGAAGCTGAACTTCGAGATTCTGCGACCAGCAGCGATAGCAGCGAAGCCAGCTGGATTGCGTCCCCAGGGACTCTGGCGCCGATCCCTCCATGCCTCCATTATGGCCACCGTGGCTCTTCTCGCCCCGGCCGGATGCTCGTTGGGCGGTGACGAGGAGCCCAAGCCGGTTACGGGCGCGGCCCGGGAGATTGCCGAAGTAGTGAGCCAGCTGGAGCGCGCGACGGCCCGCCGGGACTGGAAAACGGTCTGCGACGACCTGTTTACAAAGAGCGCCCTCCAGCGCGCCGGGGGCGAGGATTGCGCGGGTCTGCTGCGATCGACCGCGAAGGGGATCGAGCGACCTCGGATCCGGATTCTCAGGCTCGCGGTGGAAGGTGACCGTGCGACGGTCGGAGTACGCACAAGCGCACGCGGCGAGGCCGAGCTCGACGACACCCTCGAGATGACGCGCGAGAACGGCGAATGGCGGATCGACGCGCTGTCGGACTAAGTCCCGACGCTACGCGGCGGCTGCCGCCCGGATGGACGCATCGGTCTCGACGAAGGCCGTCGGCCAGCTCCCATTACTGGCGCCAGTCGCGGAGGCCGTCTCCCCTCGGGAGCATCTCGGCGACCGCTTCGCAGCAGAAGACGAAGATCAGCAGCACGAGCAGGGCCTGGACGGCGCCGTCCGACCGGGCCGCGGCGTAGCTGAGCAGCGCCGCTGCCGCCACCCAGCGCCACACCTGCCAGTTCGGCTCCCAGGGACGCAGGCCGTCCTCGTCGCCGGGCGAGGGGCCGTGCTCATTCGAATGGATGTATGCCAGGAACGGCACCGGGCCTCGACCCCAGGGTACTCCGTCCCTCTAGCGGCTCGAGCAGCCCGCGGTGCGCCCAACTGCGGAGCGCCGCCGCCGGACCCCTTACCCTGCCCGGCGATGATCGGCGTCCTCCTCGCCGGTGGGACCGGGAGCGGGCTCGGTGGCTCCAAGGCCGCAGTGCTGCTCGGTGGACGACCGCTGGCCTCGTACCCTGCGGCGGCGCTCGCGGGTGTGTGCGACCGGATTTCAGTGGTCTGCAAGCGGGGGACTACCCTCCCCGAGCTGCCCGGCACCGAGCGCTGGGACGAGCCCGACGAGCCGCGCCATCCCATCACCGGCATCGTGCATGCGCTCGAGACGGCGGCGGCGCCGATCCTGATCTGCGCGGCCGACATGCCGTTCGTGACCGGCGACGCCTGCCGCACGCTGCTCCAGGCCACTGGGAGCGGCCTCGCGGTCGTAGCGACGGCCGGCGGGGTGCTGCAACCAACGTTCGGTCTCTACGCGCCGGCGGCGCTCACAGCCATGCGCTCCGCGCCGGCCGACGCGCCGCTCACCCGCACCGTCGAGACCCTCGACCCGGTTCGCGTGGCGCTGCCGCCCGTCCTCGTCCGCAGCGTCGATACTCCCGAAGACCTTGCGGATGCGGAGGCGTTGCTCGCGGCCAGGTGACGTCGCGGCCGCTCAAAGGGCGCTGTGCACGGAGCTGAACCAGACCGACATCGTCGCCACGGCGGGCACCGCGCTTCCCATGGCCTGGCGGCTCAGGCCCTGCCCGTCGAACCACCACGCGATCCAGAAGAGGATGATCCCGGTCAGCGCGAGCCCGATCTGTCCGCGCTGATACCACCAGCCGTGTGAGTGAGAAACGTCCGCGGCAGAGCCGAGCCAGGCCAGGCTTCCGAAGAAGAGGAGATTGAAGAGCAGGATCCCGCTGACCTCTTCGGGAGCCCTGCGCCCCGACACGCTCGGGGCTTGGCGCGAACTCGCGGCGCGTCCGGCTCTCGCTGACCTTCGTCCGGCGGCTTTCATGGGGGCAGAGCTAAATGGTGCCTGATGGGCCCGATCTACACCGCCACCCTGACGACGCGGCGCCCGCGTACAGATCTCCAAGCGCGTGCGTAGTGATCGCGAAAGCGGATCTCGATCGTGTCAGGAAGGTGGGTCAGGTACAGCGAACGGAGCGGGTCGGACGGCTCGCGAGTCTTCCCGATCGCGACCAGAGCCGAGAAGTTCACGGCGACGATCGAGCGTCCACGCGGAAGCGGAGCGCGCGTGATGAGGCCCGGCGCGCCGAGCGGCGAGTGGGTGTGCCCCGAGAGCCAAGCCTTGGCGTTCGGGTGGCGCGCTAGGAGCTCGCGGATGTGGGCGTCGGGCTTGGCGTGGAAAGCGGCCATCTCCGAGGTGAAGTCCTTGTTCGGGTTGCCGAGGACGGTTCGGAACAACGGCCAGTGGCAGGCAATCCAGCAGTCTCCGGGCGCGCCGGCGAGCTGGCGGTCGAGAAAGTCGAGTGTGGCCTTCGCCAGGGTGCCGGCACGCTCGTCGGGAAGGTTGCTGTTGGGGCCGACGGCGATCAGCCGGACGAACGGTAGGTCGATCGTGAAGTTCTTCGACCGGTGGCCGTAAGCCCGCGCCCATTCGCCGGCGGTGCGGTCGTTGTGGAGGATGTCGTGGTTGCCGAGGATCGTCTCGTGAGGGCCGGGGAGGCGGTCGAGCCAGCGCTTCGCCACCCGATCCTCTCTGGGCCTGCCGTGCTCGGTGGCGTCGCCGATCTGGAGATGGAACGCCGGTGTGGGGAGGGTGTCGACGTCGTCCAGCACGGCGGTGCGGCGGGCGCGAGCGATGAAGCCGGCATGGAGGTCGCCGATGCCGTGGATGGTGCGGGACCAGTCGAGCACGGGGTCAAGCTAGCGTGAGCACGCGACGTGGCGGGCCACGCGGGACGCCCGAGCGCATGCCAACCGCCGGCGCGCCGCCCAGGGGCTGGCTAGGGCCTGAGCAGGAGGAATAGGAGGGCGATCGCGAAGACGATCTGACCCACGCCGAGCGCGACCCCGAGGTTGGCGGCGCCGGCCAGCTCGGCGATGGCGACTGTGGCGGCGAAGATGGCGATGAGCAGGACGATCTGTGCGCCGAGGCCGAGGCCCCGGCCGCCGGGCTCGTGGGATGGCCGGTCCGCGCGGACCGCGCGCTCCGCGCGTTGCTGCCCGGCTCGGTCCCGTCCGCTCCGCCTTCGTGCGCGCCGGCTCAACTGCGTGCCTTCGCGAGCAGGGCGGCGAGGAGGCTGTTGACATCGCTGGCCGGATCCTGTCGGGCGAGGAAGCGCTCGGCTTCGCGGCGACCGCCGAGTGCGCGCAGCGCGGCGTCGCCGTGCTCGGCCGTGAACTCACGGAGGGCGGCGGCGCGGCGCGAGCGAGGGCGGCGCCGCGCGAGGTCGGTGCGCTCGCGGTGGGCCTCGAGAGCGTCTGCCAGCTCCTCGATGCCGGCGGGCGGGGGCACCGCCGAGACCGCCACCACCGGCACCTCCGACGAGCCGAGCGCACCGAGCGCCTGGACGAGGTCCCGCTGGGCGCGCGCGGCGGTGTCGCCGAGGTCGGCCTTCGTCACCACGAGCACGTCGGGCACCTCCATGATTCCCGCTTTCAGGAACTGCAGGACGTCGCCCGAGGCCGGCTGAACCACCACGGCGACCGTGTCGCACACGTCCTCGACATCCGTCTCCGATTGGCCCACTCCCACCGTCTCGACCACCACGAGGTCGAAGGCCGGCGCCAACGCCTCGATCGCCTCACGCGTGGGGGGCGCCAGGCCGCCGAAGCGCCCACCGGCCGCGGTAGATCGCACGAGGACGCCGTCGTCCTTCGGATCGTGCTCGATGCGGATGCGGTCGCCGAGGAGCGACCCGCCGGACCGCTTGGACGACGGGTCGACCGCCAGGATCGCGACGGTCCGCCCGCGCCGCCGCCACTCCGCCACGAGGGCGGATAGGAGCGTGGACTTCCCGGCGCCCGGCGGGCCGGTGACCCCGATGAGATGGGCGGGCGCCTCTCCGTCGAGTGCTGCCGGGGAGAGGGTCGCGAGCAGCGCCGCGGCGCGCTCGCGCGCGGCCGGCGAGCGATCCTCGATCAGGTTGAGCGTCGCCGGCGCCGCAGACCGGTCGCGCTCGCGAAGGCGGCGGCCGAGCTCGACGGGGTCGGTGGCCATGGGGGGCGGACGCTAGCGGCCGCGGTCGCCTGCCGCGCGCCAGCAGGCGTTTCCGTTGTGTCGCCGCGCGGGGGCTCATGCAACCGGCGGTGCCGCGGCCCGAGCACCCCGCCGTCGTGGCCTACGCAACGGCGGTGCCGGCGGCCCGAGCCCCCGCCGCCGTGGCTCACGCAACGGCGGCCCTCGGCCGCAGAGCCAGCATCGCCCCGACAGTTGCCGCCACGCGATCCGGGTCATCGGCGATCTGACGCCACGTAAAGCGCACGGTCTCGTAGCCCGCGAGGCGAAGGCGCTGGTCGCGCAGGCGATCGCCTTCGAAGGCTTGGCGGGTGCCATGGGAGGCGTAGCCATCGGTCTCGATCACGAGCCCGTGGCGACGCCAGAGGAAGTCGGCCTTGATGGCGGGTCCTTCGTCGATGTCCATCCAGACATTGACTTCTGGGCTGGGTAGGGAGACGGTGCGGCAGAGGGTGAGGAACTCCTCCTCGAGGTCGTTGACGGTCAGCGCGGGCTCTTCGAGTCCGGCGAGGACGGAGCGCAGCACTCCGGCGCCGCGCCGGGGGCCGGCGCGTGAGAGGACCTCCTCGACGGCGGTTAGGTCGAACAGACGAAGGACTTCGGCTTGTTCGATGGCGCGCTCGACGCTCCGTGGGTTGACCACGTCTGCGAGGTCGAGGAGGGTCCGGGCGAGGGTGGTGCAGGGGATGCAGTCAACGGCCGTGACGTCGGCGGGGGTTAGCGTGACGCTGCGGTGGACGTCGATCCCGGCCTTGGGTCGAACGGCAGAGCTGGGCAAGGAGACGTCGATCTTCGATCGATTGGTAGGGCGTACTCCCCAGAGCGCCGCGACCGATCGGTGCGAGAGCACGGCCGAAGGACCACACGCAAGGACCGCCGCCATCCAGCGTCCCTGACGAGTCAGACGCGGATGGCCGACTGCGTATACGCCTCGATGCACGCGGTGCAGCCGTCCGCCGCCCACCCGCTTCCGCACCGCAGAAGCACTCATCCCTAGCGCTTTCAGCTGGGCGAGGGCGACCACGCTGTGCTGCCGTTCAGCGAGCCCCGCGATGAGCCGGTCGAGAGGCTGTCGACGAAACGGGCCGTATTTTCCCGCAACGTCGACAGCCTCACGCATGCCCCCCAGACTGCCGGCGGAACTGCCACGCGTGGGTTACGAGTGTTACGACACAGCCGCAACGCCGTGGCGCTCCGCTACGAGCTCCACGATGTCGCTCATGATCCGGCTGAGTTCGAAGTCCTTAGGGGTGTAGACCCGGGCCACCCCGGCGTTTCGGAGCGCGGCGGCGTCCGCGGGGGGAATGATCCCGCCCACTACCACCGGCACGTCGGCGCCAGCGGACTCCAGCTCGTTCAGGACGACCGGCACCAGCTCGGCGTGCGAGCCGGAGAGGATCGAGATGCCCACAACGTGCACGCCCTCGTCGATCGCGGTGCGGGCGATACGGGCCGGGGACAACCGGATGCCTTCGTAGACCACGTCCATGCCGGCGTCCCGGGCGCGCACGGCGATCTGCTCGGCGCCGTTCGAGTGGCCATCGAGGCCCGGCTTCCCGACCAGGATCTTCACCCGCCGCCCCAGGGCCTCGGACACGCGCTCGACCCGGTCGCGCAGCGCCGTCAACGCGGCGTCGTCGGGCGCAGCTGCGGCGTCCGCAACTCCCGTAGGCGCCCGGTACTCACCGAATACAGCTCGGAGAGTCGCCGCCCACTCACCAGTGGTCGCCCCGACCCGCGCACAAGCCAGGCTGAAGGGCAGCAAATTCACGGAAGGATCGGCGGCCGCCTCACCCAGCTCCGCCAACGCACGCTCGACAGCCGCGCCGTCGCGGGCGGCGCGCCACGCGGCCAGCGCCTCGATCGAACCCCCCTCCACGGAGGGATCCACCCGCAAGATCCCCCCATCCTCAGCCTCCTGCAGCGGCGACGGCTCAGCTTCGGTATAGGCGTTCTGCCCCACCACCTTCAGCTCGCCCGCCTCGATCCGGCGCACCCGCTCTCGGTGCGACTGCACGAGCTGGGTCTTCATGTACGGCACGGCCTCGACGGCACCGCCGTGCTCCGCCACCACCGACATCTCCTCGCGCGCCCCCGCCACCAGCTCGTCTACGAGGCCGTCCATCACCTTCGACCCCACGAACAGGTCGGGATACTCGAGCAGGTCGGTCTCGTAAGCGAGGATCTGCTGGATCCGCAGCGACCACTGCTGGTCCCACGGCCGCGGTAGGCCGAGCGCCTCGTTCCAGGCCGGCAGCTGGATCGCCCGCGCCCGGGCGTCGCGGCCCATGGTCACCGCCAGCGCCTCGAGCACGATGCGGATGATGTTGTTCTCCGGCTGAGATTCGGTCAGCCCCAGCGAGTTGACCTGCACCCCGTAGCGGAAGCGGAGCAGCCGGTCGTCGTCCACGCCGTAGCGCTCGCGCCCGAGCTCCTCCCACAGCCGGCTCATGGCCCGCAGCTTCGCGTGCTCCTCCACGAAGCGGATGCCGGCGTTGACGAAGAAGGAGATCCGGCCGAACACCCGCGGGAAGCTCTCCTCAGGCACGCGCGGGCGCACGCGATCGAGCACCGCCTGCGCCGTGGAGAGCGTGTATGCGATCTCCTGCACCGGCGTCGCGCCCGCCTCCTGGAGGTGGTAGGAGCAGATGTTGATCGGGTTCCAGCGCGGCACCTCGTCGACGGTGAACGCGATCGTGTCGGCGATCAGCCGCATCGACGGCTCCGGCGGGAACGCGTAGGTGCCGCGCGACAGGAACTCCTTGATGATGTCGTTCTGGGTGGTCCCCTGGAGCGAAAGCCGATCGACGCCGTTCTCCTCGGCCACCGTCATGTAGAGCGCCAGCAGCCAGGCCGCGGTGGCGTTGATCGTCATCGACGTATTCATCTCGTCGAGCGGGATTCCGTCGAGGAGCGTGTGCATGTCGCCCTTGTGGGCGATCGAGACGCCGACCTTGCCGACCTCCCCGCGCGAGAGCTCGTGGTCGGGGTCGTAGCCGGTCTGCGTGGGGAGGTCGAACGCGACCGAGAGCCCCGTCTGGCCCTTCGCCAGGTTCTTGCGGTAGAGCTCGTTGGACTCGCGGGCGGTCGAATGACCCGCGTACGTCCGCATCACCCAGGGGCGATCCCGCTCCGGCAGATGGTGCTCCATCACACCCAGAATTGTATGGTCGGGTCTCCGTGACCCGCGCTATCGACGTGCTGCACCTCGGGCGCGACCGCGTGATCTGCGCCTACGAGCTGGATGGCCTCGTGGTCGACCCTGGACCCGCCTCCTGCGTGGAGACGCTCATCGAGCGACTGGGCCGCACCCGACCGCGGGCCCTGCTCCTCACCCACATCCACCTGGACCATGCGGGAGCCACCGGCGTGCTGTGCCGGCGCTATCCGAATCTCGAGGTGTACGTGCACGAGAACGGAGCGCCCCATCTGATTGACCCCTCCAAGCTCCTGAAGAGCGCCGCTCAGCTCTACGGCGACGACATGGAGGAGCTGTGGGGCGAGGTGGCGCCCGTCCCGGAGGACCGCGTGCGCCCGCTCGAAGGGGGCGAGACGGTGGAGGGCTTCCGGGTCGCCTACACGCCGGGCCACGCCTCGCACCACGTCTGCTACCTGCACGAAGCGACCGGCGACGCCTACGTCGGAGACATGGCCGGCGTCCGCATCCCCCCCTACAACCACACGGTTGCACCGACGCCGCCGCCGGACATCGACGTCGAGGCCTGGCTCGACTCGCTTCACACGATCGCCGCCTGGAGCCCGCAGTCGCTGCGCCTCACTCACTTCGGCCAAGTCAACGATGTCGCCGAGCACCTGCACCGGGTTCGCTGCGCGCTCACAGACGCCGCAGACTCGGCCCGCCTCGACGGGGAGGAGCGCTTCGTCGCACGAATCGAAGAAGCAATCGGCGAGGCCACCGACCCGGCCACCGTCGAGTGCTTCGAGCAGGCTGCGCCGCCCGACCAGCTCTATCAGGGCCTCAACCGCTACTGGAGGAAGAAGGCGGGATGACCGAAACCGTCGAGCTCCCCCGCACCGGCGGCCCGGACACCGGGCTGGACGGGGACTGGCGCGTGATCGTCCTGAATGACAACCACAACACGTTCGAGGGCGTTGCGCTCGCGCTCTCGCAGGTGCTGCCAGGCGTGAGCTACGACCAGGGCATGGCGATGGCGAACACGATCCACAACGCCGGCCGAGCCGTTGTATGGAGCGGTGCGCGAGAGCCGGCGGAGCTCTACTGGGAGCAGCTGAAGGAGGCCGGTCTCACGATGGCCCCGCTCGAGCAGAGCTGAGCGGCCGCCCCGCCCCGGTCAGCCCGGGTGCAGCTCCCCCGCCTCCCCGGCGCCCAGGACCTGCCAGAAAGTCGGCAGCTGAGGCACTTGATATGTGCCGGACAGCTCGACTCGCTTCTCGGCGAGCGTCTCCGAGTACCAATAGCGCTCGAAGTGGGCCTTCGAGGGGAACAGCGCGGTCTGGACGAAGTCGAGCCGCCCGTCCCACGCCCGACAGAAGGACCACTGCGTGGCGCCGTAGTCCAGCGCGGCCTCGGCTGCGGGCAGCCAGCCCGCGGCGAACTTGTCGCCGCGGAACGGATTGATTGGCCAGCGGATCTCGACGAGGATGCTCACGCGCCCACCTCCGCGTAGATGGCGCCCGGTCCCTCCTCGCTCTTGCCCTCGCCGCGCTTCTCCGCTCCGACCAGAACCGCGATCTTCCCCAGGTGCTCGTTGTCCCGCATGAGCTGATGCGCCTCCGGCACGCCTTCGAAGCAGAGCGTCTTCCACAGCACGGGCCGAATCTGCCCTGAGTCGATCAGGTCGTTCGCCTTGTTGCACTCATAGGCGTTGGCGAAGTGGGAGCCGATGATCTGCTTCTGGCGCATCCACAGGTAGCGCACGTCGAAGTCGAGCTCGTAGCCGGTGGTTCCGGCGCAGATCACGACCTTGCCGAACGGCTTGACGGTGAACACCGACGTCGGGAAGGTCGCCTTGCCGACGTGCTCGAACACCACGTCGGGCGCGTCGCCCAGGATCTCCTTGACCCGCTTCGAGAACGCCCGCGAGACCGCGAAACGCTCCTTCTCCTCCTCGGGCGTCTCCCCGCCCTTGCGCATCATGCCGGCGAACTCGCTCCTGTCGATGAAGTCGACGGCTCCGAGCTGCTTCACGAGCTTGCCCTTGTCCGGCGAGGACACCACTCCAACCGCGTGCGCCCCGGAGATCGCGCTGATCTGGGTCGCGAACACGCCGAGGCCGCCGGCGGCGCCCCAGATCAACACGCGCTGGCCGGCCTGCAGCCTGCACTGCGAGATCAGCATGCGGTACGCGGTGAAGTAGACGAGCCCGTAGGAGGCCGCCTCGTCCCAGGTGAGATGCTTCGGCTTGGGGAGGAGCTGCTGGGCCTGCACCTTGGTGAACTGGGCGAACGAGCCCCAGGTCGTCTCGTACCCCCAGATCATCTGGCTCGGCGCCGCGAGGGGATCGAGACCGTGCACCTCGGGGTCCTCGTATGAGGCCATGTTGCAATGCATGACGACCTCGTCGCCGGGCTCCCAGCGGGTCACGCCGGGCCCCACCTTCCAGACGATCCCGGAGGCGTCCGAGCCGCCGATGTGATGGCCCCACTCCGGATGGTCGCCGTAGCGCATGACCGATACGGGCTTGCCGAGCGCAGCCCACACGTTGTTGTAGTTCACGCCGGCCGCCATCACCCGCACGATCACCTCGAACGCGCCCGGCTCCGGGACCTCGATCTCCTCGAGCTGGAAAGCGTCCCGCGGCTCGCCGAAGCGCTCCTCTCGGATCACCCAGGCGGCCATGCTCTCCGGCAGCGTGCCGGGCTCCACCTCCAGCTCGGACACCTTGCTCACGTCAACGGCCATGTGGAATCAGAACCTCCGCGAACTCTCAGGGGGCCGGGAGGTTACCGGCCGGCGGCGCGCCGGGCCCTACCTTGAAACGGCCGCCTCGGCGGCGGGCTCGGCGTGAGGCGCCTCTGCCGCAGGCAGGGGCCGCGCCGCCGCGTCCGGCTCCGCCGCCCGGCGCGGCGCGATCGTGAAGAAGGCGATCAGCGCGCCGGTCGCGGCGATGCCCGCAGACAGCCACATTCCGTTCGAGAGGGCGTGGATGAACGCGTCCTTGGAGGCGTCCGCGACCTGCCCGGCCACCGCCGGGTCGAGGTGACGGAGGACCGAGTCGGAGTTCCCGGAGCCGAGATTCTCGACGAGCTGCTTACGCTGCTCCGCCGTGACCGGCAGCCCCGCGAGCGAGCTCTCGAGGCTGTTCGAGGCGAGATGCTGGAAGAGGGCGCCCATCGCCGCGACCCCGAACGTGGCGCCGACCATGCGGCTCATGGAGAGGATCCCGGAGGCGACGCCCGCCTTCTGCGCCACGACGGAGTTCATCGCCGCGGTCGACATCGGCGACATCACGAGCGCGATCCCGACGCCCATGATCATGAAGGCGGGCAGCAGCAGGCCGTATCCGGTGTCGACGTCGATGCGGGTCTGCAGGAAGAGGGCCACCGCCGTCAGGGCGAGGCCCGTGACCATCAGCGGCCGCGGGCCGATGCGGTCCGCCAGCCGACCAGCCAGGGGCGCGACGAACACGATCATCAAGGTGGTGGGGAGGAAGCGGACGCCGGCCTCCACGGCCGAGTAGCCGAGGATGTTCTGCATGTAGAGCGCGATGAAGAAGAAGATCGCGAGCATGGCGAAGGAGACGATGAAGGCCACCGCGTTCGCGCCGACGAAGGTGCTCGAGCGGAAAAGGCCGAACTCGACCATCGGCTCGCGTACCCGCGGCTCGAGCAACACGAAGCTGATCACGCCGACCGCGGCCGTCGTCAGCAGGGCCACGATCTCGGGCGAGCTCCAGCCCCAGGAGTTGCCCTCTACGAGCGCCAGCACGAGGGCGGTAAGTCCGAGGGAGAGCGCCGCGATTCCCGGCCAGTCGATCGAGTGACGCGTCGTCTCGTCGCGCGACTCCCGCGCGGCGAAGAGGGTGACCGCCACGGCTCCGGCCGCGACCGGCAGGTTGAGGAAGAAGATCGCCCGCCACGAGACGTACTCGGTCAGCGCGCCACCGACGACCGGACCGATGGCGAGAGCGAGGGCGGACACGCCTGCCCACGTCCCGATCGCCTTGCCACGCTCCTCGGGCGGGAAGGTCACGGTGATGATCGAGAGGGTCGCCGGCATCATGAACGCCGCGCCGATGCCCTGGATCGCCCGTCCCGCGACGAGCCAGGCCTGGCCCGGGGACAGGCCGATCGCGGCGCTGGAGACCGCGAAGACGACTACGCCGAAGAGGAACATGCGCCGGCGGCCGAGGATGTCGCCGAGGCGGCCGCCGGTCACGAGCAGCACGGCGAACGTCAGCGTGTAGGCGTTGATCGTCCACTCGAGGCCGGAGATCGTCGCGT
>Ga0126312_10000335_pt1 | contig 26552 bp, 21 predicted proteins | sample Plot104A_FD_92537 | JGI IMG/M metagenome (GOLD analysis project Ga0126312, IMG submission 92537) | Serpentine soil microbial communities from UC McLaughlin Reserve, CA, USA - Plot104A | ecosystem: Environmental > Terrestrial > Soil > Grasslands | place: USA: UC McLaughlin Reserve, Lake County...
GCGGTTCGCGGGGTTCCCAGCGTCTTCGACGTGTACCGGATTCAGCAATAACTGTGGCGGCGCTCTGCGCCGCGCGGATTGTGCTCGAAGTCCCGCTGTCTTCCTCCTTCGCTCAAAGGACAAAACGCACGTCCTTCTCGCTCAGTCGTCCAGACAGCGGCGCGCAATCCGACGCTCGCTACGCTCGCAGACTCGTGGTTCACTGCGCGATCGCGCGAGCAAACAGTCAAGGACTGTAGTCGTTCGCCGCTTTCTTGGCCTGCGCAAGCCACTCACGGTAAGTAGCGGCGGAGTCGACGGCCTCCTGCGCGGCACGTTGGTCACCCCGCGCCTCGGCCCGCGCCGCCTTGTCCTCGAGGGCGATGATCTGGGCCTCGAGTTTGGCAGCGGTGTCCTCGGCACGTGCCCGGGCCGCGGGGTTGTTCCGCCGCCAGCGCTCATCCTCTGCTTCTGAGATGGCCTTCTCGATCGCCCGGAGCCGGTTCTCCAGCGGCCGGATCGACTCGCGCGGGACCTTACCGATTGCGTTCCACCGCTCCAGCAATGTGCGATAGGCCGCCTTCGCGGCGGCCACATTGGTGACCGGCAACAGCTGCTCTCCCTCGGCGAGCAGCGCCTCCTTGGCCCGGAGGTTCTGCCGAAACTCCAAGTCCTGCGCTGACTGCGCGGTCTGCCTCGCCGCAAAGAACATGTCCTGGGCAGCGCGAAACCGTTTCCAGAGCAACTCGTCGGCCTCTCGAGGTGCCGGACCGGCAGCCTTCCAGCTGCTCATCAGGTCTCGGTAGGCGCTGGTTCCAGCAGCCCAGTCGGTCGAGGTCGCCAGCTCTTCCGCCTCAGCGACCAGTTCCTCCTTGGTAAGCCGGGCGGTCTCGCGCTGCTCGGCCTGCTGGGCGAACTGTGCCTTGCGACGGCGGGTGTAGGTCGTGCGTGCGCTGGAGAACCGATGCCACAGTGCGTCATCGGTGGCGCGGTCGAGCCTGGGCAGGGCCTTCCACTCCTCCAGCAGCGCCCGGAAGCGGTTGACGCCGCCACGCCAGTCGTTACCGGCCGCCAGCCTCTCGGCTTCGAGTACGAAGCGCTCCTTGGCATCGCGAGCTTCCTGGCTCTGGCGGGCTCGCTCGGCTCTGCGCTCGGCGCGATGTTCGGCGATGACCGGGATGAGCGCGTCCAGCCGCGCGACCAAACCGTCCAGGTCACCGACCGCGTGTGCCTGGCTGACCGCGGCTCGTACTGTTTTGATCGAGCCGAGGGCGTCGTCTGGTGAGACCGTCTGCGAAGCAATCCGGGTCTCCAGCAGCGAAACCTCCAGCTCGAGGGCTTCGTACCGGCGAATGAAAAATGCGAGCGCCTCCTCGGCCGGCACGCCGGGGACCTGACCCACGCTGCGCTCACCGGCACTGGTGCGGACATAGACCGTGCCGTCCGGGTCCACCCGCCCGAACGCGGCTGCGCCCGCGCCTTCACTCATGCCTTAATCCTGCCCGATAATCTCATCGAGTGTTCATCGCGTCGTTCCCCGCCGGGCCCTGGCAGACCAACTGCTACGTGGTCGCCTCAGCGCCTGCGGAAGAGTGCGTGATCATCGATCCCGGGATGGATTCGGCCGACGGTGTGGCCGAGCTTGTCACCCAACATCGGCTCAAGCCGGTTGCCGCGATTCTGACCCACGGACACCTCGACCACATGTTCTCCGTGACACCGCTGTGCTCCCAATACGAGTCGGTGTGCTGGGTCCATCCCGAGGACCGATTCCTGCTGACGGATCCGCTTCGGGCCATGGGCGAGGAGACCCAGGCGCTGTTCTACCAGCTGACCGGAGGCAGCGTCCGGTTCGTCGAGCCGGACGACGTGCGTGAGCTGGCCGACGGCGTCTCGGTCACCGTGGCGGGGCTGAGGTTCGAGGCCATTCACGCACCCGGCCACACGCCCGGTTCGGTCATGTTCCGCAGCCCGTACCAAGACGGGGCAGGACGGGGAGTTTCGGGAGGCAAGTTCGATTCGGTCCTGTTCTCCGGCGACGTCCTGTTCGCTGGATCGATAGGCAGAACTGATTTGCCGGGCGGCAGCCATACCGACATGCTGAGAAGCCTGCGGACGAAGGTCCTGCCACTGCCTGACACTGTTGCGGTCCTGCCCGGTCACGGCCCCCAGACGACGATGGCCAGGGAGCGCGCCGGTAACCCCTATCTGCAAGCTCGTCATCTGGCAACGTCTGCCTAGGAGAAGCGCGTTGAGTCGCCCCAAGCCGCTATCTGGCTTTCCGGAATTCACTCCGGAAGCCAGAATCGTCGAACAGTTGGTGCTCGACCGGCTGCGCCAGACCTTCGAACTGCACGGTTTCACACCGATCGAGACTCGAGCAGTCGAGCCTCTCGACACGCTGGCCAAACAGGGGGAGATCGACAAAGAGATCTACGTGCTGTCGCGGCTGCACGCCGAGCCGGACGCCCGCGCTGAGCTGGGCCTGCACTTCGACCTCACCGTGCCGTTCGCCCGCTATGTGCTGGAAAACGCCCACCAGCTGCAGTTTCCATTCCGGCGTTATCAAATTCAGAAGGTCTGGCGCGGCGAGCGACCTCAGGAGGGCCGCTACCGAGAATTTACTCAGGCAGACATTGACATTGTCGACACTGGCACGCTGGCCGTGCACCACGATGTCGAGGTTGCGCTGGTCACCCTCGAGGCGTTGGAGCGACTGCATGTCGATCTTGGTTTGCCTCCGGTGCTGATGCGGGTGAACAACCGCCGACTGGCCTCCGGCTTCTATCTGGGGTTGGGCATCGAAGACCCTGCTGAGGTACTGCGACAGGTCGACAAGATGGACAAGATCGGCCCTGGCCAGGTGCACGATCTGCTGGTCTCGGCTGTCGGTCTCACGGAGTTCCAGGCAAAAATGTGCGTCGCCCTGGCCGAGATCAACTCCGCCGACGAGTCGTTCGTCGAATCGGTACGGGCGCTGGGAGTTGAGCATGAAGAACTTGACGACGGACTCGAGCTTCTGGCCGAGGTGGTACGCACCGCCGGTGCTTACGTGCCGGGTCGGCTGATCGCCGATCTAAGAATCGCTCGCGGGCTTGACTACTACACCGGCACTGTCTACGAGACCCATCTCGCGGGGTTCGAATCCTGGGGTTCGATCTCTTCAGGTGGCCGTTATGACTCACTGGCCAGCGACGGCAGGACCACCTACCCGGGGGTTGGCCTGTCGATCGGTGTGACCCGGTTGCTGGCGCCAATGTTTTCCCGCGGCCTGCTGCGCGCCTCCCGGCCGACGCCGACCGTGATCTTGGTCGCCGTTGACGCCGAGGACACCCGGGCGGATTCGATTGCGGTGGCTGAGCAGCTTCGCGCTCGGGGCATCGCGACCGAGGTGGCGCCGAAGGCCGACAAGTACGGGCGGCAGATCCGATACGCCGACCGCCGGGGCATTCCCTATGTGTGGTTCGGATCGAGCACCGCTGGTGAGGTGAAGGACATCCGCTCCGGTGATCAAGGGCCCGCCGACCCTACTTCCTGGACACCACCCGAAACCGATCGGTGGCCCCAGGTCATTGCCACCATCCCGTGAACCACTCCCTTACCGCAGCCGGCTCGATGCAGCAGATGATCTTGCGCCGCCGGCTTGCCACCCAGCGGTTGGTCGGACCCAAGATGCCGACCGCAACCGACGTCGTGCGCCTCCTGGCCTGCGTATACAGTCGCAAGAGCGCTCTCATGCCTTCTGGTCGCTGGGCATGCGGAGCTCCGCCGCCACCATGCCGGAGGTCCAGGCAGAGTTCGACGCGGGCCGGTTCCTGCGCACTCACATCCTCCGCCCGACCTGGCATCTGGTTCCCGCCGAGGACATCCGGTGGATCCTGAAGGTGACATCGGCGCGCGTTCAGCAGGTCAACTCGACGATTTATCGTCGCGAGAACTTGGGCCCGGCTGTGCTGGATCGCGGCGCGGAGCTGATCACCCAGGTGTTGCGCGGCAGGCGGTACCAGACGCGGGCCGAGATCGGCCAGGCTCTAGCCGGAGAAGGGCTGCTAGCCGATCGCCTGCGGCTGGCCTATGTGATCATGAACGCCGAACTCGAAGGCCTGATCTGCAGCGGGCCCATGCGCGGCGCACAGCATACCTATGCGCTGCTGGACGAGCGGGTGCCATCAGACGGGCTGAACCACGGTGACCTGCCGGAACTCGCACGCCGATTCCTCGCTGGGCATGGACCTGCCAGCGCGCCGGATTTCGCCCGGTGGGCCTCACCGACCTCCGCTCAGGCACGCGCCGCTGTCGCGGAGGTGGCCGGCGAGCTGGAGGCCGTGGAAGTCGACGGCGTGCCGCACTGGTTCGATCCGGGTGCTCCAGGACCCGCGACCTTCCAGGGCGCGTTGCTGCTGCCGCTCTTCGACGAGGTAACCCTCAGTTACCCGATGATCAACTTCCCGCGCGCCGAGCAGCATCCACATCCTCCAGGAAGCGATGTGCACATCTGGTCTGTGATCATCGCCGAAACCAATGTCGGATTGTGACGCCGGGTCGTGCAACGCCAGAAGGTGATCATCGACGTGATCTTGTCACCAACCGTGAGGGCGGGATCGCTAGCCGCAGTAGAGACCGCGGCCGCCGAGTTGGCGGCCTTTCTCGGTAGGCGGCTGGAGCTCGATATTCGACGCTGACGCCGATGTGATCCGGCTCGATAGGGTACCGGCAATGGCAATAGTCGAAGAGCGCATCGAAGGCCAGCACCCCGCTCGGCACAAAGTATTGGCCTCCGCCGACAGCGACGTGTTCACCTCAGTGCGCAAGCGTCCGTCATCGCGACAGGAGCGCTACGCCTTGGGTAAGGCGCTGCGAAAAATAGTGCCGCGAAGAACATTGGCCGGGTGGCGGCCGCCAGACAACCGTCCCGATCCCGTGGATTTGATCGTCGAGTCCCACGAAGGGCGGCTGGAGTGGCTGATACCGGTCCGGGTGGCGCGGATGATCGCGTCCCCGTACAGCTTCCTGCGCGGTACGGCGGCTGTAATGGCGTCGGATTTCGCACCTCTGCCGGCCACCGGCATCAACCCCGTTGTCTGTGGCGACGCCCACCTGGGCAACTTCGGCTTCTATGCCTCACCCGAAGGCGAACTGGTCATCGACCTCAACGACTTCGACGAGTCGCATCCTGGTTGCTGGGAGTGGGACCTGAGAAGGCTGGTCACGAGCATCTGGGTGGCCGGCCGGGAGAACGGCGCCACCGAGAACGAATGCCGGACCTCGGTGCTGGCCTGCGTTGCTGCGTACCGGGAGGAGGTGCGCTTTCTCGCCGAGCAACCGCTGCTGATGCGCAGCTACAACCGGCTCGATGTCGGGCGGCTGCACGAGACGGCAACCGAAAAGTCGCTCCGTAACGAGATCGAGCGCTCCGCGAAGCGAGCCCGCTCGCGGACGAGTGACCGCGCCCTGCCGCGGTTCACCGCCGAACATGAGGGACAGCGGCGGATTGTGGAGGACCCGCCATTGATCACTCGGGTTGGTGACGCGGATGCAACAGCGATCGCCGAGGGTCTCGACGAATACCTGCTGACACTGGCTCCGCACTGGCGACGGGCGGTTGGTGGTTACACATTGATCGACATCGCGCACAAGGTTGTGGGCGTGGGAAGTGTCGGGCTCCGTGCGTACGTTGCCTTGCTGGAGGGCAGCAGCCCGACTGACGTTCTGTTCCTCCAGCTCAAGCAGGCACGCCGCTCGGTGCTGGCCCCGTACGTCCATGGCGATTCCGCCTGGCATGCCCACCAGGGCCAGCGGGTGGTCGAGTACCAGCAGGCGTTGCAGACGGTGAGCGATCCGCTACTGGGCTGGACGACGATCGATGATCGGCAGTACTACGTGCGCCAGTTCCGTAACATGAAGGGCACCATCCCGCTGGACGCCATCGACGCAGCGGCGCTCAGCGACTATGCCGGGACCCTCGGTCACCTGCTTGCAAAAGGCCACGCCCGGACCAGTGGGGCGTCCATGATCGCCGGTTACGCGGGCGCGTCCCGGAAACTGGATTTGGCCCTGGCCGACTTCGCCCGCTCCTACGCCGACCAGACCGAGGCCGACCACGCCCGGCTGGTCGAGGCCGTACGGCGCGGTGCGGTTCCGGTATCGGAGGGTGCGATGGGTGGGTCTGGCACAGCTTTCCGACCCTAGCGTCGGTAGCCGTCATCGGGACAATCGGCCGGGACGCCACAGCGCCGCCAGAGCAACGGCTCCCATTGCGACGATGCTGAGCAGGGCAATGCCGCCGATCGCCAAACCGCGGCTCAACGCCTTGTCTGTGTTGAGGGACTGCTCCTCGCGGTCGGAGGCGCCAGAAACGGGAGGTCGACCGCGGCCCAAGATTGACGGCGCAGTTCCGGACGGTACGTTTCCGGCGCACAACGTGGTGACCAGGCGCTGGACCGCGTCATTCCCGGTGCCCTCGATGCCCTCGGTCGCGAAGATCACCCAGGTGCTGCCGACTTGGGGGTCCAGGCCGCAGGCGGTTGCATCCTTGGGCGAGGCGACCACCTGCTCACGAAAAACCGTTCCCTTGTAGACGGAGTCGACCTCGAACCGGATGTCGGTTCGGGCGTCGTCACCGTGGCCCACCGAATCCTTGTCCAGGACCGTGCCGCGAAAGACTGCGGTGGACTGACGGAGAGCGCGCGAGGTGGAGATCCCGGGACAGTCGCAGGCGTAGGCCTTGGTCGGTGGAACAAGAACAACGGCCAGCACTCCAAGCATCAGCGCCGCGGCCAGTGCGAGCAGATGTATTGGGAGTCTGGCCACAGTCGCAAGTCTTGGTCGCCCGAGGGTTGATGGCAAGGCGGGGTCCAACCCGCTCGACGCCTACGATCTGCGGATACTGCTGGAGATGTCGGATGGGGCTGCGCTGGAGAGTCATGAAGATAACTGACGGCATGTGGTTGATCCGCGAGGGCATGGATCCGCACTACGCTGCCGAAGCGTACGACGTGGCCGCAACGCCCGATGGACTAACGGTGTATGCACCCGATCGCCGGGTTGACCACCGCGGCTCGGTCCTCAACACCGCGCTGTTGACGGTTCGGCTCACTGCACCGCTGCCGGGGATCATCGGGGTGGAGGTGGCGCACCACTCTGGCGGCGCGGATCGCGGACCGCGTTTCGGGTTGGCCCAGGACGGGTCGCATCGACCGGAGACCGCCATCACCGACGATGTCGCCGAGGTCCGCAGCGGGTCGTTGACCGCGCGGGTGCGCCGTGGCGCGCCCTGGCACCTGGAGTTCTCGCACGACGGCGAGGTGCTGACGACCAACGGTGTCAAGGCGCTGGGCTTCGTGAACACCGCCGCCGGTGAGCATCACATGTTTGCCCAGCTTTCCCTAGGCGTCGGCGAGACGGTGTACGGCTTGGGCGAGCGATTCACCGCGTTCGTCAAGAACGGCCAGGTGGTTGAAACCTGGAACGCAGACGCCGGCACGGCCAGCGAGCAGGCGTACAAGAGCATCCCGTTCTACCTGTCCAGTCGCGGATACGGCGTGCTGGTCGCAGATCCCGGCAAGGTGTCGTTCGAGGTGGCCAGCGAAAACACCAGCGCGACCCAGTTCAGTGTCGAGGGCCAGACGCTGCGCTTCTACGTCGTCGACGGGCCGACGCCATCCGGCATCATCGAGCGCTACACCGCACTGACCGGCCGCCCGGCGCTGCCACCGGCCTGGTCGTTCGGGCTGTGGCTGAGCACTTCGTTCACCACCGATTACGACGAGAAGACCGTCAACACATTCGTCGGCGGGATGGCGGAGCGGGACATCCCGCTCCGGGTGTTTCACTTCGACTGCTACTGGATGCGGGAGTTCAACTGGACCGATCTGGTTTGGGACGCCCGCGTCTTTCCAGACCCCGAACAGATGCTGCGTCGTCTTCGGGAGTTCGGGCTCAAGATCAGCGTCTGGATCAACCCCTACATCGCCCAGCGGTCGGTGCTTTTCGAGGAGGGTCGCGAGAAGGGCTACCTCGTCAAGCGCGCCGACGGCGGCGTGTGGCAGTGGGACATGTGGCAGGCCGGGATGGCCCTGGTGGACTTCACCAACCCGGACGCGGGGCAGTGGTTCGCCGGCAAGCTCGAGGACCTGCTCGACATGGGCGTCGACTGCTTCAAGACCGACTTCGGCGAGCGGATCCCGACCGAGGTCGTCTGGCAGGACGGGTCGGACCCGCATGGCATGCACAACTACTACACCTACCTCTACAATCAGGCCGTCTTCGACCTGCTTCGGAAACGCCACGGCGAGCCCGGCGCCCTCGTGTTTGCGCGCTCGGCGACGGTCGGCGCCCAGCAATTTCCGGTGCACTGGGGCGGCGACAACACGTGCACCTTCGAGTCGATGGCGGAGAGCCTTCGCGGCGGGCTATCCCTCGGGCTGTCCGGCTTCGGCTTCTGGAGCCACGACATCGGAGGCTTCGAGGGCACACCAGAACCCGCAGTCTTCAAAAGGTGGATTGCCTTCGGGCTGCTGTCCAGCCATAGCCGCCTCCACGGGAGTACGTCCTACCGGGTCCCGTGGCTGGTCGACGAGGAGTCCGTCGAGGTGCTGCGCCGCTTCGTGCGGTTGAAGAACCGGCTGATGCCCTACCTGTATCAAGCGGCTGTCGTCGCGCGGGACTTTGGCACTCCGGTGATGCGGGCAATGATGCTGGAATTCCCCGAGGATCCGGCGTGTGCCTACCTCGACCGGCAATACATGTTCGGACCCGACTTGCTCGTCGCACCGGTGCTGTCCGCCGACGGCGTCGTCGATTACTACGTGCCGGCGGGCCGCTGGGTCTCACTCCTCAGCGGCGAACCGGTGCAAGGTCCAGCTTGGCGCCGCGAGGTGCACGGATTCGACACGTTGCCGCTGTTGGTACGGCCAGGTGCCGTCCTTCCGGTGAGCAACCGTGACGACCGGCCAGATCATGAGTATGTCGAGGGGCTCAGACTGCTGACGAACCAGCCGGTTCCCAGGACATCGGTGCGCGTACCCGATCTCACAGGCACGACCGCGGCAACCTTCACCGTCGGCGAGGACGGCCGGATCGGCGGACCCGGAAGCGGCTGGACGCAAGCCGACCTGGGGCCGAGCACGGTGCCGCTTCGGTGAATCTTCCTCAGGCGATCATCGATAGGCGGTGGCCTGGATTGCGAAAAGCTCGGAGTACAGGCCGCCGAGCCGGATGAGTTCCTGGTGGCTGCCCAGCTCGGCCAACCGCGAGCCGTCCAGTACAACGATCAGATCGGCCATTCGCACCGTGCTGAAGCGGTGCGACACCAAGATCGTGATCCCGCCGACACCGGTGTGGCGAGCGGCCTCTGCATAGCTGGAGAAGAGTTGGTGCTCTGTCTCCGCGTCCAGCGCCGCGGTTGGCTCATCGAGCACCATGAGAAGTGGCTCGTCGCGCATGTAGCCGCGGGACAGGGCGATCTTCTGCCACTGGCCGAAGCTGAGCTCGTGTCCGTCCGGCCAGGTCGGTCCAAGCTGGCTCTGCAGGCCATCGGACAGGCGGTCGACCACATCGACGGCGCCGGCCCGGTCAAGGGCACGGACTACTGCCGGCTCGTCATCAAGCCGCGGCAGGTCACCAAGGCCGACGCTTCGCTGGGCGGTGAACTCGAAGCGGAAGAAATCCTGGAAGGCGCCGGTGACCCGAGACCGCCACCGGTCGGCGGCCATCCGGCGCAGCGGCTGCCCGTCCACCCGGATCTCGCCAGAGGTCGGCTCGTACATCTTGGTCAGCAGCTTGACCAGGGTCGACTTGCCGGCGCCGTTGTCCCCGACGATGGCCACCACCGATGCGGATGGGAGATGCAACGTGATGTCGTCAAGCGCCAGCCGTGCGGTACCCGGGTAGGAGAAGCAGACATGATCAAGATAGATCCCAGCTATCAGCCGGTCGGGTACCTCGACATCCCGGTCGGCTGTGAACGCCGCGGCGTAATCCTCCAACCAGGCCAGCCGGCGAGCGCCGTCCAACCAGATCCCGCGGAGGAAGCCGATCTCACCGACGGTCGCACCGACGTAGGCCGACAGCTGCGCTCCCGCGGCCAGGATCAGCAGCACGGATCCGACCGGTGCGCGCAGGCCGGCGGCGACGAAGACGACCGCGCCGACATAGGCGACGCCGAAGATCGCCCACGCACCGGTCAGTGATACCGCGGTTCGCCACCGAGCAGAAGAAATCGGCCGGAACCAGCGCCGCCATTCCGCCTGCCGTCGCGGCGCCAGCTGCTGCAGGATTCCGGTGACTCTGACCTCCTTGCCCGCATCCGGACCAGTGGCCAGGCGGAAGAAGTGCTCCGCCCGCCGGCCGTGCGGTGCGCACTGCTCCTCGATCCGGCGCTCCGCCGCTGGACGGCGCACCGAAGTGACGACTGTCGGCACCGCGAAGACGGCGAGCAGCAACAGCAGGGGATGGATGGAAGCCAGAAGCGTCAGGGTGATCGCCAGCCGAACGACCCAGCCGATGGTGTTCAGCACAGAGGCGTACATGTGGTCGAGTACGAATGTCTGGCTGCGCAGGACATCCAGCCGGTCCAGGTAGTCCGACCGCTCCTGATGCTCCAAGCCCGACACCGACGCCTGCAGCGTGGCGACATGGGTTTCCAGTGCTACGGTCACCCGGTCCCGGAAGCGGCGGGTCAGCCGAGCGTTCAGTACATCCAAAAGCCAGGTCAGCGTGGCTGAAACGGCGATCAGGGCGAGCACGATGAAGACCGTTCTTCTCGCGCCAGCGGTCACTGCGTTGCCGAGCGCCTGCAGCCAGAGCGCGAAGAGCGCATCAGGCACGCCGGCGATCAGGGTGAGCAGGACGACCAGGATGACCATCCGTGGTTCGTGGGTGTAGCCCAGCTTGCAGAGCCGCCACATCGAGCGCAGCGCAGGAGGCAGCTGGCCGGCAGAATTCATCCCTGCTGAGGCCGGCTCAAGGCGCGCTTGATCAGAGGACATCGAAGACCGCGCCCTCTTCGTCCATGGTGGCTTCGAACCGCTTGGCCTGCAGATCGAACATCGTGCGATAGCGACCACGGCGGTTCATGAGCTCGTCGTGGCTGCCGAGCTCGATCACCCGGCCATCCTCGAGTACGCAGATACGGTCGGCGTGCCGGACCGTGGAAAACCGATGGGAGATCAAGATCGTTGTCACCTGGCGAGTGGCCGCCAGGACCCGGTCGAACACCGCTGCCTCGCCGCGGACGTCAAGCTGGGCCGTCGGCTCGTCGAGCAGCACCAGCCCAGCACCCCGGCGGACCGCGCACAACGCCCGGGCCAGGGCGACCCGCTGCCACTGACCACCGGATAGATCGGTGCCGCCCGGATAACCCTTGGCGAGTGTCGTGTCGAGGTCGGCCAGGCCGGCGGCCCCGGCATCGGAAAGCGCGGCTCGTACCTCGGCTTCGGTGGCGACACCGCCGGGGTCGACATTGTCTCGAAGACTCAACTCGAACCGGACGAAGTCCTGGAAGACCGCGGTGACCCGGCTTCGCCAAGCAGTCACGTCGAAAGATCGAAGATCAATTCCGTCGACCTCGATGGCGCCTGACGTCGGGTCGTAGAAACGGCAGAGCAACTTGGCCAAGGTGGTCTTGCCGGCGCCGTTCTGGCCCACAATGGCCAGCAATGTCCCGGCCGGGATGGTCAGATTCAGGCGGTTGAAGACCAGCCGGTCGGTGTTGGGATAACGGAATGACAGCTCGCGAACGGCAATGCTTCGGGCCGGCCGACCGCTGGCATCCTCGATTGGGCCGGGCATTGGTGCCAGGGCTCCCCGTGGCGCCATGGCCGGCTCCAGCCGCTCGACCGCGGCAACGGGCGCTGCCGATCCGTCGAGCGCCCAGCTGAACCCGCCGAAAGCGATCCTGCTCGTGGCGGCGGCCACGACGACATAGGTCACCAGCCGATCCAATGGCAGGGCACCAGTGGTCACCTGCCAACCCAGCAGACCGAACACCAACAGGTTGCCGGCCAAGATCATAGTCAGGCACCAGACGACCGGCTTCTCCCGCAGTCGGGTGGCCTGGAACTGCAGCTCATAGAGCAGCCGGCGACGTTCCACGAATCGATCGACGACCCAGCCGGGCAGACCGAACAGGCGGATCTCCTTGGCTGGTTGAGGATCAACTGCCAACCGGTAGGCGTAGTCCGCGTCGCGCTGGGCTGAACGTACTGGCCCGGTGTTGCGATCCTTCCAGACCGCGCTTTCGCGCAGCAGCCAATGGGTGGATCCCCAGGCAAGTACCAGTACCAGCGGCGCCCACCAAGTGAAGGCGGCCAGGACCACCGCCGCAGCCAAGCCGGCGACAATGCCGACCAAACCGTCGGACACGAACTGGACGTTCAACGACATCGGCGGCGCGGTCTGGCCCCGGTCGAAGTCCCTTGCGACAGTGAGGTCTTCGCGCAGCTGAGGGTCTTCCAGGTGACCGATGCCCAGTGGACCGACGCAGCTTGTGATGAGTGACTCGTTGAGCCGGGCCGATACCAATTCGCCGAGGTTCTGGGAGACTGCGATCCGGATCGGCCCGACGACCTGCTGTGCCACGAAGACGACACCGATCAGAGTCAGTGGACCGGCCAGCGACCCGCCCTGCTGCACTTCGGCCACCGTACGGCCCATCGCGATGGCAAAGAGGGCAGGCAGGCTGCCACCAAGGATCAGCAGCAACCACCACACGGCCGCAAGACTGCGGTGTGCCCCCGGCAGCACGGCGAAGAACTTCCACTCCTGCCGCTCGCGAACCCGAAGTCTCACGGGTCGACTCTGCCACGGCCCAGGGACAGATTCGGTACTGTCGGGATCTGCGGCCACCCGTCAGGAGTGAAGGGGTTGATCGTGCACGAGAGCGATCTCGTCACTGTCGATGGCCGTGTGCTTCACGCATACGATCAGGGCCCGACCGGCCGCTTCGACGAGCTGGTGGTGATGTGGCATGCCGGTGCTCCGAACATCGGCGCCCCTCCGGACCCGCTCTTCGAGGCAGCGCTTTCCCTCGGCCTCCGATGGATCGGTTACGACCGGCCCGGGTACGGGGGCTCGGCTCCGCACCGGGGGGCGACCGTGGCCGATGCGGCCGCCGATGCCCGACAGATTGCCGATCATCTCGGCATCGACCGCTTCGCCGTCTTCGGGCACTCCGGGGGTGGGCCACGCGCCCTGGCTTGTGGCGCATTGCTGACCGAACGCGTGTCGGCCGTCCTCACGATCTCCTCCCCGGCCCCAGGGCGGGCCGCCGGACTCGACTACTTCGCAGGAATGTCGGCCGGCAGCGTCCGCGAACTGCGTGCTGCTGTTCGAGGCCGAGCCGAGCTGGAACAGGTTCTCGCTTCCGAGGAGTTCGATCCCGAGTCGTTCATCCCGGCCGACGAGGCCGCGCTGAATGGCAGCTGGTCCTGGTTCGACGGCATTGTTAGGGCTGGGACAGCCCACGGGCTTGACGGCATGGTCGAAGATGATCTTGGAACTATGGCACCGTGGGGCTTCGACCTGGCGCAGGTCAAGGCGCCTGTGCTGATCATGCACGGTACGGGCGATCGGCTGGTGCCGAGCTCGCACGGGAAGTGGCTCGCAGCGCACTGTCCGGCAGCCGAGCTTCGCCTGGTGCCGGGCGAAGGCCACATCTCGGTGCTCAACTACGCGGAGCACGGGTTGACTTGGCTGGCCGAGCATGCTCGCTGAGCTCGCGAGAAGGGCGGCCCGAGCGAAATCCGTGGAGCGGGCGCCGGCCCGGCCCGTAGGATCGGGCATCCGCACTGAGCTGAGGAGAGGAACCCGGTGATCCGTACCCACAGTGCCGGCACCCTTCGGGTCGAGCACGCCGGAACCGACGTCACGTTGGCTGGCTGGGTGGCCCGCCGCCGTGATCATGGCGGGGTGGCATTCCTCGACCTGCGGGACGCGTCTGGCCTGGTGCAGGTGGTGGTGCGGGACGAGATGCTGGCGGCATCCGGGGCGCATGACCTGCGCAACGAATACTGCATTCGGGTTCGAGGGCAGGTAGCGCTGCGGCCGGAGGGCAACGCCAATCCCGACCTGCCGACCGGGGACATCGAGGTGGTCAGCTCCGAGTTGGAGGTGCTCAGTGCCGCCGAACCGCTGCCGTTCCAGATCGATGAACGGGTCGGTGTCGGTGAAGAGACTCGGCTGAAGTATCGCTACCTGGACCTGCGCCGCCCAGGACCGGCCGTTGCCATCCGGCTGCGCAGCGAAGTCAACCGAGTGGCTCGTGCGGTGCTCGCCGATCGCAACTTTGTCGAGGTCGAGACACCAACCCTTACCCGGTCCACCCCCGAAGGCGCCCGGGACTTCCTGGTGCCGGCAAGGCTCAAGCCGGGCTGTTGGTACGCGCTGCCGCAGAGTCCGCAGCTGTTCAAGCAGCTACTGATGGTCGCCGGTCTGGAGCGCTACTACCAGATCGCCCGCTGCTATCGCGACGAGGACTTTCGAGCCGACCGGCAGCCCGAGTTCACTCAGCTCGACATCGAGATGAGCTTCGCCGAGCAGGACGACGTGATCGAACTCAGCGAGTCGTTGATCACCGAGATCTGGAAGTTGGTCGGAGTGGCAGTAACCACGCCGCTAGAGCGGATGAGCTACTACGACGCCATGGCTCGGTTCGGCACTGACAAGCCTGACCTGCGCTTCGGCCTGGAACTGGTCGACTTGACCTCTTACTTCGCCGAAACCCCGTTTCGGGTGTTTCAGGCCGACTACGTCGGTGCTGTGATCATGCCCGGAGGCGCTGGCCAGCCCCGCCGGCAACTCAATGCCTGGCAGGAGTTCGCTCGGTCCCGTGGACACCGCGGGCTGGCCTATGTGCTGGTAGATGAGGACGGTGAGCTCGGCGGGCCGGTGGCCAAGAATCTGTCGGAATCGGAGCGGGCCGGCCTGGCGTCAGGGGTGGGCGCAAGGCCAGGGGACTGCATCTTCTTCGCCGCAGGCTTGCGTTCCCAAGCACAGGGCCTGCTCGGCGCTACCCGGGTCGAGATCGGGCGCCGGCTGGGCCTGATCGACGAATCGGCATGGGCGTTCTGCTGGGTGATGGACGCGCCGCTGTTCGAGCCGGCGGCCGAAGCGGTCAAGGCGGGCGACATCACGGTCGGGACCGGCAGCTGGACCGCGGTGCACCATGCGTTCACCTCACCGAAGCCTGAGTCGATGGACACCTTTGACATCGATCCCGGCTCGGCGCTGGCCTATGCGTACGACCTGGTTTGCAATGGCACCGAGATTGCCGGCGGGTCGATCCGTATTCATCGCCGGGACATCCAAGAGCGGGTCTTCGCGGTGATGGGCTTGGGACGGCAGGAGGCCCAGGAGAAGTTCGGTTTCCTGCTCGAGGCGTTCAGCTACGGAGCGCCACCACATGGCGGCATCGCCTTCGGCTGGGATCGCATCTGCGCCCTGCTCGCTGGGTCCGACTCGATCCGTGACGTCATCGCCTTCCCCAAGTCGGGCGGGGGCGTTGATCCGCTGACCGGCGCACCGGCTCCGATCACCCCCGAACAGCGCAAGGAGGCAGGCGTCGACGCGCGACCCGATCCGATCAGTTGATCAAGATCACCGTGCCAGATAGCCGCCGTCGACGGCGTAGTAGGTGCCGCTGACGAATGAGGCGGCATCGCTGGCCAGCCAGCCGACAAGGTCCGCTACTTCCTGTGCCGTGCCCAGCCGCTGCAGGGCATGCTGGGTGGCGAGATAATCCAGGGTCGGCTGATCAAGGTTCTTCTCCAGCAGCGGGGTCAGAATGAATCCCGGCCCGACGGCGTTGACTCGGACGCCGTCGGCAGCATGCTCCGAGGCGGCCGCCTTGGTGATGCCCACAACACCGTGCTTGGCCGCAACGTAGGCACTGGACATGGTGAAACCCACCTGGCCGAGGATCGAAGCCATATTGATCACTGATCCGCCGCCGTTGCGCCTCATCGCCCGGATTCCGGCCCGCTGGGTGTAGAAGACGCCATCGAGGTTGACGCCGATTACCGTGTGCCACGCGTCATCGCTGTACTCCGCTGACGGCTTCTGCTCCCCGCCGATGCCCGCATTGGCAACCACGATGTCGACTCGGCCGAGCGTGCTTGCCACCTCTTCCATCGCCTCGTCTACCCGGGCCGAATCGGCGACGTCCACCACCGCGGTGTGTGTCTGACGGCCGTACTGCTCGAGTTCTGCGGCGGCGTCGGAGAGCGCGTCGTCGGAAATGTCCCAGATGGAGACGTCCGCTCCGGATCGGGCCAGGGTGTGCGCGCAAGCCAGCCCAATCCCGGACGCCCCACCTGTGATGACTGCCACCTTGCCGTCGAGTTCGTAGTTGATCATGATTGCCTCCTTCTTCTTGCAGGGTATAGCCAACCGGCCTACCCAGCCATCGACCGGTCGGCGTCCGCCGAGCGTGCGAAGATCGAGAAGTGAGCGAGGACTTGTTCGGCGATGTCCCGGTCGCGCAGCCGCCAGGCGTCGGCGGCAGCTTGTCTGAACCGGCGAAAACCAGCCTGCCTCTCCCGGTCCGGATGCGGCCGAAGACCATCGAGGAGATCGTCGGTCAGCAGCACCTGCTGGCGGCCGGATCCCCGCTCCGGCGGCTCGTCGCGGGCGAAGCCATGTCAGTGTTCCTCTGGGGGCCTCCGGGCACTGGGAAGACCACGATCGCCTTCGTTGTCTCGCAGGCCACCAACCGCCGCTTCGTTGAAATCTCTGCGGTGACAGCAGGGGTCAAGGAGGTTCGGGCGATCCTCGAGCAAGCCCGTCGCGATCTGCGCACGGGCTCGGAGACGGTGCTCTTCATCGATGAAGTGCACCGGTTCAACAAAGCTCAGCAGGATGTGTTGCTGCCGGCGGTGGAGAACAGGCTGGTGACATTGATCGCCGCCACAACGGAGAATCCGAGCTTCTCGGTGATCTCGCCGCTGCTGTCGCGCTCCTTGCTTCTCACGCTGAAGCCACTGACCGACGGCGACATCTCGAGCCTGCTTGATCGTGCACTGACTGATGGACGGGGGTTGGCGGGAATCTACGAGCTGACCGGGGACGCCAGGGCGATGATCGTACGGCTGTCCGGTGGCGATGGGCGCCGGGCGCTGACCTTCCTGGAAGAGGCCGGAGCGGGAGCCGATGCGGTGGGACAGGTCAAGATCACTCCGGAGATCGTGGAACGTGCGGTCGACAGGGCCGCGGTGCGGTACGACCGCGAAGGCGACCAGCACTACGACGTGATCAGCGCGTTCATCAAGTCGATTCGCGGCTCCGATGTGCAGGCCGCGCTGCATTACCTTGCCCGGATGATCGCTGCCGGCGAAGATCCCCGGTTCATCGCCAGGCGACTGGTGATCTTGGCCTCCGAAGACATCGGGCTGGCTGACCCGACAGCGCTTACCACGGCCGTCGCGGCAGCGGAGGCAGTCGCCTTCATCGGCATGCCCGAGGGTCGCATCAGCCTCGCACAGGCCGTGATCGCGCTGGCGCTGGCGCCGAAATCCAACGCCGTGATCACCGCCGTCGACGCAGCCATCGCCGATGTCAACGCCGGTCGGATCGGCTTGGTGCCTCCGCATCTGCGCGATGCCAGCTACCCCGGAGCGAGGAGAATCGGCCACGGCAAGAATTACGTCTACGCCCATGGCGAGCCTCATGGGGTAGCGGCCCAGCAGTATCTGCCGGACGAGTTGACTGGAGTCCGGTACTACACCCCGACCGAACACGGCGCCGAGGCAGCTCTGGCCGCTCGGTTGCAACGGATCGAGGAGCTTCTCGGCAGGGATGGCTGAGCGGTCGCCCCCGCCAGCTGATACGAAACCAGCACGCGCCGTATGGCACTGCGCGATAGGGTCGCCTGTGGCGTGCCTTCGAGCGCGCCGCACTGATGTAGATCGACCACGGAGAAGCCGCATGTCAGTAGGGGAGATCGCCGGCCTGATCGCCGCCATCGCCTTCGTTGCCCTGGTGGCTTTGACCGCCGTCCCGCTGCTGAAGATGGGCCGGGTCCTAGAGGAGGTGCGGCTGGCCGTGCGGGACATCGGCCATGAGTCCGTGCCGATCCTCACCGAACTTCAAGGTACCGTCCGGGCCACCAATGACGAGCTGGAAAAGCTGAGCCTGGTGACCGAGGATGTGGCTAAGGTGAGCAGCAATGCGACTGTAGTCAGTGAGAACGCGGCCCAGATGACCAACCTGTTCCGGGCTACGCTCGGCGGACCCTTGGTAAAGACCGCGGCCCTCAGCTATGGCGTCCGCAAGGCGCTACGTGGAGAGACCAGCCTGGCACGGCGCGGTAAGCGGGAGAAATCATGATCAGGCGATTCTTCTGGTTTGCCCTGGGCGCCGGATTGGCCGTCTTCGTGTACCTGAAGGTGCGTGATTTCCTCACGCGCGCCAAGCCTTCGGCTCTCGGTGGCCGGGTTGCCACTTCTGCGGCGGGCGTCGGCGAGCGGGCCCAAGGCTTCGTGGGTCGCGTTCGATCTGCGGCGGCCGAACGCGAGGCCGAGCTCCGCGAGGAGCTCGACCTGCCCGAATGACTCCTCCCGTGCCACTCAGCTAAGGAAAGACCGATGAAAACCGCCGAGATCCGGCGCCGATTCCTGGATTTCTTCGCGAACCGCGGCCACGTGATCGTGCCGTCCGCGCCGCTGCTCTACAACGACCCGACACTGCTGTTCGTCAATGCCGGCATGGTGCAGTTCAAGCCCTACTTCACCGGCGCCGAAACACCGCCATACGCCCGAGCGGCAAGCGTGCAGAAGTGCGTTCGCACACTCGACATCGATGAGGTGGGCAAGACCACCCGGCACAACACGTTCTTCCAGATGAACGGCAATTTTTCCTTCGGTGATTACTTCAAGGCCGAAGCCATCCGTCACGCCTGGGATCTGGTCACCGGGTCGATCGATGACGATTGCCTGGGCTTCGACCCGAACAAGATCTGGGTCACAGTGCTGCACTCCGACGACGAGGCGGCGGCCCTGTGGGCGAGCATCGCCGGATTGCCACCCGAGCGGATCCAGCGCAGAGGGGTGAAGGACAACTACTGGCACATGGGTGTGCCGGGCCCTGGCGGTCCGTGCAGCGAGATCTACGTCGACCGGGGGCCAGTCTACGGGCCCGAGGGCGGCCCGATCGTCGACGAGGACCGTTTCCTGGAGATCTGGAATCTCGTGTTCATGCAGGAGGAGCTGTCCGACGTTCGGGCCAAGGACGACTTCGACGTCGCCGGCGACCTGCCGCGGAAGAACATCGACACTGGCATGGGCCTGGAACGGGTCGCCTACCTGCTGCAGGGTGTGGACAACCTCTACGAGATCGACCAGATCTTCCCAGTGCTCGCCCGGGCCGCCGAGCTGGCCGGCAACAGCTACGGCCGGGACCACTCCGCCGACGTGCGGTTACGCGTCGTCGCCGACCACGTCCGGTCCGGTTTGATGTTGATCGCCGATGGAGTCACGCCCGGCAACGAGGCCCGCGGGTATGTGCTGCGTCGACTCCTTCGTCGCGTGGTGCGTGCGATGCGGTTGCTCGGCGTTCACGATCCGGTGCTTCCGGAACTGCTGCCGGTCAGCCGGGACTTGATGTCGGAGTCGTATCCCGAGGTCGAGCGCGACTGGCTCCGGATCTCGCAGATCGCCTATGCCGAGGAGGAGGCTTTCCGACGGACCCTGAGTGCAGGGACCCAAATTTTCGACCTTGCAGTCGCCGATGCGCGGCGCGCATCGCAGCAGGTGCTGACCGGCCAGCGGGCGTTCCAGCTGCACGACACTTACGGCTTTCCGATCGACCTGACCCTGGAAATGGCCGCGGAGCAGGGCCTATCGGTTGACGAAGCCGGATTTCACAGCCTGATGCAGGAGCAACGGGAGCGCGCCAAGGCCGACGCCAGATCGAAGAAGGCGGGCGCCCACGCGGTCGAGGTCTATCGCGACCTTAGGGCGGCGGGTGAGACGCCGTTCACTGGCTACACCGAACTCGCCACCGAGTCGACGGTACGCGGGATCGTCGCCGACGGTGAGCTGGTTGAGGCTGCTGAAGAGGGCGAACTGGTTGAGGTCGTACTGGAGCGGACACCCTTCTACGCTGAGTCGGGAGGCCAGGATTCCGATGCTGGGGTGATCACCGGCAACGAAGTCTCACTCGACGTCGTCGATGTACAGCGTCCCGTCAAGGGCCTGATCGTCCACCGCGTTCGGGTCAGCAAGGGCGAGCTGGTGCGCGGCGCCTCCGTGCTGGCCTCGGTCGACGGGGAGTGGCGGCTGGGTGCCTGCCAGGCCCACTCCGGCACGCATGTTATGCATGCGGCGCTGCGCCAGATCCTGGGTCCGTCCGCGCTGCAAAGCGGCTCGTACAACAAGCCCGGTTATCTGCGGCTGGACTTCGCGTGGCAGAGCGGACTGTCGCAGCTGGTCCGGGAGGCGGTGGAGGAGGCGGCAAACTGGGCCATCCGGGCTGATCTCAATGTCATCGCGACGTACATGCCGCTGGCCAAGGCGCGAGAGATCGGGGCGCTGGCCCTGTTCGGTGAGACCTACGGTGACGAAGTGCGAGTGGTCGAGATGGGTGGACCATGGTCGCGTGAACTCTGCGGCGGTACCCACGTGCAGCACGCGTCACAGATCGGGCTGGTGACGATTACCGGCGAATCCTCCGTTGGGTCCGGCGTACGGCGGGTCGAAGCGCTTGTCGGGATCGAGGCATTCCGCTATCTGGCCAAGGAGCGCTCGCTCGTGCTTGGCCTCACCGACGCTCTGAAAGTGCAACCGGACCAGCTGACAGATCGCGTGCTGAGGCTGGTTGCCCAGCTCAAGGCGGCGGAGAAGCAAATCGCCGACCTGAAGAGTGCCCATGTGCTCTCCGACGTGTCCAGCATCGTGGCCAAGTCACATGACATGTGGGGCATCGACTACATCGCGCATCGGGCGGACGGAGTATCAGGCAGTGATCTGCGTACGCTCGCTCTCGAGATCCGCAATCGGGTTCAGGACCGGCCCGCGGTCATCTCGGTCATAGGTGGACCACCCGGCAAGCCGAGCGTTGTGATCGTCACGACGCAGGGCGCGCGGGATCGCGGCCTCAGTGCCGGCGAACTGGTACGGGCCGCCAGCGAAACACTCGGTGGGCGGGGTGGTGGCAAGGACGATATCGCTCAAGGTGGTGGCACGGACGGGAGCCGGGCCGACGACGCTCTCAAGGCGGTGGAGTACGCGATCGGCCATACGCTGCAAAGCTGAGATCGAATCGCGGTTCGGCGGTGGCTGAGGGTTTCCGCCGCGGTGTCCGGCTGGCGATGGACTGGGGTGACGTACGGATCGGGGTGGCGGCTTGCGATCCGGACGGCGTGCTGGCCTATCCGCTGGCGACCGTACGGGCAACCGGGAAAGAGATCGCCGATCTGGTGTCGCTGATCGCCGCACATCACCCGATCGAGGTGTTGGTCGGGCTGCCGAAGTCGCTGGCAGGCGGTGAGGGGCCGGCAGCTGCCCAGGCTCGGCAGCGGGCGCTGCGGTTGTCGGATGCTGCGCCTGTACCGGTAAGGCTGGTCGACGAGCGGCTCAGCACGGTCACCGCTGCCGGGCGGCTTCGGGAGGCCGGCAAGCGCGAGAACCAGCAGCGCGGCTCGATCGATGCGGCCGCGGCGGTCGTCATTCTGGAACAGGCCTTGGCGGTCGAACGTATCCGGGGCGGGCCTCCGGGAGAGTTAGTATCGGCAGGGCCCGGCTGACCGGAAGGCCGCGCACGTGCGGTGTCGCCGGGTGGGGGTGGAACTTCAGCCCCACTGAATCAAGGGGGATCAGGCGCAGCGTGACACAGATGTTGGACCCGGAGGTCAAGCCGAGTCCCGCCAAGGAGATTGGCCGCCAGAGCAAGAGCTGCCTCGCCGTCCTGGTGGCCGCGGCGGTACTGATCTTCGGGGGCTATTTCGTCTATGACAAAGCGACCACCTTCCTGCAGACCGTTGGAGAGGTTCCGGACTATCGGGGGCCGGGAAAGACGCCGATAACCGTGACCGTCCCGGAAGGTGCTTCGCTGGAGCAGATCGGCGGCATGCTGGTGGACGTCGACGTGGTGAAGTCGCTGGAAGCCTGGGAGGAGGCAGTCGACGCAGAGGAACGGGCGACCAGTGTCCAAGCCGGCCGCTATCGGATGAAGACGCAGATGAGGGCCACCGACGCACTGAGTCTGCTGGTCAACCCCGGCGAGTCCAGGGTGCGGCTGCAGTTCACCGTTCCGGAGGGTCTCCGCCTCACGGCCCAAATCGACACACTGGTCAAGGAGACCAAGATCGAAAAATCTGCCTTCGAAGCGGCACTGACGAAACCGAAGACCCTTGGTCTTCCCAGATATGCGGGGAACAAGCCGGAAGGCTTTCTCTTTCCCGACACCTACGAGCTCACGGAGTCTGCGACGGCGACCTCGACGCTTCGTCAAATGGTCGACCAGTACAAAATCGTTGCGGGCCAGATCGGTCTGGAGGCTGCCGCAAAGCAGTTCGACCTGTCCCCGTACGAGTTGGTCATCGTCGCAAGCCTCATCGAGCGTGAGGTCAAGCGGGATGAGGACCGGGCCAAGGTGGCGCGGGTCATCTACAACCGGCTGGCGAAGAAGCGCAGACTGCAATTCGACTCGACGGTGACCTACGCCTTGAATCTGGATACCACGACGACTACACCGAAGCAGCGTCGCAGCCGATCCCCCTACAACACCTACCGATATCGGGGCCTGCCGCCCGGTCCGATCGCAGCGCCTGGCAAGGCTTCGTTGGAGGCGGCCGGGAACCCTGCGAACGGCAAATGGATGTATTTCGTCACAGTCAACCTGGACACCGGCGAGACGAAGTTTGCGACGACGGCAAAGGACTTCCACAAGATCCGTAAGGAATTCCAGGAATGGTGCCAAGCTCACCCAGGCCGCTGTGAGAGCTGACACGGTCGGCGATACGGGCTGGCGCTGCGCGGTACTCGGTTCACCGGTTTCGCACTCACTCTCTCCCGTCCTGCATTGCGCGGCCTATGCCGAGTTGGGACTGAGCGGGTGGACCTACGAGCGGTTCGAGGTCACCGAGGATGAGCTGGCCGCCTTTGTTGCCCGGTGTGACGACCGCTGGCGGGGGCTGAGCCTGACCATGCCGCTGAAGTCGGCCGCATTGGAGCTGGGCGATGTGGACCCGCTGGCCAGGTTCGCCGGCGCGGCTAACACATTGATCTTCGAGGGGCCTCAGCGCCGCCTCTACAACACCGATGTCGGTGGACTGGTCTGGTCCGTGCGGCGGGTGTCCTCGGCGGATCCGGTTGCGGTCACGCTTCTCGGCTCTGGTGCGACCGCACGGTCAGCGCTGCTGTCGGCCGCCCAACTCGGCGCACGAGACATCACCGTCGTTGCCCGCCGGCCGGAAAAGGCCGAACAGCTAGTTGCTCTGGGTGCGGCCATGCAGCTCGCCGTGCGTGTGCTTCCCTGGACAGCCGCGATGCCGACGGCGGATCTGGTCATTTCAACCGTGACCTCCGGCGCCGTCGACTCCAGGGCGGCCGCTATAGCCGACAGCGCACCGCTGATCCTCGACGTGGTCTACCAGCCCTGGCCGACGGCTCTGGCCTTGGCTGCACAGCAGGCGGGGGCAAGGCTGATCAGCGGCCTGGATCTCCTCGTCGGGCAGGCGCTCGGCCAGATCGAGCTGATGACTGGCCGTACCGTGGCGGCGGAGGTTCTGTACGCCGCCGGTCGGGAGGCCCTGGCCTCATCCTCTGCCTGACTGCGTTGGCCGTGACAGACTGCATGTTGTGCTGCGATGGCTGACCGCCGGCGAGTCCCACGGCCCAGCGCTGGTTGCGACGCTGGACGGCCTGCCAGCGCACGTACGTATCACCACTGATCAGCTGGCCCAAGCCCTCGCCCGTCGCCGGCTGGGCTTTGGCCGGGGAGCCCGGATGAAGTTCGAGGCCGATGAAGTGACGATCCTCGGTGGTGTTCGGCACGGCGAGACCCAAGGTGGTCCGATAGCCATCCAGATCGGCAACACCGAGTGGCCCAAGTGGCAGGCTGTGATGGCGGCCGACCCGGTCGACCCGGCCGAACTCGAGGGTCAAGCCCGCGGTGCAGCCTTGACCAGACCACGTCCGGGTCATGCCGATCTTGTCGGAATGCAGAAGTACGACTTCGACGAGGCGCGGCCGGTATTGGAGCGAGCCAGCGCGCGCGAGACGGCGGCCCGGGTCGCGCTGGGCCGCGTTGCCGGCAGCTTTTTGCAGCAGGCGTTCGGCGTAACCCTTCTCAGCCACGTTGTCGGGCTCGGCACGGTGGCCGCCCCGGGCCAGGTGCTGCCAACCTTCGCCGACCTGGACCTGATCGATGCAGATCCGGTCCGCTGCTTCGATCGGGCGGCGAGCGCGGCGATGATCACCGAGGTGGAGGCGGCGCAGAAGGATGGCGACACGCTTGGCGGTGTCGTCGAAGTGGTGGTCTGGGGCCTGCCGCCGGGTCTCGGTTCCCACGTGCACTGGGACCGGCGGCTGGACGCGCAGCTGGCTGGGGCGCTGATGGGGATCCAGGCGATCAAGGGGGTATCAATCGGCGACGGTTTCGAGCTTGCCCGGATGCGCGGCAGCGCCGCACACGACGAGATCGTCCCGGGGGAGGGCGGCATCGGACGGGCATCCGGCCGGTCGGGCGGGACCGAGGGCGGCATGAGCACCGGCGAGGTGCTGCGGGTCCGGGCCGCCATGAAGCCGATCTCGACCGTTCCGCGGGCGCTGCGCACGGTCGACACCACTACCGGCGAGGCAGCTGTCGCTCATCACCAGCGCTCCGATGTCTGCGCCGTGCCGGCGGCCGGCGTCGTGGCCGAGGCAATGGTCGCCCTGGTACTGGCCAATGCCAGTCTGGAGAAGTTCGGTGGCGACTCCATTGGTGAGACCCGGCGCAACTATGAGAGCTATCTCAAGCAACTGGCGGATCGGGGCCTTCAAGTACGTCCGCAGTCATGAGCGCCCAACCCAACCGCCCTGAGCCCGGGCCGGTAGTGCTGATCGGCGTTTCGGGTTCCGGCAAGTCGACCATAGGAGCCTTGCTGGCTGAGCGGTTGGGCGTTGAGTTCATCGATGTCGATGCGGTGATCGAGCAGCGGACTGGCAAGTCGATCGCGGAGATCTTCGCTGAGGACGGAGAGCCCGCTTTTCGGGAACTCGAGGAGGCGACGACCGCGGAACTGCTGTCCCATCCCGGCGTTGTGTCCCTGGGTGGCGGTGCGATCCTGTCTGAGCGGACACGGAAGGCGCTGCGTGACCATCGGGTGATCTGGCTCCGGGTGACGGCGGCATCGGCGATTTCGCGTGTCGGGCTCGACACGGCGCGACCGCTGTTGCTGGGCAATGTCCGCGGCCGGCTGATCAGGATGATCAGCGAGCGGGCGCCGCTTTACGACCAGGTGGCCGGCACACGGATCGATACCGACAAGACCACCCCAGCAGAGGTCGTCGACCTTCTCGTCAGAAGTTGGCCGAGCCAGGAATGACCGAGATCCGCATCCCGGTCCGAGCCGAGCACCCGTACGAGGTGCTCATCGGTCGCAACCTGACGTACAAGGTGCTGTCCCTTCTCGGCTCGAACGTCCGTCGGGTGGCGGTCATCCACCCACCGACGATGATCAAACTCGGCGAAGATGTTGAGCGGCTGCTCAGCGACGCCGGCTTGGAAACTGTGCGGATCGACGTACCTGACGGCGAGGCCGCCAAGACAGCGGACGTGGCAGTGAACTGCTGGTCGGTCCTGGGCACAGCCGGTTTCACCCGTACTGACACGGTGCTGGGCATCGGCGGCGGTTCAACCACAGATCTTGCCGGTTTCGTCGCGGCGACCTGGCTGCGGGGAGTCCGGCTGATCACCTTCCCGACCAGCCTGCTGGGGATGGTGGATGCGGCAGTCGGCGGCAAGACCGGAATCAACACCGCCGAAGGCAAGAACCTGGTCGGGTGCTTCTACGAACCTGCCGGGGTGATCTGCGACTTGAATGTGCTGGCAACCTTGCCGCAGGAGGAGCTCGTGGCTGGGCTGGCTGAAGTGATCAAGTGTGGCTTCGTGGCTGATCCGGACATCCTGACCCGAATCGAGTCCAACCCGGCCGAGGTCAGCAAGGCCGACTCGCCAATGCTGCCAGAGCTGATCGAGCGGGCGATCCTGGTGAAGGCCCAGGTGGTCTCGGCGGATCTGCGCGAGGCCACATCGACCGGGACAAAGGTCGGCCGCGAGCTGCTCAACTACGGCCATACGCTCGGCCACGCCATCGAGCGGCGGGAGCACTACCAGATGCGCCACGGCGAAGCGATCAGCATTGGCATGGTGTTCGCAGCCGAGCTGTCCAGGCTTGCCGGCCGGCTTGACGATGCAACGGCTGGTCGCCATCGCAAGATCATCTCCGGAGTCGGACTGCCGACGACCTACCCTGCCGAGGCGTTCGATGAGCTGCTCGACACCATGGCCCTGGACAAGAAGGCGCGTGGAGCAACGCGCCGATTCGTGATCTTGAACAGTCTGGGCAGTGCGGAGATCCTGGCCGGACCGCCCGA
>Ga0126312_10000336_pt1 | contig 26526 bp, 20 predicted proteins | sample Plot104A_FD_92537 | JGI IMG/M metagenome (GOLD analysis project Ga0126312, IMG submission 92537) | Serpentine soil microbial communities from UC McLaughlin Reserve, CA, USA - Plot104A | ecosystem: Environmental > Terrestrial > Soil > Grasslands | place: USA: UC McLaughlin Reserve, Lake County...
ACGGAACTCGTACTCGAGCTTGCCGTCCTGCCCGCGCAGGACCATGTCGATGCCGGGCCAGAGTTGTGTGTACACGACCTCTTGGTAGACGTCGAAATTCGTCAGGCGCGTCGATCCGAAGAAGTAGTTGACCTTCTCGGAAGTCAATCCGCGCGCGTCGATTGTCGAGCTCGGATTGACGCCGATCGGCACGAGTCGGAGCGTGTGTTGGCGCGATCGCCCTCCGAACGACAAGACCACCTCGTTCGGAGTGAAGTAGAAGCCGACGTCGTCTCCCTGTGCGAGATAACGGACGTCCGCATCAGTCTGCCCGGCATTCGCCACGAACCCGAGTGGCCGCCTTCGGTACGTGTCTACGACCCGATCCTGCGTGCTCGTCGCGATCGGTGATGCGGCGGGCAAGGCCGGCGTCGGTCGGGTTGCTGACACCGGCGCTTGACGGGTTGGTGTCCCGGGCGGGCATTCCTGCCCGACAGAAGCTGACGTGCTCGCCGAGCCGGTGCCGGTGCTCCGTGCTCCATGACCCTGTGCAACCGCCAAGCCGATGACCAACGCAACGGCGATCAACGCGGAGCCAGGTAGTCGCGGGATGCCCACCCTTGTAGGACGCGCCCTCGGGTGAGTCATCGGATGGTGAGCATCAGTTGCTCCCACGACGAAGCGCGGCATCGTATCCGACGTGCGATGAAGGTCGTTAGCGCGACTCCAGTCGTGTGCTTCGCGCTCAGAGCGAGTCGGTTAGCGAACTCGTCCGTCGATACCGGGCCGAGTAGTGGGCGTTGTGCACCGATTTCTACCAAGTCGTTCGATGCGCGCCGGAGAGACGCCTTGAAGCCTTCTGGTACCGTGCCGCTCTCGGAGGAGAACCCGGAGCACCCTATGTTCCCGTTCTGGGACTTGGTCATCGCCCCAGTTCTCGAAGCCAACGGGGCAACGCGTGTTGTCGAGATCGGCGCGCTGCGAGGTGAGACGACGGCGCGCATGCTCGACCATCTCGGGCCCGACGCGGAACTGCACGTCATCGATCCAGCGCCTGAGTTCGATCCAGCGGAGCACGAGAAGCAGTTTCCGGGCCGATACTTCTTCCACCACGACATCAGCCACAACGTTCTCCCGACGCTGCCGCCGATGGACGCCGCGCTCATCGACGGCGACCACAACTGGTACACCGTCTACAACGAGCTGAAGATGCTCGGTGGTACCGCTCGCGAGACCGGCGAGCCGCTCCCCGTGCTCATCATGCACGACGTGTGCTGGCCGTACGGACGGCGCGACCTCTATTACGCGCCGGAGCGGATCCCCGACGAGTTCCGTCAGCCGTATGCGCAGCGTGGCATGCGGATGGACCGGCAGAAGCTGTTGCCTCGCGGCGGTCTCAACCCAACGATGTTCAATGCCGTCACGGAGGGCGGCCCCCGCAACGGGGTGATGACGGCACTCGACGACTTCCTCGCCGAGTACGACCGGCCAACGCGGCGGGTCGTACTCCCGATCTACTTCGGTCTCGCGATCGTGATCGAGACCGAGAGCCTTACGCGCCGCCCCGAGCTGAGTCGGCTACTCAACTGGCTCGAAGGCAACGAAGGCAGCAAGGCGCTACTCGGACTCGCCGAGTCCGTACGTCTCCAAGCCATGCTGTTTCAGCACAACGTCTTCTACCACCGGGAGCGGCAGCTCGAACGAGCTGCAAGACGGTACCTCGAGCTCCTCAAGGGAGCATTGCTCGACGAGCACTATCTCGAGAACGAGTTACGAATCGACTACCTGGCCCGTTCTGCCGAGCGAGGGACGAAGGTCAACCCGGTCATCGTGCGTGACCCAGCTCGCCACCGAAAGCCGGAACTTCGAAAGCTTCGAGCGACGCGTCGCGCGGGGACGGTTCATCGCGAGGGCGACGACACCTCCGATTACTTCCCGTACACGACCATGGGACGCGTCCGGCTCGATCATCTAGAAGGCTGTCTCGAGACAGTCCGGGCCACGCCGATCGCGGGCGACTTCGTGGAGGTGGGCACCGGACGCGGCGGAGGCGCGATCTTCCTTCGCGGATATCTCGATGCTCACGAGATCGAGGACCGATGCGTCTGGGTCGCCGATTTCTTCCGGGCCTCGTCGAGGCCTGATTCCGGCGAATCGACATCGGATCGAGGTGGTTTCCCGGACTTGCTGCCCGATCTCAACACCGTGCGCGACGGGTTCGATCGCTTCGACCTTCTCGACGAGCGTGTCCGGTTCGTGCAGGGAGACCCCCGGCACGCACTTGTGGATGCGCCGATCGAGAGGGTCTCGCTGCTGAGGATCGGGGATGACGTCGACGGCGAGGTGGGCGACGTTCTCGAACTGCTCTACGACAAGGTGGCTGTCGACGGCTTCATCGTCATCGATCAGTACGCGACGGCCGACGTTCAGCAAGCGGTTGACGAGTTTCGGAAGCGCCGTGGCATCGCGGAGCCGATCGAGCGCACGGACTGGGTTGGCGCGTACTGGCAGAAGGCCGAAATGAGCGGCCCGACCCGACGCATTTCGCCCATGGCCTCAGAAGGCCTCGAGCGGGCACCGTTCCCACCACCCGCCCCGCCGGCTCACAAGGATCTCTCCGTCGTCGTCGTCTTCTACAACATGCGTCGCGAAGCAGAACGGACCTTGCACTCGCTCTCGCGCTCGTACCAGCAGGGGATTGCTGACCTCGACTACGAGGTGATCGTCCTGGAAAACGGTTCGGACCACGCGCGGAAGCTGGACGAGGAGTTCGTCCGCAGCTTCGGTCCCGAGTTCCGGTACGTCGACCTCGGTGACGAGGCCACACCGTCGCCGGCGCACGCGCTCAACCGCGGTATCGCGCTCGCGAGCGGTGACACCTTCGCGTTCATGATCGACGGCGCGCACGTGCTCACACCCGGTGTGCTCCGGTTCGGAATGGCCGGCCTTTCGACCTACGCCCCCGCGATCGTGGCAACCCAGCAGTGGTACGTGGGGCCCGGGCAGCAAGGCGATGCCGCGCTCGTTGGGTATGACCAGGAGTTCGAGGACCGGTTGTTCTCGGAGATCGATTGGCCGACCGACGGATATGGCCTGTTCGAGATCGGCCACTTCATCGGCGACCGCGATTGGTTCGATGGGATCTGGGAGAGCAACTGCATGTTCGTGCCGCGCGGCATCCTCGAACAGCTCGGGTGTTTCGACGAGACCTTCTCGGTTCCAGGTGGCGGCTACACAAATCTTGAGTTCTACGAGCGACTCGGCTCCTCACCCGACATCACAGTCACGACAATCATCGGTGAGGGATCGTTCCATCAGGTTCACGGCGGAACGACCACGAACGAGTCGGATAGTGACGAGCGTCGCCGTCGCATCGCAGGTTATGCGCAGCAGTTTGCGCAGACGCGGGGCCGACCATTTCGAGGGCCCGGGAGGACCATGCACTTCGTCGGAAGCATGCCGCCCCGGGCCGCGCGCACGAAGGCTCGGCGGCGAGTTGCGCCGAACGTGTTCAAGGAGGGTGCGCCTGACCCCGACGCGCTCCCTGAGAAGCCCTTGCCGATCCCGGAGGAGCTCAAGACCGAGTTCGTGGATGCGTTCTGGCGGAGTCACGCATGGCGGCGAACGAGTTGGCTGGGCCGGCAGGTCGCTCGCCCTTCGACGGACCTCATGGCATATCAGGAGATGATTGCCCGCGTCCGTCCGGCGTGGGTCATCGAGACGGGTACCGGGAATGGAGGGCGCGCTCTGTTCCTCGCGTCGATATGCGAGCTCATTGGGCACGGACAGATCCTGTCGATCGATCTACAGAAAGCGGACGACCGTCCGCAGCACCCACGAATTACCTACCTCTCAGCGCATCCGGTCCGCGATGAGACCGCACGACAGGTGCGCGACATCGTCGGTGACGAGCCCAATGCGCTGGTCATACTCGGGTCACGCGGCAGCCGTCAACGCATGACGGTGGAGTTCAACGTGTACTCCGAGTTTGTGCCCGTCGGGTCTTACGTCGTGATGGAGGAGACCATCGTCAACGGGCACCCGGTGTGGCCGAGTTTTGGGCCCGGTCCGACCGAGGCCGTCAAGCACGTCATCAACACTCGCGGCGACTTTGCACCAGATCCCGACATGGAACGGTCTGGACTTACGTTCAACCCTCACGGGTTTCTCAAGCGCGTGCAGTGAACAATACGGCGACGTAGCGACCGCCATCACGAACATGGTGATCCACAAGGAACGCCGTGCGGGTCTCGGCTGCGACCAATGGCTCGGTCGTGTCGACAGGTTGTGACACGCGTATTCGATCCGGATGGAGCACTCTGTGGAGGACGCTTCACCGCCGGTGTGCCGCGGACTGTCGTGGCATCGTTGGGCGTCGCGGCAGTAGCGGCCGTTGTCTTCGCTTCGGCGGCTCGGTTGCCTTTCATCAGCGACGATTACAGCTACCTGGAGACTGTTCGACAGCCTGGATGGTGGCACGCGAGGGCCATATGGGACCCGGGCGGTGCTCCGTTCACTCAGCTGTATCGACCGTTCCTTTTCGTGTGGTTCGGGGTGCTCTACCACCTGTTCGGATTGCATCCGTTGGTGTTCCATGTCGCGACCGGCGTCCTCGTTGCTATCGGAGCGGTGATGACGGCACTTGTTGGCCGACGACTTGGTCTCCATTCGGGTGCGTACGTGGCCGGGGTCGTGTACTGCCTCCACGCGTCGATGGCCGTGCCGGTCGGTTGGACGTCGGCCGCGTCGAGTCCGCTCGCAACGGCGCTGGCGCTGGGGGCTGTCTACGTGTTGTTGCGTCCACGCCTTCGTGCGCGAGAGGTCGCGGCGGCGTCGATATTGTTCGTTGTCGCGCTGATGACACGCGAAGTCGTCGCTCTTACGCCGGCAGTGGTGTTCATCAGCGTGTACATCGTCGACGGCGGGAGACCGTGGCGGCAGAGAATCAGGCGTTCCCTCGTCGTGTCATCGCCGCTCTGGCTGGCGCTTCTTGCTTACGCGGCCGTTCGTCGCTCATCGGGTTTCGACTCAACTCTTGGCCCCTACCAGCAACGAATCGGTAGCCAGGCCTTCAGCAATCTGTGGCGTCTGATGCAGTACGCCACAGAGTTTGGGCAGTCGACCCACTTGGGCGGTCTTGTCGCAGCATTCTGGCTCTTGCTAATTGGCCTCTGCATCTACGCGGCCGTCCATTCCCAACTGCCTCAGGGCCTCATCGGTCTGGGGTGGGCGTTCCTAGGGGTACTGCCGGTCATCTTCCTAGCAAGACACCGGATGGAGTATTTCTACGTTGGCTTCGCCCTGCCCGGTATCGCCATCGCCGTAGGAACGGTGTTCCAGTCAGTGTTGGCAACGTCAGCCAAGAACGTGCGCTGGGCTGCCGCTACAGTATTGGTCGCAGTCCTCGCGACGTTGGGCTTCTACGCCGCACGACAAGCGGAGCGCCCGTACCTTGATCGCTCGGCTCGTCGGTACTCGGCAGTCATTGACTACGTAAGAAGACACAACCCTCATCCGGCAAAGGGTTCGACAATCCGCTTGCCGATCACGGCGAAGCAAGCCGTGTTCGGGAGCTATTTGCAGCTCGTCCGCGTTGTCTTCGACGATTCGTCACTGCAAGTCGCCTATAAGCCATCACACCCCATGAACAGAGAGATGACGCGGCCTCAGGCGTGACTGGACCGAGGAACATTGAGCCCGACGCGGCCATCGGCGGGCGGCTTCCCTCGGCCACCGAGTGTGAGGTCCCGACGCCACGTTTGCGGATTCAGAGCGGCAGCGGCTCGGTCGTTCGACGATGCGCGCCGTACTAGTGTCGGCATCGGCATTCCTTGTGAGGGGGGACAGGGAATCGTGACACCGACGGTGCTCGCTGAACTGGACGAGGCAGTGCGCCGGGTCGGACACGGCCGGACTCCGGACGAGTCACTCCGGCTGGCAAGGATGCGCCTCGAGGCAGGCCATTGGATGGTCACGACGGCCGCGCGAGAGAGGCCCTTCGTGCCAGCTGCGGATCGCTTTGCCGGCACAGTCGAACTGCCGGAGATCGAACACTGCGATCTTGATGTCCAGAACCTAGCGGGCGGTCTGTTGTTCCACGGCGCGCTGGTGGTACGAGGCTTCTTCACGCGGGACGATGTGGCTCTTCTTCAGAGCCACCTCGAATCGATGTTGGCGGCCCGCGATACGACGGTCGCCGAAGGTGTTGCCCTCGGATATTTTTCAGTTTCGCCGCTTGCTCTGGCAGACCTGCTGACGATCTACCGGTCCCGAGGATTTAGCGACACGTTGCGAACCTATCTCGGCGGCCGGCCAGTTATGCATGCGCATCGGATCAAGCTCACGCGGAACGCGCGCGCGGCCGGTCTTCCGTGGCACCAGGACGGTGCGTACTATCTCGGGCAGTGTCATTCCGTAAATGCGTGGGTTGCGCTCACCGAGGTTGGCGCCAATTGCCCGGGGCTGGACATCATCCCTCGGCGACTAGACGAAGTTCTCGGGTTCACGCCGGAGATGCTGGCCAACCTCGATCGGCCGCCAGCACTTACCTACCTGAAGGATCGACCCCCACAGCCGCTCAGCGACATCCTCGACAAGACACGCGCAAGCACCCCGATCCTGGATCCCGGAGACGCCGTGTTGTTCGACGAGATGACGCTCCACCGCACGGGAGTCGCTCCCTGGAAGGTTCCCTCGCGCGACTTGGCAACGACATGGTTCTTCGCGCCATCGCGCTACCCGCGCACCGACTATCCCGATCCGGTAGCGCTCTGAAGAACCCCAGCTTGGCTGCCTTCGCCCTCCCCACAGCCCACGTAGACCAGAACCCTCCGTCTAAGCCGTATCGGTGTTCGATTACGCGTTTTTGAGGCAAACTCGTTTGATCCTCACGTTCATTGCCCCGAGCACACGTGAGCCCGTCGGCGGCGTGGCTGCGCTGTATGAGTTTGCCAACGCCCTCGTCCGACGGAAACATCGGGTCAACGTCATTCATGTCAGTCTCACGGATGAGCTGGTCATGGGATTGGACGAGCTCGCGTGGTTCGAGTTCGAGGACGGCCTCCAGCACTTCTTTCTTGGCTCCATTACGGAGTTGCCTCGAGCCGACTTCGTGTTTGGCTTCAGCGAATCGTTCCCTCCCGAGGGCGGACTACCAGTCGTGTTCGTGCAGGGTGTCAACATTCTTCGGCCTGAACTAGACGACGAGACTTTTGGGCAGCCGTGCCCGCAGGTGTGTATCGCGCGCTGGCTGGTGGAATTCGGCAGGCGCAGAGGTGTTCCATCGGACCAGCTTGTGTACGTACCGTATGGCATCAAGCACGAGAAGTACCGCATGCTGCGCGCCATTGAGGACCGCCCGCCGCAAGTTGCCATGTGCTACAGCGCCCACCACACCAAGGGCGCGGCATATGCCATCGAAGCGCTCGAGCACGCGAAGGAGCAGGTTCCGGAGCTGACGGGCGTCTTCTTCGGGACGTGGGACCTCGAGCATCGGCTACCGGATTGGATCACTTACCTGCGCAATCCCGCCCAGGATGTGATTGTCGGCGATGTGTACAACGGAAGCCGGCTCTTCCTGAGCGCGAGCGTCATCGAAGGCTTCGGGATGCCATCGATCGAGGCGATGGCGTGCGGATGTGCTCTCGTGACGACCGACAACGGTGGATCGGAGGACTTCGCCATTCACGCTGAAACCGCGCTGGTCTCCCCGCCACGCGACGTCGACGCCCTCGCGGGCAACGTCGTGAGGCTCCTCACGGATGATGTGCAGCGGGTGCGCCTAGCCGAGGCCGGGAACGAGTACGTGCGCCGGTTCGACTGGGATGAGAGTGCCGCAGTGCTCGAGGGCTTTCTCCACCGGTACCGAGCCGATCCGGAGCGTTACCGGAAACCGGTTCAACGTCAGGATCCCTCAGCCTCGGACAGATCCCTGGCGTAGCTCCTTGCGGATGGAAGATACCGAGCAGATGATCCTCCGGCCATGGACGCCCCAATCCGCTGCACTGGACGGAATCTCGGGCTGGACGTACAGCTCCTCAGAGGCAGGGTCCTTGCCGACGTAGTCCGCACCCCGGGTGTCGCACTGCGGGGTGAACGTGTCGACCAAGAGTTCGGACCCTGGGAAGCCGCCCTCAGGGCCGTCGAGTACGGCAACGATCTCCTGTTGGTGCGCTGCGTCACAGGGCACGACGACGGCATCGGGATATCGCAGATCGTTGACGCAGTCGCCGACCTCGAGTTCATCAACGGTTCGCCGCTCACTCGCCGAGTCAGCTCGGCCATCATTGGGCGTCAGCCCGACGCACCGATCGAAGTCCCCACCTTCTCCGAGCGTCGAGCAGGTGGCGTTGGCCCGACGGAGGTCTGCGCCCGTGGTCGTAGTCTCGTCGTCGGGTCGTGACGCGAGGAAAACTCCTCCCGCGCCGGCCGCGAGCACGACAACGGTTACCGCGATGAGAACCAGGCGCGTCGGTCGGGACATGCTCAGCTCCGGCAGGACGCGCCCGAGCACGCGGCAAGCTCGCTGAGCCTGGCCTGCAGCAGATTCGTGACGGGGGCGTATTGCTGCGCGCCGGCAGGCGTGGCGACGAGGTTGCCGAGCTGCTGGGGGTCGGCGGCGATGTCGTAGAGCTCGTACTCGTGCTCGCTCCCGGCATACCACTCGACATAGAGCCACTGAGCGCTACGGATCGCCTTGTGGGTCGGGTAGAAATCGATGCTGCCAGTCAGATTGAGCATGTTCTCGACGTCGGCACGGGTGTCGACCGGATAGCAGCAGCCGTACACGCCCTTGAGCTGCTCGAGAATGTCGTTACGCCACGGCTGCGGGGTAGTGTCGAACATCGGTACGAGGGAGCGGCCGTCGAGGTCGGGCGGAACGCCCATGCCGGCCACGTCGAGCAGGGTTGGGAGCAGGTCGATGTTGGCTGCGAACCCAGCCTCTGTTCCAGTGCGGACGCCCGGTCCAGCAATCGCGAGCGGGACCCTGGTCGACTCCTCGTACGGCGCCATCTTCTGCTGGAGTCGGTGTGACCCCAGGTTGAAGCCGTTGTCGCTCGTGAAGACGATCATGGTCTGATCGAGCTCGCCGTTGGATGCCAGCTTTGCCAAGAGCGAGGCCACCATGTCGTCTACAGCCAGCAGCGAGCCCATCTGCTTCCGGTATTGGGTGGTCTGCGCGTCGATGCCGGTCGACCCGAGGGGTGCGACGCCGTCGCGGAGCCAGAACGGCTTGTCTGAAACGTCAGCTTCATCGAGGTTGGCGCGCGGCGGGAGCGGGTCATCCGCGAAGGGGTTGTTGGCATGGCGGGGCGCCGGCGGTATCGGGTTGTGCGGGGCCGAGGGCGAGAGGTAGAGGAAGAACGGCTTCTGGTCCTGGGCTTCTGTGCTTTGGACGAACGCATTTGCCTCGTTGGACAGGACGTCCGTCTGATAGTCGGCCGGGGCGGAGCCGTACGCCTTTGTCGTGCCGTTGTGGTTCGCCTCGTAGGTGTAGCCGTCGTAGAAGCTCTTGGTGAGGCCGAACCACTCGTCCCAGCCCGGCGGGACGTGATCGGGCTGGTCCTCGTAGCCGTTGAAGTATTTGCCGGCGAGGGCAGTCGTGTAACCGGCCGCCTTCATTCGGACGCCAACGCTCTGGTTCTCGTCGTTGGCAGTGAACGCCTGGAATCCACCGTCCGGCGCTTGGTTGGTCAACACGCCGGAGTTGTGCGGGTACCGCCCCGTCATGATGGACCCTCGCGCCGGACAGCAGATGGGATCGACCGTGAAGGAGTTCGTGAACGTCAGGCCTCGGTCGGCGATCAACGCTCGCGTCTGCGGGAGGGCATCCCAGAACGGGCTCACCACCTGGTTCAGGTCATCGACGAGGACGACGACGACGTTCGGCGGCGGCGAGACCTGGAAGCACTGGTTGCAGTCCCCGGCGGCAATGCGTTGTGTCCCGATGGCACTGGGAGGGCTGAGCACGCGCACCGTGCGAGGGCCCAGCGGCGACCCCAGGGGCACGGACAGTGTCGCGTTGATCTGGCTGTCGCTCACGACGTTGACGTTCTGGACCGTGACTCCGCCGGTCGTCGTGCCGTCGGCGTTCGGGACCTCGACCCGGTTACCGGGCTCGAAGCCGGAACCAGTGATCGTGACTGGGACGTCGGTTGCTCCCCGAGGGGCGGCGGTCTGACTCAACCCTGTGACGGTCACTCGGCGGGCGTACTTCAAGAAGACGTCGTCGACCCCATTGGTGTCATTGCTGGCGAGGTTGGTGGCACCCGACTGGAAGGCAACGTAGCGGCTGTCGTCGCTCAACCACGGAGACCCGCTGTCGCCGTTGGCTTGGCCATGGAAGAGCTCCTGGCTCACCCGGATCGTGCGGGCCAGCACGCGGTCGTGCACGAACACGTCCGACCGGCCGTTCGTATCGCCGGCCACGAGGTTGCTCGCGGCCGAGTCGAACGTGACGAAGCGACCGTCGGAGCTGATCGTGCGACCGCCGGCGGGTCGGACGCCAGAGGGCCCATTCGTCTGGGCCCCGCCGCTCTCGAGGCTGATACGGGCGGTGACGCCCCCGTCGCGCACGAAGACGTCGGCGGCGCCGTTCGAATCACCCGGTACGAGGTTCGCCGCCTCCGACACGTAGGCGACGACCGGGGCACCCAAGACGGTCGTTACGGACGGGAAGCTCTGGTCCTTGTCGGGCGGGGCGCCGGTGGAGGTCTGCCCGACCCAGGTGTTCGCGCCCGACGTCACGTCGTACACGTGGATGCACGCAACGGCACAGCCGGTACCGGACGTGAGGTTCGTGGCCCGGGACCAGAACGCGACATAGTGGCCGTCTGCGCTCACCGCCGCCTGGCCGCTCGGACCGTCCGGGGGATCCGGCCCCGGTGCCGGCCCGTCGATGGCGCGGGCGACGTGTGTGGTCGTCGCAGCCTGCCGATCGCGCACGTATGCGCCTCCGTCCGCGTGGGCAGGCATCGATGCGTCGAGAGCACCGCCGGCGGCATCCGTGAAGGCGACGAGACGACCGTCCCCGCTGATCGAGGCGCCCCCGTAGCGCCCGGTGCCCTGCGCTCCGTCCGAGCGGACGCTGACGCGTTCCGTCGTGCCTGACTGCCGGTCGCGGACGAACACGTCGCTGGTGCCATTGGTGTCGTTGGCCACGAGATTGGTCGCGGTCGATTCGTACGCGACGTAGCGACCATCCCCGCTGATCGCGGGGAGGTCGCTGGGGCCGTTCGACTGCCCGGCCGAGGCCGGCACGCTCACACGCTCGACGCTGTTGGTCGTGACGTCGCGAACGTAGACATCCGCAACCCCATTGGTGTCGCCGGGCACGAGGGTCGACGCGGCCGAAGCGAACGCGACGTAGCGACCGTTCGCACTGAGTGCGGCGACGGAGCTGCGGGCATTGCCTTGTGTACCCGACCCACTGATGCTGATTCGCTCGATCCATGCGCAGCCGCCGCTCAACAACGCGATGACCGCAATCAGGGCGAACCGCGCGCGCCAAACAGCAGCCACTCCGCAGACCCCCCAGTGTGCGGTCGGGCATGCTCACGAGCGAGGACTCGACGCGATGCACAGCGCGTCGGGCCCGGCAGCATCTTGGCGGGCTTCTCGAGCACGGGCAAGCGGTACAACCAACGCGTCGATCAGTGCCGAATTGTGCGATTCGTCAGTACACGAGGGGTATCTGCCCGTCCGGGTAGGCCGACGGTGCGAAGAACCACGTCTCGATTGCGTAGCGTTCGCGGCTCATTGCCGGATCGACGGCGGTGCGGTGGAGAAGGAAATCGTCGAACAGCAGCACGTCGCCCGGTTCGAAGGCCGGTCGGCAAACCGGGCTCGCCTCGGAAACGCGATCGACCACACCGGGCCCGACGGCCCAGGGGAAGATGGCACCCTCAGTGCCGGTCTCGACGACATGGTCGAGTCGCATCGGGACGATATCCAGCCCTGGCGCATCGTGGCCGCAGTGGGAGAGCGACATCCAGACGTTCACGCTTCGGATCCCGTCACCGAGGAAGGCCCCGTCCTGGTGCCAGTTGGCCTTGGTCGGGTCGAGTCCAACACGACGAAGCGTGCACTTGTTCGCTGACAGGACCGGCCGCTCGCCGAAGTACGCGTTGATTGCTCTGCCAAGCCCCACAGAATCGATCGTGTCGACGAGATCAGCCAATACGCGAGGCGAATCGGCCGTCCAGACTCCACCTGACTCGCGGACCCACTTCCGCTTGACGCCCACCGAATACTCGGGGCGCGGTTTGAAGGGTTCGAACCACGGCGTCGTCTCGCTCGCGCTCGTGCCGGAGGTGTGGGCGTCGAAGCCTGCAATCGCTCTGTCGATTCCCTCGACAAGGCGCAGGACACGGTCTTCCGGGACCAGCCGCCGAAGGTGCACGCAGCCGTGCCTGAGGATGCCGGTGCTGAGCACCTCGGGCGTCAGATCCTCGGGCGAGACGAGGGGCGGACGACCTGTGCCTAGATCGCTGCACGGTTCGACAACCGGCCATCCCGATGGGCCCTCCGACCGTCCCAGATCCCAGTAGGACTCGTGACGGAGCTGCACAAGTCGGCGCTCGAGGTCGGGATCCCGCCGCGAGCGATTCGCCTCCGTCAGCGCGTCGACGGCGTCGAGCGTTCTTCCATCCGATACCAGCGAATCGGCGTCGGCCAGGCAACCGGCGGTATCAAGTCCGTCGAGCCTCGGTGGTTGTGCCATTCCGCAGATCCTCACGAGAACGCCAAGGTTCCCACCAGCGGCCGTCTACCTCAAGACACGACGACCGATCTCGCCGGAGCAGGACGAGATGTCGAAGCCCTCGGTGTCGAGCGACGCTGGACCCCTTCGCACGATGACAAACCCGTGCCTGATGGTCAGCTCGGCGACAGTCTCGGGCGAGCTCCCGGACGCGAGCGCGAGCTCCAACACGAGGCGGCTGGGACCAACGCTGCTCTGCGTCCCGGTGCTGCGAGAGTCGAGGAGTTCAGGGTCGGCACGGAAGGCACGCTCGTATGCGTGGTCCCACTCCCAGTCCTCGATGACGTAAGAACCGCCAGGTCGCAATCGAGGGAATAGCGTGTTGAAGCTGGCCGTCGTTTCGCGCGCCTGGTGGGACGCGTCGTCGATGACCAGATCGAGTGGCTCGCTGCCAAATTCCCGTTCGAGGATGGCTTCAACGGTTGCGCGATCCGCCTGATCGATGCCGTAATGCGGACTCACGCGCTCGCCATTGTTTCCGACGAGGGTGAATTGGGCGAGTGCGTCTTTGGGCTCCGGATCGATGTCGATGGCGACGAGCCTGCGTGGACGGAAAAGGAGAGCAAAAAGGGCCGTGCTGCCGCCTTGGTCGATGCCGAGCTCGAAGATATTGGCGAGTCCCGGTTCAGCAGCGAGAGCGAGGTACTGCTCAGTCATCCATCTCGTCTTGCGCAGCACAAACAAACCGGCCGTGGTCGGCATCCGAGCCATCGGCTCGAGAATGAACCGCGTATCGTCGATCTCGAGGTTCTTGTCGTCGATCCAAGACACCACGACGCGAACCTAGCGTGGCCCCTTCCGGAGAGGCCAGGGTGCGGCGACCATGCGTGCTGATAGGCTGACGCGCTGATCGAGAGCGCGCGGGAGGTCACGATCCGATGACATCCTCGCCCACGGCGGATGCGCTGGAGACCAACGGAACCCTTCTCGACGCCGTCGACGCGCTGTCGCAAGCAAATCGCCGAAGCAACGATCCAGATATCGAGCGCAAGCTCGTCCGGCTCCGCCACGAGGCATTTGCCGAGGTCGACCGCTCGTCGAACCCGAAAGTCAGCCCGCCCGTAACGCGAGGCGACCAGGAGGGGAGTGTTCCTCCCGTGATCGACGCAGGAGCACTCACCCCCGAGCTGCTCCGCATGGCAATCGTCGACCATGGTTCTTTGCACGTCCGCCGGGCGATCCCTGAGGAGCACGCGGACCATCTCGTCCAGGGCATCGATCGCGCACTGGAGGCGGCCGAGTCATTCGGCGCAGGAGCAGGCGTGGACGAAACGACCCCGTGGTTCGAACCGTTCAAAGCCCACTCCTCCTACCCCAAGGTCATGAACCGTCAACTCGGAAACCGAAGAACGTGGGTGCGCGACTCAGGGGGCGTGTGGGCGGCGGACTCGCCCCGGGTGCTGTTCGAGCTGTTCGAGACGCTCGACGAATTCCGGTTGCAGCAGGTGATCACGGCCTATCTGGGAGAACGCCCGGCCCTGGCGATCGACAAATGCACGCTTCGGCGCGTCGGTCTCGACACCAGCACCGACTGGCATCAGGACGGCGCGTTCCTCGGTGAGGGGATCCGAACCATCAACATGTGGCTGTCGCTTTCGCACTGTGGGCGTGATGCGCCTGGACTGGACATTGTTCCTACCCGTCTCGACCGCATCGTCGAGACCGGTACGGAGGGCGCCAAATTCTCGTGGTCGGTCGGTCCGGGTGTCGTCGAGCGGGTCTCGGCGTCCGCACCGGTTGATCGGCCGATCTTCGAGCCCGGCGACGTGCTTTTCTTCGACGATCTATTCCTTCACCGAACGGCCATCGATCCCGCGATGACGCGTGAGCGCTATGCCATCGAAAGCTGGTTCTTTGCACCGTCGGCGTACCCCGAGAAGTACGTGCCACTCATGGTCTGAGCCATGAACAACTACTGGGCATTCCTTCCGATGCGGAGCTCGAACGACTTGCTCGGCGATCCAGCTTCACTTCGAGAACGCTTCGACGAGGATTCGTACCTGTACTTCCGGGATGTCCTCGACCGCGACAAGGTCTTGCGTTTGCGGCGGAGGATGCTCGGCACTCTCGCCGACAAGGGATGGGTCAGGCGAACGCCGTACTTCATGCGAGGCGTGGCGACCGCTCCGCCCGTTCGCGAGGGCGATGCCGACTTCTTTTCGGTGTACGACAAGGTCCAGCGGCTGGAGGAGTTCCATACACTGGCCCACGACGAGGCGCTCATGGGCGTGATGCGCCAGGTCATGGGCGAGAGCGTGTTCCCGCATCCGCTCAAGATCGCCCGCCTCGGGTTCCCCGCGCACTACGAGGTGTCGACCCCGCCGCACCAGGACTATCCCAACAATCAGGGCACGCCGAACCTCACCGCAGCATGGATCCCAGTGGGCAATTGTCCGATGGAGCTGGGCGGCCTCGCTGTGCTGCGGGGATCACACCGTTACGGGCTGCTGCCCTTGGACACCGACCTCGGTGCCGGGAACCGCAAGGCTCTGCTCCCACCGAAGCTGCTCGAGGAGCACCGATGGGTGACAACCGACTACTCAGCGGGCGACATGATCCTCTTTCGTGCTCTCACGGTGCACGCTGCGCTGCACAATGCCAGCGAATTCTTCATGCGGCTGTCTGTTGACTTCCGTTACCAACTCGAAGGCGAGGAGCTCACCGAGGTTTGCCTGCATCCGCACTTCGAACGGCAGACGTGGGACGAGATCTACTCAGGGTGGAGGTCGGATCGCTTTCAGTACTACTGGAAGAACCTCGACTATAGGGTCGTTCCCTTCGAGAACTTTGGTCTGGCGCGCGCGGACACGGGCGAGTGGGACGACGTGCAAGGATTCCTCGCATACGAACGGCGGCGCGACGCGCGGCTCCAACGTCGAACGGAGCGACTCGCCGCTGTGCTCGATCCGGAGAGTCGTCCCCCCACGTTGCAATAACCGGGAAGGACAGGCGACTACGAGAACCGGCTTGAGAGGGAAACGGCGAGTGACGTGGGACCGACGAGTCCTGCCCCTTGCCACTCCACGACTTCCAGGATCTCTGGGCAGGTAAGGCGCTGCGTGAGTGCCCCAATTGCCTCCTGAAGCTGAACGCGCGCGAGCGCGGCCCCTAGACAGTGGTGCGGTCCCAAGCCGAACGACAGATGTGAAGGGTTCTCCTCGTCCAGAACCAGGCGATCCGGCTCGGGAAAGCGACGCCGATCGTGGCTCGCAGCTGCGAGGCCAATGACGATCTGCTCGCCTGCCTCGAATCGCGCCCCCCGATACTCGAACGAAGCTGCAACGCGCCGCATAACACCTTGGTTCGTGGACCGGAACCGAAGCACTGCTTCCACGACGCTGGTCGGTTTGAGCTCCCCGGTGCCAAGTGCGTCCCAGATCTGCGGCCGTCTACTGAGCTCCGTCACCGTGATTCCGAGCTGGTTGATCGTCGGCTCGAACCCCGCGGAGAGCAGCGCCATAACGATGCCAAGGCCTACGAACTCGGGAAGCGAACTACTCGCTACCTCGTTCGCAACCAGTGTCAAGACGTCCCCGCGCGGCTGTCGGCGCCGTTCTTCCAAGGTGGACCTAGCCGACTCGACCAGCGCGAGCACCACCGCTTGCTCGCGCGCGTCGACGCGGTTGATCGGTTTCTTCATTGCCGACGAGATGAACTCCACACCCTCCCGGCCCGCCGCTACCTCCTCTCGGGAGAACCCTACGAAGTGGCTCGTACTTTTCCTGATGTAGGGCGTAGCGAAGTCCTTCACGAAGTCGCAGCTGCCGTTCGCCTCCAACGTCGTGATGAGTTCATGCGCAGCATCACGAGCGACTGCCCGATGTTGTTCTGCGGCACGCGGCGTAAAGCAGCCGGCAACGAGGGAACGGGAGCGCTTGTGCTCTTCGCCGTTGAGATTCAGAAGGCTCGCTTGCGCGACCTCTCGGAGAGTTCTGGAGGTGACCCCGAGTGCGTCGAAGTCGCTGAGGAGGTACGAGTGCATGCGCGGGTCTTTGAGCAAATCGACAGCTTCCCGGTAGCCAACGACCGCACGGAAGAACCCCGACTTGCGCAGCCAGTGCTCATGATCCGATCCCACGATCACCTCACCGCGCCGTGGATCACGACCCTCAGCAGTCCGCGAGTCCCACGCGACTGACTGCCCACTCCCGCGTCGCTGCTCGCAACGACGGGTGAGAAAGTAGCGGGCGGCCGCCTGATCGACAAGGGAAGACTCATATGCCGCATGGGAATGTCTGTACGGGGCTACGCGCTCACTGTCGAGCTCAAGGCCACCCGAGGCGCCCGAGACCACGACGGCGACCTTCCGTGAGCTCGAGTCCTCGGCCGCTGGAAGTTCACCCCGACCCGGAATGAGGCCCAGAGTCAGGCGGTATTGATCTCGAAGACGTACACCGTGTCGCGGTGGAACACTTCGGAAATATGCGCGCTGTTGCGGAGTGCATCAAGGTCCAGCTCGTGGGTTGCGAACGGGAATGTCCGACTGTCGAAGTAGATCCAACGCGCGTGGTAGTCACGTATGAGCCGCTCCACGCGAGCGGTTAGGTTCGGTTCATCAATCTCCCGTATGAGGTCTCGCCGGTTCTCCCAATCCCGGCGCCCGGACTGATCAGCGAAGGAGAACGGCGGTGTTGCCCAGCCCAAAAGAGGCTTCACGCCATCCTGCGCATACATCCACAGGGAACCGTCGGCGGTGGGCTCATTGATGACCGTTTCGTTCCCATTGCTGTGCGTAGCCAGCCACCTGAACGCGGCCTCCGAGGTGGAGTCCACCCTGGCCTGGTTGCCTGCCGTCGCGAGCTTGATGGAAAACGCGCTTTGGACGAACGACCAGCTCGTGCGGTATGCAGGAATTCCTACGAACACGACAAAGACTGCGGCCACGACGAACGTCGCGGGTACGACCGCCGATCGTCGCCGCAGTGTCCTCGCCACGGCGGGTACCGCGATTGCGAGCACGACCGCAGCGAAGAACGGGACGAAGAACACCTGATTGCGATTGAGTCGAACGGAACCGCGGTACCACGGGAAGGTCAGACCCCGAACGAGCGGATTGTCCGTCGTGCTCGCGAGCAGCGAGAGAACGATCACCGTCACCCACCCGACCACCCAGGCGACTCGCCGGTAGCGCAACCAGATCGCAGCGCCGACGAACGCCAGCGCTGCCAGCAGGAACTGGCGTTCCGAAGGCAGAGCGGGGAGCGCGGCCCCGAAGCCCGATGGCGGAAAATAGGTGCGCAGCGTGACGATCGGGCCGAAAAGCTCCGTCCACCCGGTGCCCCGGGGTACACCGAGGGCCCGCAGTGACGAACGTTCGGACGCACCCGCGACGAATGCTCCGATCGTGGGAGCGAAGAGCGCGGCAGCGAGCAGACCGACGGCAATGCCCCTGACGAGGGCGTGTGCAAGCAGCCGGAGGTTGTGTTCGAGCCATGCCCGCTCGAGTGCCAAAAGGAGCACGAGGAACAGCACCAAGGGGAGCTCACTGCTGTGCACCGACATCACGGCGAGAAGTCCGAGCGCGGCGGGAGTGATCACCAAGAGCATCTGCAACGGGGATTTCCGTGACGGGTGAGTGATCAGCACAACGCGCGCCATCATGACGATGGCAGCCGGGACCATCGCCATACTCAGGATTGCGAATACCTGACCACCGACGACCGTTGCGTAGGGGAACAAGGTGAGGGCGGGTACGGCGAGCGAGGTGAATCCGGCGATCAGGGGCCTTTCGGGTGCCAGGTAGCGCGCAAGCACGAACATCCCCAGTGGCAGGACGATCGCGGCGAACACGACGGTTAGAGCGACGAGCACCTCACCGGCATCAGCAGAGGGCAAGCGGGTCGCGAGGGCCGCGGAGGCGTGTCCTCCGAGTGGGAAATAGTCGGAAACCTGGTGGACGCCATCCGCGTCCAACACCATGACGTTCGAGATATCGATCGAGTGTCCGTGCACGATCCGCCCGACCAGGAATCCGTGTCGGGTCCCGTCCCCGCCTGGGAGCACCAAGGGAACATCACGCAGCGCGCCCAACCAGATGAACGACCCGATCAAGACTCCGAGGGCGAGCAGGCCATATGCAACCTTCTCGTCTCGGCGACCATCGTCAGTTGATTTGCCCGATTGATCGCGCGCGTCGTTCCGAGACGATTCACGAGCCCAGACGCGCCGAACGATCGCCGCCACTCCGAGGACGAGGATCAGGCACACGAATGCGGGAACGCCGAACGGAATCCCTGTCAAGGAGGTGAGCTCGCCGAGGACGAACACCGACGCCAACGAGAACAACGGAACTGCGGCCCACGTCAGCAGCATCCCAAGCGGCAAACGCAACACGTAGGCCACGAGTACCCCGGGGATCGTCACCACGAGGAGGACGCCGAGGTACGCGGCCATGAGACGAGCATTTAATCGTCTGACGCCCGGTTCGTGCTCGGACGCGCGTCCCCATTGGTGGACTTATGCTCCATTCAAGCACTCTGCGCACCCGGAATCCGGCGGGTTTGCCAATATCGCCGCCAGCGAGGCGGCAACGCGAGCGTCGTCGTGGGTCGACCCTCGCGACGGTGTTTGGAACACTCTCGCAATGCGAGTCGAGGGTGAGACAACGGAAGTCCGCCCTACGAGCGCAGTCGATGACAGCATCAACGAGCTGCGCGCGTCGCCGTTGCGGAGATGCATCCAAGCGATCGTGCTCGCGGCGCCCGTCGTGGCGTTCGCCGGCGCCAGCTGGGCGCACCGCTGGATCACCGACGACGGCTTCATCTACCTCCGAGTCGTTCAGCAGATCCGTGCCGGCAACGGGCCCGTGTTCAATGACGGGCAGCGAGTCGAGGCCTTCACAGGCCCGCTTTGGCTCGCGCTCCTAACCGTCGCGGACGTCGTGACGCCGATCCGGCTCGAGTGGATTGCCGTGGTGCTCGGTCTCCTGACGAGTGCGTTCGGGCTCGTGATGGCGATCGCGGGAGCACGGCGCCTCGCGCTCACCGACGTGCCCGACGCCTTCGTCGTGCCCTTCGGCGTACTCGTGTTCGTCGCGATCCTGCCGTCGTGGATCTTCGGCACGAGCGGCCTCGAGACGGGCTTGTCGTTTGCGTGGCTCGGCCTGAGCCTCTGGCTGCTCGTCGACTGGGCGCAATCGGGGCACCGAATGCCTCCGACCCGTGCGTTCCTGCTCGGTATCGGCTGGTTGGTGCGACCCGAGCTCGCCCTCTTCAGCGCGTCATTCCTGGCGATCGTGGTCGGTGCGCAATGGCGCGAGGACCGGTGGCGCGACCGCGGTCGACTCGTTGTGGCGATGTTCGCGCTACCGCTTGCGTATCAGGTGTTCCGCATGGGCTTCTACGGAAGCCTGGTCACCAACACGGCGATCGCAAAGGAAGGGACGAGCACGAATTGGACGCGAGGGTGGGACTACTTCCGGGACTTCGTCGACCCGTACTGGCTGTGGATCCCGGGCGTTTTGTTGGTCGTCGGCGGCTACGCCCCACTCGTTCGTGTGCTTCACCGCCGCCATGACCGCCGGAGCCTGCTGGTCGTGGCGGCGTTCGTCCTCGTGGGGCTCATCGCAGCTGCGTACGTCGTCGCAGTCGGCGGCGATTACATCCACGGGCGCCTGTTCCTACCGGCGCTCTTCGCTGTCTGCGGGCCGGTCGCCGTCGTCGCCGCCACTCGGCTCCACGCCTTGGCGTTGCTCGTCGTGCCGTGGGTGCTCGCAGCTGTCCTGGTCCTGCGACCGCCAGACGCCAAGGGCGGCGCATTCGCAGCTGGCGTCTTCATCCCGCGCGGCGCCGGCGACGTCACCGTCGATGACTTCGGATGGGGGGCCGACGGCCCGTATCGGCGCTGGTACAAGGGTCCGGCGTTTTACGTCCAGGCCCGGGCGTTCGATCCGAACTACCGGCGCTTGGAGCTGCCGCTCAAGCATGACGTCGCCATACCCGCTGTGGCGCTACTCGGTATCGGGGTGGCGGGCTACGCGCTCGGCCCGGACGTGGACGTGATGGATGTCTTCGGTTTGGCTGATCCCTTCACTTCGCATTTCATCTCGACGCCGAGCCTCACGTCCGCTCCCCGGTTACCCGGTCACGAGAAACCGATGCCGTCAGTGTGGTTCGCGGCACGCATCACACGCGATGGCGCCGATGCCGTGCCTGCCGACTTCCCGAACGTCGGATCGCCGCTGATTCCAGCGACGGAGGGCAGGGAGTTCCGGAAGCAGGTTGCATGGGCACGCGCCGCGCTCCAGTGCCCGCGGATCCGTGGGTTGATGGCCGCAGCAGAAAGTCCGCTTACTGCCGGACGGTTCCTCGATGATTTCGTCTCGTCGTTCGGCAACACGCGTATCCGCATACCGCCCGACCCCAAGGAGGCTTATCACCGATTCTGCGGGCATGGCACACCACGAGAAGTTCGCAACGCTGCATCGTCCGGCTGAGCACTATCGTTCGCGCCAACGCGGGCTCGACGCATCCACGAGCGATCAGGACTCTCGCTTGCTGCTCGACCGGGTTCGAGACACGTTCGAGGTTGACGAGACGGTCGTTTCCTCGCTTCCCGAGGACGACGGTCACTTGACCGCCGCGGAGCGACCCAGAGCCCGGACCGGCGAGTCAGTGCGGCACGAGGCCGAGTACCTGCTCCCGCGTATCGTTCGGAGGATCCAGCGTGAGTGGCCTCCGTTCACGCGTGAAGATCGGAGGCGGTGCCAAGGAACACGTGATGAGCTTGCCGCCCGCGTCGCGCAGCTATCTCCCTGGAGCGTGCCTTTTCGTCTCGGGCATGGTCTGTCGACCATGCCCGAGGACGACCGCGTCACGATGGTGGCAGCCAGCCGCATCCTCTTCCGACGTGACCTCATCACAGGAACGCTCGCTGCGCTGCTCGGCGCCGATCTGCCACCACGACCGTGCTCGATATCGGCTGTAGCTGCGGCTTCTTCACTCTCGACATCGCCGACCGGGGGGCCGAGTGGGCTCATGGCGTGGACCTTCGGCCGCACAACATCAGGCAGGCGCAGTTCCTTGCCGAGTGCTACGGCATCGACAACGTCCACTTCGACGTGAGTGACATCGACGGGTTCGAGCCGGATGAGCAGCGGGATGTCGTGATGAACCTCGGGCTCCTCTACCACGTCACGGATCCCCTTCGGCTCATGCGGCGCACGTACCAGCTCTGCCGCGCGGTCGCCGTCGTCGACACGATCTGTCGCCGGGACCCGGTGTCCGCGTTCTTCCTGAGGAGCGGGTAGGATGTCAACCGCCTCACCGAGGGCCGCGAGTCGTTTGAGTTCCACCCTACCTACCGGGCCGTGATCGACGCGATGCGATACGCGGGTTTCTCCGAGATCTTCGAGGTTGTCGGCGTCGCCAGCAATCCACACAAGACGTATGCGCGCGGCGATCGGCGATGCTTTCTCGCGATCAAATGATGTCACGCCATGGGACGGTCCGGTGAGCACGACGCCATCGGGTTCGAACGGGCCGTTTCGGGTGCCCCCGAAACTCCGGCGGGGTGCCAGGCGGTGTGACGAAGTCGCGGAGCTCGCGTCAGCCGTCTGGCTGATCGAGCACATGTGCGGACACCTGGGTATCGACGACCTCGGTGCGAGCGAGGTACTCGACGTCGGTTGCGGCGTCAAGTTCACGCAGGCCCTGATCAACCACAAGCTCCCGATCAAGCGCTACGTGGGCATCGACGTGCAGCCCGAGATGATCCGGTATCTGGAGCGGCACGTGGGTGACCCGCGCTTCGAGTACTACCATCTCGACGCTCGCAACGAGCTGTACAACCCGAGAGGTCTTCAGCTCTCCGACACGATGCCGTTGCCGATCGACGGACAGACGTTCGATATCGTCTGCCTCTTTTCGGTGTTCACACACTTGGCGCCCCGCGACTTCGGCACCATGCTGAAACTCGTCCGCCGATTCGCGCAGCCCGAATCAAGGCTCTTCTTCACCCTCTACGTCGACGAGCGCACCGCCGGCGGCCACGGGCTGATGGACAGTTGGAGTGAGGTCCTCGCGCAGGTGCCTCCCAAGGACCTCGAGCGCCATCTGGAAAAGCATCCCGAGAGTGCCGGACCAATCAAGACGTTCAGGGATCTCGACCCGACGCGGCCGCTGAACTGGGCCGTCTACGCCGAACCATACGCACGGGAGCTCATCGAAGGCACCGGCTGGTACGCGATCAGCCTGTCGCCCCCCGACGAGTACATCCAGCACCACTTCGTCTGTGCTGCGGAGTGACCGCACGACCTCTCAAGCGGTCGTTCGGTCGTCCTTGCGCCCGTTCTTCTCTCGGATGAGTTGGAGTGCGAACTCGTAGAGCTCGACGTCCATCGCGTTGTCCTCCGAGATGCGAGCGCGAAAGGTCTCGCTGACGTCGACGGGTTCTGAGCGATTGACATGCGTGAGGCCGCCGAGATTCCAGCCAAAGCGCTGGGTCAACGTGTCACAGAATCCCTCGAAGTTCGCTTGGACGCCTACAACGTCGACGTGGGCGAGGCGTTCCTTGGCTCGTTCCAACCGTGAGGACGTGAACTCCACAGAAGTCAGTAGGCCGTCGGTCATCTCGGACGGAGTGAGCGAAAACATCTTCACCATGTGGTTGTGGATGAGCCCCTGAAAGCGGAGCGGGTCGCCGTAGATCGCCTCGAGCGAGAGCTCGGCGTCATCAGGTGTCATCTGCCGGTGGTGGCGAAGGTACGAAAGCGTTCGCTCGACAGGGTCACGAAGCAAAGTGAGGGTCGTGAACGACTCACCCAGGAGGTCCGCTGTACATAGTGGGAAGTGCCCGGTCACGACGCGGGTCGTATCGTGCTGCGCTCGCCAGCGCTCGAGGAGGTGATCGACCGAGATGACCGACGCGACGTCGCCCCGGTCTGATTCGGGCGGATAGATCGCCGCGCGGCCGAAGTGGCGCCGCAAGCGAAAGATGAGGCTGGTGCCGGCAGCCTTCTGAATGTGGACGAAGAAGTACTTCGGCGCTCGCGTGCTCACGACGGGATCCGTGGCCGTCGCCGCTGTTCGTGAACCCGCTTCGCGTGTTCATAGAAGGCCATGTCAGCAGCGTTGTCTTCGACGATCCGTCGACGGAAGTCCGGGGCGACCTCCCACTGCTCTCGGCCCACACGTCGATTGCGTCCGCGGTCGAATCGCCAGCCGAAACGCTGCCGGAGCAAGTCGAGGAACTCGTCGTAGGACTCCTGGAGGCCGATGACGTCGACCTTCTCGAGGTTCTCCTTCGCGATCTCGAGCCGTTGGTCGTCGACGTCGATCACGTCCATGTAGCTCTCGAGCCTGTCCTCGGCAGTCATCGAGAAGATCTTCGCCTGATGGTTGTGGATGAAGCAGGGGAACTCGAATTCGTCGTGATAGATCTCTTCGAGGTCCAGTTCGCGATGGTGTTCGTGGTAGCGCTTGCAGTGCTTGAGGTACGAGATGGTGCGCTCGACGGGGTCACGCACGATTGTCAGGGTCACGAGGTCGATGCCCAACAGCTCCGAAGCGACGAACGGAAAGTGCCCCGTGTACCCACGGATTGCTGCACGGCGCTCGGGGGAGAGCGCGAGCAGATAGTCGACGAGCCAGGCGCGATCCATGTCGTCGCGCTTCGGAACAGGGTAGACATCGCCCGGCTGAAAGTTCGCGTAGATGTGTTGACGCAGGGTTGCGCCACCCGTCTTCATAACGTGTACGAAGAAGAAGGGCTGCGGGGCGGTCTCGCTCATGCGCTCAATCCGACGAGCACGTCGCAAGGTTGATGCGAATCGGTGCCGTCGTGCAACCAGTCTCGACCGACGGTGCCGATCACGGCGCCTCGGCGGCTTCGACGATCTTGAACTCGGACAGCAGGTCGGGCGTGATATTCGGACGAGAGCGCACGCCCGCCAAGACATCCATCGTGGAACCGATGTCGATCGCTACACCGCCAGCCGAACGGATTACATCGCAGTAGACCTTGCCCGGCATGCCGGCGCCGACGAGGTAGAGCGTCGCGGGCTGCGCTTTGCTCAACTCGTCGAGCAGCTCGCGGTAGCGGAGCGGGTAGTGCCCGGAGTCCTGGGATCCGCGGCCTGCTCTCGGAACAGGATGAAAGGTCACACCTCGTGCCTCGAGATGGCGTTGAAACGCCTCGGGGAGGTCTGGATAGGCGGATACGAGACCCATCTCGCGTCCGCGAACCAAGGCATGCAGATGCGGTAGCAGCGCGCGGTGGAACTCGAGCGCCCCTGCCTTCTTCCGTAGACGCAGATCGTCGGTGTGATGTTCGAGGTACTTGAGGACGGAGTACACGCCAAAAAGGCCCCGCACCCTGTCGCCCCTGGAGGTCTGACCGAGCAAGCGTTGGATCCGAAACGCGTTCGGTATCCCGACCAGGTCGGCGCCTCGGATCGCTGTGATCAGGGAGCTCCGAAGCTCGGGATCCTCTATGAGGACCTCTGGAGCTCCAAAGTGGAGGCGTGATATCTCACACGCCGAGAAGCGCCCGAGCGTCGGGTAATCGGCGTCCTCGAGGCCGAGAACGTTGCCCTCGCCGTCGCCCAACCGAATGAACGATCCCGGAACGCGACCCTTCAGGCAGGACTGGACACGCGCGGCAATGGCAGTGCCCATCGAGCCTGCCGGAATCCAATCCGCGAATTCGTTCCGCAGCTGACTCCCCGGTCGGACCCGACCGAGCTCGGCGACGAGGCGGTCGAAGTCGCCGGCCACTCCCGGATCGTCGACGCTCAGTTCCGAGCCGCTACCCATTCGGCTTCCGAGCATCACGCGTCGGCGAGCACACGCTGAACTTCGTACCGCGTGATCGTCAGCGGCGCGTTCTCGGGAATTGCAGGTCCCGAACCGAGTACTGCCCAGGCGGCCTCCTCGCTGTTGAACACGATGACGGAAGTGAACCTTCCATCGTCGGATCCCAGCCAGTACCCACCTACGAAACCGGGTGACGCCTTGAGCGAGGGAACGATGGTCTCGTGCAGCAGCTGCTCGGCCTCGTCGTTGCGAGCAACGTCGATCTTGACCTCGATGATCAGTCCATGCAGATCACGCGAGCTCATCCCACCACCTTCGCCGCGGCCTCCGCAGACTAGAGGCGGCCATGAGCGCGCGGCGCTGACCGGCCGAATCGCCTTGTCTATATCTATATGTGTCTGTTCAACGCGAAGCGACCTATTGCGAACGATCGCTCGTTGCGGCCCTTCTGAACGAGCAGGGGATAGCAACCCGTAAAGAACTGGTTTACAACCCCTCCTAATCCTGGTTAGATCCCAAGGTCGGGATAGGGGGGTGGATGCCGTACGTCATGGTGCCTGTGCCCGAGGAGCACGTCCTCGAGGTCATGGGCGTGGTCCTGCGGCTGGCGGCCCGGCGCCCCCATGACGAGCCTCCCCAGGCGTGGGATCAGGAAGCCGTCAACGAGTTCTTCGCCAAGGCGAACGAGCCGACCAGGGCCTTGTTGTCGTTCCTCGCCCACCCGAAACGGGCCGGGAAGGAATTCATCCCGCCTGAGATCGCCCGGGCGTTCGAGCTCGAGGCGAGCGAGGTCTCGGGGCTTCTCGGCCCGCTCAACCGGGAGTTTCGCCGCGCGAACCGTGTGCCGTTGTTCGAGAGTCGGGTGCACGTCGAGACATCGCCGAGCGGTCGGACGCTGAAGCGGAGGAGGCTCATGATGGGCCCCGAGAACGCTCGAATGGTTCAAGCCGCCGAGCAGGCGCTTCGTTCGGTGGAGCCTGATCCGGTCACCGGGAAAACCCGATGAGCAGCTCGACGGCCACGGCCCCGGGAGCG